>ERZ773204.613-NODE-613-length-30152-cov-4.773831_pt1 | contig 30152 bp, 19 predicted proteins | sample MGYA00581007_ERZ773204 | MGnify/ENA primary metagenome ERZ773204 (study PRJEB29015, sample SAMEA2737757) | human gut metagenome | biome: human gut; feature: human-associated habitat; material: faeces | place: China | collected 2012 ... | reverse complement strand
ACCGTTTTAGTCCCCATGCCACATGAACTTTGACAGCAGTCTTGAAACATTCGCACTGATTCCCATCCGCAGGATAACGTGCCGGATTAATGATAGTGATATATAGGTTGTCGGCTGTATCAAGTTGTGTAGCTATGTGGCGCAGGCATTTGGGGGCTTGTGGACATTGAGCGTTGAAGCAACGGGCAAAATTGTAGGGGACAGACAGGCTGTCGGGTTCTTCTTTCATCTTGTAGGGGTTTATTTTATTTGTGAGATATTATTGTTAATACGTTAATATACGGGAAAATATTCTTCACAAAAGTAGGGCTTTATTTTGGGAATGGGAAACGTTTGGACAAATATTACTGATATGCAAAGAATCTTTTATAGAGAAATTGTGTTGTGATGTATCAAAAAATCTCCATTTCTTTCTCATATTCTATATTTTTACCTATTTTTGTAACTTCCGATAATATAGCCTTATCGGAAGTTACAAAAAAAGACACACACATGAAACCGGAAGAAAAGGCTCGAATAATAATTGACCGTATGCTTAATGATGCGGGGTGGGAAGTAGTTGATAGAAATCATTATTCTCCTGAAGTATCTGCTATAGCAGTCGAGGAAGGCTTGCTGAAAGGTAATCGTGAAGCTGACTATTTACTTTTTTTAAATGGTAAAGCTGTTGGCGTATTGGAAGCAAAGAAAGAATCTGTGTCAATTTATTCTGAATTTGTGGCAGACCAGGCTGAAAAATATACTAGAGGTGTACCTCATTGGTGTCAGGCTTGGATGAATCCTTTACCTTTAGTTTATTTGTCAAATGGAAGGGAACTGTTATTCAGAGATACCCGTGACGTTGATTCTGAATATATTTCTTTGAATAAAATTCATTCTCCTAAAGAAATAGTAAAACTATTAGGACTTAAAGATGATTTTGCAGGACTCCCAACCTTAAAAAGGAAAGGATTAAGGGATTGCCAGTATGAAGCGATAACAAAATTAGAAAATAGTTTTCGTAGCGGGCATGATCGTGCATTGATGGTTTTGGCTACGGGAGCGGGAAAGACTTATACCGCATGTTTGGCTGCCTATCGTTTGTTGGCTTTCACTTCAATGAAGAGGGTTTTGTTTCTTGTTGACCGTAATAATCTTGGAAAACAGGCAGAAGGAGAATTTGGAACATTCCGTTTGACAGAAAATGGTGATCCGTTTAATACCATATTTGGGGTAGAAAGATTGAAAACCGCGAAAATCCCAAATGATGCCAATGTTGTTATCTCTACTATACAGCGTTTATTTTCTTTATTGTCCGGAGACGATTTTATAGATGATGATAATGAAGCGGATTATGTTGTCGACGGCACTAGAAATATGAATTTGCCGGTTCATCCTAACTTGCCCCCGGATTACTTTGATTTGATAATTATTGATGAGTGCCATCGCTCTATTTATGGTAGTTGGCGAAGTGTGCTTGAATATTTTAGTTCTGCAAAAATGATTGGGTTAACAGCTACTCCTGCTGTTGAAACATTAGCCTTCTTTAATAACAACTTAATAGTGAACTACACTCTTGAAAAGTCAATAGTTGATGGTGTCAATGTTGATTATAGGGTGTTCCGTATTAAAACACAAGTAACCGAAGATGGCGGTGCAATTCGCGAGGGGGATAAAGTACGTAAAATAACCCGCTATACAGGTAAAACTGAAAATATCGAAACACAGGAAACGACTACTTACACAAGACGGGAACTGAATAGGAGTATTATTAATCCTGCTCAAATAAAGTTGATTTTAGAGACATATAGAGATTCGGTTTATACAGAAATGTTTAATGATCCCCAAAGAGAACCTAATTTTGACTATTTACCTAAGACATTAATATTTGCTTTGAATGATGCTCATGCAAGTAATATTGTTAAAATAGCGAAGGAAGTCTTTGGACGTGAAGATGATACGTTTGTGCAGAAAATCACTTATTCGGCTGGAGATAGTAATGAATTGATACGTCATTTTCGTAATGATAAGGAGTTCCGCATTGCTGTAACTGTGACTTTGGTTGCTACTGGAACAGACGTGAAGCCTTTGGAAGTGGTGATGTTTATGCGTGATGTCGAGTCTGACTCTCTTTATACTCAGATGAAAGGTAGGGGAGTACGTACAATTGGTGATGAGCAACTGCGTAATGTTACTCCAAATGCTCATAGTAAAGATTTGTTTTTCTTAGTCGATGCGGTGGGAGTAACAGAACATGAGCATTATGTAACAACTTCTGGAGCGGGAAGCAATGCTGAAACATTGTTGTCTTTAAGGCAACTTTTAGAGCGTATCTCTCATGGTGAACTGCTGGATGAACATCTGCGATTGTTGGCTAGCCGTCTGTCAAGAATACATAATAAGGCAAATGAAGAACAGAGGAATGAGTTTATAAGATTGGCTGGTACAGATATGCGGGATATGGCATCTCGTATATATGAAGCTTTGGATAATAATCTGTTGCCGGAATATGTGAATATAAACGAACCGAATAACGAACGGAAAGGCTTGGTGCGTCCTCTCGCTATTCATCCCGATGCTCGTGAATATCTGTGTATTCTGAACGCCGGATTTGTCACAATTTTAATGCCCGGTGAAGATACATTGATTGAGAAAGGATTTTCCATAGAGGAAGCTCACGACACGACTCAGGCGTTTGAACAATATGTAAATGAACATAGAGATGAGATAGAGGCTTTACGCATTATTTATAACAATAACGGAGAATCTATCACTTATGCAATGCTTAAGGATTTGGAGAATCGGATGAAAATGGAGAATTACAAGTTTACTCCTTCTCAATTATGGAATACATACTCTATTGTTAACCCTTCCAATGTAGTACATTTTGGGACGAAAGAAGAAAAAGAAGCATTGACTAATATTATTCAGTTAGTCAGATATGCTTATCATCAGGTGAGAGAACTTCGTAGCCTGTCATCAATGGCTGCCCAACGTTTTGAATTGTGGTGTGGGCAGATACAGCGTACAATGACTGAGGCTCAAAAGAATACTATCCGTCAGATTGTGAACTATATTGTAGCGAATGGTTCTTGTACAATAAAAGAAATAAAGGAAGATGATAAAACAATAGCGCTTCAGATGATACGTAAGTTTGGTACTATAGCAGCGGTGAATGAGGCTATTGTTTCATTATCTCAGTTTTTAATTTATAATAGAAAAGTAGCATAAAATTAATATGGCAAAATCAAATTCGAATGAGCAAGGTCTGACTAAAAAGGTCTGGACACTTGCCACTACGTTAGCGGGGCAAGGTATTGGATTTACCGATTATATAACCCAACTGACTTATTTGTTATTTCTGAAAATGGATGATGAAAACGTTAAATTGCTTGACGAAGAATCAGCCATACCTGAAGGATATCGTTGGGAAAACCTGATAGAATTGGATGGTCTTGACTTGATAGTTCAGTATGAAAATACATTGAAAATACTGAGTGAGCAGGATAATCTAATTGGTACTATCTACACGAAAGCTCAAAATAAAATAGATAAGCCTGTATATTTGAAGAAGGTCATAACAATGATTAATGAGGAGCAATGGCTGATAATGGATGGTGATGTTAAGGGGGCTATTTATGAAAGTATTTTAGAGAAGAATGGACAAGATAAAAAGAGTGGTGCAGGTCAGTATTTTACTCCTCGTTCTCTTATATCGGCAATGGTTGATGTAACTCGTCCTCAAATTGGGGAAACGGTTTGTGACCCGGCTTGTGGAACCGGTGGTTTTCTTTTGGCAGCTTATGACTACATGAAAAAACAATCACAAGACAAAGGCAAACGGGATTTTTTGCGGAATAAAGCTCTACATGGTTCGGATAATACTCCTTTGGTTGTTACATTAGCTTCGATGAACTTGTATCTTCATGGTGTTGGTACTGACCGAAGCCCTATTATATGTCAGGACTCTTTAGAAAAAGAACCTGATATACTAGTGAATGTCATTCTTGCTAATCCGCCTTTTGGAACCCGTCCTTCTGGTTCTGTCGACATTAATCGAAGTGATTTTTATGTTGAAACGAAAAATAATCAATTGAATTTCTTACAGCATATAATGCTTTCGCTCAAAACAGGCGGACGTGCAGCGGTTGTTTTGCCTGATAACGTACTGTTTGAAGGGGGCGCTGGAGAAGTGATTCGTAAGAAACTACTTTCGGAATTTAATTTACATACTATTTTGCGTTTGCCGACAGGTATATTTTATGCTCAAGGTGTAAAAGCTAATGTGTTATTCTTTACAAAAGGTAGTAGTACGAAGGATATTTGGTTTTATGATTATCGTACAGATGTAAAGCATACATTGGCTACTAATCCAATGCAAAGGCATCATCTTGATGATTTCGTTTCGTGTTATCATGCGGAGGATATAAATGCTCGTGTAGAAACATATAATGCTGAGGATAATCCGAATGGGCGTTGGCGTAAATATACTTGTGATGAAATAATAACTCGTGACAAGACTAGCCTTGATGTATCTTGGATAAAACAGGGTGGAGATGAAGTAGACTATTCATTATCAGAATTAATTGATATTCTCAAAGAGAAAAGTGATAACATAAGTAAAGCGGTGGCTGAACTTCAAAAATTAATGGCAAATATCGAGGACTAATGGATACAAAGAAACTACGACAGAAAATATTAGACCTCGCTATTAGAGGAAAACTTGTCCCACAAGATCCAAATGATGAACCTGCATCTGTTTTACTTGAACGTATTAAGGAAGAGAAAGAACGTCTGATAAAGGAGGGGAAGATAAGGAAAAGTAAGAGAATGGCTTCTTCTGATATGCCACATTATGAGAACGTGCCGTTTGAGGTGCCGGAATCATGGATGTGGACAACGATTGAAGAAATATGCTCAAAGATAGGTTCTGGTAGCACACCAAGGGGAATTAACTATTCTGCGAACGGGATTCCATTTTTCCGCTCGCAAAATGTATATAATGACAGACTTGTTTATGATGACATCAAGTATATTTCCGAAGAAGTTCATCAGAAGATGAAAGGCACGGAAGTGCTTGCTAACGACTTGTTGCTGAATATTACTGGTGGTTCATTGGGAAGATGCGCCGTAGTTCCTGCTGATTTTAATTGTGGTAATGTCAGCCAACACGTTTGTATTATGCGTTCTGTTTTAGTTGAACCTGAATATTTTCATGCGTTAGTTTTATCTTCATACTTCGCTAAATCTATGAAGATTACGGGTAGTGGTCGTGAAGGTTTGCCAAAATACAATTTAGAACAGATGGGGTTTCCTTTGCCACCTTTAACAGAGCAACAACGCATAGTTGCCGAGATTGAACATTGGTTTGCTTTGATTGACCAAATAGAACAAGGCAAAGCCGACTTACAGACCATCATCAAACAAACCAAAAGCAAAATTCTTGGCCTTGCTATTCATGGCAAGTTGGTACCACAAGACCCGAATGACGAGCCAGCCATTGAACTCTTGAAGCGAATAAATCCCGGCTTCACACCTTGTGATAACGGGCATTATACGCAGTTGCCTGATGGATGGACAGTTTGCAGGCTTGAACAAATTATAAATTATGAACAACCTACCGCTTATATTGTAAACTCAACAACTTATGATGATTCCTATTTAACACCAGTATTAACAGCAGGTAAATCATTTATTATTGGTTACACCAACGAGACTGCTGGTATATACTCAAATCTTCCTTGTATAATCTTTGATGATTTTACAACTGATTCAAAAAAAGTTGATTTCCCCTTTAAGGTAAAATCATCAGCAATGAAGATTCTAAAAATACACAAGGATATTGAAATTGATTATGTGGCAATGTTTATGAGCATTACCAGATTGGTAGGTGACACTCATAAACGATATTGGATTTCCGAATACTCAAAATTAGAAATACCCATACCACCAAAGGCTGAACAAAAACGAATAGTTTATGCATCCCGTGAAATATTTACACAATTAGATGAAATAATGGAGAGTTTATAAGCTCTCCATTATCAAATCCAAAGACATAAAAACCTTATTTATAGTCTCTACAATCCTTTGTTGCTCTTTGTAAGGTGGAATTGGCACTTCTATCGCTTTGAATAGTTTCTTGTTCAAGTGAGGAATAGCAGAACCCACCTTGTTTTCTCGTAATATCCTCCTATGCAAATTGATAACTTGTAATACATACCTGCTATTCATATTCTCGTTGATAAACAACTGTTTAAAAGTGCTACCTTGATAACCTTCGATTGGAGTTCTGAATACTTCACCCGAGTTTTCTCCATCAACTAAAATCAAAAGAGATTTTGTAGCTACATATTTGCCGGAAGTCAAAGTTTTGGCATCACGCTCACCACGCAAATATTTGACATCAAGATTTACTCGTTCTATACCATTTTGCTTATCACCATCAATCAACGAACATAGTATTTGCATGGGTGCAATTGTCCATCCATCAGGCAACTGCGTATAATGCCCGATATATTCTATTATATTGTTGCCGTATTCATTATAAATCAATATAATATGGTAACAAAATTCAAAAGCTATCTCGCCAAAACTAATTTGGCAAAAAACACTGTTACATCGTATGTGTGGACAGTACAGTATTTCCTCAATCATTATGGAGAAGTAAACAAAAAGAACCTTTTAACATATAAAGGGTATCTGGTGGAGAACTTTAAACCGCAAACGGTAAACCTACGATTGCAAGGTATCAACAAGTATTTGGAATTTACAAAACAGGAGAAACTGAAGGTAAAGTTCGTCAAAGTACAGCAGAAGAACTTTTTGGAAAACGTAATCAGCGATGCAGACTACAAATTTCTAAAAACACGCTTAAAAGCTGATGGTTATAATGAGTGGTATTTTATCGTATGGTTTATGGCTGCCACAGGCGCACGTGTCAGTGAATTGCTTCACATCAAAGCTGAGCATGTACAAGTTGGCCATCTTGATCTTTACAGTAAAGGTGGAAAAATACGTCGTTTATATATTCCGAAAAATTTGCGTACAGAAGCCACAAAATGGCTCAAAGAAAAAAGTCTTATTTCCGGCTATATATTCTTAAACCGATTTGGAGAACGTATTACAACACGTGGCATAGCCCAACAACTGAAACATTTTGCGGGAAAATACGGAATGAATAAGGAAGTGGTTTATCCTCATTCATTTCGTCATCGTTTTGCCAAGAACTTCCTTGAACGATTCAATGATCTTGCCCTACTTGCCGACCTTATGGGACATGAAAGTATTGAGACTACTCGTATCTATCTCCGTCGAACAGCTAGTGAACAGCAAAAAATTGTGGACAAAGTAGTAAACTGGTAAGTTTTATCTATCCTTAGAAGTGTAATTAATTACACTTCTAAGGATTTTTGAATATCATCAAGGGATGAGAACAGTTCTTCTATCTTTTGAACTATGCGTTGTTGCTCTTCTAATGGAGGTAAACAAATTTGAAAATTTTGCAGATGAGCATTCTTCACATTATTAATATTAGAACCTTTTGCTACATTCCTAATGTAATCTTTGTAGGCATCAGTTTGGAATATAAGACGTATATACGGTGACAAGGTTTTCTGTTTTGGTCTCACAATTCGAAGAAAAGCTCCGATTTGTGTTTTAGGAATATCCCTATCAGCAAAACCAGTTTTCCCAATCAATGTTTGGCTTCCAGTAGAAGCGACAACGATAATATCCCCACGCTGTACTTGATTATCATTATTTTGATATGAAAGGGATATGAATACATCATCAAAACAATCAATGACTTTCCCGTTCTGTATATTGCCACCTCGTAATACTCTTATACCTGTATCTTGAATATCGGCTTTATTATATGAAACTCCTCCTATTATTGAACAGACATCATTGACAGTTACCGAGTACCAGCCTTGCGGCAACTTCCTACTATGCCCGTTATCACAAGGTGTGAAGTCGGGATTTATGCGTTTCAACAATTCAATGGCTGGCTCATCATTCGGATCTTGCGGTACGAGTTTGCCGTGAATGGCAAGGTCGAGGATTCTGCTTTTAGTTTGTTTGATAGTTGTTTGTAAATCCTCTTTCCCTTGCTCTATTTGGTCAATCAGGCAAAACCAGTCATTCAATTTTTGAGAAATTCTTTGTTGCTCTTTTAATGGTGGTACAGGAACCATGACTTCATTGATTGTAGCAACAGATAATCCCGGTTGTGCCGTCGAAGTTGCGTATTGATTTAAATTCAAATATAGCAATATATTAATAGCCCAATCAATATTAGTATCACAATATGTATCAACAACAACTGCATGTTCGGTAGCATAAAATCGTCCATTGGCTTCATTTATATTACCGCATAATGCTCCTTGTCTTCCAATTAGCGGGAAGCGTCCCTCTCTATTATAACTACTGACGTATCCTCTAAGTCCATTACCACCATAACAAGGGAAACAATGTGTCTTATCTTGTTTCTCAGATATGTCTTTAGCTGTAATATTCTTACCGGCTTGCAAAGTAAATATATCTCCCAAAGTTGTCCACACCCAATTATCCGGCACCTCAAACGGCACATCCCCATAATGTGGCTTATGTGGTTTTAAAGTAATAAACAAAAGTGGTTTATTGCATGAGTATTATTAATAGCGACAATATTATTCTGTGTAATATAGATAGTAGGTATATTTCAATAAAAAAACAGAGGTGTTTACTATATTAAAATAACTATTCTGTATCTTTGTGACTTAAAAAGTAATTCACGGGCAGGTGATTTTGTTTTTATAAAGGTGTTTGTTCTGTTGTAGGGTGATTTTGATATATTGTTGAAAGAATTGGACATGATAAAATAAGATATTGGAAGGTGAATTAATGAAGAAAAGTTCTAATACTATTTGAGTATGATTGACAGAAGACAGATATATCAAGATTTTCAAGCTGCTTTTCCAAAAGAGCATCTTGTAGAAATGACACTTACACAATATACAAATCTCGAAAGACAGAATTCGTTTTGTTATTGGGTTGAATCTAAAACATATGATTTAGGTTCTATTTGGGGTGGCTCTTCTTATAAGTTTGGTATCTATGAATATAGAAACAAACCCAATAAGGGTGATTCTCGTATTGTTAGTAATGATAAGTACGCTTGGTACAACAAATATGATAAGCAGACTGCTGATGAAGCATTTGCTGTTGTCAGAAGTACAATAATTAAAATAGCAGAACATGCAGGCAAAGGTGAATTGGAAGCAATAGAGAAAATAGATGAGTTAGGTGATGCTTACAAATGGAAAATAGCATTCTTATATTCAGATGAGACTCTAATACCTGTATATAAGCGTGGTGTGTTGGTTAAGTTGGCTAGTTGTTTTGGAATGTCTGTCACAAATAAAACTAAAATTTCTGATTTGCAAAGGTTCCTGATAGAACAGAAAGGCGAAAAAGACCTTTTCGAATTTTATGAGGAGTTACTAAATATTGTGAATGAATTAGATAGTTCAAATATGGAACATAAGATTTGGTTATACGCTCCGGGAGAAAATGCATCTAAGTGGGATGTATGTTTATCTCAAAATATAATGTGTATTGGTTGGGATGATATGGGTAACCTTTTGGAATACTCTTCTAAGAAAGAAATGGCAACTAAGTTGCAGGATATATATGGCAAGCCGGGATCTTCGTTTAAAAATGATAGTTTGGCATTATGGGAGTTTACTCATGAGATGCAAGTGGGTGATATTGTTATAGTCAAAAAGGGGCAGAATCAAATAATAGGGCGTGGTATTGTGGAAAGTGACTATGCTTTTGATGATTCTTTTCCTGATTTTAAGAATGTTCGTAAAATGCAATGGACGAATGTCGGAGAATGGGAAACAGTAGGTAAGAATGTCCAAAAAACTTTGACCGATATAACCAAGCAGCCGGATTATGTGAAATCTTTGGAGAAACTATTTGAAGATAAATCGCAAAAGCAATATTGGTGGCTTGTGGCAAGTCCTAAGATATGGAGCTTTTCGAAAGCTCCGGTTGGGGAAATACAAGACTATACCCTTTATAATGATAGTGGTAACCAACGAAGGGTGTTCCAAAATTTTATTGATGCAAAAGAAGGAGATGTTGTTATTGGCTATGAAGCTACTCCTGTTAAACAGGTGGTAGCTATTGCAGAAATAGCCAAATCTGCCGATGGACAAAAAATATATTTCAAAAAGACTGAAAGCTTATTGAATCCTGTTGATTATTCAGTTATAAAGGATATACCGGAATTAAGTGGTATGGAATTCCTGAAGAATAAGAACGGCTCGTTTTTCAAACTGACAAAAGACGAGTATAAGATATTGATGCAATTAATACGTGGCGGAAATCCTATGCATAATCCTCAATATTCTGAAACAAATTTTTTGGATAATGTATTTATAAAATCAGAAGAGTATAACAAATTGAGAAACCTGTTGTTAGCAAAGAAAAATGTCATATTACAAGGCGCTCCGGGTGTTGGTAAAACGTATTCGGCAAAACGTTTAGCTTATTCTATTATAGGAGAAGAAGATAGAACTAAAATAGAGTTCATTCAATTTCATCAGAATTATTCCTACGAGGATTTTGTGATGGGATATAAGCCAAAAGAAGATGGTGGTTTTGAGCTTAGACGAGGGGTATTCTATAATTTCTGCCAGAAAGCCCAAAGTGATCCGGATAAGAAGTATTTCTTTATTATTGATGAAATTAATAGAGGAAATATGAGTAAGATTTTTGGTGAGTTACTGATGCTTATTGAAAACGATTATCGGGGCGAAAAATATCAAATCCGTCTTGCATATAATGATGAGTATTTTTCTGTACCGGAGAATCTTTATATCATAGGTATGATGAATACGGCAGACCGTAGCCTGGCTATGATTGACTACGCTTTACGTCGTCGGTTCAGTTTCTTTGATATGACACCGGGATTTGATTCGGTTGGTTTCAAAAAGTATCAGGAGAAGCTTGATTGTGATGCCTTTAATAGGGTGATTGATGCTATCAAAGCTCTGAATGTTGAGATTGCTAAAGATGATTCACTCGGAAAAGGTTTTTGTATCGGTCATAGTTATTTCTGTAATCAGGAATCTATTGATAATATGTGGCTTGGAAATGTGATTGAATATGATATTGCCCCTATGTTGCGTGAATATTGGTTTGACAATGATAAGAAATTCAAAGAAGAAACAGACAAATTATTGAGCTTGATAAAATGACAATAGACAAAGGTATATTCATTCGCAATATCTATTATATGTTGACTTATGCTTTTCAAGAGCTTAAGCAGAATAACTATGAAGAAATAGCAGGTGAAGAATTTGACGAGATTCATGATTTATTTGCCGAAATTCTAGTTCGTGGCATTTCGTATCAACTTAAGCAAGGGTTACATAAAGAATATATTTCCTGTCATGGTTCATTATCTACGTTAAAGGGCAAGCTTGATATAAATGGTACTATCAATAATTTGATGCGAAAACAACAGAAAATAGATTGTGAGTATGATGAATTATCAGAGAATAACAAATTTAATCAGATATTAAAGACGACTGTTCAATTCTTGCTGAAACATCCGAATGTCAAATCGGACAGAAAAGCTTCGTTGAAGCGTCTTATGCTTTTCTTTAGCAATGTAGAAGTTATTGATATTCTGACGATAAACTGGACTACTATGCGCTTTGATAGAAATTGTAAGACTTATCAGATGCTTCTATATGTTTGTTATTTTATTCTCGACGGGATGTTAATGACTACGGAAAAGGGTACGTATAAAATGAGGGATTTCTCCGATGAACATATGTGCAGGCTTTATGAGAAGTTTGTTTTGGAATATTACCGAAAGCATTATCCGGAATTAAAAGCAAAGGCTACTCAAATAGACTGGAATATTGATAAAGAACAGTCTACTTCCAGTATTCTTCCTATAATGCGGACGGATATAACGTTGACATTTAAAGAGAGAACATTAATTATTGATACCAAATATTATAGTAAATCAATGCAATGCCAATTTGACAAGAGAACTATTCATTCTAATAACCTGTATCAAATCCATTCTTATGTAATGAATTATGATGTTAATCATACTGGGAACGTGGATGGAATGTTGCTGTATGCCAAGACAGAAGAAGATATAACACCTGATGGACAGACGACATTTAGGGATGGGAATATCATATATTACCGGACACTTGATCTGAATCAGGATTTTGAGAATATCAAGAAACAATTGGATGGATTTCTAGTACATAGTCTATAACTATTATTGGTGTAATACTTCGCTTGCCATGATATAACAGAGAAATCATACCCTATCTAATTTGTAGTAATATTTTATTTAAAATAAAACCATTATTACTTTTAATTCTAGATAAGTTACTCTATCTTTGTAAGGTAGCACAAACAAAAGTGTAACCTTATATGAATCAAGACCATTGTTTAGTAGAACAGTTTGAAATGATATTTAGAGCTCATTTCTCTTCAGTGAAGTTTTTTATCAATACGTTTCTTAAATCGGAAGCAGATGCGGAAGATTTGGCTCAAGATGTATTTACCAAATTATGGACTAATTTTGAGACGTGGCAAAATAATGATGGAAAAGAAGGGTATATATACGTTATGGCAAAAAATGTAGCATTTGATTTTATCAAGCACAAAAGACTGGAAAATGATTATCGGGAGGAACAAATAAAGAAAAGTACAATTAAGGATTTGTTAGGCTTCTCAGATCCGTTAAATTCGCTTTATTATAAAGAAATGCAACTAATAATAAGAATGGCTCTTGAAAACTTTCCTGAACGTCGCAGAAGGATTTTTGAGATGAGCCGTTTCAATAATATGAGCAATCAGGAGATTGCATTATCCTTACATCTTTCTGTTCGTACAATAGAGCATCAGATATATTTGTCGCTTCAAGTTTTAAAGAGAATCATTTTAATTTTATTTTTCCTGTATTTTCTTTAAGTAGCTGGAATGTTTCAATCGTTATATATGAAATTTCAAAATCTAATATAATGATAACATGAAGAATTATTTTCAGAAAATATTATCCCTTTTTGCCCGACATAATTATTCGGAACAAACAAATCAAATGTTTTACAGGTGGTTGGTTGATAATGAATATGAAAAAGAAAAGGATGAAGCATTACAGGAGCTTTATCTAGAAGCAAGAAAAAAAGGAAAAGTATTCGACCTGGAGAAATCACTGGAACGTTGGAAGTTAGATAACAATCTTACACATGTTCAACCTCAGCAAAAGTCCGATAAAAAACTGTTTATGCGATTGTGGCAATCGGTAGCTGTTATATTATTAATAGTATCTATATCTTTAGGATATCTGCTTTGTAAGGCAGAAAAAGACGATTCAGGAATAACTCAGCAATGCATATCGGGCACTCAGATGAAGACCTTTTTTTTGCCTGACGGAAGTCGGGTAAGCATGAATTCGAGGAGTATGTTATTATATCCCGAACAATTTACAGGAAAGTACCGTAGTGTTTTTCTAATTGGCGAAGCTAATTTTAAAGTAAAAGCTAATAAAAACAAACCGTTTATTGTCAAAACCAATGATTTTCAAATAACAGCTTTGGGAACCGAGTTTAATGTATCCGCATATACTGAAGATAATAATGTTTTTACAACTCTAATAACAGGGAGTGTTCTTGTGGAATTTGACGACTTGGGCAAAAAGAAGTTGCTTAAGCCAAATGAACAATTGGTGTATAATAGGAAGAGCCGTCAAGATACTCTGACTTATCCTGATATGAAAGATGTGACAGCATGGCAAAAAGGTGAGTTGGTATTTAATCGAAAGACTATAACGGAGATTATAACGATATTGGAACGTAAGTACGATTGTAAGTTCTTTTATAATCAGCATAGCTTAAAGAATGATCGTTATAGTTTCAGGTTTAAAGATAATCCACCTTTGTCTGAAGTTATGGATGTTATTGTTGATGTAGCAGGAGATTTATGTTTTAAGATAGAACATGATAAATGCTATATTATGCAGAAATAATTTTGATATTAGAAAGTTAAAGCGGTGGAAGGTATGTCGAATAACTAAAACGGAGAAAGGAGGAATTATTAAGCTTTTAGAACGCATTACCTAAGCGAAATAGTAACCATATAAAAAGTAATACTATATGAAAAATTTGAAATACTTCTTGTTACTCGTTGTAGCAATGGTGGCAGGAACTTTGATCATAGGTTGCAGTAGTGATGACTACATGGGAGAGGCACAACAACAAGGTATTTCGCCAACTACTCGCGGCGTCAGCGATAAGATGCCGAAGTTGACTACTTATATTGAAACTAATGATGTAAATCCTCTAAATGCAGGAGAGTACTATTTTACAGGTACGGATCCGCAAGAGCAGGTGATTGATAATGTGATTCTGTTTGCTTCTAATATTCGGGGTGCGGCTAGTACTGTTCAATTGTATCATAACAATAATCAGTCTCATATATTGACCAATGCCGGTACGCTTATCGCTCCTTTACAACAGAAAGGTATCAGAGTCTCTTTAGGGCTGTTGGGTGATCACACCGGAGTGGGGTTCTGTAACTTGACACCGGCCATGATTGAAAGTTTTGCACAACAGATTGCCGCTTGTGTTAAGCAATACAATTTAGATGGTGTGGATTTTGATGATGAATATGCAGACTATTGGAAGGCACCTTCTAATTTGCCTTCACCAAGTACTATGATTTTTGGAAATCTTGTAAAAAGAGTGCGTCAGTTGTTGCCTGATAAACTGATTACAGTATTCAGTTTTGGTGGTTATACAAATTTTGATGCGACTACAATGAATGCCATTAGTTACATGTGGCCTGATTTCGGAGCGGATTGGAGTACTCCGGGCGGATTAGGGAATAGCAAATGGGCAAAGATGTCAATACACTGTACGGATGGTAGACCAAGTGCAGGCGTGATACAAAGTAGTGCTGCAAATTATAGTGGCTATGGCGCCATTATGATGTTCAATCTACGCGAGTCCGGTCAAACAAGCTTAATGAATAACTTTGCTTCAAGAGTTTGGGGAGGCAAGACCGTATCTCGTACGACGACTATCTATGCGAAGAATTATTAAGATATCAGGACGCTCTATGTGAATGAATTGAAGACTGGAAGTGATAGACTTTCAGAGAAGGACACTTCCGGTCTTTTATAAATTAACCTGAATATACAAACTGCAGATGCCTTTCATTTGTTGATAGGCACTGCTTAATAATAAAGATATATGTGAAAAAGTATCTATGCCAGAAATCTTTCTGCCTTGGATATGAAATCGAAAATTAAAACAGATAGACATGTGTTGCGAATAAAAAAGTTAGCAAACTAATACTTAAAATTCATGTTACACAGTTATACATTGAAAAATGATAAGAAGGCAAAAGGGATAAGATTTGTGTTGTTTTTATTTATGGTTGTAATACAAGCTACAGCTTTTGCCCAAAGTGGTATGAAAATTACTATTCAAAAAGAAAATATAACTGTTATTGAAGCACTGAAAGAAGTGGAGAAGCAATCAAAGCTTTCAGTAGGATATAACGATTCGCAATTAATTGATAAACCGGCTATCAATCTCAATTTGAAAAATATTGATTTGGAAAAAGCCCTCTCGATTATCCTTAAAGGAACAGGATTTACTTATGGAATTAAAAGAAATTATATTAATATTATTCCTCAACCAAAGACTGGAACTGTGGTTGTTAAACAGGTAACAGGAAGGGTTGTTGATGAGAAAAATGAACCACTGATAGGAGTAAATATACGGGTAGAAGGGACTGATGATGGAACTGTTACTGATTTGGAGGGTAAGTACGTCATAAAAGCTTCTATAGGTAGTATATTAAGCTTTACTTATATTGGCTATATTTCGTCTTATGTAAAAATAGCAGATAAGAATGTGTACAATATACAAATGTCTGCTAACGTAGAGGCGCTAAATGAAGTAGTTGTAACTGCCTTGGGTATCAAGAGGGAACAAAAGGCTCTGAGTTACAATGTACAACAGGTAAAATCCGACCAGTTGACAAATGTCAAGGATGCAAACTTTATTAATAGCCTGAATGGTAAAGTCGCAGGAGTTAATATAAACAGTAGTTCTTCAGGAGTAGGTGGAGCTAGCAAGGTGGTAATGCGTGGTACAAAGTCGATAGAACAAAGCAGTAATGCATTGTATGTTATTGACGGTATTCCCATGTTTAATTTCGGAGGTGGCGGTAGCATGGAGAATGGTTCACAGGGAGTGACTGAAGGCATTGCCGACATCAATCCGGATGACATTGAAAGTATCTCAGTGCTGACTGGAGCAGCAGCTGCCGCCCTTTACGGAAGTAATGCGGCAAATGGAGCCATCGTTATTAATACGAAACGTGGCAAAGTTGGTAAATTGCAGGTTTCTGTGTCTAGTAATACCGAATTCGCTAAACCATTCGTACTTCCACATTTTCAAAATCGCTATGGTACAGGCAGTTCGGGAAAAGCAGGTAATTCTACTACGTTGAGTTGGGGGACTTTATTAAATGACGCATCTCGTAGAAACTATGAACCACGTGATTTCTTTGATACGGGGATAACTTATACCAATTCCATTACATTATCAACGGGAACAGATAAGAATCAGACCTTCTTTTCTGCTGCTGCGGTTAATTCGGAAGGGATTGTACCGAACAACCGTTACAACCGTTTTAATTTCACCTTCCGTAACACTACAAACTTTCTGAATGACAGGATGAAGCTTGATGTAGGTGCAAGTTATATTATTCAGAATGACCGCAATATGACTAATCAAGGTGCTTACTCAAATCCGATAGTTCCTGTTTATTTGTTTCCACGTGGCGACGACTTTAATTTGATAAAAGTGTTCGAACGTTGGGATCCGGCCCGTAAGATTAAAACTATGTTTTGGCCTCAAGGGGAAGGAGACTTGCGGATGCAGAATCCTTATTGGATCGCTTATCGCAATTTACGGACGAATGACAAGAAGCGTTATATGCTGTCTGTCTCTTTAAGTTATGATATTACAGACTGGCTGAATATTTCAGGGCGTGTTCGGGTTGATAATTCCAGTACCAAATATGAACAAAAATTATATGCAAGTTCCAATACTACTCTTACTGAAGGTAGTGCACAGGGATTTTATGCTATATCTAAACCTGACGAAACACAAGTGTATGCTGATGCGTTGGCAAATATAAATAAACGTTTGGGTGATTATTCTATTGTGGTCAATATCGGAGCGAGCATCGTAGATAATAAGTATGACGAATTGAGTTATCGTGGACCGATACGTGCCAATGGTATTCCCAATGTTTTTAATGTGTTTGATCTTGACAATACTCAGAAGAAAGCACGTCAGGATGAATGGGAAGAGCAGACGCAGTCTATATTTGCCAGTGCTGAAGTAGGGTGGAAGAGTATGCTTTATCTTACGCTGACCGGACGTAATGACTGGGCGTCACAGTTGGCAAACTCATCTTCTACTTGTTTCTTTTATCCGTCAATTGGACTTTCGGCTGTCGTCTCTGAAATGGTGAAACTACCTTCTTTCGTTGATTATCTGAAAGTGCGCAGTTCGTTTAGTTCGGTGGGTATGCCTTATCCTCGTAACTTGACATCGCCTACTTTTGAGTATGACGAAACTACTCAAACGTGGAAGCCGAAAACACATTATCCCATTGGTGACCTTAAACCTGAACGGACCGATTCATGGGAATTAGGCTTGGATATGCGGCTTTTCAAGGACTTTAATCTCAGTTTGTCATGGTATTTGGCTAATACGTTTAATCAGACGTTCGATCCGAAAATTTCCGTGTCATCCGGATATACCACCATCTACCTTCAAACAGGATATGTACGTAACCAAGGAGTAGAGCTTTCATTTGGTTACGGACATACATGGAAGAAAGATTTTCGCTGGCAAAGTAATTTTACATTAAGCCATAACAAGAACAAAATTATAGAATTGGTAAAGGACTATATACATCCGGAGACTGGTGAGCCTATAAATAAAGATCGGCTGGATGTAGGCGGACTCGGAAAGGCCAGATTCATATTGAAAACAGGAGGTTCGCTGGGTGACCTTTACACACAGTCTGATTTGAAGCGGGACGACAATGGAATGGTAGAAATTTCTCCTGCGGGTACATTAGTAACAGTGAATAATCGACCTGATATTAAATTAGGAAGTGTTTTCCCTAAATGTAATTTGGCATGGAACAATCAGTTTTCATGGAAAGGGTTTAATATCAGTGCTTTAGTTACTGCACGTATAGGCGGTATTGTTTATTCGGCTACTGCAGCGGCCATGGATCAATATGGGGTATCTGAAAGTTCGGCGGTTGCCCGTGATAATGGTGGGGTATTAGTGAATGGACGTAATAGGGTGGATGCGCAGACATGGTTCACGGCTATCGGTTCACAAAGTGGTCTGCCACAGTATTATACTTATAGTGCTACCAATATTCGATTGCAGGAGGCGGCTATCGGTTACACGCTTCCACGTAAATGGTTGCATGATGTATGCGATATTCAGTTGTCTGTTGTGGGACGCAATCTCTGTATGATTTATAATAAAGCTCCTTTTGATCCGGAAGCCGTTGCAACGACTGGTAACTATTATCAAGGGATCGACTTTTTCATGTTGCCGAGTACCCGTAATGTCGGTTTGAATGTGAAAATCAACTTTTAACAGATAAAAAGTAGTTACTATGAAATATATAACATCTATCATAAAATTGTTTTCGCTAGCACTATTGCTTATTGTCGGTTACGCTTGTACGGATAATTTCGATAAAATCAACCGGAAGGATTATCAGGTTGACAAAGAAGAGCTGGGGCGTGAAAGTTATAACGTAGGCGCCAGTCTTAAAGGATTACAAGGGTTGGTGATTCCTACGGAAGAACATCTCTATCAGTTTGTTGAAGCACTTGGCGCAGGTGCGTTTGCCGGTTACATTGGTTGTACTGTAGAATGGACGGCTAAGTTTGAAACGTATAATCCACCAATAGATTGGCAAGAAGCTCCTTTTTCAGATTTAGTCACCCGTACTTATCCGTTTTATCGGGACTTGTTGGATAAAACAGACGATCCTGTGGCGTTGGCACTGGGGAAACTGTTTCGTGTGGTCATCATGCAGCGTGTGACAGATATGTACGGTCCGATTCCTTATTCAAAAATCATTTCTAAAACAGGTAAGGTTTCTCTTACCGTACCTTATGATTCGCAGGAAGAGGTATATAAGCAAATGTTCAGTGAATTGGACGAAGTGAGTGATGTCCTTAGGGATAATCTCAATTTGAGTGCGGAAGCTTTTCGTAAATTTGATGATGTATATCAAGGCGATCTTTCCAAATGGCTCAAATTTACTAATTCACTCAAATTGCGTATGGCCATGCGCTTGACTTATGTACCGGAAATGCAGGCGGAAATACAACGAATAGCCGAAGGAGCTGTAACGGCAGGCGTAATGATGGAAATAAATGATAACGCTTTCTTGAAAGTGGAAGAAAATAGGGTTGCTATGATTTTTAATGACTGGAATGACCAGCGTGCGGGGGCTGATATTATCTCATATATGAATGGTTATAAAGATCCGCGTCGGGAAAAGATGTTCACTACAGTGAAAATGATTGTATATGATGAAAACTTCCAACCGCAAGAGGTTGATGGATACGCGGGTATTCGTATTGGCATTGATGTGACTACCAAGGATGAGATGGTAAATGCATACAGCATACCGATTATCAGCAGTACCAGTCCTTTTTTATGGATGAATGCCGCAGAAATCACTTTCTTACGTGCCGAAGGTGCCTTGCGAGGCTGGAATATGGGTGGGGAAGCTAAAGATTTATATAATATGGCGATAGCCCTTTCTTTTGAACAATATGGTCTGTCGGGTTCTGAAACCTATGCGAAGAATTCGACTGACACTCCGGAAGCGTACAATGATCCGACATTTGCCTATACTGATTGGGAAGGTCCGAGAAGTACTATTACTATTGCTTGGGAAGATGGTGCGGATAATTTTGAACGTAATCTTGAACGTATCATCACTCAAAAATGGATTGCTAATTTCCCTTTAGGTGTTGAGTCATGGAGTGAATTCCGTCGTACAGGATATCCTCATCTTATGCCGGTTATAGAAAACAAAAGTGGTGGTAGCATCAGTTCCGAGTATATGATCCGTCGTTTGTGGTATCCGCCTACAGAATATACTGAAAATCTTTCGAATATCAATTTGGCGATAGGTATGTTAGGAGGTCCTGACAATGGGGGAACGAGATTGTGGTGGGATAAGAAATCTTATCTCAATTGACGAGAGAGTTTGAATACGAATAAAAGAATGAAAAAGAATTTATATGAAAACAATAATATATAAACAATTCATTTATAGTCTTCTGTTTTTAACGGCTTTTTTATTGCCTGTTGCTTGTGATGACTGGAATGAACCTGAAATTGTAGATATTGATATTAATAGTGCGAAAGAACAGAATCCGGAACTATGGGCGCGTTATATGCAGGCATTACGTACCTACAAACAAAGTGAACATTACTTGTCATATGCGCACTTTGATAATTCTCCGGAAAAATCGCTAAATGAAGGTAGTTATCTTCGGTCATTGCCGGATTCGTTGGATATTGTGACCTTGGGTAATTCTCATCAAATCTCTGATTATGATCGGGAGGATATCCCTCTATTGCAGGAAAAGAGTATCCGGGTGCTTTATTTGATAGATTATGTAGCTCACGCCTCTTCCTTAACAGATATCACGGCATTAAATAGTTGGTTGGATAAAGAAATTGCTACGTCGGCCGAACTCAATCTGGACGGATTTGCTTTTACCGGTCTTCCGCTCTATAATGGAACTGATGCTGAATTGGCATCGTATAAAGAAAAATCACGGCTGATTGTTTCTAAATTATCTACTGCTACGGGACAGGATAAATTATTGGTATTGGAAGGAAATCCGGCTTTCGTTGATGAAGCAGACTTTGACAAATTGAATTATATTGTGTTGAATACTGCAGAGTTGACTAATGTTACCGATTTGAAATTGCAGGTGACGGGGATTCTTGCCAATAGTTTATTGTCTAAAGATAAATTATTGTTATCTGTTCAAATGGGCGGACAAGTAATTGATGAGACTGGTGTAAAACAAGAGGCTGTAACTTTAATGACTGACCGTGTGGTTGCTCTTGGTCCATTAGCTGGATTGGGAATTTATGCTATAGGCAATGATTATTATAGCCCGATAAGGAATTACGAGATTACACGAATGGTTATTCAACTAATGAACCCATCGAAATAAAAAAGAATTAATATGAAAAAGAATCTTATCATACATTTTATATTAGTATTGTTACTGAAAATAGGAGTAACAGGGTGTACCGAAGAGACTATCTCAATGAATGCGGACAGAATGCCTGACGAGACGGCTATGGATAATATTGCAGGTGCCCTGCGTAACACAACTACATTGACTAATAAAGCATTTATTGAGTTGACGGAAGGGGACGAATCTGCCACAGAGGAAATATTCTATTCACTGTCACAATCAGCCGGAAGCAGGTTGACTGTCACAGCCGTTGTAAACGAGAAGCTTGTAGAAGATTATAATGAGGAAAACAATTCCAGATTGAATACATTGCCGGCTGGGAATGTGGAGTTCGAAAATGGCGGAGTTCTTTCAATAGATGCTGGAGAACAAAAATCTGCCAAAATCAAATTTACTATATCCACAGCCGGACTGAATACTGATACTCCATATCTTTTGCCATTAACTATGGAAGAAATACCTACAGGAGTAAAGGTGGATACTAAGAAACAGGTGCTTTATTATATTGTGAATATTCGGAAAAGAATAACGACTTGTTATCCTAATAACCAGTATGAACAAATAGATATGCCGCCAATGCTACCTGATGCATTTGTTGTTTTCTATGTGAATACTTCAACTTATCAACCGTTGATAGCTGATGTTTATGGAATTCAAAAAATTAATCAGATAGATTATACTCAAACTTTACATAATATAGGTAGTATCGTGAATCTACGAATTGTGACAATGGACTATGAGTCTGCAACAGGACGTGCACTGCTCAATTTGAGTAGTGATATACGTGATGTGTTGGAAAAGGCGGATAAGTTTATTCGTCCGCTTCAGGAACACGGACGTAAAGTATGTCTTAGCATTGAAAATGGTAATAAAGGATTTGGCTTTTGTAATTTAAACGATATGCAGCTTGCAGATTTTGTTCAACAGGTGAAAAATGTGGTAGAACTTTATCGTTTGGATGGAATAAATCTCTGGGACAAAGTGAGTACTTATAACAAGGAAGGTATGTTTGCTATGAATACAGTCTCTTATCCTAAACTAATAAAAGCATTGCGGGATGCACTTCCTGAAAAGTTGCTGACAGTTGTTGATAAGGGAGAAGCTACTGAATATTTTTATGATGTAAATCGATGTGGCGGCATTGAGGTAGGTAAGTATATAGACTATGCGTGGCATGCGTATGATAGTGGAAAAGAAGTGGTACAGATTATAGAACCATGGGACGCAGAGCATCCTTATAGTGAATATACTCGTAAACCTATTATAGGGCTGGCACCGGAATGTTATGGAAGTCTGGTTATTCCATTATATGAAAAAGGAGAAAATCCTTTGAGAGATAAATCGCAATATAGGATGGTGGATTGGAAAATGAATAAGCGTAAAAAAAATAATATTGTTGTATATGCGTTTGATCTTACAGCCAATGAGCAAAATATGTATGAAGGAATGGTGAACGATATCGCGATAGGAGATGGCATTAACGCTATGATGGATGATGGTGCTTATTGGGGGCAATCCATCTATCCTCCTTATGATTGGGGATTTATTTCCGGTGAGTATTCTTATACCTATAAACCGTTGGACTGGCTTTTGCGCCAGATGTATAATGTGTATTCAAAAGGATGGGTACGTCCGTCCGGAATGTGAGAAATGAAATGAATCTTAAAACTAAGATATAATGAGTCTGATAATTCAAAACAAGAATATAATGAAAATAAGTAATAATTGTTTGGTCATGGTTTTCCTGTTATTAATAACAGGTTGTGACAACAAAGATTATACTAAGGAATCTCCTTTTGGTAATAGTGTATATATTGATGCGGCGAAAGTGAAGGATATAGCTAATTTCACATTTAATAATCTTAAACAGGATGGACAGCAACAGATTTCTGCTGTACTGGCATATCCTGCTGAGCAGGATATAGATGTCAGCTTTCGGACAGATCCTTCATTGATAAGTTATTATAATGCACGTTTAGGGAATAATTATGCAATGTTGGATGCTAAGTATTATAAGTTTTCTACCCAGCATGTTGTCATTCCTAAAGGAAATGTAGATTCAGAAATGGTCACTATTGAATTTTCCAACCTGATAGACTTGGATATTGACACTAGCTTTCTATTACCTGTTACTATTGGAGAAGCATCAGGAGGGATGAGTATATTGGACGGCTCTAAAAATATCTGTTACATAGTGCGTCGTTCCAGTGCTATAACTACTGCTGTCAGTCTTGCTAACAATTATTTTGAGATACCGGGATTTGTTGCCGGTAGTCCTACTGCTAATGTAGTAAACGGATTGAAGCAACTTACTTTCGAAGCTGTTGTTCGAGTGAATAGATTTGATCCTCTTACCGAAATCTCATCCATTATGGGTATTGAGCAATATTGTTTGTTACGTTTTGGTGATTCTGGCTTTCCTAGACAGCAATTGCAATTTGCGGCTAATGAAATGAAATTTCCAAATGCCAATGATGGTAAACTGTTGCAACCTGGTGAGTGGTATCATGTTGCCGTTACTTATGACACAGAGACAAAGGCTGCTATTATGTATGTAGATGGCAAAGAGCAGAGCCGCGTTGACGATTACGGAAATGGGGAAGCCATAAACCTTGGAAAACAGAAGAAAGGAGACTTTATGTTTAAGATAGGACACTCTTATGGAGACCCCGACGATATGAGTCGGCAATTAAATGGAGAGATTTGTGAAGTACGTATATGGAATGTGCTCCGTTCACAAGAAGAAATTTACAGGAATATGTATGATGTTGATCCCCAAACTACTGGTTTGAAAGCTTACTGGAAGTTCAACGAAGGTAAAGGAAATAACATTGCAAAAGACTTGACCGGTAATGGAAATGATGCTGTGGCTTATACAACTGCTATATGGCCGGAGGGGATTGAAGTACCGCAGAAAAATAAAGAGTAGCTTTCGGGAATAATATCTTGAAATGAAATTAGTGCAAATAAATCACCTTTGTTACATTGTGTTTCAAAGGTGATTTTTCTGTTTAGATTCAATTCTTTAAAATATCAGTCATTTTATCTTAGGCGATATATAATGTGCATTTGCTATAAGAATAATGCTTGGTGCTTTGGTTTTCTCGGATTTTATGTTCACCTTTGTATTGCATTACAATATTTAAGTCGTTTATATGTCTTAGGAGATCCTTAGTTGTCGTCAGTTGCAGGTATATATATACTTTGCAGTTAATGATAGTACGGCTCTGTGTTCCTCGTGTGGTAGGTTAATTACCCCACTCATATCCTAGGCTGCGGCTAATAGATTTGTAATGCAGCGGGGGATCAGGGTCGTATCTTTTTATTGAGATTTTTATATACCATTCTGCATTATTTTATAATAAAACATTGATTTTATTGGCTTTATAAGGAAATAGTCTTATCTTTGTAGGGCATTACATGTCTATTTTGCCGACTGGAAGCCAAGGAGCCTTTAGTCGTAAACGACTACGAACATATTAAAAATATGTTCGTAGTTTCGCGATATTACGGTTCTGTCCCCGTGTGGAGGGTTAATGCCCCCACTGTATCCTAGGCTTCGGCATAGATATGTAATGCAACGGGTCAGCAGGACCGTATTTTTTATATTGATTTAGACTTGACTCTGTAAAGACCCTGTAAATGGGAAAATTTAGCAATATAAATATTATTTTATGTATCATTTATCGTATTGATTGAGTAATGAAACGTGCGATATAGTTTAGTTCCATCAGGAATCGGGTAATGTTATTCAGTAGAGCATTTTTGAGCAATCGTTCATTGTAACGCCCAGTTATACCCGTGAAAGCAAAATTGTAAGGGTCTTTGGTCAACTCCTGTGCAAGGTCGCTCATCGCATCGGGTAATGTTTTTGTAAAGTTAGTCAGTGCCTTGCCCTGCCGCTCATAAAGGTCGGTGCTAATGAAATTGAGCAGTATACTACGACTCCAACCGTTCTCCACCGTCTGGTGAACATAGAACAGAGCTTTGTCTATATCGTCTTTCACTTTATCCATTATCAAGCAATGGTGTCTCCATGGGACTTCAAATATTCCACCAACTTGGTGGAATAATTCCGTTTCATTTTTTCCACCAAGTTGGTGGAAAGTTTTCAGAGCATCCTTGTATAACAAATAAAACTTCCTACAATAGTAAATATTGCTCTTTGATAAACCAGCCGCATTGGGTATGGCTTCACGTAAATCTTTGCTTAATTGAGTGATAACACTTTCGCCCCAGCGTTCTTCTACGTGTAATTCAACAATGTCACGACCTAAAAGCCAGTTGAATTTCAACTGTTCCACATTTACTTTCACCGCTGCCTTTATTTGGCTTTGACGATAGCGACCGCAAAGGTTTTTCACCCATTGCAGATATTCTTTATCAAGTATGTTTATTGACTTGTTCATCGTAATCTATAATACTTCAGTTGCGTTAATTTTTAGTTCTCCTGACATCAGCTTCGGGAGAAGTGTGTCGCGTAGAATTGTTAACCTAATACTTTCTTGTTCATTTATCCGGCGGTTCAACTCGATTTTGTCTTCAAGAGAGGAAAGAATGTCAGCAATCTTTTTTGCACCGATAACGAAGGTACTGTTATTGATTGTTTGGCTAACTCGGTTACAGAAAGCCCCGGTTGAGCAGATTGACCAGAGAATCGTCCTAAATTCATTATAATACCGAGTAAGTATGACAAAAAACGAGTACTATTATTTTCATTTGCCACCGCAATAATTGCATGTTCGGTCATATAAGCTTTCCTTTTGAAATATCGCACATTGCCACAAAACGCACCTTGTCTTCCTATTATAGCACAATTACCTTCAAAGTTGTTTCGAGTAGTATAGCCTCTCACCCCATTACCACCATAAACAGGGTATTCTCCTTTTGAAGATATTTCATTAGCATGTATTCCCTTTCCACTTTTTAGGTAAGCGAAAACGTCTCCTATTTTATATTTTTTCCACTCTTTCATGTCATTGAGGATTATCAAAATAACTATCAATGCTGTCTTTCAAACTTTGTAGGCCTTCAATTTTTGTAAAATCAAAAGATTCTAACCATTCCAAGATGTATTTTTTTACATTTTGCAAATAATTGGCAACAATCACATTGCCATTACTAAAATTTACATCAACTGTGATAAAACCCGCACTTGTTGTGGAAATTAAAAAACCTCCACAATAAATTCTATTATATTCATTAGGGAATATATTTAAATTCCATTCTCTCTTTGTGTCCTTCGCTTTTATACAGGCATACATTGCCATTATACCAATGGGAGATGCTAAATTTACATATCCTTTTATATAAGCATCTAAATCAAAATCTACAAGATGATTATTTGTTCCAGAACTTGCTCCAGCACCAGAAATAGAAGTCATATCTAATAATCTGTCTGTTTTTTCTTCAACACGATTTACTGCCGTAATTATTTTTGAAATATTATCTTGTAGGCTTTCGGCTGATTCTGCATATGACGTAGTTGCTCTTTTTACACTTTCAGCTGCTTTATTTAAAGTTTCAACTTGGCTGGCTGATTGACTATTGCTATAGAATGAATATATTATTGTTATTATTGCCAAGATTATTGATATCAAAGCAGAAGCAAGTGATACAAAATCCAAAACATTTCTATTCCCATAAAAACAATAAGAGAATATTGATATGGTAAATATAGATAATATACTTGCATAATATATATATGCTCCCCAACTACGTTGTTGTCCTTTTTTTATTCTATACGCAGATACAGCTATTATTGTTATTATAATAATAGTGCAACAGATTATAATTGTCTGTAAGATACAAGGTGTTAAAATTGTATTCATAATATTATTCTTTTAGTTTGTAGATAGAAGTTTTATGCTGTTGTTAATCTCTTCCATAAATGAGAAGTAAATGTAGGCATTATTATTGATGTGATTGTTATAGTTGGAGTAAAATTTATTCTTTGGGTCGTTAGAATATGCAGAAACTCCTATTCTAACAAAAAAATATGATTTGCAATGAACATTCTAATGCAAGTTTAATACTTCGCTTAACTTATCTCCAATAATTTTCTTCTCATTACTACCTATAGTAGACAATCTCACCAACGGAATTCCGTACAACTCTAAAATACGATCCTTTTTAATATCACGTTCTAACTGACTCGTCCCCGATTTATGGAATGTATAACCATCTGTTTCAATAGCCAATACCGGTTGTTTACTCACACGATTATAAATTAGAAAGTCAATATGAGTGTTTATATTTGCAGCATATTTGCTTTCCTCTTCATTCAATAGAGAATAATCCTGAATCAACATATAGAGTGGTAAATGGCAAATGATATTCAAATGACGCATATTGATATTTTCTTTCAGGATATCTTCAAGTAATGCAAATGTAAGATTCTCGGAATCGTATTCGGATATTTTCTTGTGTTTTTTCAAATAGGCAATTCGAGCATCTGTATATTGCTCATATAGATAATCGAATATAGAATGAATCTTACTGGTGGAAACAGTACCATTGTTATATTCGATATAAGCAATCAAATCGCTGATATTGCAGTCTTTGGGTTGTTCGTTTCCCGATACGACTAAATAGAATTGTGACTTAGCCCGCGAAACAGCAACATTGAGCAGGTTTGGATCGTCGGAAAAGGAAGTGATGACATCGTCGACAGTGGTCATAATGATAGCATCCTTTTCTCTTCCCTGAAATTTATGGACTGTTGCGACATCAATATCCTCTTCAAGTGCGGATTTTACTGCATCTACTTGTTTGTTATATGGAGCTATGACGCCAATTTCATCTGTTTCATAAGATAGATTCGGTAGTACTTCCTCTTTGATAACATCTATTTCTCGTTGATTCATGTGACTGCGGGAATGGTTACCTTTGGCTGTCCGTATGGCACAAATGACATCCTCTTCTCCTTTATCACGTGTCATGATGACAAGATCTCCACCATAAAATTTCTGATTACAGAAGTTGATGATTCGGGGATGGCATCGATAATGTTCCCGTAACAAGGTCTGTGGTACATTTGGAATAACTTTGCAGACAGATTGCAAAAAACTCATATTGGCACAATCATATTCCGGTTTAATTAGGCACGCATTAGCGATAAAGTTTAGCGTTTCCTTATTTTCTTCTGTGACCACGTTGGGAAGTTGCATGGTGTCACCGACAATGATTGCATTTTTAGCACATGACAAGGCTAAAGCTCCGGTTTCAACGGAAACCTGCGATGCTTCGTCCATAATGATATAATCATATACGGCATCTCGTTGTAGACTGCTTAATGATGAAAAGGTCGTACTTAATATAATGGGGTATTCTTTCTGTACCTCTCGCCAATTATTTTTTAGATCAGGGAGCGTAAAGATGGGCTTGTCATGATTATTGCCATAGGTATGAAATAACTGATTCTTTAGATATTTCATTGATGTATCGGCCATTTGTCTAGCCATTTCTGCTGCATCTTTGTTGGCAAGCTCCTTTTCTAATGTGTCTATTTCAACTTCCAGCTCTGCGTACTTTGTTTGGTAGAATAAGATTTGGAAGTCAGCGATAATCAAACTCATCTCCCGTTTATAAAAACCTTTATCGGGGATTTTACAAATCGCTTTGCTCCTGAATTTAAAGAATAACCATTTCAACCGTTGAATAAAAGCTGCTATTCCCCGAAGACTTGATGATTGTTCTTTTTCTGCAAATTGTTGACATTCATTCCATAAATTCAGAAGGTCTGCCGAGCTGGAACTTTTCCGTTGTTGGAGAGTAAATTCTTTTGTTCCGAACTCTTGCAGATAATGTTGCCACTCTATTTTTAAAGCTTGTATTTCCTGTCTTGCCATGGCAAGGCGTTCCTGTTTGGAAAATATGCTTTTTAGTTCTTCTGTCTGATGATGTATCTGATTGAGAAATTGAGGTTGGTCGGCATCCGCATCATGCCATGACTCAAAGTGCTCCGGATATTGTTTTTCCTCTTCTTGAGTTTCGATGAATTTCTCTTTGTTAGCTGTGCTACCAAGCAATGCAACAATGAATCCCATATCGTATTTGGATAACTTCTCAAGTACATTGACGATGGCGGAGTTATTATTAGATACTACCTGAACAGTCTTACCACGCACAAGGATATTGGCAATGATGTTCAGAATCGTTTGGGTCTTTCCAGTTCCCGGAGGTCCTTGCACAACACTGATTTGATTCTCAAAAGCTGCCTGGACTGCTTTTTGCTGGCTTGCATTACAACCGAAAGGAAAAATCAAGGTTGAGGCAGTCTGGGTCTGCATTTTATATTTTTGAGGATTCAGATATACAGCAATAGCTCTGTTGTTTGCGATGAAATGAATCTTTTCATATTGTTTTGCCAATAGCTTCGTTCCGTCATCGGCTTTCAATTCGTTTGCATCGGCAACTTTCTTCAAATATTCGAATATACTTTTCGAACGACTCTCTCCCAAGCATGATTCGATAATTTCTAAGTCCTTTTCTCTGTAATCATACTCTTTACCATTCTGAAAACGAATGTGCCAATAGTTGTGTGATTTGGCCTTAAAAATAGATAAGGCTTTAATGTTTGATAAAGTTCTCCCTTTACTGATTATTTGATAATTATTGGGGTCCGGTTTGTCCGGATCAGTTAGCCAAAGGACATTTTCTTCTTTGTAAGTATATGCACTGGGAACATTCCGGAATACTACCTTATAGTTGCCATCATAATTCTGGCAGCTTTCTATTTCAGGAGTCTTGATTTGACCTTTTATAATAATCAGATTTTCGGAAGTATCTATCATAG
>ERZ773204.606-NODE-606-length-30327-cov-9.654995_pt1 | contig 30327 bp, 26 predicted proteins | sample MGYA00581007_ERZ773204 | MGnify/ENA primary metagenome ERZ773204 (study PRJEB29015, sample SAMEA2737757) | human gut metagenome | biome: human gut; feature: human-associated habitat; material: faeces | place: China | collected 2012 ... | reverse complement strand
ACAGGGAATCGGAAGCTGCTGGATCCACAGAGCCAAAGAAGAATTCGAGAGTGAAGAAGGCAAAGAACTCCTCAGATCTCTTGGAATCGAGGGCGATTATGAAGGAATCGGACATTGCATCCTCGGTTATGCAGACGGTGATGCTCCGAAGGCCGCACCAAGAAAAGCTTCTTATGTTTATTACGTAGAATAACAAAGAAAATACAATACCTTACAGATCAGGTCGGTGGTAAGATAATTTACCATCGACCTCTTTTTGTCCATTGAAAAAGGAAAGAATCCGCGAATATAATATAAGAAATAAAAAATAACAAGCACCTGAGGGCTTTCTTCCATTTTGAGGAATGCGGATCCAGTAAATCGGATAAAGTAATAGGGAAGATGGAACAGAGGAGGAAATTGTAATGAATAAGCTTACACATGCAGCTGCCAAGACCGTTTTTTCAGGAGTAGTTGATTATGCAATTGGACAGGTAAACAAGAACCCGGAGGAAGCATACGAAAAGATCATTGACACTGCAGAGAAACATATGAAAGATTTTCAGACAGGAGTAAACTGGGATTATCTGAGACGAGTTGCCTGTAATCCGGAATACACACTGAACCGTTACGTGACATCGATCGTAAAGGATCTCCACCCGAATGTACTCAAGACCACACTGATGAATCTTGGATTTGAGGCTCTTTACAATGGAACCAAAACCATCCGTGAGATGAGAAAGATCCATAACTGCAACATTCCGTGGATCATTCTGATGGACCCGACCAGCGCATGTAACCTGCATTGTACAGGATGCTGGGCAGCAGAATACGGAAATAAACTGAATCTTTCTTTTGAGGATATGGATTCTATCGTAACACAGGGTAAAGAACTGGGCGTTTATTTCTACATGATGACAGGCGGAGAGCCGATGGTAAGAAAGAAAGATATCATCGAACTTTGCAGAAAACATAACGACTGTGTCTTCTTTGCATATACCAACGGTACACTGGTTGACGAAGCACTCTGCAAACAGATGCAGGAAGTCGGAAACCTGTTCCTTGGCTTAAGCGTAGAGGGTGAGCCGGACGTAAACGACATGCGTCGTGGAAACGGTGTATACAACAAAGTTATGCATGCGATGGACCTGCTCAAAGAGCACGGACTTGTATTTGGTACCTCTATCTGCTACACAAGCGCAAACTACAAAGATATCACCGATAGAATCCATATCCCATATTTCCTTAAAAAGCTCTTCCTTAGTGTATACATGATTAGGATGTTCTGCTAAGAATGTAAGAAGATCGAATTCCTTAGTTGTAAATATCTTCTCTTCACCATTAACGAATACTCTTCTGGCTGTCTTATCTATCCTGATGCCTCTTATTTCGATAATATCATTTTCAGGCTGGGCACTGTTTACAAGTCTTTCATATCTTGAAAGATGTGCCTTAACTCTGGCAACAAGCTCACTTGGACTAAAAGGCTTCGTCATATAATCATCAGCACCTACGCCAAGTCCTCTTATCTTATCGATATCCTCTTTTTTAGCTGATACCATGATAATAGGAGTATTCTTAACTTCTCTTATTCTTTTGCATATCTCAAAGCCATCTACACCTGGAAGCATGACATCAAGAATATATATGTCATAATCCCCGTCAAGTGCCTCTGCAAGACCTGTTGTTCCATCCTTGCATGTTGTTACCGTGAATCCACTTAATTCAAGGTAATCCTTTTCAATATCTGCGATTGCTTCCTCATCTTCAACTATCAATACTTTGCTCATACAATTGTCCCTTTCTATTACTTTTATATTTTATTTTTGCAGAATTCCAAGCTGGTTATTCTCATTATACTTAAGCAGATTAAGATGCATTGTAGTTCCTTCGCCTTCAACACTCTCTGCCCATATCTTGCCTTTATGGTCTTCAACGATTTTCTTGACAATAGCAAGTCCTATGCCGCTGCCGCCTTGCTTGGAGTTTCGTGATTCATCAGTACGGTAGAATCTTTCAAATATTCTTGAAATATCCTTGCCAGCTATACCCTTGCCATTGTCAGCCATGACAACATGTACATACTCGCCCTCGTCATAAAGGTCTATATCTATCTTTCCCTTACGGCCTTCTACCATGTACTTGACTGAGTTGCTGATTATATTATTGATAACTCTCTTTAACTGCTCTGGGTCTGCGACTATCATTACCGGCTTGTCTATATGATTCCTGTAGTTTAGCTCTATGCCAGAGGCATCCAGTTCTGTGCCTATTTCTTCACAGCAGTCATCAAAATAATCTGAAACATTAAGTTTTATAAATGTATATAGTATCCTGTTAGCATCAAGTCTTGAATATATAGTAAGTTCATCTATAAGCTTATCCATATCATTAACCTTGTTGGAAATAGTCTTAATATACTTTGCCTGTTTTTCCGGAGTATCGGCTATTCCATCACGTAGACCCTCAACATAGCCTTTAATAGCTGTGAGCGGTGTCTTTAAATCATGTGATATATTTCTTATAAGTTCCTTCTCTTCTTTATCTGACTGAAGCTTATCCTCTGATGACTTCTTTAGTATAAGTCTCATCTCTTCAAAGTCCTTACACACATCACCTATTTCGTTATCAGGAACCCTTGGCATCTCAAAGTCAAAGTTTCCTTCTTTTATATTATCTGTTGCAAGCTTCAGCTTGTTAACCGGCTTGATGATAGAACTGTATATCCACAGATTAAGCACAAGGCTGGTTATGACAAGTATGATGATGATGATAAAAACAAGCTGCCATAGCATCTGTCTTATCTGTGGTATGCTCTGCTTAACAGATGTGACGATAGACACACTGTATATATTTCCTAAGCTATCTGAAAAGTCTACCTGTTTTATAAGACTATGATATATGCCACCTCTATATGTAGCAACATCCGTTATGTTGTTCTCATCTGTCTCATACTCTGGAAGAAGCCTTGCAAGATCTGTGTTTGAATATTGTGTTGAATTATATATGACATTATTATTCTTTCTTACAACAAGCTCTGAAAGTCTGTCATTTAATGTGGAACCAAGTGACTCAAGGTATGCCCTGTTGTTAAATGTCGTTGGTTCTTCTTCTGCCTGTTCTTTTATCTGCTCATACACATCATCTGTAATACTGCCAAACAATGTCATAGGCGAATAAAAATATAACAGTACCGTATCGTCTTCTACATTATATGTCTTGCATATACTATCCGACTGTATCTTAAATATTCCGACAACAAACACGCATAAAAGCAGCGCCGGAAGTATAACCATAACGCAGAATGAAACCTTTAACTTATCTTTTAATTTCATGTTTTCTCCATATAAGTCATATTAATATATTTACAACCATCATGATAATAGTTTAACATATTTTAACAGAATATTTGTAAAAAAATGATAAAAATATATAAAAAAACTGCGGAAATATATCATGCCTGCGATATCTTGTGATAAATCTGCCATTATCACTCCGGATATCTGCACAATATTATTCTCCGCAGTCTATTATCATCCTATTTTCAACTTAAACTTCTGAAGTTCTCTTTCAGAATCTACTCTTGCTATAACAGCACCAAGTGCTGAAAGTTTACCTTCAAAATCTTCGTATCCTCTCTGGATATACTCTATATCGTCTATTTCTGATATGCCCTCTGCCGCAAGTGCCGCGATCACAAGTGCTGCCCCTGCTCTTAAATCAGGTGCTGAAAGCTGTGCTGATGTAAAATGCTTAACACCTTCTATATAAGCTGTATTGCCCTCAACTTTAATCTTAGCACCCATCCTGTTAAGCTCATCAACATACTTGAATCTATTCTCAAATATACTCTCTGTAACCATGCTTGAACCGTTAGCAAGTGCAAGTGCAACTGCTATCTGTGGCTGCATATCTGTTGGAAAGCCAGGATATGGAAGTGTCTTAACATTAGTACTTCCTATCTCACCTTCTGCTATAACCCTTATCCAGTCGTCACCTTCTATGAGCTGACAGCCCATCTCATGAAGCTTGGCAGTTATAGACTCAAGATGCTTAGGAATAACGTCCTTTATGACAACATCTCCATGTGTAGCTGCTGCCGCCATCATGAAAGTTCCTGCCTCAATCTGGTCTGGTATTATAGAATATGTGCATCCATGAAGTCTCTCTACGCCCCTTATTCTTATAACATCTGTACCAGCACCCTTGATATTAGCTCCCATGGCATTAAGGAAGTTAGCTACATCAACTATATGTGGCTCCTTAGCTGCATTTTCAAGGATAGTTTCTCCATCAGCCATGCATGCTGCCATCATAAGGTTAATAGTGGCACCTACTGTTACAACATCAAAATATATGTGTCCGCCAACCAGTTTTTCTGCTTTAGCGCTGACAACTCCATGATCTATGTTCACTTTGGCACCAAGTGCTTTAAAGCCCTTAAGGTGCTGGTCTATAGGTCTGCTTCCTATGTTACAGCCACCTGGAAGTGCTACGTTAGATTCATTGTACTTACCAAGTAACGCACCAAGAAGATAGTATGACGCTCTTATCTTTCTTATATATTCGTATTCAACATTAAGATCACATATAGATCCGCCGTTAATCTGAACTGTATTATTATATATATATTTTACCTTTGCACCTATTCCTTCGATTGCCTGAAGCAACACCTTTGTATCTCTCACGTTAGGTACATTCTCTATTGTTACGGTCTCATCTGTCATAATCGCTGCTGCCAGAATACCAAGTGCTGCATTCTTAGCTCCACCTATGGACACTTCTCCACAAAGTGGCACTCCACCTTTGACAACATACTGTTCCATACTTTGCACCTCAATATCACTTACTCATCATATCTAAAACTTTAGTTTCCTGCTTTAGTTTCTTTATTAATTATCGACATATCTGTCATTTATATTCAATATATCATGGTATTCACGGCTTATCACAAAAACAACTATCATGCATTAGTGACATAAAGCCGTCAAAACATTCATCATGTGTATACTTTTACTTTATTATCTAAAATAATATTGGTATTTAAATCAATATCTTAATGATTATATCATACCTTTTTATTATGTCAACGTTATATATCCATAAAGTTTAAAACAGGGCATGGATTATTAATATCCACGCCCTTATTCATAAGTTAACTTAATTCTTGTTTACATAATCAAGTGGATTCACTCTTCTGCCATCTATCCATATTTCAAAATGCACATGTGGTCCTGTACTATCACCAGTATTGCCACTAAGAGCTATCTCTTCACCCTGCTTTACCTGCTGGCCGGCAGTCACTGTTACTTTACTGTTATGTCCATATCTTGTCATGCTGCCATCTTCATGCTGTATATCTACACAATATCCATAAGCAGAATACCATCCAGCCCTTGTTACTACTCCGTCTCTTGAAGCCTTAACTGATGTTCCCTGATTGCATGACCAGTCAACTCCGTAATGAGTTGTGCCCCATCTTGAACCATAACCTGATGAAAATGTTCCACCACTGACAGGCTTTATATATGTTGGTGGTGTAAGTGTTCCAACTGCTATCTTTGCCGGCTTTGATTCAACTGTTATATTCTCGCTTGTTATCTGTCTTGCAACCTCTTTACCATTCTCATATGTAACTGTTGCTACTACTGAATGATGTCCCGTTGTTCCTTCATCAAGAATATAATTCGTACCTCTATAGTTGTTGTTATCATCAAGATACTCAGGCTCTGCGTTGTAATCTTCCTCATAAGAAAGCTGCTTTGTTGTCACTACTGTTATATCTGACTCAGGCACTGTTATAACAAGCTCATCACCTGGAACTATAACTGAGTCCTCTTTTAACTTAGTATTAAGCTTTAACAAATCTTCAACTGATATGTTATTATCTTTAGCTATACTCTCAAGAGTATCGCCCTCTTTAACAATATAATAAACATTGGTATTGTTTACCTTTGTTATTGTATCATAAGCTTCCTGTACTGTTGATACCTCTACCTTATCAGCATATACAGCATTAACAGATACATTCTGTGCAAAACCTATAGACTGTATCTCATCTGGTGTCTTCTTGCTTTCACCGTTAGAACCAGTACTGTCTTCAAAGAATGATGCAACTATCTGTGTATCCTGCACCGTTGTCTCCTCATTCTTATCTATAGACACTATATATGTTCCATCTGCCGCCGAACTAGACTTAATAACCGGCTCAAACTCATCAGCCCTGTTATATGGCTGTATAAGCTTTGAAAACAGTTCTTCTACATCCTGCTTTGATGACAGATTAACTGTATAATCATCTATTCTTACAGTATATGCAAGCTGCTTTTCAACATCAAGTATACAGTCAAACAACTGGCTGTATATAGAACTTTCAAGCTGCTTTTCTGACATTCTTGACGCTATAGCCCTGTTTTCTTTATCAATCTGGACATCACAGTCCATATATATATAATCATCAAGCTGCTGGCTTAACTGCAGACGTGCATTTGCCAGTGCCACATTAACTTCTTCCTCTGTGTTGGCTGCTCCAACATGTGTACCACGAATCGATATGCTGTAATATCCCACATCATTGTTAAACATATTCTTAGATACAAATGGAATACCTATCACTATTGCAATGCATGCTGCAAACATAGTTGAGATAAAGGTAGTTTTCACCTTTCTTCCATATCTTGTAATGCGTGTCATACGTTCCTCCATATATCGTATATACAATGGAATTCTTTCCCCATGTAATAATTCCGTAACATTTTTGTAACAATTGTATACTACCACGCATATAACTGTTTGTAAAGGGGTTTTACGTGCTTTAGAGATATTTTATTTTTATAATTTTACCTTTTTTTAACTGAATATCCAAAGCGTCCGAGATGTTCACCAAGTGCGTAATACTGTCCATGTGAATAAGCTACAAGTTCAGCATCCTTAAGATGTAATGTTCCCTTGCTGTCAAGAAGTGATTCATCAACATTAACAGCGACGACTTCGGCAATAAACATATCATGGCTTCCAAGCTCCACTATATCCTTCACCTTACATTCTATGTTAACAGGGCTCTCTTTAATAGCCGGTGCATTTATCTTAACTGACTTTTCAGGTGTAAGATGCATATCCTTGAATTTATCTGTATCCTTACCTGACTTTACGCCACAGTAGTCCGTTGCCCGGCACAGCTTTTTCGTTGTAAGGTTAATAACGAATTCTCCTGATTCTTTTATAATATCATGGCTATATCTTTCTTTCCTTATTGATATAGATACCATTGCAGGATCCGAACATATAGTCCCTGCCCATGCAACTGTTATGATATTGGGTTTTTCTTCACCTCTCTGACAGCTGACCATAACTGCCGGCACTGGATAAAGCATATTTCCTGGTTTCCATGTCTGTTTACTCATAATGTACATCTCCTTTACTGCTTATACTTTTCTTTATAATGTATTGTCTTTTTTAGATATCTGTCATATACCTTGTGCTTATTATCAGTATACTACAAATTTTTTGAAAGTTTCCACTATATGATTAAAGATTTTACTAAATTTATGAATTTATTTAATTTATAAGCACATTTGAGTTGTATGATTGCTCTAATTATGTTAATATAATTTTAATAAAATGTTTATGTTGTAAGAGTTAAAAGTTCACATCCAAAAATCTTTCGTGCCTGCATGATATGACTTTGATCTTGCGACCCTTGCATCATATTTGTCATAGGTTAGAAGTCACGAGGGATTCTGACCTGAGTTTTATTATTTAATTATTTTTATAATTCGGAGGACATTTATGTTAGGAAATGTTATCGTAGGACAGTCTGGCGGACCAACTGCCGTAATCAATTCAAGTCTTGCAGGTGTGTTTAAGACAGCCAAGGACAGAGGGGCTAATAAAGTATATGGTATGCTTCACGGAATCAAGGGTCTTCTTGACAAGCAGTATGTAGATCTTTCTGAAAAGATTAAGACAGATATCGATATTGACCTTTTAAAGAGAACTCCTTCTTCTTACTTAGGTTCATGTCGTTATAAGCTTCCTGAAATCTCTGACGACAGAGAAACATATGAGAAGATTTTCGAGATTCTTAAGGAACTTAATATATCATACTTCTTCTATATTGGTGGTAACGATTCCATGGATACTATCAAGAAGCTTTCTGACTATGCACTTCTTATCGGAAGCGATATTAAGTTCATGGGTGTTCCTAAGACTATCGACAACGACCTTGCTGTTACTGATCATACTCCTGGTTTTGGTAGTGCTGCCAAGTTTATTGCAGCTACTATGAAGGAGATTATCCGTGACGGTCTTGTATATGATTACCCAACTGTTACAATAGTTGAGATTATGGGACGTAACGCCGGATGGCTTACAGCCGCTTCTGCTCTTGCAAGAGGCGAAGATTGTGAAGGTGTAGATCTTATCTATCTTCCTGAGAAGGTATTTGATATCGACCACTTCCTTGAAAGAGTTAAAGAGATAGCTTCTAAAGGTCGTTCTATGGTTATTGCTGTTTCAGAAGGTATCAAGGTTATGGACGGAAGATATGTATTCGAGCTTTCAGAGCATGTTGAGTTCGTGGATGCTTTCGGTCACAAGCAGTTAGCTGGTTCTGCCAAGTTCCTTGCCAACAAGGTAGGTTCTGAACTTGGTATCAAGACAAGAGCTATTGAGTTATCTACTCTTCAGCGTTGTGCAGCTCACATGACTTCACGTACTGATATCACTGAAGCCTTCAACGTTGGTGGTGCTGCTGTAAAGGCTGCATTTGAAGGTGAAACTGGTAAAGTTGTAGTACTTAAGAGAGTATCTGATGATCCATATATGTGCATCACTGAAACTCATGATGTTCATCAGATTGCTAACATCGAAAAGAAAGTTCCACTTGAGTGGATCACAGAAGATGATTTCGTTACAGAAGACCTTATTCATTACATAAGACCATTGATTCAGGCTGAACTTTCACCAATCATGGTTGATGGTCTTCCAAGACATCTCAATGTAAATATGGACTAGTGCCAGCATTAATAGATAATGCCAATATTTTATTTAAGATATGAGCAGCATTTATTAATCCCCCGTGTGGCAGCTATTCCGCACATCAAAGCTTACAGGCTTTATGGCCCCGGATACCTTTATCATAACGGGTATCCGGGGTACCTTTATTTTCATCTTTATTTTTAACTTTATTTTTAATCTTATTTTTTCCAAAATATTACAATTATGTGTTATGATGTGATTGATACATGCATGTTGTCATAACTGATATACATCATATAAAATACATGAATGGAGATTAATATTAAAATATGAATAAAGAATACCATGATAATGAAGCTTTGAAAGAAGCAAAAAAACGTACTAAAAAAAGGTCCTTATTAAGCCCTCATTTTCCAGGGTTAAAAACAATAATAAACATTATAATAATAGCCCTGCTTGTTATAGCTTTGATATACACTAAAAAGACTGCATCAACGAGTTACCAGACAGATGGCAAGGTCACTCAGATAGGCTTTGAAAATATCGGCGAGCTGGCTACACAGTCTGTAACAACAACGTCTGTGCGTGTTGAAACTAAGGACAGAAAGCTTTTTAATATATCTATACCTCTGACAGAATCAAAGTATATATACACATATAACACTAACATCAAGGCTGGAATCAACTTCAGTGATGTAACATGGAGTTTGGGGGATACAGAAGACACAAAGCATAACATATATGTAACTGTACCTGAGGTTAAAACTCTTTCTGCCGACCTTGACCTTGATTCCTTCAAGGTGCTCCACGAAAGTACAAGCATATTTACACCTATAACTCTTACCGAACATAACGACGCATTAAAGCAGCTAACAGATGAGGCATTAAATGATGCCATAGCAAATGGATTATACGACAAGGCTCTTGAAAATGCCAAAACACTGCTATCCTCTTTCATATATCAGGTATATCCATCTGATCAGTATGATATAATATTTTCTGAATCAGTAAAAAAAAAGTAAAAACAATGTAGTAAAACTAATTTAATAAAGCTAATGTGATTTTTGATAATCATTACAAGCTTTATAAAACAGTAATCCCGGTTTAAAGTTCATATGTAACTTTAAACCGGGATTATGTTAGATTATGATTCCAATTATCTTCTTAATATTCTTTTTATATTCTTCTTTTTCTTATGCAGACATATCCAAGTGCTATAAGCGATGCAACACTCACTGTAAGTAATGCAGCATATATACCAGCATGTGATGTATCTGCTGTCTTAACATTCTCTGTAGAATCAGTCTGTGCTGTTTCATCTTCAGCAGTCTCTCCTATTGAAGGTTCATCTGTCGATGGATTATCTGTCGTTTCTTCTACAACAGGATTCTGGTTTGTATCACCAGCCCATTCTATGCTTAAGCTGTGAAGCATAGTTGTATTCTGCCATCCACCAGTTCCTGTTGTTCCTGTATGCTGTATAGCTGCTCCGCCATATGTGTTAGCCTCTATATCTGCATTTAAGTCAACCACATGAACATAGCCAGCTGCTGCCTGGTCTGCAAGCTGTGCTGTAGGTGTTTCTACATGTGCTGTAAGCTTGCTTCCCTCTGCCTTTAAGGTTATCTCGCATCCTGTAAGGAAGCATGTTGCTATAACTTCATCTGATATATATGTTGTATTACCATTATCATACTTAACAAGTACAAATGTAACTGCACTAGAAGATGCCCTTGTTCTTATGATTCTTAATGCATAGCCTGTAAGTGTTTTAGTATCAAACTTAATGCATACATCCATATACTGTCCTGCACTACCAAAGCCCTGACCTGCCGTCTTTGCAGGATCAGCCACAACCTTGACAGTCATATCACCATATTTGCCTTCAACTGGTGTATACATAAGTCTTGCTCCCTGTGTTCCCTGATAGATTCCGGCACCAACTGAACCGTTACCAGTTTCACCATATACCCAAGGTGTTTCTGTATCTTCACCCTTCCAGCTTCCAAAGCTCTCTGTATCTGCTGGTCTGTACGAATCCACTGTCCAGAAGCCTTCCTTTATCTCTGGCTGTTTAACAGTAGGGAAGTCTGAAAAATCTGTTGTGTAATTCTTAGCTTTAATATCCTTTGCACTTACAGCCTCTGAATATACAACTTTTACCGCATCACCTAAGTCACTTCTTATATTCTTTGGAGCAACAGAAGCACAGATATAATATCCTATATCACCTGCTGTAAGTGTATATGTGTACTGAGGATTATTCATTGTAGACACTGCTGTTAACACAGGATTGCTTCCACTTGCATCACTGCATCTATACCAGTTAATAACTGACATATCTGCCCTGTCACCAAGATTCAGCTTATAATCTGCTTTAAGTGTGCCATCACCATTGTTAACCACCTCTGGAAGCTTTGTCCATGATGGAGCTGCAAGCTTAGCTGGTTTAACTGTTATGGCTATAGCTGCTTTTAAGCCACTCTCCGTACTTGCTTCAATAACTACTTCCTTTGCTTCATCTTCGTTATTAATACCATTAACTACGCATGTTCCGTCCTTATTATCAACTATTGATACATATGGCTTATATTCATCAGCCACACTGTAGGTAATCTTCTGATTCTTATCTGTATCACCATAGAAATACTTAACACCTGCCGTCAGCTTAGCTGTTTCAGTTCCTGACTCTATAGCTTCTACCTTACCTTCGCTTTCTATATTAAGCTGTGTAGCTATGCTGTCTGCACCATTCTTAACTGCTATATCCTTAACACCAAGTGGATCCCAGTTATCATTGCCCTTTAAAAGATTGTAAGTATTGTAATATACCTTTCCACCATCTTCTATTCTATATGCATTAAGAACCTGCTTTCCTGTCATATCAACCGTTTCAGCAGCATCCTTTCCTGCTATTATTATGCTTTCATTGTTATGTGTTATGTTATACTGATAGCACTTAAGTGACTTATCTGGGTACTTTGTCCATGCAATTCCAAAAGGAATACTGAAGTTGCTCTTATATGCACAATCAACTGCTGTTATTGTTCCGCCTTCCTTTGTGAAGTACTGCATTGGCTCAGCTTCAACATTCAAAACAACACTGTTAAAGATACAGCCTAAAAATGTTGAACCTGTATTATATGATGAATATAATGGTCTGTTTCCGTAGAAATCAAAATCACAGCCAACAAACACTGCATTACCATTAATCGCATCGTCTGTACTCTCAAAATGGCAGTTGTTATAAAGGCTTCGTGCCGCACCGCCTATAGGATCAAGATTCAGACGGCTGATAAAGTTACAGTTATCTGCAAACATCTTATCTCCAGACATATCAGCAAGCTGTGCCTGTGTAATAGTTTTTGTTCTCTTATCTATATCCAGTTTTGGAAGAAGAGGATATTTAAGATCAACGCTGCAATAGTTACCTATCGTTATGTTCTTTACTGTAAGTGCTCCCTTACAGTTGAATCTGAACATCGTGTAGTTACCATTACAAGCATGTGACTGGCCTCTGTTTCCAGCAAATACTACATTATACGGATCCTTTGTAAGTCCCTTTATAGTAAGATAATCACTGTTAATAATCATTCCATAAGGAACACCATATGTCTTATCCGGCTGCTTAGTATCAGTAGCTGCCGGATCATCTATCCAGTATACGAAAGGTGCCACATATACCGTCATAGGTGCTTCCTTTGTTCCATTCTTTAAACTGCTGTCACTAAGTGCCTTTGTAATATCGTTATATACATATGGATATTTATCAGCAACTTCATCTGATAATGAACCATCAAGATAAATCGCTGTTTCAGACAACTGTATAGTTTCAGAATCGTACTTAATATAAGTACCTCCAAACTCTATAGGGTCGCTTACATCAAGCGACTTGTAGTTATTCTCATCATTGTTTATATCCTTCACTGCTGTATAAATGTTTTTTGTCTGCAAAGCAGTACCCTCCTGCGCCACGATTCTATCTGGAAATGCTCCTATATTTCCAACAACCAGCAGGCCCGACATAATACCTGCCATAATAGATGAAACTAATCTTTTCCTTCGTATCATATCTATTACCATACCTTTCTTTAAAATAATAAGATGATAAGTGTCAAAAATATTTTATTATCTACGTTGCAACTATGAATTGATTATAATATATATTGTACTTATATTAATACATAAAAACTGTAAGAAACTTGTAAAATCACTTAAAATATGTTAGCTTTTAAACAATAAAGTTTTACAATACTTATATAAGAAGGTGTAATTTTATGCATCATGAATATATACCGGCGAATTTTCTGCCAGACATAAAAACTGTTCCTACTTCATACAAAATGTCACATTTTCATACGCATAACAGATGGGAGCTTTTATATCTTATATCAGGAAACTGTACATTATATATCAAAGAAAATATGTATATGCTAAAAAAAGGTTCTCTTGCTCTCATTCCTTTTGGAGTAGAACACATGACTACTTATATGTCAGGTGAAGAAAATATAAGAAGCCTTCTTTACTTCGATGATGAAGAGCTTTTATGGTTTAGCGAACATGGAATAACAGATATATCTGACATTTTAGGAGGAAACTTTGTCGTTCAGATTCCCGCACGAAAACAGTCATACATTAAAGAGCAGCTGGATAAAATATCATATGAATTCCATGGTGTAGATAGCATTTCCCCTGCATATGCAACAGCTTACTTTCATGAGCTTCTTTTATATGCCATGAGATGCCAGACTTATAAAGATAATGTAGTTTCCCGCATGGACTTATCTAATGAAACTATACAGCGCATAGTTGAATATATTCTTGCCAATTATAAAGACAATATCACTCTTTCAGGCACCGCAGAAATGTTTAATATGAGTGAATCCAGTCTTTCCAAAAAATTCAAAGCATTTACAGGACACCGCTTCCGTGAGTATCTTGTTGATGTACGAACGCATGCCGCTGCAGAGCTTTTAAGGCAGTCCGAGCTTTCTATGACCGAAATAGCCTGTGAATGTGGTTTTTCTGACAGCAACACATTTGGAGATACCTTTAAACGCGTATTTAAACAGTCTCCAAGCAGTTATAGAAAAACTCTGTAGAAGACTTCTTATTTATTAAGAATAATAACAAGGAAAGCATCAAAATAATTTCAAATAGAAATTTCAAAATAATATAAAATAAATACAAAAAAGGAAATATAGATATGTTTAGATTATGGTGTAAATTATTTGACAGTTCTAACCACATGATTAAAGATATGGTCGCAGTTAATGACGACCCAAAGCTTAACAGGACTAAAAAAATATTTGATGGAATAAAAGAAGCCTGCTATGAATTCGACTTAAGTGAACCTATGTGGTTCGATTCGAATATAGCAGACTTCAAACGTCATTCCAAGGTACGCTTCACAAGCGATAACTTTATTGACGATATTGATTTTTCTTATATGGAAGTGCAAGTTATCGAAGAAGATTAATACTGCATTATTTATTAACCTATGGCACTATCCGTTTATATCAGGATTAACCCCTTTAAGCCCTATAAATGCTGTATCATCAAGTCCACCCTCTTCATGGCCAATAAGCCACTTGTTAGTAGCTGCAAGAAGTGCATCCTCACTGTCAGCAATATTATTGTGCACTCTTGCATGTTTTGATGTAAGTGGATAGTTAGTTCCCTTTGGAAGTACTACTGCTACCTGAAAGCCATTTCCATCCACACCACAAGGTGCATAGTGAAGTGTTGTTGCATACACTTCAACTGCTGTTCCTGCTGGTACTAAAAAAGCTTTAACTTTAGATGTGTCATATGTATGGTCTTTTTCCACATCTGTTAAAAGTCCAAGCATAAGTATCATATCTGTTGCTGCCACATTAATCTCTGAATCTCTGTGATACTCAAGAGCATTAAGTTTTGAGTTATGTCCGTTGCAATAACCTATCTGCACAGGCATCTCACCATATGCAACCGCTGATATATCTAGTCTTACCGGAAGTGCTTCGAGCTCCTTTACTGCCGGCTCATATACAACCCCCGCTGGTATGGGTGTTCTTTTCAATTCCTCTACAAGTGCCGTAAAATCAATATTATCCACTATACGACCATATTTTCTGAATTCATTATCTGTTACTGATAATATCTGCATATATTTTATATCCTTTCCATCATTTTATTACAATATCATTTATTATGATACAACATTTCTCTTTTCACCTTTACTAAATGCGGCTATATTCTCATAAACCTCATCCATAAGCCTTGTTCTTGCTTCAACTGTTCCCCATGCAACATGTGGTGTTATAACAAGCTTTGTACTGTCCTTGATTTCCATCAGTGGATTATCTGCCTCTATAGGTTCCTTTCCAAGCACATCCAGTCCTGCCGCTGCTATCTTTCCATCAGCAAGCGCTTCTGCAAGGTCAGCGTCATTCACTATAGGACCTCTTCCCAGATTAAGGAGTATGGCACTTGTCTTCATCTTATCAAAAGCTGCTGCATCAAAAAGATTCTGTGTTTTCTCATTCAGTGGTGCATGAATTGATATAATGTCTGATTCTTTCAAAAATTCATCAAGTTCCTTTCTTTCATATGGAACTTCCTGTGTCTTTCCACTCGCAGAATAATATATAACCTTACATCCAAAATCTGCAGCAATCTTTGCCACTCCTTTTCCTATAGTTCCAAGTCCAACTATTCCCCATGTCTTTCCTGTAAGTTCATGGAACACATTTGAAAAATGTGAAAAAATCGGACATTTTGCATACTCACCAGACTTTACATATCCATCATAGTAGCTCATCTTCTCTATAAGATATAATCCAAGTGCAAATGTATGCTGTACGACTGAATCTGTAGAATAACCGGCTACATTAGCCACTCTTATATTCTTTTCCTTTGCATACATAATATCAATATTGTTATATCCTGTAGCGGTCTCAGCTATCATCTTAAGAGCTGGAGCCGCATCTATAAATTCCTTATCTGCTGCTATCTTATTGATAATAACGACATCCGGATTATGCTCGGCAACCCTTTTAAGCGCTTCCTCCCTTGTACTTGTTGAATAACTTTTTACTTCACCTAATGCATAGAACTTGTCTATGTTAACATCCTCACCATATGTAGATGCATCCAACATAAGAATCTTCATAATAATCCTCCATTCTTGCGCTGCTTCTTTGCGCATCTTAAGTTTGTGCGAAGCACAAATCTTACGTGTGAAAAATCTTATTTTTCACACTAACCTCCATTCCATATATACGTCTGCATATAATAATCCCTTTTCTATATCTGCAGGCAGTATCTTTTAGCAATATATATAACAAAAGTTTTCTAACGACATTATACGTCCTGAACACATTTTTTTCAATGTATTTATCAGACCTAATTGTCAAAATATTAGCATAAGATATTGTGAAATGTTGGATTTTTTATGGCAAAATATCAGATTTGTGCCTTGTTTTCGACATTTAATAATAGTATAATTCTTGTATAATTAGATGTCGGATTCAACGGGGATTTTGCCCATGACTGATGTACGATAAAAAAGGAGGAGATATTTTTTATGATTAATTGGAATAATCTTGATACACTTGCGTCTTTTACACAACTAAAAAAGACTAAAGAGGTAAATCTTTCAGATGTCATGTCTGGTGAGGCTGGAGCTGAACGTGTGAAAATCTATAATGTTCCTATGGCATGTGGCCTGAACTACAATTACGCTGCTAAAAAAGTTGATTCAGAGGTGTTAAATGCACTTGTAAAGCTTGCTGATGAGGCTCAGCTTGCTGATAAGTTCAAAGCTCTTTACAATGGTGAAGTAATCAATACCGGCGAGAAAAGACTTGTACTTCATCACATGACTCGTGGTCAGCTTGGTGATGCTGTTAACGCCGATGGTGTTGATAAGAGAAGCTTCTATAAAACCCAGCAGGAACGTATCGCCGAATTCGCCAACAAAGTACACAACGGTGAAATAACTAACGCAGCTGGTGAAAAGTTCACTACAGTTGTACAGATAGGTATCGGCGGAAGTGACTTAGGTCCACGTGCGATGTACATAGCACTTGAAAACTGGGCTAAGAAGAATAATACATTCAAAATGGAGGCTAAATTCATAAGCAACGTAGACCCTGATGATGCATCTGCCATACTTGCCTCTATCGATGTTGCCCATTCATTATTTATACTTGTATCTAAGTCAGGAACTACGCTTGAAACACTTACTAACGAATCTTTTGTTAAAGATGCACTTAAGAAAGCCGGACTTAATCCAGCCAGACATATGATTGCTGTAACAAGTGAAACCTCACCTCTTGCCAAGAGTTCTGATTATCTTGATGCTTTCTTTATGGATGACTACATTGGAGGTCGTTTTTCTTCTACTTCATCTGTAGGTGGTGCCGTATTATCACTCGCCTTTGGACCAGAAGTATTCGCTGCATTCCTTGATGGTGCCGCAGCAGAGGACAAGCTTTCCATGAACAGTGATCCACTTAAGAATCCTGAAATGCTTGATGCTCTTATAGGTGTATATGAACGCAACGTACTTGGTTACGGATGTACAGCTGTTCTTCCTTACTCACAGGGTTTAAGCAGATTCCCTGCTCATTTACAGCAGCTTGATATGGAATCTAATGGTAAGTCTGTTAACAGATTCGGTGAACCTGTTGATTATCCAACTGGTCCTGTTATCTTTGGTGAACCAGGTACCAACGGCCAGCACTCATTCTATCAGCTTCTCCACCAGGGTACTGATATAGTTCCTCTTCAGTTTATCGGCTTTAGAAACAGTCAGCTTGCTAATGATGTTACTATCCAGGACAGCACAAGCCAGCAGAAGTTATGTGCTAATGTAGCTGCACAGATTGTAGCATTTGCCTGCGGTAAGTCAGATGAGAATCTTAACAAGAACTTCAAGGGTAACAGACCTTCAAGCATAATCACTGGTGATGTCCTGACACCTGCCACACTTGGTGCCTTACTTGCACACTTTGAAAACAAGATTATGTTCCAGGGCTTCTTATGGAATATAAACAGCTTTGACCAGGAAGGTGTACAGCTCGGAAAAGTTCTTGCAAAGCGCGTACTTGCCCACGACACTGATGGAGCACTTAAAGTATATAGTGAACTGCTTAATATATAATTGATATTCAGGCAGCTTATGACATATTAAAAGGACTTCAAACTAGTGAATGTTAAAATATTTTTATGATATCGACATTTGCACAGCACACTCAATCCCCATATATGTATTCTATATCGAAGTTGAATATCCAATTTATTTTGCCGGGAGATTGGGATGCTGGGAGATTTTGAATGTAATTATGACCCAATAGGCAGAAAATGAACTGCTTATATGGGTCATATTTTGTTGTTGAATAAAACCTAATCCGCAGAATCAAGATAAATAATAAGTTACTTAAACAATATATCAGCTATACAACAACATTTCTACAGTTCCAAAACAAGTTCCTTTATCAGCTTAACTGAATTTTCTATAGCCTTTTTCTCAAATGTTGGATAATCCATAGTAGCACTGTCGTCAGCTTTATCAGATATGGCTCTTAATATTACAAATGGCACCTTATTAAGATATGCTGTCTGTGCTATAGCTGCACCTTCCATCTCTGTACAACAGCCATTAAAGTTAGAAGCGATTCTTTCTTTAACCGCTTTATCTGATATAAACTGATCTCCACTTACAACTCTTCCTATATGTGTTCCTATCTCTGGCAGTACCTTCCTGCACGCTTTATCGGCAAGCTCGATAAGCTTCTTGTCTGCCTCAAACGATAATACATCCATTCTTGGTATCTGTCCAAGAGGATATCCAAAACCAGTTGCATCCATATCATGATGAAGAACATCACTTGATATAACTATATCTGCTATATCAATTTCCGCCTTAAGAGAACCTGCAATACCTGTATTTATAACATAATCTGCGTTGAAATCATCTACTAATATCTGCGTACATACAGCTGCATTAACCTTACCAATGCCACTTCTTACAACTACAACATCCTTACCATTAAGTTTTCCTGCCATAAATGTCATACAAGCCTTGTTCTCTTTTCGTTCAACCTGCATAACTTCAACAATCTGAGCCACCTCTTCATCCATTGCTCCTATAATACCTATCATTACTTATACCATCCTTCTTATCTGATTATGACAAAGTCTTTACACGTATATCAATAACTTAACGACTTATTTTCATCGTAAATATAGTACCATAGTAATTGGCTGCATTCAACATTATGATATGCTGCTTTCTATATCTATTTTTACATCTACTTTTTTTATCCACTCTTTATATATTTTTCAGAATTCATATCCCCGACATATTTTACAGGAATTTTATAGATGTCAATTCGCTAATTACTGTAATATGTGTTATACTTTATAAGCATTTATGATGTAAATGATGCCAGGTGCTAAATTGCATTTGTGGCTGCATGTTAAAATGCATTTGTAGCGTGTTAAAATGCATTTGTGACTGCGTGTTAAAATGCATGCACAGCTGCATGCTGAAATTTTTCACCCTGACATATACAAAGCATAATAATAATAACAATAACAAAAAACATAAAACGGAGGAATGACTATGAAATATACAACAAAGGGCGTATGCTCACGTTCAATTGAATTCGATGTAGTAGATAATAAGGTTACAGGTGTTAGGTTTGAGGGCGGATGCTCTGGCAATACACAGGGTGTTGCAGCACTTGTTGAGGGCATGGATGTTAACGAGGCTATTAAGCGTATGAAAGGTATCAAATGTGGTTTTAAGCCAACATCATGTCCAGATCAGCTTGCTTCTGCACTCGAGCAGTACCTTGCCAAGGCTAATTAAACATTTTAGAAACGGAGAATAGAATGGGATCAGTAAGCAGGTTTAAAAGAATCTACATAGAGATCACAAGCACCTGTAATCTCAGATGTTCTTTCTGCCAGGAAACAAAACGTCCGCCACATTTCATGTCTATTGAAGAATTCGGACATATTCTTGACGAAATAAAACCATATACGAATTACATATATCTGCATGTAAAAGGTGAACCTATGCTGCATCCTGAACTTGATACTATTCTTTCCATGTGCCAGGATGCCGGCCTTACTGTCAACCTTACAACAAATGGCACACTGCTTTATAGGAAGCTTTTCACTCTTATAAAACATCCTGTACATCAGATAAATGTATCTATGCATAGCGCAGATGATAACGACTGCATAGATATGGATAACTATATAAATGAACTTTTCTACTCATGTGATGAAATATTGGAAAAAACAGATACTGAGATATCTCTTAGATTATGGAATACGAAAAATGAGCCAGCTCTTTTTGGAAAGAAAAACTGTACTATAAAAAAACATCTTTATGTCAATGTACAGAGTCCATTTGAATGGCCTGAGCTTGACAGCAGTTATTGCAATGAACGTGGTTTCTGTCAAGGACTTAGAACACATATAGCTATACTGAGTGATGGTACTGTAACACCATGCTGTCTTGATGGCAATGGTATTATGAAGCTTGGAAATATCTTTGACACACCACTTAAAAATATTCTGGAATGTGAGAGAAGTTCTGCATTTACAAAGGGGTTCCATAATAAATATGCTGTAGAACCACTATGTCAGCACTGCTCTTTCAAGGAAAGATTCGCACATAAGATGTAGACAAAATATATTTTGACAGAATTGGAGAATAGTGTGAAAAATAAAATTTTTCACACGCAAGATTTGTGCTTACGCACAAACTTGAGATGCGCTGAGAAGCAGCGCAAGAATGGAGAATATAATGAAAAAAATAGTACTTACCGGTGGTGGAACTGCTGGTCATGTAACACCCAATATAGCACTTCTTCCAAGCCTTAAAGAGGCTGGATATGAGGTATTCTATATCGGCTCGTACAACGGAATTGAAAAAACTCTTATAGAAGACCTTGATATTCCTTACTACGGAATATCTTCCGGAAAACTAAGAAGATATAGAAGCTTTAAGAATCTTACTGATCCATTCAGGGTTATCAAAGGTTATTTTCAGGCAGGAAAGCTTATGCGCCGCATTAAACCTGATATCGTGTTTTCAAAAGGTGGCTTTGTATCGGTACCAGTAGTACTTGCTGCTGGAAATAAGCATATTCCTGTTATCATCCATGAATCAGATATGACACCTGGTCTGGCTAACAGGATAGCTATGAAAAAAGCAACACGAATATGCTGTAATTTCCCCGAAACAGTTAAATATCTTCCAAAGGATAAAGCTGTGCTTACTGGTTCTCCTATAAGGCAGGAGCTTCTTCTTGGTAATAAGCTTGCTGGTCTTGAACTGTGTGGATTTACAACTGATAAGCCTATAATAATGGTTGTCGGAGGCAGCACTGGTGCTGTACACGTTAATGAGGCAGTAAGAAAGATTCTTCCAGAGCTTCTAAAAAGCTTTCAGGTTGTCCATCTATGTGGAAAAGGAAAAATGGATACCTCCCTTAACAATCTAGGCGGATATATCCAGTTTGAATACATAAGTGAACAGATGCGTGATCTTTTCGCCATAAGTGATATTGTTATATCAAGAGCAGGTGCCAACTCAATATGTGAATTGCTTGCACTTAAGAAGCCTAACCTTTTGATACCTCTTTCTGCCAATGCAAGCCGTGGCGACCAGATACTTAATGCAAAGTCTTTTAAAGAGCATGGTTATTCGAGTGTTATATTTGAAGAAGACCTTACTCCTGAAGTTCTTTTAAATGCTGTAAATGAACTGTATGAAAACAGACATACTTATATAAACAATATGGCTAAAAGTAAAGAAAGCAATGCTATTCCTATCATTATGGAACTAATAGAAAACTCTTCTAAATAAATAATTATAAAATATATATTAAGCGCCTGCTGTACCGTATATTGATAAAGTTGAAATTCATTTCAAAAAAGACATATCAGCTGATGTTTATTTCACTTCTGGTATAAACGCAATCTAGCAAGCAGGCGCTGATTTTCTACTCAACAAAATATGCATCTGGATTAACTGGTTCTCCGTACTGTGTAAGTTTAAAATATACCCCAGGACCTTCTTCAATATAGTATGCACTTGGGCTTGCCACTGTACCTATAAGCTGTCCTGTTGTAACCTTATCCCCTTTTTTCAGATTAACATTTTCTATCATTCCTGTAGTTGTCTCATATCCATTTCCGATAGATACCGTTACTGTTGTACCTGTTTCAGAAAGCTCTGCAACGTCTGTAACTACGCCTGAAGCTGCTGCTGCAACATTAGTTCCTACTTCTGAGTTTATGATGATCCCTGGACTGCATTTATATACTCCAAGACTTTTAAAAAGCACTGTTTCATCCATACTATAATCCAGTGTAATATGTCCTAATACCGGCCATGCCATTTTATTACTTTCATCAAATGTAAAACTTCTCATAGCTTCTGCCATAACCTCTTCAGATGATAATGTTGGTGGAACTGTAGCTTCTTCCTGCATTGTTGTATCTTCTTTATCAGATATCATCAGCTCATCATTATTCTTTTCAACAGACTCGTTTTTTTCAGCCATTCTTCCCCTTGCGTTTGCTTCTAACAGCTCATCCTGTGCATCTGACTCATCTATATTTTCTTCTGCATCCTCTGTCTTCATTGCAACATTTTCCTCTGTTTCGTTCAAATTAACAATATTGCCGCTTTCATTTCTGTTAGCATTTACATTTTTTATAACCGAAACAACACCAATAATAAGAGCTGCAATTATACCAAGTGAAATAATTGTAGATACTATCTTTACTGTATTCCTTCTATCTTTATCCATATTAACCTCCATTCCATGCATAATATGCATATTTTAATAAACAAGCCGTTCACCAGATGCATTTATAGTTTTATGCACTTATTGCTTGCGATGTTAATATGTTTTCCACTTATTCAGCTACTTATTCACTTATTTTAAATATGTTTTTATTTTTGTTAATTTTAAATATTTAGGTTTATTTTATTTGTTGTAAATATATTTAAACTCATTACACTTTTAAATTTTTATATATTTATATAGTTCTCTGACTTAAAAAAAGGATGTAAACACCTCTCAGTGTCCACACCCTTACTTCGTTATGAATTCTACTTGTTATCTTTATCGAGGAATCTCATTTTAGCTTCCGCTGATGCACGCTTTTCCATGCTTTCAACAGCTGCATTGGATTCTCCATACATAGAACCAAGATTGTTAGCAATCTTATTCTTACATCTTTCACAGAACCTGCCAGATCTTATTGTTGCTCCACATCTTTCACATCTGATACCTATAGGTGAATCCTCAGCTATCATAAGACGCTCTTCTCTTATCCACTGTTCTATCTGTCTTGAGCTTACATCACATTCTTCTGACACTTCATTGATAGTTGCAGCTTTATGTTCCTCTATATATTCTTTGACTTCGTCAAACTTTTTTTCCATCTTCTCTATACAGTTAGGACACAGATTGCGGTAAGGACCACCTATAAAATTATATAACTTACCACACATTCTGCAATTTCTTACATCCATAATTTTCCTCCATTCTTGTGTCTAAAATCCTTTTCCTATACACAACGTGACCACATATACTTTATCTGTCCCAGATTCTTTAAAACATCTTGCACACGCGTCTACCGTTGCACCCGTTGTATATATATCATCCACAATTAATACTTTATTATATCTTATACTATTATTGCAGATTTGAAAAGCGTTTTGAAGATTTTTAACTCTTTCTTCATTACTCAGTTCCTTCATTGGCGTTGTCTTCCTGATACGCATAATATATTTATTATTGATGGGAATTCCCATACTGCCTGAAAGTTCATCTGCAATAAGCTCCGCCTGGTTATAACCTCTCTGCTTAAGTTTTGATTCATGTATTGGTACAGGTATAATCACATCAGGCCTCCATGCTCTTATAACCATACCACACATTCTTTCAATTTCTCTTGCATATATACCCGCATATTCTCTCTTATTATGATACTTAAATCTATATATCGACTGCTTTATTCCATCTGAATACTCATATAAGCTTACTGCCTGGTCATAAATATGTTCTGTTTTCATACAATCCTGGCAGTATTCCCTGTCATCATCAAGAGCTTTGCCACATTTTATGCATGTCGGCTCATCAACATATGTTATTTTGTCAAGACACCACGGACATATATCCAGTCTTTCTTTGTTCTTTACTACACGCGGTTTTCCACATATGGGACATGCCGGAGGATACAAAACATCTTCTGTATTTTTTATTATATCCTGGATGATTTTTTCTATTTTTTCTTTTAAATATCTTTTTTCTTTTGAATACATTTTCCCCTTAAATATAGTTTTCTTTCAAATATCTTTTTTCTTTGTTTTTAATTTCACATTTTATCATATGTAATCTACTTAATTTCTGATATTTCCTTTATTCTTTCGTCCAATGAAGTGTATCTTTTAGCTTCAGATTCATTTTTTGCCATCTGCATAAACACCGGCTCTTCTCCTATTATACACACACATTTTCTTGCTCTTGTGATAGCTGTATATAGAATATTCCGGTTCATAAGCATTCTTGGACCTGCATACATCGGTATAATAACAGCAGGATATTCACTTCCCTGTGCCTTATGTACTGTTATTGAATATGCAAGCTCCAGCTCATCAAGATCATCAAAGCTGTATTCGACATATCTTCCATCTTCAAATCTTACTGTCATGCTTTTATTAAATGGTACTATCTCCATAACTATCCCTGTGTCTCCGTTAAACACTCCACTTCCCTGTTCTATAGCCATTCCACGATCATTTTTTTTCGTCCAGTCAAGCTGATAGTCATTTTTTATCTGCATAACCTTATCGCCTTCCCTGAAAACATTATCCCCGTGCTTTTTTTCCATCTTGGATGCACTGGAAGGATTGAGGAAATCCTGAAGAATATTGTTAAGTCTTTCAACACCTACTGCTGATTTTCTTGAAGGTGTAAGCACTTGTATTTCGTTTATATCTGCACCGACATAACCTGGCAGCTTATCCTTAATAACTGTTTTTAATGCAGCTATTATGGCCTCAGAACCCTGTCTGTGTATAAAAAGAAAATCCTTGCTATACTTGTTTAACGTAACCTGTTCGCCTTTATTAATCTTGTGGGCATTGGTTATTATCTCACTTTCTGCTGCCTGTCTGAATATCTTCTCAAGCTTTACAACATTAAAACATCCTGATGATATAATATCCTTTAACACATTTCCTGGTCCCACACTAGGAAGCTGGTCAACATCTCCTACAAGTATAAGCCTTGTACCTACTGGAACTGCCTTAAGCAATGCATTCATAATGTTAATGTCAACCATGGACATCTCATCCACTATTATTACGTCTGCTTCGAGAGGATTATCCTGATCTCTGTTAAAATGCATGCCAAGACTTGAAGAAGCATTACGCTTTTCGTTATCAAGCTCAGAAAGCCCACCTCCTGCTATCTCTAACAATCTGTGGATTGTCTGTGCTTCAACACCGCACGTTTCTGTCATACGTTTCGCAGCCCTTCCTGTTGGTGCAGCAAGCCGTATATCCAGTCTTTCCATTTCAAAATATTTTATTATGGCGTTAATCGTTGTTGTCTTTCCTGTACCAGGACCACCTGTTATTACAATAAGTCCATTGAGTGCCGCTAATGCAACCGCACGTTTTTGTATATCATCAAGTATTATGTTTTCTGATTTTTCGATATCTGCTATGCGTTCATATACATTTCCTGTATCTTCATCACATTGTATATTAAGCTCAAGAAGATTCTTTGCAACATTCTGTTCCATGCGATAATACATGGCTGAATATACATTCCATGATGTATGTCCATCACTTTCCTGTTCCTTTATGCTGTATGACATATCCTTTTCATCATCTGGCACGTCATCCGCATTTTTCTTAATATATATCTTTTTATCAATAGCAAGATCACTTATATAATGTTCATAATCCGTTATCTTGACGTCAAGCAGCATCTCAGCCTGATATTTAAGCTTATCATATGGAAGATATGTATGCCCCTGCAGTGTCGCCTGATTAAGACAGTATAAAAGTCCGCTTTTTATTCTGAAATCAGAATCGCCCTTTATTCCTACCTTTGTCGCTATTGCATCAGCCTTTTTAAAGCCTATGCCTTCAATATCATCTGCCAGCTTATAAGGGTTATCAGTGATTATCGTGTATATGCTGTTACCGTATTTTTTAAATATTTTATTGGCAAGATTCATCTGGATACCATAATCTGAAAGATACATAACAGCTTTTCTGGTATCTCTTTTACCGGCATATTGCTGTGCTATATCCATTGCTTTGTTGTAGCTTATTCCTTTAATATCTGCCAGACGCTCCGGCTCTTTGTCGAGTATTTCAAAGGTCTGCTCGCCGAACTCCTTAACTATTCGTTCTGCCATTTTAGCGCCTATACCCTTTATAGCCCCGGAACTTAGATAACGCTTTACAGATTCTGCATCTGTAGGCGTCTTGAATTCATAAGAACTTATCTTAAACTGCATTGTATAATATGATGGATGCTTAACAAAAACACCATCTGCAGCTATAAATTCACCTGTGTCAACACTGCTTAGTGTGCCAACACAGGTAATATCGTCACCTTTGTATTCTATTTCGAAAACTGTATAACCATTATCCTCATTACGAAAGATAATGTTTTCTACAAATCCTTCTACATACTTAACAGACTCGTAATCCAATCTGCTTTTCCCTCTCTTTATAACTTTTTACCAAACTATAATTATAGCTACGCTTCATCTACTGTGTAGTTACGCTTCATCTGCTGGTAAAGTGTCTGTGCAATACCAAGTCCCTTACCATTATCAGATTCTGTAAACAACTCAGCATAGTTTTTAATCATCTCATCACCGAAGTAACTTCCAAGTGTACTCATGGCAGAGTCTGACTCTCCACCTATAGATGCCATACTGTTAAACAATGAAGTACTGCTATCATCATCTGAATCTATCTTAGCCATCTTTTCCATAGATTTAAGCATCTGTTCTACAAAGTAACTTTCAAAATCCTTGCATACACTCATAAGCTCATCATCAGATGCCTTGGAAAAATCTGTACCATTTATCTTATCTGTAAGATCTGATGATGTTTTATCATATGTATCTGCATAACTTGTATTAATGCCTGTCATATAATCCATACATATCTCCTATTATATCTTAAGTTTATCTCTTAAGTGCATTAGCCTGTTCCATCATAGTATCAGATGTTGTTATTGCCTTTGAACATAACTCATATGCTCTCTGTGCTGTAATAAGATTAACCATCTCTGTTGCCACTTCAACGTTAGAAGCCTCAAGATATTTCTGCTTTAACTGGCTCTTTTTGCCAACGGCATCTGCATCTTCATTTAATGCGATACCTGATGCATCTGTCTCAGCAAGATAATTACCACCAAGCTTTTCAAGTCCTGATGGATTCGTAAACTGAAAAAGTCCTATCTTTACACCTATAGGTGTAACATTGCCATCATCTTCTTTATATGTTACATTGCCATCGGAATCCATGCTGATTCTTGTTAAATCATATTCATCTGATGATACAACTATAGGCTGTCCATCTGAGCTTAATACTGGATATCCGTCTGCTGTACACAGCATCATACCCTCTGTTGATGTTGAAAAATAGAAATTTCCATTACGTGTATATAATGTATCTCCATCTTCATTCTGTATAGCAAAGAAACCATCTCCACTAATAGCAAAATCTGTTGCACTGTCACTCGCATTCATGGCACCCTGTGTATAGTGTGATGTTATTGATGATACTCTTGCACCAAGACCAACCTGCGCAGAAACTGGCTTAAACTCACCATTGGCTGATGTTGTTCTTGCCTGAAGATTCTGATACAGCAAAGACTTAAACTCAGTTGACTCTGATTTATAACCTACTGTGTTAACATTTGCAAGGTTATTCGATATTGTATCTACACTTGTCTGCTGTGCCATCATACCTGATGCTGCAGTCCACAATGATCTCATCATAATGCTTGTCCTCCTGATTACTCTAATAAATACTTTATAACTCTGATATGCTTACCATCTTGCCTAGCATATCATCAACTGCATTAACTATCTTCTGATTACTCTCATATTCTCTGGCTATGTTAATCATGTCTACCATCTCTGTAACTACGTTAATATTAGATGCTTCAATATATCCCTGATTAACCACGGCATCAGAATCCTTTGTAACAGCTCCATCAACCGCTCTGTAAAGATTCTCACCGTACGCCTCTATATAATCATAGTCTTCAAAATCAACTATTCCAAATGTATCTACATACTGTCCATCTGCGTATATAGCACCTGTTGAATCAACAGATAACTGCGATGCATCTGTAGGAAGTAGTATTGGGTCTCCACTTTCACCTAATACATAATCACCATCCTTGGTAACCAGATAACCTTCCTGATTCATCTGGAAAGATCCATCCCTGGTATAAAGTGTTGATGTTTCACCTGCTTTGTTAGTAAATGATATTGAGAAGAATCCCTTACCAGAAAGTGCAAAATCATAATTACTGTCAGTGTTTCTAAGTGAGCCCTGATCCCAGCTTCTATATGTTTCACCTATCTTTGCTCCAAGACTCATACTACCTATATTCTGGTTCATATATCCAACTGTAGCATCTTTTATCTTTATTCCATATACTGAATCAAAGCTTTGTGTTGTTACACCTTCTTTTTTAAAACCTGTTGTTGTAGCATTTGCAAGATTGTTTGATACTACATCAAGTCTCTTCTGCTGATTCACTAATCCTGTATAAGCAGTGTATAAACCTCTTACCATACCTGACCTCTTTTCCTGCGAATTTATGTTAACAGCTATTTTATATGTTATAACAGATATCATAACATATATACTGTTAACATAAGCTTCTAATCTTCTCTGTAACCTGAAAGGAATTCTATAAACTTACCTGTTCCTATAGCAACTGCTGTCATAGGATCCTCTGCTGTCATAGTATTAATTCCTGTTTTTGACTCTATAAGATCCTCTAATCCTGAAAGCAGACTTCCTCCACCTGTAAGGACGATTCCTCTGTCTGCAATATCAGATGCAAGTTCTGGTGGTGTCTTTTCTAACACACTATGAACTGCTTCTACTATCTGTGAAGTAGCTTCCTTTAAAGCTTCCTCTGTCTCTTCAGAAGTCACCTCTACTGTCTTAGGAAGACCTGTAACAAGGTTACGTCCTCTTACATTCATTTTGGCAACTTCTGGTCTTGGATAAGCTGAGCCAATCTTTATCTTAATATCTTCTGCTGTTCTTTCACCGATAAGAAGATTGTGCTTCTTTCTCATGTATCTTACAAGTGCTTCATCAAAATCATCACCTGCAATCTTGATAGATGTACTTACAACTGTACCGCCAAGTGATATAACTGCAATATCTGTAGTGCCACCACCGATATCAACTATCATGTTTCCACAAGGTCTTGAAATATCTATACCAGCTCCAATAGCTGCTGCTATAGGCTCTTCAATAATAGCAACCTCTCTTGCACCTGCCTGAAGAGTTGCATCCTCAACTGCCTTCTTCTCTACTTCTGTAACACCAGAAGGTACACATACGCTTATTCTAGGCTTCTTAAGCATTCTTCTGCCGATAGCCTTCTGGATAAAGTACTTAAGCATCTTTTCTGTAACTGTATAATCTGAAATAACACCCTGACGAAGTGGTCTTACCGCTACAATGTTTCCTGGTGTTCTACCAAGCATCAGACGTGCTTCCTCGCCAATAGCCTTAATCTTGTTAGTATCTCTGTCAAATGCGACAACTGAAGGCTCCTTTAAAACTACGCCTTTTCCCTTTATATATACAAGAATACTTGCAGTACCAAGATCGATTCCAATATCAGTTGATAACATTCTGTTTTCCTCCTAAAATCCAACTCATTAATCCTACTCAATAATCCAGCTCATTAATCTAACCTGTTAATTTAACTCGTTAATCAAGTTTATTAACCTGACTCGTTAATCAAATTCGTTAATCTGACTTGTTAATCTGACTTGTTGATCAAGTTCGTTAATCAGCTTATTGTTTGTTATCATTAATTATGTCCAATCCGCATATTTTACATGAACAATACATCTTATAAACATATACAAACATTTTTACTTTATTAATATATTAGCAATAAAAAATACATTTCATAGCTAATCAACATTATATACATAAACAAGGAATTTTAAAAGTACTTAATGAGAAAAAATATGATTTTTTTATAAATATAGTTGTTTAATTGAATATTAGTTGGTGACGAACGGACGACAAATATAAGCTACAGG
>ERZ773204.578-NODE-578-length-31048-cov-6.612913_pt1 | contig 31048 bp, 14 predicted proteins | sample MGYA00581007_ERZ773204 | MGnify/ENA primary metagenome ERZ773204 (study PRJEB29015, sample SAMEA2737757) | human gut metagenome | biome: human gut; feature: human-associated habitat; material: faeces | place: China | collected 2012 ... | reverse complement strand
GTGACGGAGGACTGGTACGTAATCTGGATGTAAAAGCGCATGGACATAATAATGACGGTATTGATTTTGAAATGAGCCGTAATTTTCTGGTAGAAGATTGTTCTTTCGATCAGGGTGATGATGCAGTAGTGATTAAAGCCGGACGTAATCAAGATGCCTGGCGATTGAATACTCCTTGCAAAAATATTGTTATCCGTAATTGCCAGATTCTTAAAGGACATACTTTGCTTGGTATTGGAAGTGAAATTTCCGGAGGAATACGGAATATTTATATGCATGATTGCACAGCTCCGAATTCAGTAATGCGTCTTTTTTTCGTAAAAACCAATCATCGTAGAGGTGGGTTTATAGAAAACGTTTATATGAAGAATGTACAGGCAGGAATGGCTCAACGTGTACTTGAAATAGATACCGAAGTGCTTTATCAATGGAAAGATTTGGTACCTACTTATGAAGAACGGATTACCCGTATTGATGGTATTTATATGGATAAAGTCACTTGTGAGTCGGCAGACGCTATTTACGAATTGAAAGGAGATGCAAAACTTCCGGTGAAGAATGTAACAATCAAGAATGTGAAGGTAGGGGAAGTGAAGAAGTTCGTGAAGAAAGTGAATAATGTGGAGAATGTAGTAGAGAAGAATGTGACCTATGAAAGGGAGGTAAAATAATCATTTTCTGAAATTGGCAGAAAAAATCGTACTGTCATATTAGCATAATGTAGTATATTAGCGGCAAAATTGAAAACTTTATTCTAGTATGAAGAAATCCTGTTTTTTGCTGCTACTAACTATTTTATGTAGCAGTATAAGTTTTGCCCAAAGCCTGAAATCTATTTCTATTTTAGGCGATTCGTATTCAACGTTTGAAGGATATCTACAACCAGATACGAATAGTATTTGGTATTATGTCTCTCCACGACAACAAACAGATGTGACTTCAGTAAAACAGACGTGGTGGCATAAATTCATTAAAGAGAATAATTACCGCCTTTGTGTCAATAATTCATTTTCGGGTGCAACGATTTGTAATACGGGTTATCGCAACGAGGATTACTCGGATCGTTCTTTTATAACCCGTATGGAACAACTGGGTTGTCCGGATGTAATTTTTGTTTTTGGCGCAACTAATGATTGTTGGGCTGGCTCTCCGCTTGGGGAGTATCAGTATGTGGGGTGGGCTAAAGATGATTTGTATAAATTTCGTCCGGCTATGGCTTATATGCTCGATCACATGATTGATCGCTATCCTAATGTTGAAATCTATTTTCTATTGAATTCCGGTTTAAAGGAAGAGTTTAATGAATCAGTCAGAACTATCTGCAGGCATTATAATATTGATTGCATAGAATTGCATGACATTGACAAAAAGAGTGGGCATCCTTCAATAAAGGGAATGGAGCAGATCAGTGAACAGATTAAAGAGTTCATGGTGAAGAAGACGAAGTGAAAGGAGCATTAAAAAATATTGCCACTTGTTCTTCTTTGATTAGAAATTCTATTTCAAAGAGTGACAAGTGGCAATAGGATTAGTTGTTTATCTTAATATCCCGGGTTTTGCATTGCTTTCTTTTCCTCATTGCTTAATGCAGAACCATTTGAATTGGTGATACCGTCCAAGAAGGCTTGGGGGATCGGACGATAGTAATGTTTCTCCGATTTGAATTCGCCAAGACCTCTGCTGGCACCATCGTTGAATTTATGCCAACGGGCGTCTAACGTCTTGGTACGTGCCAGATCTTCCCAGCGTTGCAATTCGCCACAAAGTTCTCTTGTACGTTCATTCAACAGGAAGCACATCATTTTGTCAGCATTGGATGTGCAGCCCAGTTCGTTGTAAATAGGGACATCTACTGTAGAATTATATACATCTGATACACTATTTAATTTCATTGTTGTTTTGGTAGAAGCAGTAGTTTCCTGTTCGATATTGTTTGACTCATAATAGGTGTTTTCTTCCCAGTAAATAGCACCTTCAGAAGAATGACCGCCCCCCTTTCCCGAACAATAAGGATTGTTCTTATAGGCTTGTCCGCCATCTACATTCTTACTACGATCCTCACCTGTTTTATAACCGGCACGTTCACGTAATTTATTCATCCACTCGATAGCTTTGTCATAGTTGGCTTCCCCCTTACGAATATATGCCTCGGCAACCATTAGTACATCATCTGCCGAACGGGCGATAATAGCATCACGAGTACCGAATTGAGACGCAATAGAAACACGGTAACCATCACGGAATTTAGATAAAGCTACGGAACGTTTGTGGGGTATGATATCGTAATAATTACCTGTTTTTTCATTTACATTCCAACTGTGTTCCTGCCCTTTGAAATAGCGTACATATGTATACGTGTTACACATTTTTCCATCTTTCAAAACAGTATATGCCGGAGCATTGGGATATTTCTCATAGCGGTTGTCTCCTGGGTCATTAACGATGTATTTCATACCGAGTTCACCTCCACTAAAACGTTTGTCACCTTCTTTTACACCTGCCGGAGCGTATGGCATATCTTCTGCTGTCCAGGTAGGAGCGCTTTTGGTTTCGTTGGCTCCATAACAGGTGATGAATGATTTCCAGAAACGAGAGTCATTGACACGGTCAAATACCTGCATGGTATATTCTGTAGCACTTACGTATGAGAATTCACGTCCTCCTGAGATGTCACGTTTGCATCCACCTATATCATTGCCTTGATATACGGCCGGATAATAAAGATGCATCTGATTTCCAAAGCGTCCCCATGTTGATTCATCATTAGAGAATTGAGCCGCTAGAATCACTTCGCTTACTTTTTCATTGGCTCCGTTTGGCTGTTCATAGTCCCAAAGTTCTACATAATCACTACACAACGGATGTGCATCTACTACTTCCGAACCATATTGAATAACAGCATCGAGGCCGGATGCTACATAATTACTATTCCAATCGCTGTACAATTCAGACGCACGGAACAAATGTGCTTTTGCAAGGAAATGTGCGGCAGCATATTTGTTAATCCGTCCGATTGATTCACCTTTATTGGGAAGTAGTCTGTAGGCTTCTCCAAAATCAGCTATAACCTGTGTGTATATTTCTTCAGCAGAATTCCGTGTGAAATATGTTTCGGCACTTGTAGACGGAGCTAATTTCAAAGGTACGCCACCAAATTGTTTTACTAATTCAAAATAAGCATAAGCTCTAAGGAAATGTGCTTCTCCTAAACGGGTGTTGTATGTAGGTGAACTCTGATTATAATATTGAGGTATGTTCTGAATCAATATGTTTGCGGGTTCAACTAGTCCGTAGTAATTATCCCAGATGGGTTGGTTGGCACCATTTTCAGATGAGTTTAAATCCTGGCTATAGTGATTCCATGCAGGAATTACATTGTTAGCATCGGTAAACTCGTCCACTCCCATATTGTAACATTGGATTCCCCATATATAATTGAATTTAAATTTAAGTTTCTGATAGGCGCCAGTTACCAATTCATCAAGACCTTCCTGGGTTTTAAAACGGTCTGTACTATATTGAGTCGTAAGATTTTCATCAAGGAAAGACTCACTGCACGATGTGATCGAGCTTCCTGTTACGCTGGCTATTAAAGCAGCAAATAATATTCTATTTAATTTCATAATGTCTTTACTTTAATTTGTTGATTAGAATCCGATGTTGACACCTATTACAAAACTCTTCAAAGTGGTAGGTGAACCAAATGTCTTGGTATTATTGTCATAGTTTACCAAGTCTGTATCTAAAAAGTCACATGCCTTATAGATATTGAATGGGTTCATGGCTTGAACATATAGCTTCAAATTATTGATACCCAACTTCTTTAATTGTTGCGGGGTAAAATTATAGCCCAATGAAATATTACGTACTTTAATGTACGATCCATCTTGATAGTTCATTGCACTGTTGAAAGCATCGGCTCCTTCGCCGTTGGAACCGGGTGAATAGTATTTTGCATTTTCATTTGTACCAGCCACCCAATAGTCTACTTTACGTTGCATATAGCGACCGTCGAGCGTTACAGCTCCTTGCGGGACTGTGAATCCCCAGCGTGACAGAATAAAGAAGGAAAGCTCAAAATTCTTATAGCTGAAAGTGTTGCTCCATCCACCTGTCCAGCGTGGACGTGTATGCCCTACAATTTGCTTGTCATCGTTAGCATCTATTGCACCATCATTATTTAAATCTTTTACTTTGATTTGTCCTGGCTTACGTCCGTATTTAGCAGCTTCTTCAGCTTCTTCCGTTTTCCATATTCCATCATATACCCAGTCGTAATAAACACCGATTTCTTCACCGACAAACCATTTGTTATTCACATCTTCAGTTCTGCCGTTAGATAATTCGTCAATTCGGTTTCTATCCATAGACCATGTTAAAGTAGTGCTCCAGGTAAAATCTTTGGTTTGTACAGGTATTGCATTTATTTGCAAATCAATACCATATCCGGATGTTTTACCCACATTGGCATACGTAGAAACATAACCTGTTAATGAAGGGATTGACATTTCTAATAATAAGTCATTGGTTTTTGTTTTGTATGCATCAATACTACCGGTGAGTCGGTTATTAAAGAAGCCATAGTCAATACCGACATTGTATTGTGTAGTTCGTTCCCAGCCTAAGGTTGGATTAGCCATTTTAGCAGGCTCTTTTTGTGAAGGATCGGAAGGTACATAACCTAAAGATGAATCACTTTGTCCCCAGTTATAGTATAAACCGGTGATGGCACCTTTGGTTGCGTATGCTTTGATAGCTGCATTGCCTGTGACACCCATACCTACACGAAGTTTCAACTGATTCAACCAACTGATGTCTTTCATGAAATCTTCTTGATCCATTCTCCATGCAATAGCTGCAGAGGGGAAACTTGCCCATTTGTGTCCTTCGGCTAATTGAGAGGCACCATCCCAACGCATAGATGCCGTTAACAAGTATTTATCTTTGTAACCATAGTTCAGTCGAACCATATAAGATGCCATCTGAGTTTCGGTTAGCCCAGTACCAAAGGAATTCAATGTACCGGCAGATCCCATATTGTACCAAAGCTCATCCGACGAGGCTACATTAGTGGCTCTCATATCTCCCATCTCGTAATGATAGGCAGAAGCGGATTGCATCAATGTCATTCCTAGACTATGCTGACCTAGAGTTTTATTGTAATAGATCAGGTTATCCAATGTCCATGCACGCTTTTGTTCGTTCTTATATTGTGCACCGTTGTTACCATCTCCATTGATGCCATCAGCAGCGTTAGCAACTCCTAGAGTGTAAAATTGAAATTCGGGACCAAACTGAAGACGATAGGATAAACCTTCCAGTGGTTTCCAAATTTTTCCGAAATCAATCTGTGAGTACATGCTGGCAGAAGCACGGAAAGTACGGCGTTGATTGGTATTATAGTCTAATTCCCGGATGGGGTTGATGATATTTACGTCACCGCTTGGATAACGGACATATTCACCGTTTTCATCGTAAGGCACAGTCCATGGGATCATGCTTCTTAATGCACTATAGAAGTCACCGGAACCAGTTACGGATTTAGAGAAACTATATCCATAGTCTTGAGTAGAATATGATGCGTTAATTGAAGAACCCATTTTGAACCAATCAACAGGAGTTACGTCAAATGATGTCTTTAATGTATAACGTTCATAGGCTTGTCCTGGTTGTGTTCCTTTTTGATCTAGATAGCCGAATGAAGCATAACCTTGGAATTTGTCCGAACCTCCGGAGGCACTTAAGGTATGTTCGTGGGTGATACCCGTCTGTTTGCCGTGAGATGCCCAGTCGTAGGAGCCGACCTTTGAGGGATCATAATTGCCATTTGACCATGCTTGCTCGATATTCTTCCACGAAGCGCTTACACTGCCGAATGCTGCTTTATCTGCTTCAAAAGTTGGAGTGGCCGAAGCATAAGAACCCGCATTGTATTTGGCTAGGCGAGCATAATCCAGCCATTCTGTGGCAGACATCATTTCTGTGACATCATGTAATGTTTCAAAAGTAACAGTACCTGAATAGTTCAGGGTTACTTTTCCCTCTTTTCCTTTCTTGGTAGTTACAAGAATTACACCATTGGCACCACGTGAACCATAAATGGCTGTGGCCGAAGCATCTTTCAAAATGTCAATAGCTTCAATGTCGGAAGGATTGATGTTTTCAATACCTCCATTTTGAATTACCATACCATCTACGACATACAGTGGTCCTTGCTCTGCATTAATAGAGCGTTGCCCACGAATGTTAATGTTACCGACTTCTCCGGGACGTTGGCTAGATGTAATATCCACACCTGCTGTTTTGCCCTGCATTCCTTCCAATGCATTTCTTACAGGCATTACTTTTAATTCTTTTTCTCCTACGCGGGCCATAGCGCCAGTTACATCGCTTTTCTTCTGTACACCGTAGCCCACAACTACTACTTCATCCAGCGTTTCAGTATCTTCTTGAAGAGTTATCTTGAAGTTAGTATTTCCTGCTACGGATACTTCTTCCTTTTTGTATCCTATATAAGTGATAGTGATTGTACCTTTGGTTGGTACATTGGAAAGAGAAAACTTGCCATTTAAATCAGTAATTGTACCATTAGTAGTACCATTAACCAACACACTGGCACCAATAACCGGTTCTCCGGTAAAATCTGTAACCGTACCCGAAATCGTTTTTTTTGGGCATAGGATTCTACTATTAAAAAGGAGAACAAAGTGAGAAGAAATAGCCGTCGGATAGTATCCTTATAGGCATACAGGTGATTACCTTTTTTGTTGCTTTTCATACTTTAATTATTAAGTTATAAATATTGGTTTATAGATCCTTTATTGTTGATATATCTTTTTATCCTCTAATGAAGACTCTTTGTTTCTTTTTATATGGATATTCCTGTAACGTAGTACTTTATAGAGGTTTAGTAGTATAATATATTGTGTGGTATTTCTATATTTACATAGCATATTTATTATAAAGTTAAACAAAAGTTAGATTCTCTTTTTAAACATAACTACCTGCACATCAAACGACTACATATAGCTAGCAATCAATTGAGGATAGGATTTGAACAATTAGTACCATTAATATCTTTTTTACCTATTATGAGTTATCCGGCATGCGAATCTTTCTTCGTTCCACTATAGTTATCTTTGCGTTTGACTATAGTTATCCGCAAGGGTAACTATAGTGTACTTTGCGGATAACTATAGTGGAACGAAAAAAGAATAGCGATCGGAATGAAATCGATTAGCAAAAGAAGGAAATAAAAATAGCAGTGAAAAACTATCTATACTATAGCAATTGGTCAAGTACGGCACGGAACACCTTATCGGCATGTTCTTGCATAATCTTAATATAATTAAAGATAGGACGGTTATTTTTCATACTGTGTCCGATACAGTATTCTATTTTTTCAATTTGAATTCCTAAATCATATCCGTGTTGTGCAAATGTCTTTCGGGCGGAATAGTAAGTAACCTTTTTCTTTACCCCCGAAAGTTCTGTTACCTTATTTATATGTCGGAAGACTAAACTATATATTTGTTTATAAGATGAATATTTACCAAATTGCAAATGCCCATTTCTCGACATATATTTATCTATAAGCACTTTTGCTTCAGGCTGCAAAGTAAATACAATTTCATTTTCTCCCTTCTTGCTATTGCGTGTTTTGTGACGCACATAACGCATATCATTCTTATTTTTAAAATCATATGCTAATAAATCTCTCAGGTTGATACCGCCTAAATAATAGGTAAGCATAAAAATATCTCTCACCATGGATAAAGAAGACTTTAAAAGCCGGACATCACGTATTCTCTTCAGTTCATCTATTGACAAATCAAGTTCCCGCACATTACTTGTCGGCATCTTAAAGAGGACAAAAGGATGAATGGAGTAAGATACATAATTCATCTTACCGGCATAATTTACTATCACCTTTATTAAAGTCAGATATATTCTGATAGTTGTATCTGCCAGATTCTCCTCGTGAAGAACTTTGGCAAATCCTTGGATATGTATAGGTGTCAATTGAATTAAAGGAAAATCCCCTTTCATATATTTGACTAATCTTTCGGAAGCTATCTTATAAAGTTTATAAGATTTCTCCCGCTCTTCTCCTTTCATGAAATTCATGTATTCTTTTGCAACAGCTTGAAAGGTTATACCTTTTTTCTTTTGTTCATAAGTAATTATACGTATAAGTTCGGTACATGAAATTGCTGGTAAATAGCTGATCGATGTAACAATTTCTTCATACTCATTGATTAGTTTCCGAAGACAGGCATTCATATTCGCTGCATTCTCATGCCTTACTACTCGACCATTTTTTAGTTGATTGGCAGAATCCAAAGTAAATTGGGTAGATATATATCTGGTTTGAGAATGATGTGCTACGGCTATCCTTATTCGATGTCTGCCATTTGATAATTTTTTAGTTGGAACAACTACAATTGAAAAATTCGCCATATCATTTTTAGGTTTATAAATTACTATTTTCCATACAATAAAATAGAAACAAAAAGGTTCATAGTCATTAGGTACTAATCGAAAATCGCTCCTACAGCATGGAATATCGTGCAAAAGACGGTATTTTCCATGCATTTGTACGATTCTGCATTGCTATATCTTGATTAAGTCGTTATGTTTGCAACACTTTTTCACAGGTAGAGTGTGAAAAATTGCTTTTAAAAAGAGAATCTAACTTTTGTTTAACTTAACAGATGCACCTAATAGATATGGAAAACAACAAAAAAAATGCTTCATTTATTTCAATTGCTGGTTGGAAAAGAATGCAGCCATTGTCTTTTTTACTTTACGACGATTTTACTAATCAACAAAAATATGTTTAACTTTAAAAAACATGGTATGAAAAAAAACTATGTCACAACTGCTGTTGCCTTACTACTTTTAGCAGGATGTAGCAACGATATTAAAGAAACTGATATTCAGTTTACCGGTGATACGGGAGCGAAAGTTTCTTTTAGTGCAGTAATAAACAATCATGAGGCTAGCAATCTTGTTACAAGAGCTACGGAAACAAACTGGGAGGCAGAAGACTCGGTAGGAATCACTTGTGGTACGGAACAAGTGAATATTCATTACAAATACAAGGGCAATGGTCTTTTTGCGGCAAAAGGAGGAAATGCAGAAGAGATTTGGGTATTAGGTTCCGGAGAGTATGATGTAGTGGCATACGCTCCATTTTCTGGTACATCAGGTGAAGAACAACCTGTATTGGAAGTGACTACAGCCAGTGACAATCAAGCTACAGCAGAAGAACGTGCGAAGATAGATTTTCTTTTTGCTAAAGGGAAGGCTACATCACAAACCCCGAACGTGACATTAGCATTCAATCATGTGATGAGTCGTATTAGATTGGAGTTTCAAGCTGGCGAAGGTGTGGACTTGGCAGATATAACTTGTTATCTTATTGGGCTTAAGAATAATGGTACATTTAATCCTAAAACAGGGGAGACAACAGTCAGTGAAGACCCTGTTACGGATAAAGATGATATTTATTGGGATAAAATAGGAGAGCAGGATAATTATACAGTACAAGCTATTTTACTGCCACAGAAGGTGCAAGGCAAAGTAACTATCCAAGCTAGAATGAACGGTTATCTTTATGAAGCCGAGTTTGCTAACTTGACAGAATTGAAATCAGGATTTTCTTATAATTACATCATCAAGACAAATAAATACGAGGACAATAATTATGTGTTGACAATTACAGAACAAACGCAAATAATAGGATGGGAGGATGAAAACCACGATCCTATAACATCCGACCCGAGTATAGCTGAAACTGGAACAGAGATAACTAATCCTAGTTGGAATATTACAGAAGAAACCGTAACTCCACAGCCTGTTGTGAAGTGATCTGTTTACCAATCTAATATAGATAAAAATGCTAAAAATATAAACATGAGATTTATGAAAATATATAATTATATATCAATGCTTTTTCTGGCTGGCGCAGCCATAGTTGCGTCTTGCTCGCAAAATGAAGAACTCACCGGAGAAACACCGGATTCTTTGCAGGGATTTCAGATTAGTGTGTCTGATGAAGGATTTATGGACGAAAGTGGTAAGACACGTGCTACAGAGAATGGATATACTACCCGATTTTCTAACGGAGATGCTATCGGTATATTTGCGGTAAGAGGAGAAACGGTGGTAGAGGATATCAAGAATCGGAAATTCACACTGACAGATGGCTATTGGGAATTGACTGATGGAGGGGATCCTATTGAATACAAAGGTTCACAATTTCAGCGGATGACTTTTTATGCATACTATCCGTATAATGCGAATGTGACTTTTGATCCGACGAAGGTGGATCCTTTTGAAACATACGTCAACAATTGGAAAATAGGCAGTGAACAAAATGAAGGAAATTATACACTATATGATTTGATGACCAGTACGGGTAGTGTTCAGGGGGATCGTTTGAAAGGGCAGATCGCTTTTACTATGCAACATCGGATGGCTCTTGCGGTAGTAAAGATGCCTAATTTGACCTATAGCTTTACAAATGGCGGTATAGATGATTATTTGTTACCATTAACAGCCGGTTCGTTTACAGTGAACAATACTCAAGCAACTCCTTATTATCAGGAAAGTACGGATACATACCGTTTCTTGGTTAATCCGAAGAAGGAATTCTCAATTAAGGGTACTTATTCTGGAGTAAGTGAGATGGAATATGAAGCTAAAGGTACGCTGGAAGGAGGAACGGCGAAAATGTATACCATCGAAGATAAAAGTAAAATCAACCATACTTTGCAGGTAGGAGACTATTTTTGTGCAGATGGAAAAATAGTTTCAGTAGATGCGGAAACGGTGCCGGAGAATGTGATTGGTATTGTATGTTATGTAGGAAATTCACAACCCAGTGTAACACATACTGAACTCTATTCAGCAGAAGTTGATGCTTTGCGTCGCGATTTCCCTGCATGTACGCACGGTATAGTGCTATCTATTAAGAATTCTGTGGTAAAAGATAGTGAACAAAATGATGTTGCTTTGAAAATGTTCCATTCAAGTAAGTCCGGTTATTATTCAGACTGGTTTACTTCAGATGAGAATTGGGCAAACAAGTTTGTAGGTTGTAACACAGAGAAGGATGTTAACAAGAATGATGCTTCATTGGTTTTCCCAGCACTAATGGGATACAATAATACACAGTTACTTACTATGTGTTACGAAGGTATGGGTAGTCCTTCTACTTGCGACCATGCTTATGCGTATATCAAGGCTTATCGTGAAGCGGAAGCTATTCCGGCAAATGTGACTCCTTGGTATTTGCCCTCTATAATGTGTTGGGATACAGTCGCTAAGAATTTGAGTGTTATTAACCGTTGTCTCAAGAATGTAAATGGTGATGAGATGACCTCTGTCGAGTCAGGAACTAACAGTGGACACTATTGGAGTAGCACACAGCGTTCTCCAGCCAACCAATGGACACACGGTATGGCTGGTGGAAGATATCACATAATTTGTGAACGTGATTCGCGTGCCGGTTATTTCCGTATGATGCTTGCATTCTAAAATAATGACGGTATATAAAGTCCGTTAAAATTATACTTATATCATGAACATATACATATATGAATAAGAAAAACTTTATAAAGGGGACAACCTTACCTGTCGCTCTGTTTTTCACTATAGCAACTTTTGCACCTGCATGGGGATTGCAAACAGCTTCGGCAGCCATCGAAGTTGTACAGCAGCAAAGTACTATAAAAGGAACAGTAGTAGATAGCCAAGGCGAACCGATAATTGGAGCAAGTGTACTTGCGGAAGGAACATCTAATGGTACAATTACCGATATTGACGGTGTATTTAGAATAAATGTACGTCCCGGTGCGAAATTGAAAGTATCTTTTATAGGTTATACCGATAAAAAAGTAGTAGCGAAAAATGACATGAAAGTCATTCTGGTAGAGGATGTGACAGCACTTGAAGAGGTGGAAATCGTAGCTTATGGTACGCAGAAGAAAGTGACCATGACAGGAGCTATCGCTAGTGTGAAGGGAGAAGAATTGACCCGTGTATCTGTAGGTTCGGTTTCCAATGTATTAGGAGGGCAGATGACAGGTTTGACTACCGTACAATATTCCGGTGAGCCGGGAGCGGATGCCGCTGAAATTTTTATTCGTGGTAAAGCTACTTGGGAAAATTCTTCACCGTTAATTCAGGTAGACGGTGTGGATCGTGAAAGTATGAGTGATATCGACCCGAATGAAATTGAATCCATTTCTATCTTGAAAGATGCTTCGGCAACAGCCGTATTTGGTATTCGTGGAGCAAATGGGGTCATTTTGATTACAACTAAACGAGGAAAGGAAGGAAAGGCGAAAATTTCGTTTACTACTTCTGCTTCTGTATTGATGCCTACAAAAATGGTAGAACAGGCAAGTTCCTATGACTATGCCCGTTTTCATAATCAAATGATGTCCGGTGATGGCAAATCTGCCTTATTTAGTGATGGCGTGATTCAAAAATTTGCAGATGGTTCCGATCCTATTCGTTTCCCAAATATACAATGGGCTGACTATATTATGAAAAGCTCTACGCTTCAGAGCCAGCATAATCTGAACATCTCGGGAGGAACAGATAAAGTACGTTATTTCATCTCTGCAGGTGCTTATACGCAAGGAGGACTTTTTAGTGAGTTTGATCTTCCTTATAATTTAAGCTATCAGTACCGTCGGTTTAACTATCGTACAAACTTGGATATGGATGTCACTAAAACGACTACTTTGTCATTCAATATTAGTGGTAATGTGAATAATTCAGATCAACCGCGTACGAGTCAGGGATCTTCCGGATTGATTAAAAATATGTATTATGCTACTCCTTTCTCCAGTCCGGGAATCATAGATGGAAAATTGGTAAATTCGAGCGATGAGACTTATTCAGACGGACTGAAATTACCATTTACAGGAGGTACAGGTATGGGATATTATGGAAATGGGTTCAGCCAGACCAGCAACAATTCGCTGAATGTGGATGTGATTCTGGATCAAAAAATGGACTTCTTGACTAAAGGACTTTCTTTTAAAGTGAAGGGATCTTATAACAGCTCGTTTACAGTTAATAAAGTCGGTTCTGGTGGGTCTATTGCTACATACACTCCTGTATTGATGGATGACGGTAGTATTGCTTATCGTAAGTTTGGAGAGAATACAGATGTGAAGTATTCGTATACTACAGGCAAAGCACGTAATTGGTATATGGAAGCCAGCTTTAATTATAATCGTACTTTTGGTGATCATACAGTGACAGCTTTATTCTTATATAATCAACAGAAAGAATATTATCCGAAAGTATATTCGGACATTCCTCATGGATATGTCGGATTAGTCGGACGTGTCACTTATGATTGGAAGAGCCGCTATATGGCAGAGTTTAATGTGGGTTATAACGGTTCGGAAAACTTTGCGTCCGATTTGCGCTTTTCTTATTTCCCGGCTGGTTCTATAGGTTGGGTGATGAGTGAAGAGAAGTTTTTCCGTCCTTTGAAGTCGGTGGTTAGCTTCTTGAAATTACGTGCCAGTGTCGGTTTGGTAGGTAACGATAATATTGGAGGATCGCGGTTTATGTATATGGCTGATCCATATAATGTCGGTTTAGGTGACTTGGCAAATCGTGTAACGGCAAGTGGAGGAGCAACTAACGCCTGGGGATATGGATTCGGAACAGATAATGGTACTGTTAGTCTGGGTGCGCGTGAGGTAGCTAAGAATAACCCTGCTGTGACATGGGAAAAAGCTCTGAAACGGAACTATGGTGTTGATATTAACTTCCTTGATGACCGTCTGAAAACAACCTTTGAATATTATAAAGAACGTCGTAATGACATCCTTTTGCGTGACGGTACAGCTCCGGGAATGTTAGGGTTCATTACTCCCTATTCAAATTTAGGAAGTGTAGACAGTTGGGGCTGGGAACTTTCTTTAAAATGGAACGATAAGATTGGCGATAATTTCCGTTATTGGGCGGGTATTAACCTTTCTTATAATCAGAATGAGATTCTTGAAAAGAAGGAAGCACCGCAGAATAATTTATATCAATATCAGAAGGGACACCGTATCGGTTCGCGTAGTCAATATGTTTTCTGGCGCTTCTATGATGAGGATACACCTGCGCTATATGAGCAGACATTTAATCGTCCGTTCCCCACTCACGAGAGTATTCTTCAAAATGGAGATGCAGTATATGTTGACTTGAATGGTGACCGTAAGATTGATGCAAATGATGCAAGTTATGACTATGGCTTTACAGACGATCCTGAATATATGCTAGGTATTAATTTAGGATTCAGTTGGAAGAATTTGGAAATAAGTACTCAATGGACAGGGGCCTGGAATGTAAGTCGTATGATTTCGGATGTATTTCGTCAACCGTTTTATTCATCTTCCAATAGCGAGCAGGGAGGATTGTTGGCATACCATTTAGATCATACATGGACACCGGAAAATCCGTCACAATCTTCGGAGTATCCGAGAGCTACCATTGATAATGCAAAGAATAATTATGCTACTTCCACTTTATATGAGAAAGATGCCAAATACTTGCGTTTGAAAACTCTTCAGGTGGCATACAATTTTCACTTCCCATTAATGAAGAAACTTGGACTGAATACATGTCAGTTGGCTTTTGCAGGATATAATTTGTGGACTATTACACCTTATTTGTGGGGTGATCCGGAGGCAAGAGCTACTAATGCACCTTCTTATCCATTGTCCAAGACTTATACGTTGAGCTTGAAATTAGGATTCTAAAATAGATAAAGGAAAGATACAATGAAATTACAAAATAAATGGTTCATCGGTGCGATGTTGGGAGCGGCGGTTTGTTTGGTTTCCACTTCATGTGTGGACGAAATTAAATTCGGAAACTCTTTTTTGGATAAGGCACCGGGCGGAAATGCTACTATTGACACAGTGTTCAATAGTGCGGAATATACGCGCCAATTTTTGAATACCTGTTACAGTAGACAGTATTACGGATTACCTTATAATACGGACAGTAACGGTAATATTCCTGATTCTTCCAGTCCTTATTTAGGAAAGAAGGATGCGCTAACAGACTGCTGGTCACTTTATTTTAGTGACGCAACTGTATATCAGCAGTATTATTTGGGTTCTCTCAATGCCAACTATGGCACGCGTGGTAATATTTTCCCATATACACGGGAAATGGTATGGGAAGTAGTGCGTTGGTGCTGGTTGCTAATGGAAAATATAGATAGAGTGCCGGGTATGGATAATGCTGAAAAAACTCAGTTGGTGGCAGAAGCTAAATGCCTGATTGCGGCACGCTATTTTGATATGTTCCGTCATTATGGAGGTCTTCCATTGTTATATGCTTCATTCACCGGTACGGAGTCAGGTTATGAAATCCCCCGTGCTACGGTAGAGGAGACTGTTAACTACATGATAAAGATGTTGGATGATGCTATCAATTCCGGTGGATTGGTGTGGGCTTATGCTGATGCCGATCTTGCTAGCAAGGCCGGACACTGGACAAAGGCCGGTGCGATGGCATTGAAATGCAAAATCTGGCAATTTGCCGCTTCTCCGTTGTTTAACGATGTCAACGGATATGCAGGAGGAAACTCAGAGGCTGAACAGCAGCATCTGGTATGGTACGGCGGCTACCATGCGGAACTTTGGGATAACTGTTTGAAGGCTTGTGAAGCATTCTTTAAAGAGCTGGAGAGTCAAGGCGGATATAGCCTGAATAAGGCTTCGGAAGAAACACCGGAACAGTATCGTCAGGCATATCGTATGGGGTATATTCGTCAGAACAGCAAGGAAGTCTTACATTCTGTTCGCACGAATATGTCGGACGCTTTCAATTCAAGTTCTTATATGTGGCATTCTTGGGCTGTTCCGTCACTTTGCCGTACTGAATATCCGCCTACACAGGAATATGTGGAGATGTTCCCATGGGCCGACGGTACTCCGTTTGACTGGAAAAAGACGGAAACAGAAGGTAAGTTGGATGCAATGTTCCTGACCGGAACATTCAAAAATGGAGAACAACTATTGTCGGAAATCGTATTAACCCGTGACCCTCGTCTGTATGAGCATTGCATGGTGAATGGACTACCGAAGATGTTAGACTGGAGTGCCGGAACGATGTCCGGTTTACCTTATGAATTGTGGGTCGGAGGATACGATGAAGGACAAAATGCTGCACTTGAATCAGGTAACTATGCGACTGGTTATAAAAATATGAAATATTATTTGGGAACTGAGTACCAACGTCAGTATACGCACTGGGTTTATCTTCGCTTGTCTGATATTTATTTGACTTATGCGGAGGCTTTGCTTCAAGCTAAGAACGATCACCGGGGGGCTATTAACCAAATGAATATAGTACGTGCCCGCGTGGGATTGAAGAAAGATTTGGCGGAGTGTGTTACAGATAAGAATTTACTTTCTGACAAAGCTGCCTTATTGGAAGAATTGCTGTGTGAACGTGTTCGGGAATTGGGGCTTGAAGATAGCCGTTACTTTGATCTTGTCCGTTACAAACGTGCCGATCGTTTCGAGAAACGTCTGCATGGATTACTTGCCTATCGTTTGGATGATACCGGTAATCGCATGACAGGTAATACAAAATGGAATGAAGGAGATAAGAACAAAGGAGCATTGCAACCTACTCGATTTGAATATGAAAGGTTTGAATTATCTAAACCGGTTCGTCGTTGGTGGACATACGGATTTGATTCCAAATGGTATCTTTCTCCATTCCCGCAAACGGAAATAAACAAAGGGTATGGATTGATTCAGAATCCGGGTTGGTAATGTGAGACAACGAAACAGATTAAAACAATACTTGAATATTGATTTATATGAGAAAAAATAAGATTCTGATACTGGCTTTACTAGTTTGTTTGAGCATTCCGGTCAGAGCGCAGAATACAGACAACAACATTATAGGTATTGTTGTTGATAAATCGGGAAACCCAGTCTATGGAGCGTCCGTTAATGTGGAAGGTGGCGCAGTGGAGACCCGGGTTGAAACTGATAAAGATGGTAAATTTGAGATTGCGGTCGAGAAGGGACAACGCTTGAGTGTCTTTTCTGTCGACAAAGGCTCTACCACAGTTGTGGTAAAGGCTGATGGTCCGATGACTATTGTGATGGGATATGCAGCTCAGACTATTGATGTGGGAGCTAACCGGACATTCAATCGTCATGAATCAACAGCAGCTGTTTCTACCACCTATAATGAAGAGTTTAATAAGCGGTCTTCCCGGAATATATCCAATTCTTTATATGGATATGGATTGGGTCTTACTACTTTGCAGAATGCAGCTAGTACAGGTTTAATGGCAGATCCTACCTTTTATGTACGTGGTTTGCAGAGCTTGTCAAGTAGTACACCGCTTGTGCTGGTTGACGGTTTGGAACGAGACATGAGCTTGGTGAGTCCGGAAGAAGTAGAATCCGTGTCCATCCTGAAAGATGCTGCGGCTGTGGCATTGTACGGATACAAAGGAGTGAACGGTGCGATCTTGATTACGACGAAGCGTGGTAAGTACAAAACAAAAGAGATAACGTTTACGTATGATCACATCATTAACACTCAGTCTCGACGTCCGGAATTTGTAGATGCGGCTACGTATGCTTCTGCTGTGAATGAAGCGCGTGGATATGAAGGTTTGGGAGCTCGATATACTCCGGAAGAAGTCGACGCTTTCCGTAATGGAGTAGGCAGTGGAGGAGCTTCCCGTATGTACCCTTATCTCTATCCTAATGTGAACTGGATTGATGAAACCTTTAAAGACAGAGGAGTTTCTAATAAATACACGATCGAATTCCGTGGAGGAGGAACAAAGTTCCGCTACTATACTATGGCGAATTTATTAACAGACAAAGGGTTTATCAAAACCCCGAATGCAAATGACGGATATTCTACACAGAATATGTATTCACGTGCTAATTTGCGTACAAATCTGGATATTGATTTAACGGGCACTACCAAATTGAAGTTAAATCTTCTCGGAACATTATCCGAATCTCGGATTCCGGGGGCTTCGGTTAACCTATGGGATATGATTTATTCGATTCCTTCTGCAGCTTTTCCGGTTCGTACGGAAGATGACAGTTGGGGAGGAAGTACTACTTGGGCGGGAACATCGAATCCTGTCGCACAATCGCAGGGAGCTGCTTATTCTAAAGGACACTCTCGCAGTTTGTTTGCCGACCTTACCTTGTCACAAGATTTATCTGGTTTGCTGAAAGGATTGGGAGCAAACTTTCGTTTAGCTTATGATAACTATTCCAATATTTTAGAAGACCATAGCAAGACTTATACGTATGCCGGTTATGCAACAAGCTGGACAACTAACGGTCCGTTTTATACTGCCATTTCAGGTGGCGAATCCAGTGAAATGGGTTCGGGTGCAGGTATTGACAACTGGGCGCGCCAATTTAACTTTGCAGGTAGTGTCGATTACAATCGCTCGTTTCGGAAGTGGGATGTGTATTCTCAATTCAAATGGGATTATGAGTATCGTGATTCATACGGATTGAACACTACTATTTATCGGCAAAATGTATCCTGGTATAATCATGTAGGTTTCTCTAATCGCTATTATTTGGATCTGGCATTGGTTGGCTCGGCTTCCAGTTTATTGGCACCGGGACATAAATGGGCTTTTTCTCCTACCATTTCTGCTGCTTGGGTACTTTCGGAAGAAAAATGGTTGAAAGATGTGTCTTGGGTGAACTTCCTGAAATTGCGCGCTTCGTTTGGAGTGATCAATGTTGATTATCTGCCTAAAGACGGAAGTACTACCGTATATGACTATTGGGACCAGATTTATACGACTACCGGTACGCAATATAAGTTTAACAGTAGTTACGACTCTGAATTCGGAAGTACTATTATCGGTCGCTTGGCAACTGCTAATTCGACACATGAGAAAGCGTATAAATATAATGTTGGTGTTGATGCTATGTTGTTCAATGGATTGAATGTGACGGCAGAAGGCTATTATCAACGGAGAAAAGATATTTGGGTTTCTTCCGAGGGTAAATATACCGATGTACTGGGAGTTGATGCTCCGTTCGAGAATGCCGGAATCGTTGATAGTTATGGTATGGAACTAGGACTTAACTATACGAAAAGGTTAGGAGATGTAGTGTTTAATCTTGGCGGTAATTTTGCTTGGAATAAGAATGAAATTAAGGAACAACTGGAAGAACCGCGTTTGTATAAGAATCTTGTGCAAACAGGAAATCGGTTGGGACAAGTATATGGAATGGTAGCTGAAGGTTTCTTCAAAGATAAAGAAGATATAGCAAACAGCCTTCCGCAAAACTTTAGTACGGTAGTGCCGGGAGACATAAAATATAAAGATGTGAATGGAGACGGAATCATTGATGCCAATGATAAAACAGCTATCGGTTATAGTACGACGGCTCCGGAAATTTATTATTCTTTCCATTTGGGAGCCGAATGGAAAGGGATTGGAGTAGATGTAATGTTTCAGGGAACAGGTAACTATTCTGCTGTCTTGAATACGAAGAGTATGTTTTGGCCGTTGATAAATAATACGACACTTTCTACTCATTATTATGAGAATCGTTGGACACCGGAAAATCAAAATGCCAAATATCCTCGTTTGAGTTCACAGAGTAATGCCAATAACTATCAGGCTAATACGGTTTGGTTGGCAGACCGGTCATTCTTGAAGTTGCGTAATGCGGAGGTGTATTACAGATTTCCGGAAGAATGGATGAAGAAGACTAAGATATTGGGGAGTGCCAAGTTATATGTCAGAGGAACAGACTTGTTCTGTTCAGATCATATTGATGTGACAGATCCGGAATGTTATGGTGTAGCGACTCCGCTGAATAAGAGTGTAGTAGTCGGTGTTACGATTGGTTTTTAATCATAAAAACAAAGCGAAAGAATGAAACTGAAAAACATTATCTACGGAATGATGTGTGTAGCCGCACTCGGTTCCTGCTCAGATAAGATGGAATATCATGAGTACAATAATTATGATGAGGATTTTGTGAAGCTCAACTTCGGTAATGTAGGAGGGCTGATAACAAATATCTATTTGTCCATGGATGTGGACTTTGGAAACTATAGCGGGGCAATTCTTGGTTCTGCTACCGATGAGTCCGAATATGCTTATTCGGGAAATCAGATTGAAGACTTTTACAATGGTTCTTGGAGTCCGTCGAATGCTAAAAGTAGCATGTGGACGTCCTGTTATGAAGGGATAGCCAATTGTAATTTATATCTGGAGAAGTTTACCGGACTGACATTTCCCGAGTTGGCTTTGAACAGTGATTATGCACAACAGATGTTCCGCTATACCAATTACCAGTATGAGGTACGTTTCCTTCGTGCATATTTCTACTTTAACTTGGTACGGCAATATGGAGATGTGCCGTTTAGCGACCATATATTAACAGCCGAAGAATCGAATACGTTATCGCGCAGACCGGCACAGGAGATTTTTGATTATATCATAGCCGAATGTGATGATATTAAAGATAAGATTATCGTCGATTACAGTAAACTGGGAGATATGGCATTGCCTAGTAGTCCGGCGGAAACAGGACGTGCCAACCGTAAAACGGTATTGGCCTTGAAAGCTCGTGCAGCATTGTATGCGGCAAGTCCTTTATTTAATCCGACTGATAATAGAGAACTGTGGTATCGTGCAGCTAAAGCCAATAAGGAAATTTTAGATGACAGTAATGGGTTTGCTGAAAAGGCAAAACTCTTAGTGGAGGATTATTCATCACTTTGGAGCAAGGACAATTACAATGACGCTACTAATGAATTGATTTTTCTCCGTCGTGCCACTACTACCACTAATTCTTTTGAGGGATATAACTTCCCGGTAGGGTTGGAAAATTGTAAAGGTGGAAACTGTCCCACACAGACACTGGTGGATGCGTATGAGATGAAGGATACAGGGTTGCGTCCGGACGAGTTGGATAACTATGATCCTGCTAATCCTTATTATACCAACCGCGACCCTCGTTTCTATCTGACTATTGCCAAGAATGGGGACGAAAAGTGGCCTAACTGGAATACTGTTCCTCTGCAAACCTATCAGGGCGGACTAAATGCGGAGCCTTTGAGTGGCGGAACTCCGACTGGCTATTATCTGAAGAAGTATTGTCAGACGGCAGTAGACTTACGTGCCGGTACAGCTTCAAAGACCTATCATTCATGGATTACATTCCGTTTTGGAGAGTTCTATTTGAATTATGCGGAAGCTGTATATAAGTATCTGGGTAGTCCGTATGCAACGGATAATGAATTTACAACTTCGGCTGTGGATGCTATCAAAGTAGTTCGTACGCGTGCCGAGATGCCCGGATTCCCTCAAGGGATGACCAATGATGCTTTCTGGAAGAAATATCAGAATGAACGTATGGTAGAATTGGCCTTTGAAGGACATCGTTTTTGGGATGTACGTCGTTGGAAGGAGGGTGACAAACATTTCAAGAACATTGTTGAAATGAAGATTACGAAGAATGGGGATGATACTTATACGTATGAACGTAAGGTAAAAGAAAGAAGTTGGGATGATAAGATGTATTTCTTCCCGATTCCGCAGAGTGAAAAATCTAAGAATCCTAATTTGGAGCAGAATCCGGGGTGGTAACCCACAACCGGAATGCTGATGAATAGTGATAGGATATTCTTGCATAGAACGGATGTTTATAGAATAAAAAAACGAAAGAAATGAAGAAACATTATATAATACTGGGGCTGTTTTGTCTGCTGGCCATAGTTGCCTGCTCGGATAATGACCCCGTCGTTGAAGTGAACAATGGCAATCAGACGGAAGAGGAGTTGCCGCCTCTGCCTACTGAAGTTATAACGGGTAGCCGTGCAATGTGGGTTAGTTACGACCCGGCACCAAATGTTGACGCCAATAACTCTTCCGGCATATCATCCGCATTGATTAGCTGGAGATTACTGAAGACCGATCCGTCTAATGTTGCTTTTGATATTTATAAGTCGGTAGACGGCGAGACGGAAGTGAAATTGAATGAGAAACCTATTTCGAATACTACTTCTTGGGTGGATGCGGATATTGATGTATCAAAAACGAATGTATACCGGGTCACTCTTGCCAATCAGGCTGAAACGCTTTGCGATTATACCTTTACCTCTGAAATGGCAGAAAAGTTTTATCATGAGATTAGATTAAACATGAATGTACCCGATGCGTCGATTACATATTCTCCTGATGATATTCAGCTAGGTGACTTGGACGGTGACGGTGAATTGGAGATTGTGGTGAAGAGAGAACCGTATGATGGTGCCAACCAGGGGGGATGGAATAATGGTTCGACCTTGTTGGAAGCTTATAAGATGGATGGTACTTTTTTGTGGCAAATTGATTTGGGAATCAATATTCGTTCCGGTTCACATTATACTTCATATATTTTATACGATTTTGATGGAGATGGTTTATGTGAAATAGCTTTCCGCTCTTCAGAAGGTACAAAGTTTGGGGATGGTAAGGTCATTACCGATGCTTATGGTAATGTGAACGATTATCGAATTCGTCAGACTGACGCTGTGGGCTGGTATTCGGGAGCAAGTATTAATACAATTTGCGGTTTGATAATGGAAGGTCCCGAATATATCTCTATTTGCCGTGGATATGATGGACGTGAAATTACCCGGGTGGATAATATTCCTCGTGGTGGAAGTGGTTCAAAAGCGTCGCGTGCTAAATATTGGAGTGAATATTGGGGAGATGATTACGGAAACCGCATGGACCGTTTCTTTATCGGGGTGGCTTATCTGGATGGTATACCTGACGAAGCGACCGGAGTGAGAACAAGCAACCCCAGTCTGATCATCAGTAGAGGTATTTATCATAATTGGCAAGTATGGGCACTCGATTTGAAAGGGAATAAACTGGAAACCCGTTGGAAGTTTGATACAGCCGAACATTCTTCAAAATGGTTGTCCATGTGTTCGCATAGTTTTCGTGTAGCGGACTTGGACGATGATGGAAAAGATGAAATCTTGTATGGTTCTGCGGCTATAGATGATGATGGAAGCGAATTGTGGTGTACCGGAAACGGTCATGGTGACTGTTTATGTGTTGGCAAATTTATAAAAGACCGTTCAGGATTGCAAATTGTTGCTTCATTTGAAGAACCGGGCAATTATAATGGACAAGGACACGGTTATGGATGTCAAGTGATTGATGCAAGAGATGGTGGCTTGATTACCGGCCATGGAGCGGGTTCGACTACTGATGTCGGTCGTTGTATTGTGGCAGATATCGATCCGGATAGCCCGAATTTTGAGTACTGGTCTTCTTTGCAGGAAGGGGTATTCAGTTGTAGTGGCAGTGGATTGGTATCCAGTACATATCCTACAGGTATTGGTGGTGGAGTTTTGTATAATGTAGCCATTTATTGGAGCGGGCAGCCGACAAGAGAAATGCTGGACCGTGCTTGTGTCGTGAGCTATAAAGAGAACCCTGATGTAAACAAGACGAATAAGACTCGTTTGGTATATTTTGGAACTTACGGTAGCAATGACGGTAACCATAGCACCAAATACAATCCTTGTTACTATGGTGATTTTCTCGGTGACTATCGTGAAGAAGTAATAATGGGTTCAAGTGACATGAAATCTATTTATATATTCTCCACGAATCATCCTACCGAATTCCGTCTTCCTCACTTGATGACCGATCATAATTATGATATGTCTCAAGCGATGCAGAATATGGGATATAACCAGGGAACTAACTTAGGTTACTATGTAGGTGCTGAAACTTTGAAAAAAGCAGAATAAAAAGGTTTTTGAATAAGAAATCTCTTATTTGATATGAGTTTGTTGAAAAAGAACAATCCGGCTAACTGTCGGGTTGTTCTTTTTTTCATAGTTGAACGAATCGCCATATATATGGATAATATTCTATTTCTTAATTGATCGGCTCTCCCTACCTTTGTAAGGTGAGATAGCAAATATACATATGAAAAAACTCTTTATCCTTTTGTTCCTCTTCATCACTTTAGGAACAAACGCACAAAACAATAAAGTTTCCGGCCTCAACGCCCGCCAGTTTCATAAATATTGGAAGGTAGAGTCGGAATCTCCGGATTATAAAGTGACATTTCAGGGTGATACCGCTGAAATACTGTCTCCTAAAGGCCTTACCTTATGGAGGAAAGAAAAGATGAGCGGACGGGTAACCATTGAATATGATGCGTGTGTAGTTGTAGAAAAAGAAGGAGACCGTTTGAGTGACCTGAATTGCTTTTGGATGGCTTCGGACCCCAAACATCCTGATAATATATGGAAACGTGAGAAGTGGCGTAGCGGAATCTTTCTGAATTGTTATTCTTTGCAACTCTATTACATGGGATATGGTGGAAATTATAACTCTACTACACGCTTCCGTCGTTATGACGGCAATGAAGCAGAAATCACAGATCCCAAAGTACGTCCTGCCATACTGAAAGAATATACAGATACCGAACATTTGCTAAAAGCGAACCACTGGTATCACATTAAGATAACAAATGAAAATAATAGGGTTAGTTATTACATAGACGGCAAGCGACTGGTGGACTTCCGCGATGCCGAACCTCTGACAGAAGGATGGTTCGGCTTTCGTACCACCTTATCCCGTACCCGTATTACAAACTTCCGCTACGAATGTTTGCCATCCCAAACGTCTACTGTTCCTTTACATTGGATAGGCAATACTCCTGAACAAGACAAAGCTGTAAGTTTCGGAGTTCCTTTTGATGAAGGCTACCTATTTCCTGAAACTTCATTGCGACTAAAAACAGATAGAAATCAAGAGATTCCGGTAGATACTTGGCCATTGGCTTACTGGCCGGATGGTTCTGTGAAATGGAGCGGAGTTGCCGGAGTCATTCCTGCCGGAACAGAAAGACTGACATTAGAAAAAGCCCCCCGGAAAGCAAAAACTATCAATAAACAGCCTAATGCTTCTATTGCAATCACTGAAACGCCTGAAAATATTCAAATTGAAACAGGGCTAATTTCCGTATTTATTCCCCGACGCGGAGATTTCCTGATTGATAGCCTATTATATAAAGGAACTAAAGTAGGAGAGAAAGCGCGTCTTATTTGTAATACTCAAAGCGAGCCGATTCAAGAAAATACATCTCAAATATCTTTTACTCATTACATAGGAGAAATAAAATCAGTAACCATAGAACGTCTGGGCTCTGTACGGGCACTTGTAAAGTTGGAAGGGATACATCGGAACAGGAATAAGGAGATTGATACGAATCACTCTGAAGGGAAAGGGAATTATGCGAATAACTCTGATATGAACAAACGGAATAACCGTGAGTGGCTTCCTTTTGTGGTACGTCTCTACTTTTATGGTGGCAGTGAACAGATCAAAATGGTACATAGCTTCGTCTATGACGGAGATCAGAAGAAAGATTTCATTCGTAGTTTAGGTATCCGTTTCGACGTTCCTATGCGTGAAGCTCTGTATAATCGTCATATTGCTTTCTCGTGTGCAGATGGAGGAGTGTGGAGCGAGCCGGTACAACCATTGGTAGGGCGTCGCATACTCACTTTAAATAAGGCAGATAATAAGAAAAATAGTAATGAAAAGAAGGACGCACAACAGAAGCCAACAGATGAACCCTCCCTGCAACAGCAGCAAATGGAAGGCAAACGTATTCCGCCTTATGAATCTTTCGATGAAAAGAACCGCTCTCTGCTCGATAACTGGGCTTCATGGAATGACTACCGTCTGTCTCAACTCACTGCCGATGCTTTCTCCATTCGTAAACGTGCCAATAACGATAATCCCTGGATAGGAACCTTTTCCGGCACACGTAGCGATGGATATATTTTTGTCGGAGATATTACCGGAGGATTAGGACTTTGTATGCATGACTTTTGGCAGTCTTATCCCTCTTCTATTGAAATTTCAGACGCACGAACCCCGGTAGCTACCCTTACCGCCTGGTTGTGGAGCCCGGAGTCCGAACCTATGGATTTGCGACATTATGATCGTATAGCTCATGACCTGAATGCCAGCTATGAAGATGTTCAGGAGGGCATGAATACGCCATACGGCATTGCCCGTACAACTACGTTGACACTGATCCCACAAAGTGGCTATGCCGGAAAAAAGGCTTTTGCTGATTATGCCAAACAATTTTCTAGCCCTAGTCTGTTAATGCCAACCCCGAATTATCTTCATGCCCGCCAAGCTTTCGGGATATGGAGTCTCCCTGACCGTACTACTCCATTCCGTACTCGTGTAGAAGACCGCTTGGATGCTTACATTGACTTCTATCAGAAAGCAATCGAACAAAACAAGTGGTACGGTTTCTGGAATTATGGTGATGTGATGCACGCTTATGACCCCGTTCGTCATACCTGGCGTTACGATGTCGGAGGATTTGCCTGGGACAATACGGAACTGGCTTCTAATATGTGGCTATGGTATAATTTCCTGCGTACCGGGCGTATTGATATTTGGCGTATGGCAGAAGCTATGACGCGTCATACAGGTGAAGTGGATGTCTATCATATCGGTCCCAATGCCGGATTAGGCAGTCGGCATAATGTAAGTCATTGGGGATGCGGAGCTAAAGAAGCGCGAATCAGCCAGGCCGCCTGGAACCGTTTCTACTATTACCTTACTACAGACGAACGTTGCGGTGATTTAATGACTGAAGTGAAGGATGCCGACCACAAACTCTATGACTTGGACCCTATGCGCCTGGCCCAACCTCGCAGTGAATATCCTTGTTCTGCTCCCGCCCGTTTGCGTATCGGTCCCGACTGGCTGGCTTATGCCGGTAATTGGATGACAGAATGGGAGCGCACAGGTAACACTGCTTATCGTGATAAAATAATAGCAGGAATGAAAAGCATTGCCGTCCTGCCTAACCGCCTCTTTACCGGCCCCAAAGCTCTAGGATTTGATCCGTCAACAGGGATCATCACAACCGAATGTGACCCCAAACTGGAAACAACCAACCATTTAATGACGATCATGGGCGGATTTGAGATAACCAATGAAATGATGCGTATGATTGATATACCCGAATGGAAAGATGCCTGGCTTGACCATGCTGCACGTTACAAGAAGAAAGCATGGGAGCTTAGCCATAGCCGTTTTCGTGTCTCCCGTCTGATGGCTTACGCAGCTTATCACTTGCGCAATACCCAAATGGCTGAAGAAGCCTGGAAAGATTTGTTTACCCGGTTGGAACATACACCTGCACCGCCTTTCCGCATCACTACCATACTTCCGCCGGAAGTACCGTCTCCATTAGATGAATGTACGAGCATCAGCACGAATGATGCTGCTCTTTGGAGCTTGGATGCTATTTATATGCAGGAAGTTATTCCGAAGGATGAATAGCAGAAGCATTTATTTCTTCACATTTCACCATATCCCAACCTTGGAACTGAATTAATAATAGGTGAAGTGTCGTTCCAGTAGCCAGTTTCTGCACAACTTTATCCTTACTGTATCGCAACAGTTGCTGTCTTCCTTCTTCTGCTTGGGCTTCAAGTTCAGCATTGGTAGCTGTACGTGTAGCGTATTTCAACTCCAGGATATAGCTGTGTTCTATATCGGAATAACGCATTTTGTCCGGCAATAGGAAGAAGTCACAATAGCCATAGTTCATTTCCAGTTCCGGCTGTACGAGATAATAAGAAGCAATGGCAAGATAGGCTTTTAGGAAACCTTGCAGGTTTCTTTCCCCTTCTATCGCATCTCGTATGGAAGAGTTCTCCCGATAGGCACGGGCGATGGTTTCGAAGAATGGTTGCCAATGACCATCGAAGGCGAAATCATCTATCAAGTCTTTCAGATGTGAAAGATTCAGGGTATGGGCCTGTTGATAGTAGTCGCGCAAGAATCCAAGGTACTGCTCGCGCACACAATTGTTAGGTATGCACATTTTCAGACGGTCGCCACGGGTGCCGCACATGGTAAGTAAACCATAATAATAGAGCAGGCTTCGGAAGTTCTCTATATCTGCTATCTTTTCTGACGGGAACGAAGTATGTAAGTCTACCAGTATTTCACCTTTTGCCGCAATTTCTTCGATAGTACTCATGCGGCTTCCCTCATGGGTGTTGTCGTGGTCAATGCGTGCCAGCATTTTCAGTTTACTGTAATCCGTACGGATATTCTTGTCTACCATATTTTCGGGTGGACGGTGAAAATCAATTTGGTTACGTAAATAGTATAAAGTCATATCGCAATTAAACACACGGTCGTTGTCCAAAGATGTTCTGGCGAAGCAATAATTGTCATACCACGGTTTCATTTCTGTAATCATCGCTTCTACATCACCGACCAGCTTTCCATTTTGTTGGTAATAACGGAGCATTTCACGTACTTCAGTTTCATCAAATCCTATCATGGCATTAAAACGGGAATCAGTCGATATATTCCAGTCAATATTATACCCGCTAGATAAATCATCCAGTGTGATAGGGCTGACTCCCATTAGGAAAATTCGGTCAAACATACCTTTGAACTGCTTGAAGTATTCACGGTAGAAGCCGCTGGCATGAGTCAGGTCATGGAACATTTTCTGTCCGTGTTCGCTCAATATGACGTTGGTAAAGTTGTCATATTCGTCAATTATCAGATAGAGAGGATATCCTTTTTCTTTAGCCTTTACTTCTATATATGATAATTTTGCTTTAGCGCTTTCAATGCTTTCTACTGTTGACTTGAAATCTTCATCATAATAAGATGCGTATGCATGGGCAAACTGGTTGATGATGATACTGCAATATTCATTAAAGCTACTCATCAAATCTGCTCCCGGCAGTGAGCAGCCTGCTTTTGAGAAGTCGAAGAAAAGGACTTGGAAACTGTTATGTTGTTTGGTTGGACGGCTTCCTATCCATAAGTCACCGAAATACTTGTCGAAGTTATCCTTCTGTATTATGTCGTAATAAGTACGCATCATGCTTAGGAATAAGCTTTTTCCGAAACGTCTCGGACGAATAAGGAAAAGGTAACTGGGCATTTCCTCGATAAGGGGCAGATACATGGTTTTATCGACGAAATAGAAGTTTTCGTTCCGCATCCGGTTGAAGTCGGATATTCCGTATGGTATTCCTTTCACTTGGCTCATATTGGCAGGCTTTTAATTTGTACAGGCAAAGTTAATCTATTCCGTGGAATAAATCAATGATTTGCGACTGTATTATGTTGGATACGAACATTCATTTTTCCCTTGAATGGGGATGAACATATCCTGTCCAGATGTTCTGTTTTTAAGATTATATTAGAAAATAACCGTTGCGAAATTGATGAATCAGAGAAAAAACTGCATAAATAAGTGCAATAATATGCAGAAATATAGGCGAAAAGTGAATAATATCAGACAGAATATGCGTCTTTTCTAACGGAAAAAGAGTTCGTTAGGTTTAAACCAACAGGGTGATCCTCACCGATGAACGCTATCTTCCTCACCGATGAACTTGTCCTTCATCGGTGAGGAAGATATAAATGTGCTTTTTTAAGCTAGTTTTTCTCTGATTTACCTGGACTTTTGAATAAGAAAATAATAACATAATGGAAGATTAATCCCTGAATCGATATCGACTTGCAAGTGTTGTAGGATAAAATAGGTGTGAAATGCTAGATAAACTCTATAAATGATAAGAATGAGGATTTGCGTGTTGACAAATGTCGGAGCTTTTTTATTCTTCTTCATCTGCTATGCTGTTTTCTCCATTCTGCACTGCTTAAATATTCCTTTTTTAAGATAGAATATTTAAACAGTCCGGATAGTCTATATTTCCCTTTAGTCCTTTGCTATCTTTACAGGATTCTCTTTCGTATTATTTCAAATACTCTTTTAGCGGGCAATCACTCTTTTTCAACCCTTCAGCAATACTTTTGGCGTTCATGTGCGCTCCTTTCAAAGAAGTATGTGTATGGTCGTGATTGTAGTAAGCTGCAGCTTTCTTCACACCTTTCTTTTCAAGTTTATCGGCACTAATCTTATTCAAGTCAATGAAATAAGCTCCCGTACCTTCATAGTCCACTATCGGCGAGCTTCCGCATCCGGCGATTGAAACCAGCTTTGATGCATCTTTGGGTGGTGTATTTGTCTGATTGGAGTAATAAAACTTCTCTCCATTATTCAACTCGCTTAAATCTTCCGCATAGCTGACGCGAAAGCCATTACCGAATATGGTATCCTGAGGATAACTCCCATACGATTCTCCTCTTTTCAAACTCCGTGCAGCTTCGGCGGCAATTTTCATGCTGATAGCCTTATTCGGGGTATAGGCAAGATTCAGAAAATGAGTCTGATACTCCGTATTGGCGAACGCAAGGTCTATCGGGTCATAAGCAAACTGCGTAATCCATTGGAAACCGGCCGTGCGGAAAGTCCTTACCATGGCCGGATACATATAAGAGTACATAATATCCGCCGGATCGAATTCATAAATCATCCGTGCTTTCTTATTGAATTCTTTCACTTTTCCGGCGAAAGGAATGTCATAACGGTCTACGTAAGGAAGGAAATTCCCTTGTTGTGTTTGTCCGGATACGAGCCCGATAGGATACCATTGATAGGTAGTTCCCTGAACAGTCGTTTCATAATAGGCTTCTGCCACATATCCGTTGTGACTTACATTATAAAATACTGGTTTACGGTTTCCCGCCTTGCTCATTGATTTCAGCATACGGTTGATGTAGGCTTTTACTTCTTCTTTCGTACCGGAATGGCAGGGTTCGTTATTGATCTCAAAACCTACGATAGAAGGATCGTCTTTATAAGCCAGTCCTGTATAAGGATTAGTATGTTTCACCAAGTCGCGAAGATAAGTTTCCTGTGCGGCAATCGCTTCTGGATTAGAATGCATATCGCATTTATCATATTTATAAGAGAAGCCGCCGGTTTGTATATTCCGTTCGGGGTATCCGTTTCCGAAGTTAGTCTGTGCGGTGATGACAATATGGATATTGCGCTCCTTAAGTTTGGCAATTAGATAATCCATGAGGTCAATATGCTCGTTTTCA
>ERZ773204.567-NODE-567-length-31436-cov-17.057965_pt1 | contig 31436 bp, 27 predicted proteins | sample MGYA00581007_ERZ773204 | MGnify/ENA primary metagenome ERZ773204 (study PRJEB29015, sample SAMEA2737757) | human gut metagenome | biome: human gut; feature: human-associated habitat; material: faeces | place: China | collected 2012 ... | reverse complement strand
TCTCATTTTTTTCTTCAAAATATAATTTTTCAATTGTTGGATCCAGATAGGAAATAACCTCAGCCGGAATTCCTTCTGAAAATGGTAACACATTCACATTGGTGAAAAGTAACATGCTGACTACTTTTATATGTTCACCAGTTTTTTTATTATATGCGATCATAATACTAACATCATCTGACAAAAAGCTTTCCTGTTCATCTCGAACAATGACTGGTTCTCTCTCCTCAAAATCCAGCATAGCTTTACGAGTTGTTACTTCTTCAGCTTTTTTTGACCATAATGATTCTGATTCAATACTGTACACAACTCCTTCTACTTTCGTATTCTTAGATGTTATGACCGTTTCCAGTCTGCAAATTTCTTTTGTAGTCTCCGAATAAAAATACACATTCAAAATAGCATTTTTTATATTTCCTAATATATCTTTCGTATTCATGTGATTGATTGGTTCGTTGTTTATAATTCCCAACGCAAGAAGAAGCACCTTTAATACAGAGGTCTTTCCTGAGGCATTGATTCCTATAAACGCGTTTGCCGGATTTAAATATATATTTGAAAACAAGGAATACAAATTCACTTTATCTTCTTCCGCAACTCTTTGCTGCGCATAAAAAGATAAATCCAGCTTCTCTTTAAACAATGGTAAGCCTTGTGCGGTAACTCTCAATAATTTCATATAACGCCTCCAATTTAAAAACTGATTTTACGTGGTTATTTTTCTTTTACTTCAATTATATCCACATTTCTATATTTTATCAACGGATAATCCGTTTTTATTTTTTTAATTTAAAAATCTTTCTCTCACACCCTGTATTTTACCCCTCCATCTTTTGTATATGTAAGATGGTTTATAGATTAGAGCAAGATCCACCCAGGTATTACCGTATCGCCATTTTATGGCTACGGCATACCTCCGGGTAAGTCTCTTGATGGGGATTCCGATTCCCCATACCCTCGTACAGACATCAAAGATATCTGTTGGCTCTCTATCAAAGATAGTCGCAGCACTTTATATAACCGGAAGGGACAGCCGGTTAAAAAGTGTAATCGCACATCTAAGATGTCTTATCAAAAAGGAAGGAGGACTATGGCACCTAAGAAGAAAGAAAAGAATCTCAAGAGAAGTAACATCATCACGTTAAAATTAACGGATATTGAATTGGCAGTGTTAAATGAAGCCGCTGACATTACAGGAATTTCCCGTTCTGAATATGTGAGAAAACTTCTGCTTGAGAAGCAAATCAATCATCAGATTGAAGTTGTTGCAGACATGGAAGTGCTCAGAAAACTGGTCAGTGAATATGGGAAGATCGGATCGAATCTCAATCAGATCGCCAAGTATTTTAACAGTGGTGGCAGTCAGTCACGTGCTATAGAAAATGAAATCCATCAGTGTATCACGGACTTATTCCTATTGAGAAAAGAGGTACTGAAACTGGCAGGTGGTATGAATGGCAATCGTAAAACACATTAAAAGCAGAAATGCAAATTACTCGGCTGCTATTAATTACCTTCTGTTTGAACATGATGAAAAAACCGGAAAAAAGATTGTAGATGAATCCGGTCGAAGCATCCTACGAAAAGAGTTTTATATGGATGGTCTGAACTGTGATCCGATGTCTTTTGACAAGGAATGTGAACTGACAAATGCTCATTTTCACAAAAATAAGAAACGTGAAGATATCAAAAGTCACCACTACATTATCAGCTACGATCCAGCCGATGTTACAGAAAACGGTCTTACCGGAGAGAGAGCACAGGCAATCAGTTTGGACCTTGCAAAGCAGATGTTTCCCGGATATCAGGCACTGGTGGTTACGCATACTGATGGTCACAATGAATCCGGAAATATCCATACTCATATCGTCATCAACAGTGTGCGAAAGACTGCAGTGGAAAGGCGGCCTTATATGGATAAACCACATGAGGAAGCCGCCGGTTACAAGCATCGATCCACTGATAAATTCATGAACACTTTTAAGAAAACCGTCATGGATCGGTGCCAACAGGAAGGACTTCACCAAATAGATCTTCTTGCACCGGCTGAGAAAAAAATCACTCAGAAAGAGTATATGGCACAGAAACATGGCCAACAAAAACTGGATGAGATCAATCAGAAAATCATCGAAGATGGTCTCAAGCCAACATCCACCGTGTTCCTTACACAGAAAGAATATTTGCGAAATGCAATTGATGAATGTGCTGTCACATCCAATAGTTTTGATGAATTCCAATCTAAACTTCTGGACCTATTTCAGATTTCTGTGATTGAGCACCGTGGCAGATACAGCTATCTTCATCCTGATCGACAGAAGCGAATTACTGAACGTGCACTGGGAACACGATATGGAAAAGAACACCTGGAATAGACCTTCTTACGCAAGGATCCATTGGCCATTCTCTACGTCAGATCTCACCTGCGCTTGGTTGTGAATCTCCAGACAAATGTGAAAGCAATGCAGAGCCCGGCTTATGCTCATCGGGTAAAACTTTCTAATCTGCAGCAAATGGCAAATACCATTATCTATGTGCAGGAACATGGATTTGATACGCAGTCCGATCTGAAAAATACACTGCTTATTTTTTAAATCTTAACGAACATGATTAACAGACTCTGTGAATTCGAACTTACAAATATCTGTATCCTTTCTCCGAGGTGTATTGTCTATCTGTATTTTAGATTTTGTACGGAATATAACAACAGACGCCACTAATATTCTTATATGTTTATTTTAGCTGCACGATATTTTTAAGCATATTTGCATATTTTTTTGTCGCAGCGACGTTTTTTCTTCATATTTGTATTGACATATTTTTACGCAGCGAATATAATTTAGACAACAGAAACATTTAAATTTTATATTAAGGAGAGGATTTTTTATGAGTATAAGAATTAGTAGAAATCTTAAAAATCGAGTTTCCTTCGATCCAACAAAGGAGTCTGTGACTATGACCATAAGCAAAATTTGTGATCAAATCTCACAAGATAAAATTGTTTTACCTGTATTCCAGACAGGATTACGATGGACCGAAAAAAAAGTAATTGAATTACTCAACTTTCAAATGACAGGTTTTGCTCCTGTTGCACCTATTTCTATGTGTAAACTGGATTTTGGATTTGATAATAATCCTGAATTAGCTACTTCATTAGGAAAGCAAGTACGTTTGATTGACAGAACACCTTTATCAAATATCAAAGGAGAAGTTTATTCGTTAACTGATGGTCAACAAAGAACTACAACTAATTATAAATGTTACATAGGTCATGAAGATTTTAAAAACATCGTTCTTGATTTAGCGAAAGGAAAATTTATTTCTTTGGAAAGTCCAGTACTGTTAAACGGAAATCAAATTCCTGTCACAGTAATATACAATAAAGATTTTTCTGTATATAATTCATTTTTGGCCAAGCATCCAGATATGCTCGAACCGAAAATCGCCAATTATATCAATATTATTAGAAATAAATTTATGGGTTATAGTTATACTATAAATTTTGCTGATGGTTTATCAGAGAAGCAACAATTAAAATGGTTTGAGATATTAAATAATGCTGGAAGCAAAATCCCAATCACTGAAATGAATCTTTCTCGTTTAAAAAGCAAAGATGTTGATTATTATAAAGAATTCATTGAACCATTCATGGATATCATTGAATCTAATGGGTATGAGAGCTTTTTCCCAACACAAGCCACAAGAACCACCTATCCTCTATCGGCTTTGAATCCTGGATATGACTACCTTTTTGCTACTGAACTCAGCAAAAACAGAGCTCCTATTCCTTCTGATGGGAAAGATAAAAAACTTGTCACTCTTAATTCCGACCAGTTGCATCAGTTATTTAATATAACGCTAAAAGCACTACAGGATACAATGGAATTTATTGAAGATGAAGATATACAACTCTCTGGAAGAATGGAACATATTACATTTGCACTTGGCTTTTTCGTGTATCATGGTGATACAATGTCTACTGAAAAAAAGGAGTTTCTAAAGTCTTGGATTAATTCAACAGATTTCGTTAATATGAGTAATAGCGACAAAAGAGAAACTTATCAAAAACTAATAATGGCTTTCTAATCTATATATAGCATAAACGTATTGCCTCAATTATCGATTATCGGTAATTGAGGCAATCTTATAGCAAATGTTACTTTAATCCATTTTATTCTTTTCATTGCAGCCATATGAAGCAGGACTTTCTGCAACCTTAGCGATATCCGCTTTTAAATCATACTGATACTTTGATTTACTGCTACCATCTTGTGGCATGCCCTCTCCACTATAGTAAACACATTCTCCAGGAAGCTTTATATTAGGGATCCACAATTGCTCCCCATTCCAGCCTTTATTTCCCGTCACCTTGTAAATAGTAAGTACAACTTCCTCTTCATATTCATCGCCAAGTTTTCTATCATTTGGTGAAAGTAATGTTCCGGTTCCTTTAGCGATATCTCTATTTCTTCTAACAATTAGTTTACCTTGTGCTGACGGATTTTCAGCCAACATAGAGTTTATAAATCCTTTAAAGACTTTTGCATTCCAATCTTCAGTTTCTGAATCTAATAAATCCAATATTCTAGTGAATAATTTCAGGCTTACAGAATAAGTATCGTTCTCAAATGCTGATAATATTTCATCGAGTGCATTAATATCTTTATTGACTGGATAAAATGGAAAATAATTAACACCGCCTGAATAGACACCTACTGCCTTCTTATCTAATACATTTTTTCTTGTTGGTTTTAACCCAGTTGGATAAAATATCTTCAGATCATTTCCATTATTTGCATTTTCTATTTGCTTTATAATAATATTGTTGGTCCTGTTTATATCTGAAAATAACTTAAAAAGTTTAGGTGGCATAAACACTCTCATAAGATCAGGATTTCTATCATAACCAAACATTCTAGCATGTTGCCACATCGTATCAGCTTGTGGACTTTTAGCAACTCGACAGTAGTAAATAGTTTGTAATTGTGGAAATGTAACACCTCGTCCCAAGCTATTTCCACCTACGAGAATATTTATTCCTTTATCATATTGCGTATTTTCTTCATATGAAGAAAACGAATTCAACACCAAAATACTGATTTTATCATTTTTCATTTGATCAATTATGTACTCATATGCTTTGTTGAAATCAACCATATTAGGCTTTGTTTCTCTCAATTTGTCGTATACTGATTTGAAAAAGCTATTTGTGACATCCTCTTCATATGAATACAAAATCTCATTTAAATATTCTCCTATTTTTTCGGCAAATCCTTTATGCTGATCAGTCTTCATGCTTGGATGAAGCAAAAAATTGCAAACCGTTCCACCAGATAACATGATATGAGCAGACGTTAACAAATGCGTTACCAAGGCCACTTTCAAACCGTTTTCCGGAAATTCTTCATCATTTAATATATCAGCTGCTTCCTCGTTATCTGTTAAAACTATATATGGAGGAACTTCTGGTGGAAAGAAGAAGTTTCCACCCAAATATCCTTTACCAGGTCTGAAATAATATATAAAATATGGTTTCCAGCCACTTTTTACCGTTTGAAGCAAAATTGATTGTGGCGTTCCTGTCACTTCCATATAAATACTGCTCGTAGTAGTTTTTTTAATTTCCTCAAGATTCTTATTAATGGTACTCTGAGTGTTCTTATTTACCTTGGTATTTAAACTTGCAGCATCCGCTTCGTCATCAACAATAAACAACGGATTTCCCGCCACAAAATTAGTTGAAGACAAATTATTTTTCCATTGTTTTAAAATTCGTCCATTCTTTTTAAGAACGATAACAGCTGGTCTCTTCATATTATTTTGAACGAATTTTAAATAATCATTTTCATCGCATATGCAGAAATCGCTCAAATCTTTTTCAGCTCTTTTATATGTCTGTTGTTGGAGTAGGATATTATCTGTCGTAAGTAAAATAAAATTAACAAATCCCTCATCAGCTGCAGCACACATAAGGCCAAACATATGGCTGGTTTTTCCACTCTGTACATCTCCGACCAATAAACTCACCACATGATCTCGAAAAGAAAAGTTAGAAATATACTGTGGTACAACATCGGCCACTGTTTTATTGATTGCATCAGCCAATGCCATGTTTTCCTTATTTTTTATTCGTTCTATATAATTCTCTAAGTAACTCATTTTTCCACCCCAAAATCAAGATACCAAACACCTGGCTTAGTTGTTTTCGTCAAGGTAAAAGTATCTCTTCCATACTGTTTCAAAGTTTCTCTACAAACTGGATCACCAACCTTTAAAACTCCAGCATTTTCTAATCGACCTTTTAACCATTTACCCAATATTTTTAAATCACCTTCGGATCTCAGATTTTTACTGTTGGTTCCACTTACTTTACATTTGAAAGACCAACCATCATCTGTTACAACATCAAAAATTGCCTCTGGTGTTGATTCTTGTGGATATCCATTCTGTGCTGTAATACTTTTGGGAACTATAAGCTCCACTTCATACCAATGACGGGGTTTTATCAACCCATTTTTTGACTCTCTCCCTTTTCCAAAGAATACATTGAGATTACTATGTGGGGAATCTTCGTAAGGTTTTATTGGAATATCAAATGTAATATCCGTTCGCTGTAGCAGTACCTCTGCAACATCACGTGACGGCAATTTTTTTACATATTCATGTCCTTCTAATAACGGATTTACTTCACGAAAATTATCAATTTTTAAGTCACTAATATTATCTGTAGAAGTCGTTACAAGTTTATTGATAAATTCATGCATTTGACATGCCATAACTTTATCATCCAATAGTACTGCACTTTCATACACCCTTGTTCCACCATCTACAATACTGCTTAAATTATTCGAACCTATTATTCCTGCAAAAGCTCCTTGTTCATTGCTATAGGAATATAATTTACCATGATATCTAAATGGTGTTACTAATCTTACTTCGCCACATTTGTTTTCCCTTAAAAAATCGTTTAATTTCAATGCAGCATTATATTCAACTTTTGTAAAACGTTCCAAATAATGCATTCCAATAGTCAGATTCAGTGATTTTAATGTATTTAATTCAACGACTTTCTGCAATTCTATTAACGAATCTGATGTAATATATCCCACCGCAATATTTAATTCTGTCGATTGTGGCACCATGCTGTAAAACGCATCTGAAAATGTATGATATTTTGTTTTTACAGGTGGGTAATTAGAAAATAACAATTCCATCATTTTCCTCCTCTAGTTCATCTGAGAAGTTACATATTCCAGTCTTTCCTTAACCGTCATATTTTTCATTTTTTCATATTCAGGCATTAAATCAATATGTTCATATTCTCCCGTAAATAAAGGAAGCAATCGTCTTGCAACCAAACGTACTCCTTTTGGGGGAACAGCATTACCGATTTGGCGTCTAACTTCTGTAACACTTCCTTCAAATATAAAATCATCTGGAAATGATTGTAAACGTGCTCTTTCTCTATTTGTTAATGGCCTTGGCTCTGGATAATGATATCCCCAAGTTCCGCCACCGCCTGCAGCAATAATTGTCTTTGCTGGTTCATCTAATTTAATTCTTCTGTACACATGGCTAATCATTCCTTTTACATGATACGGGCTATCTTCTGGTATATCTCTGAAATTACCACCCTCTGGAATCATTTCCAACATTTTTCTGGTTTTTTCTTTTATATTAATTAATTCATTATTATACGGAACATCTTTAGCACCAACCAATGCATCTCCGGCGGTAACATACGGATATTTTCCATTTGGTCCATGTGTTGGTAACGGATGTATAAAATCAAACCCTGTATCTATTCTTATTCCTACAAATAATATTCGTTCTCTAAATTGAGGAACTCCATATTCTGCAAAATTATATAAATGTGGCTTTACAATGTATCCAGGTGCAATACTTTCAAAATCCTTTATTATTGTTTCTATCGCTTTTCCTTTATTTGCTGTAATAAGTCCCTTTACATTTTCGGCAACGAACGCTTTGGGTTTTTTTGCATCAACAAATTCTGCAAAATGTCTAAACAACCCTCCACGAGTTCCATTTAATCCAGGCTGTTTCCAAATAATAGAAAAGTCCTGGCAGGGAAATCCCCCCAGCACAATATCACATTCAGGAATGCTTTTATCAGTATACGGATCAATCTTTGTAATATCCTTATATTGAATGACCTTTCCAAAATTTCTTTCAAAAGATTTTACAGCCCACTCTGCAAAATCATTTGCCCATATAGTATCATACCCTTCTAAATGAAACCCTAAATCCAGACCACCGCAGCCCGAAAAAATTGAAACTACTTTAGGTGAATAAGGCTTTTTATCAATACTACTCATTTCTATCCTCCAAATCCGCTTTTTGATTGTCCAAAATTAAAAGAGTGCCTACTTCACAACTGAACAAATCACATAGCTTCGTAATAGTTTCAAAATCTATTCTCGTTGCACGATCATTATACAAACTACTAATTGTACCTCTTGATAATCCTGTCTTTGTATGCACATCTTGTATGGAATACCTTTTAGAGCCCATTAAAGTAGATAAATTGCTTCTAAGTCTCATTCCTTAATAGTCCTCCTGTGTTCAAAGCATCATCTTTTTCAAAAAATCCCAAATTAAAGTATATCATTAAAATTCCAATCCGTAAACAGCATCCTATTCATTTCGTATATTAAGCAATTTATTTTGTACAAGATGTCTTCGTATTCTTATAATTATTGATAAATTTTACAAACGCAGGAAAGATTATGTCGGAAAACCCAATTTATCGTTGTGATATAAACTAATTTTTCGACAAATAAGGCCCAAAAGGGCACTTTCCCTTTTGAGCCTATACACTTTATCAGCTAACGTATTTTGCTTTCATTTTTCCATGTCTACACATGACATTTTTCTCTTAAATCGCGTTCTATGATGGTTCTTTCATCTTGCTGATATCCTTTGCCTGCATTTCTCTTGAAGTACTATAAGGGGGAACCAGTTTTAAAGATAATCTTCCCTTTTTGATCATATACGTTTCACTTCCATCCTCAGAAAATCCTTTCAACCAGTAATCATCTGGATACTTCTCAGCAAAAGTCCGTAACCGTTTCTGCAAGCTCTGATTGAAGGTATACACATCATAGAATCCGTCATCTTCATTGGTCAGAATAATCGTTTCTTTTTCACACTTTAACCTTCGCATATTCTACCCCCGCTTTCTTTCCATTTCCTGATCCAGGTACTTTGGTATCGGCTTTCCGGACCGACGAGCAATAGCAATCTGTTTCTGATGCAGTCGTTTAATCACGGATCTTCGTTTCTTAGGTTTGCCATCCTGTTGATTTCTGGGAGTCTGTTTGTTGCTGCGGGCATCAGAGATCTTTTCTGGATTCTTCTTCTGATTATTCACCAGACCGTCCACCATATCGTAATTGGCTTCGGTACTGGATTCTCGGCTCCGTTCATAAGTGCCGTTCAGGTAAAACTTCTGGTAATGTTCCAGACGGAGTTTGCCATCCTGTTTTAACTGTTTGACCGGGTTTAGCGGTATCTGCTGTTGAATGTAATTATGAATCTTTTGTTTTGTCTTTTCATCGAATTTCTTACATTCTTCGACAACCATTTTTCCATAAGCATCCAGGATAACTCCCTGAGCCTGATCCCGGTATACCTGATGCTCCATCAGATAAAACTGTTTCCCGTCAATGATGATGGTATCTGTGGCAATCCAGTTTCCTTTTTTCCCATCGATATGATAATTCTCAGTTTCCATAGTGATCAGTGCTCCGGATGAGTTGATACGAATGAATCCGGCAAGATACTGTGGATAGTTTTCAGCTACATAATAGCAGCTGATTTCTCCGTTCTTGTTCAATACGAGCACGTCACTGACTTCGCATTGTTTTTTCATCCGTTTCCAAATGTCAGCGACTTTTTCATTTTCCTGCATTTCACGAATCGAGATTAATCGGTAATTTTCGACAGTAACCGACACATTCTGCTGTCTTGCCTCTTGATATGGCAGATGCCACAAGACTTTTCCTGCTGTCTGCTGATCAACTCGGTAGACGGCAAATTAATTAAGCTTCATAGGCATCGTCCTCCAGGTTGTTCAGATAATAATTCAGATCCAGAGAATAGTAGTATTTGTCTTCAATCTGCTGTAATTTTTCAACTGTAGAATTGATGATCTCGATCATTTCTTCATTTTCAGGATCACTTTTTTCCTGTTTCAGAACTTCCAAAGCTTCCTTCAGTGTTTGGATTGTTTCTTCCTTTGTGTGCTGCTGGAAGATAGCAGTGATAGTCAACTCGTTTTCTTCCAGGTTTATGTTTCTCATAGGCTCATTTCCCCCCTTTTCTTTGATTTACATCCCCAAATAAGGGGGGGGGCAACAAAGCGGAACCCAAATGTTAGCTGGACTTCCTAAAACCCATGTTTGCAAACCGGTGATTTTGATTAGCTGGAAATTGATCATTTTGAATGGAATTTTATGTCACGAATGTGATTAGAAAATAACAAAAGCGTTCGTTGTCAGCTAATTCAGCTAACATTTTCGAACGCTTTGAACCGTCCCTGGGGGGATTCGAACCCCCGCAAAAACCCGCCTTAGGAGGGCGGTGCTCTATCCAGCTGAGCTACAGAGACACATGACGCAAACCCTTGGTTTTACTGGGCTTCTGGGATTTTTCCCTTCGGCCATATATAAGATTATCAACTCTTTTTCGAGTTGGTAACATTAGAACGTTCCCCAATTTGGGGAATGCCTCGGCTTTCTCTTAGGAGGACCTCGTTATATCCATTTAACTAAGGGAACAATTGTATCTGTATTCCAGACACAGTTAATATCTTATCATAGAACCTACAAATTCTCAACCGTTTTTCATCTATTTGGAAATGAACCGTGTTGATGGAAATACGAGGTTTTACCAAGGATCAAAATTTTGTAAAAACTTGATGAATCTTGTCTGGCGTATGATATAATGCAAGTATGAAAAAAAGAAAATTGCGATTTTATCTGTTGGAATAATCATTGTTGCATTATTACTGGAAGCAAGTATTTTAAAGTATGTCAATGACAAAAATGCATATCAGACATCAAAAGTACTTGTTGATCGTGTGATCACTGTGCTTAATAAAAATGATGAGGGCAGAGATGAACTTATCGAATCGCTGAAGGACGATTATATAGTAAGAGCGAAAGCAGTGTCATATATCGTAGATGCGAAGCCACAGGTAGAATATGATGTGGAAGAATTACAAAAAATAGCAAAATTGATGTCAATTGATGAAATCCATTTGTTTGATGAAAACGGATCAATCTATAGCGGCTCTATGCCTAAGTATTTTGGTTACAGCTTTGATTCCGGGGAGCAGATGGGATATTTTAAACCGATGCTTAATGATAAGAGCCTTACGATGTGTCAGGATGTTACTCCGAATACGTCCGAGGGAAAGGCGATGAAATAAAGCAGAATAAAGTTTCTACAGTAGTTGCTGATATGCCTGTGTATAAAGGGATGGAAATATTTGCTACAGATGCGGAAACAAAGGTCATTGAGGGAGCTACTGATGGTAGCAAACGAGGAGAGAAACTTGATGCAATCGGGATATCGTCTGAACAGGTAGACAAGAATCAAGTAGTTGTTAAGCATGTTAAAATAGATGGGAAACACTGTAGATGTATGACGAGACGGGACGATAGTTATATTGTTGCCGTAACAGTGGAGGATTCTGTTTATTTACAGGGAACTCTTTTAGCAATACTGATAGTGGGCACTTATCTGGTATTGGCGACATGCTGGATGATGTATATGCTCTCGAAAGTTATAAAAGAGAGAGTAGAGAAGGAGAAACTGCTTTATACGTCTAATACGGATGAATTAACAAAATGTTTTAACAGACATGCTTATGAAAAGGATATAAATGATCTTGAGCTTAATGCAGAATGGATTTATATTTCTATGGATCTTAATGGATTGAAGCATGCGAATGATTCGTATGGACATGCGGCAGGAGATGAGTTGATATGCGCAGCGGCTGATTGTATGAAAAACAGCTTTAGTGAATACGGAAAGGTTTATCGAATCGGTGGGGATGAGTTTGTTGTTATTACAAAGAATATAGGGCGATTCGAAGAAGTATTAAAGAACTTTGAACGTAGTGTAGAAGAATGGCACGGTAAATATATAGATTCAATGACTGTATCATATGGATATGTATTCAGTTCAGAAAAGAAATGGAACAGCGTGTATGATATTGCGAAAGCTGCAGACAAAAGAATGTATGAGAGCAAAGCTAATTTTTATTGTGAAAAAGAAAGGGATAGAAGAAAATAAAGCCGGTGCAGGATTCATTTCCTGTATCGGCTTTACTGCTCTTATCAAGACTCTCTATGTTTTTCAATATAATACGGAACGCAGGTTGTGAAGAAGTCAAGTAGCGTATCCGCATAAGAAGTATCAGCTTTTGGAATCGCATGAAGTACCTGTTGAATCGCGAATCCATCAAGTGTAGCCATAAAGATAGAAGCGAATTGTTCTGCAAGCTTACGATCATCAAGTGCAAATGCAGAAGCAAAAAGCGTAGCAGCCTGATCCAGGATCGACTTCAATCCGGAGGTATATTTCTGGGAAAATTCTGAATCACATTTCATCGCATCTGATAATAGAAGTAAGTATAGCTTTTCTTCCTGAAGGCGTTTGAAACGAATCCGAGCTTCTTTTTCTACATCAGAAAAGAGAGAATCTACGGTGATTTTCTCGTTCTCATTTTCATGAAAAATACGATGTGCAAAATGAATCGAATCAGTGACAATCTCATCAAATAAATCCTGTTTATTCTTATAGTAATAATAAATCGCGCCGGTTGTCATATTGGCTTCGGCAGCAATCAAGCGCATACTTGTCTTATCAATTCCGAACTTTTCAATCTGTCGGATTGCGGCTTGTTTGATCTGTGTTTTGGTTGTGTTTTTTTGTTCATTCATGTTCTTTATACCTCGAAATGAATTGTGTTATTACTCACAAAATCTGCATCATCCGTGTCTCTTGGCAGTGTGGTTGACACGGGAGTAAACAGTAACATGATTATAGCATAAAAAAGATAAATGTAACATCGATATTTGTTTGACAAAGCACATAACAAGTGTTATGTTGGTCTTATAGGAAATTATTATAATTTATGAAAAGATTTATGAAAAAGGAGAGGGAATATGACAGACAAATTTAAAGGCTGGTATCCGGACTATATTGAGAACGAAAAAGAACGTGAACCAATCTTAAAACTTGCCAAGATGATGACAGGGCGTGCAAAGAAAAAACTCGGATTAGAGAAGATGACAAAGTACGATCCGGAGTATTGGGGACTGGCACTTTTGTGTACAGATGAGCAGGCTGAGATCGCAATGAAGATGGGAGTGCGCCAGCCGAAAACTTTAGATCAGATGGTGAAGGTGACAGGCAAGGACAGAGGTTATCTGGAGAAGCAGTTAGAGGAAATGGCAGCGGTTGCGCTGGTGGAGTATAACTGGGAAAATCCACAGCATGAGAAGCAGTATGTACTGCCAATCTTCGTACCTGGAAGTGCAGAGTTCTCTTGTATGAATGCGAAGATGTTAGAGAAGCATCCGGAGCTTGGACTTTTCTTTGAGAGAATGAGCCGTATTGCATTGGAAGGACTTGCACCATTTATGCCGGAGGGCGGTGTTGGAATGCATGTTATTCCTGTAGAGAAAGCAATTTCAACAGAGAATCAGTCTCTGCCGATTGAGCACATTTCACATTGGCTTGAAAAGTATGAGGGAAAATATGCAGCGAGTCCATGTTCTTGTAGAAGATCACGTAAAACATTTGACGAGGGATGTGCGGATGATCCGGAAGAATGGTGTATTGCGGTGGGCGATATGGCAGATTATATCGTTGAGACAAATAAAGGCGGACACTATATTACAAAGGAACGTGCGTTAGAGATTCTGAAACAGGCAGAGGACAATGGCTTCGTACATCAGATTACAAATATTGACGGTGAGAATAAGATTTTCGCCATCTGTAACTGTAATGTAAATGTCTGTTATGCGCTTCGTACTTCACAGTTATTTAATACACCGAATATGGACAGATCTGCATATATTGCAAAGGTAGAGACAGAGAACTGTGTGGCTTGCGGACGTTGTGTAGAGTATTGCCCGGCTGGTGCTGTTAAGCTTGGTCAGAAGCTTTGCAAGAAAGATGGTTCTCAGGTAGAGTATCCGAAGCATGTTCTTCCAACAGAGAAGAAATGGGGACCGGAGATGTGGGACGAAGACTATCGTGATAAGAACCGCATCAACTGTTATGACACAGGTACAGCTCCATGTAAGACAGCCTGTCCGGCACATATCGCTGTTCAGGGTTATATCAAGATGGCAGCGCAGGGAAGATACAGAGATGCCCTTGCACTGATCAAGAAGAACAACCCACTCCCGGCAGTCTGCGGACATATCTGTAACCGTCGCTGTGAGGATGCATGTACACGTGGAACGATCGATCAGGCAATTGCAATCGATGAAGTTAAGAAGTTTATTGCGGCTCAGGATCTGAATGCAGAGACACGTTTTATTCCGGAGAAAGTAGTTCCGGCAACAAAAGGATATTTCGATGAGAAGATTGCAATCATCGGTGGTGGACCGGCAGGTTTATCCTGTGCATTCTATCTTGCTGAAAAAGGATATAAGCCGACTATTTTCGAGAAAAATGAGCGTGCCGGCGGTATGCTTGTATACGGAATCCCGTCATTTAAATTAGAGAAAGATGTCGTACAGGCAGAAATCGATATTATCAAAGAGATGGGTGTAGAGGTCAAGACTGGTATAGAAGTTGGAAAAGATATTACATTAGATGAACTTCGTGCACAGGGATACAAAGCATTTTACATTGCAATCGGATGTCAGGGCGGACGTCTTCCGGGAATCTCGAATGACACAGCAAAGGGATGTGCATCTGCAGTTGATCTCTTAAAAGAAGTGAATGCAAATGAGAAATACGACATCAAGGGTGACGTAGTTGTCATCGGTGGTGGTAACGTAGCAATTGACGTAGCAAGAGACTCGAAGAGATGTGCAAGTGACGATACAAAGGTAAATATGTTCTGTCTGGAGTCCAGAGAGACAATGCCGGCTTCCGTAGAAGAGATAGAAGAAGCTGAGTCAGAAGGAATCGTTGTGAATCCGGACTGGGGACCGAAAGAAGTTCTCGTAGATGAGAATGGTGAGGTTCGCGGTGTCGTATTAAAGAAATGTCTTTCTGTATTTGATGCAGAAGGAAGATTCAATCCGACATATGATGAGAGTGAGCTTATGACAGTAGAATGTAAGCATGTATTCTTCTCCGTAGGTCAGTCAATCGTATGGGGCGATCTGTTAAAGGGAAGCAAGGTAGAACTTGGACGCGGCAACGGAGCAGTTGCAGATGCGCTTACTTACCAGACAGCAGAACCGGATATTTTCGTTGGTGGAGATGTTTATACAGGACCGAAGTTTGCAATCGATGCGATCGCAGCAGGAAAGCAGGGAGCAATCTCAATCCATCGTTTTGTACAGCCACAGTCCAGTCTTACAATCGGACGTAACAGAAATGATTTCATCGAATTAGATAAGAATGACATCAAGGTGGAGAATTATGATAATTCCAGCCGTCAGATTCCAGGACATAATGATGCAATTGATACAAAACATTCCTTCCGTGATGCGAAGCTTTTATTTACAGAAGAGCAGGTGAAAGCGGAGACAGCGCGCTGTCTTGGATGTGGAGCATCTGTTGTTGATCCGAATAAATGTATCGGCTGCGGACTTTGTACAACAAAATGTGAATTTGATGCAATCAAGTTACATAGAGAACTTCCGGAATGCAGCAGAATGGTTCCTTACGAGGATCGTCTGAAATTTGTTCTTCCGAATATGGTAAAGCAGTCCATCAAATTAAAATTTAAGAAGAAATAAATTTAAAGGAAACAAGGGGGAAAAGTAAATGGGAATACTTTATAATGTACCTGACTTAAAAACTTGGGGGATTATGTTCTTCATCCTCATAGTCCTGATCGCACTGAATGAATTAGGACGTGAAACAAAATGGGGCGGAATCTTACTGTTTGTGATTGTTCCGGTTGTACTGACAATCTTTGTATGGCCGACAACCTGTGCGCCGGGAAATGAGTATGGAACCGGAAACTGGTTCAACTGGGCAAAGACTTACTCTGCACTTGCAGGCTGTGTTGGTTTCATGCTGATGCGTTATATTCCGAATGCGACAAAGCATAAATGGGTGATCTGCTTCCCGCCACTGATTCTTGCAATCAATATCTGTGAGGCAGTTTTCCGTGATTTCGAGGCATACAGCTTCCATGCATTTGCAGGCGAGAAGGTAAACAATCTCTGGGTTATGTCAGGACCGTGGAACATCATGAACGGAATCGCAGGTATTTTAAATATCCTGCTGATCTGTGGATGGACAGGTATTTACATTTCTAAAGAGAAGAGTAAAGATATGATGTGGCCGGATATGGACTGGATTTATATCCTTGGATATGACCTCTGGAACTTTGCATATACATATAACTGTATTTCAGACCATTCCGTATACTGTGGAGTGATTCTGTTATTATCCTGTACAATCCCTGCATTCTTTATCAAGAAGGGATGCTGGTTACAGCACAGAGCACACACACTGGCACTTTGGATTATGTTTATCATGACAGTTCCACAGTTTGCTGACAGACTGGCACCGGTTCCGACAACACACAATCCGAAGGCATTCTTTGCCGTAAGTTTTATCTCTTTAGTTGTAAATGCGGCAGCAGTTATTTACCAGTTCAGCGTGATCCGCAAGAACAAGTTGAATCCATTCAAGGATGAGATTTATACAGAGAAAGCATTTTATAAGAAAATAAATGCAGAGAATAAATAAAATAATCTTATCCACACTTTATAAACAAAATAATTGAGTTATGAACAAAAAACACATTGTAATTTGATATCGCATCACGTATTCTAGAACTACTCCTATAACGGGAGTAGTTTTTGCTTTACAGAAAAGTATATTTCTGTCAGGTGAAATGTTGAGTGTATTGTAGAATAGGTGGTCACCTATGTATGGACTTATATTTTTATCATCGCTTGAATAGTAACAATTATGACAGAAGCTGTCTGTGCAGATTCATGGAGGGTGGAATCTGCTTTGACGGTAAGATATTAGTAGAATACGAAAGAGAGATGAAATGAAGATGAAGAACAAATTACAACAATATTTTCCAATGATTCGTACTGAAGGAGAGGTGCTGAAAGAACTTCGTGAACATAAGGAACTTTGGCAAACATTTTGTGAGTGGGAAGACAGATATCAAAAGGAATATCTTGATATCTGTACAGGAGTAAAAGGACTGAAATTACTGTATGATACTTATTTTAAAGCAGTCATGAATCCAGACACAAGACCGGAACGATTAAATGATTTTTTGTCAGAAATCCTTGGGAGAAAAATCAAGATTTTGAAAGTACTGCCGAATGAATCAGCCAGAATAGCGTCAGAAAGCTCTCTGCTTATCATGGACATTGTTGTTCAGTTTGAGGATGGAAGCATTGCAAATGTAGAAGTTCAAAAGGTGGGATATTTATTTCCAGGGCAGAGATGCGCCTGCTATTCTTCGGATTTATTGCTTAGACAATATAAACGAATCCGATTAGAGTTGGGAAAGTCATTTACCTACAAAGAAATTCAAAAGGTCTATACGATAGTTCTATTTGAAAAGAGTAGTGCAGCTTTTCATAAGTTTTCAGATGAGATTTATATACATCATTTTGAACAGAAAAGTGATACTGGTATGGAGATGGACTTACTTCAAGAATATACATTTATATGTCTTGACATTTTTAACAGTGTCATTCACAATGAGGGCAGAGAGATAGAAAACAGATTGGAAGAATGGCTCGTATTTCTAAGTCAGGATGACCCAAATATGATTATCAAACTGCTGAATCGTGATCCTGTATTTCAGAGAATATATGAGGAAGTTTATACCATCTGTCTGAATACGGAGAGGATGATGAATATGTTTTCAAAAGAGCTCGAAATTTTAGATCGAAATACAGTAAAATTAATGGTTGATGAGATGATAGAAGAGCATGCGCAACAGATGGAAGAAATAGCAGAAGAGAGAAAACAGTTGAAAGCAGATGCAGAGAAAATAAAAGCAGACGCAGAGAAGACAAAAGCAGACGCAGAGAAGACAAAAGCAGACGCAGAGAAAGCGTTAGCAGTGCAGAAAGAGCGAGCGGATGCCGCAGAAGACGAGGTGAAGCGTCTGAAGAAACAGCTGGAGAAATTACAGAAGTTATAATGTATTTGTACATGTTAATCGAGGAAAGGGAAAACAATTTATGGATTCTAAATTATATGAAAACTATTTGAATATTCTTAAGCAGGAATTAGTTCCTGCTCTTGGATGTACAGAGCCGATTGCGATTGCGTATACAGCGGCAAAAGCACGTCAGATTCTTGGGGATTTTCCGGATTCTGTAGAAATGGAACTTAGCGGAAATATCATTAAAAATGTTAAGGGGGTTACAGTTCCGAATTCCGGAGGAATGAAAGGAATGGAGGTAGCCGCTGTTCTTGGTATCGTGGGTGGAAATGCAGATAAAGCGCTAGAAGTATTAAGTGAAGTTACTTGCGAGGATATTGCGAAAACGCGTGAACTGATCAGTCAGAATATCTGTTCCTGTTCATTAGTGGAAGGTGTTGATAATCTTTATATTACAGCAAAAGTAAGAAAAGGAGAGCATTTTGCTTCTGTAACGATTGAACATCAGCACACAAATATTACCAGAATAGAAAAGGATGGAGAAGTGCTGCTGGACAACCCTTATAAGTCCGAGAGGAAGACTACAGTGGATAAATCAAAGCTTACTGTTAAAGATATTCTTGATTTTGCAGATCACGTCTGCATGGAAGATGTGCAGCCAATTATTGACAGACAGATCAAATTGAATTCAGCAATTGCTCAGGAAGGTCTTGACAATAACTATGGAGCACAGATTGGTAAAACTCTGATGCATGTATGGGGAAAGAGTGTTACTACAAGAGCCTGTGCAAGGGCAGCAGCCGGAAGCGATGCTCGTATGGGTGGTTGTTCTATGCCGGTTGTTATCAATTCGGGAAGTGGAAACCAGGGAATGACCGTTTCTCTTCCGGTTATTGTATTTGCGGATGAGTGGGAAGTATCTCACGAGAAGCTTTGTCGCTCTTTGGTTGTCAGCAATCTGATCGCAATCCATCAGAAATATTACATTGGAAGTCTTTCGGCGTATTGTGGTGCAGTCAGCGCAGCCTGTGGTGCCGGTGCAGGTATCACATATATGTATGGAGGAACCTATCAGCAGGTTTCCCTGACAATCATTAATACACTTGGGAATATCGGGGGAATCGTTTGCGATGGAGCGAAGCCGTCTTGTGCCGCAAAGATAGCAACTTCTGTAGATGCTGCACTTATGGCCTTTCAGCTCAGCATCCAAAACAAAAGCTTCCTTCCGGGAGAAGGTATCATCAAAGATGATATCGAAGAAACGATTAAGAGTATGGGATATATTGGAAGAGTTGGTATGCGTGCAACGGATACAGAAATCCTGAATGTTATGATAGACCGTGCGGACATCAATGAGGAGTGCTAAATATGAATAATTTTATCTATGAAACACCAACAAAAGTATATTTCGGAAAAGACGAAGAATTAAAGGTCGGCAAGATTATTGCAGAATTCCATCCAAAGAAAGTGCTGGTACATTTTGGCGGAAATTCCGCAAGAAAGAGTGGACTGCTTGATAAGGTGGAGAATTGCCTGAGGGAAGAAAATATCAGTTTTGTAGAGCTTGGCGGAGTAGTTGCAAATCCGGAACTTCCGCTTGTAAGAGAAGGGATTGAGCTTGGAAAGAAAGAAGGAGTAGACTTTATCCTTGCAGTTGGTGGAGGTTCTGTTCTAGATTCTTCAAAGGCAATTGCGAATGGACTGGCAAACCCGGAAGTAGATGTCTGGGATTTCCATTGTGGTAAAGCGGTTCCACAGAAGACGCTTCCGAAGGGAGCGATTCTGACACTGGCGGCAGCAGGTTCAGAGATGAGTTCTTCTTGTGTGATCAGTAATCCGGAGACAGGAGAGAAACGTGGATGTAACGGACTCTTTAACCGTATGAATTTTGCAATTGAGGATCCGGTTCTTACTTATACAGTAAGTCCTTATCAGACAGCATGCGGTGCAGTAGATATTGCAATGCATACGATTGAAAGATATTTCTGTCCGGGTGAGGATACCTATCTGACAGATTCGATTGCAGAGGCTGTGATCAAGAGTGTACGAAAAGCTGCAGGAGATTGTCTTAAGAATCCGGAAGATTATGCCGCACGAGCAAATATGATGTGGGCATCTTCACTTGCACATAATGGACTTACACAGTGTGGAAGAGAGTTCCAGCTCGTTGTTCATCAGTTAGAGCATGAAGTATCTGGAATGTACCCGGAAGTAGCGCATGGAGCAGGACTTGCAGCACTGTGGTGCAGTTGGGCAAGATATGTTTATAAAGCAAATATGAATCGATGGCTGCAGTATGCATCTAATGTATGGGGGCTGGATATTGATTTTGAACATCCGGAGAAGACAATTGAAACTGCAATTGATATGCAGGAGCAGTATTATGCATCAATAGGGATGCCGATCGGATTAAAAGAACTTGGTGTAAAAGAAGATGATCTTGCGAAATTGGCACTTGACTGCTCAAGGAACAAAACCCGTTCATTGATTGGATATAAGCCATTGGCATATGAAGATATTCTGGTAATTTATCAGATGGCATATGAGAGAGGTTAAAAGAGAGGCTGCGCACTAATCAACTTTAGTGCACAGCCTCTTTTTGTGTAAAGAATTATAATTCATGTACACGACATGCTTCACAGGCAGATGGTGTTGTTGCGCATCCGCTTAGTGCTGTCTCTCGTAGTTCAACGGGAAGTCGTTTTCCGACTTTGTACATCGCCTCGAGCATTTCATCAAAAGGAATGAGCTGTGGGATGCCGGCAAGGGACATTTCAGCTGCAATCAGTGCGTTGGCAACCCCGGCTGCGTTACGGTTCTGACAAGGGTATTCCACCAGTCCACCGACCGGATCGCAGACAAGTCCGAGCATATTCATGAGAACTGTAGAAGCGGCATCCAGACATTGCTTTGGAGTTCCACCCATAAGTTCAACAGCGGCAGATGCTGCCATAGCTGATGCAACACCGACCTCAGCCTGACACCCTCCGACAGCACCGGCAACAGTGGCATTTCGCATGGCGAGGTAACCGACAGCGCCCGCATTGAAAAGAACCTGCTGAATCTCTTTGTCGGAGAAATGGTATACTTCCTGAAAAGCGAGAAGCAATCCTGGAACGATGCCTGCGGAACCGGCGGTAGGTGAAGCAACGATCAGTCCCATGGACGCATTTGTCTCAAGGGTTGCCATAGCATAAGTGATAGCTTTCTCAAGCAGTTCACCGCACAGTCCCTGACCACTGGCAGAATGCTGTGCAAGTTTTTGCGCCTCTCCGCCGATCAGCCCGCCCATGGAACGGATTGGTTTTTCAATCGGAGAGCGGGCAGCTTCTTTCATGATTTCAAGAACACGCGCCATTTTTTGATCCACTTCTTTAGCAGGACATTCTCCGATTATGATCTCTCGATTACGCATAACTTCAGAGATAGAAATATTCTGTTCCTCACATAGTGTAAGGAGTTCGTTTGCATTTTTAAAATCCATATAAAAAACCTCCTTGAACACAATCACATCTGTACGACCATAACATCCAGAACATGTTCGTTCTGGCGGATGGTGTCGGCAATTTCTTCCGGAAGTTTTCCGTCGGATTCTACAATCGTGTAAGCAGTGTGTCCTTTCGATTCACGAAACAGACGCATAAAAGCAATATTGACCCGGCGGTCGCTGAGACAGCTGGTGATCCAGGCAACAACACCCGGAACATCCTTCTGGACAACAATGATAGCACTGTATTCACCGGTGAAATCTACTTCTACATGATTGATCTGTGTGATGTGGACTTTACCGCCGCCAAGAGATTCTCCACGGATCGTCATCTCCTGACCGGCAGTATTGGTCATAATAATATCGACGGTATTCGGATGAATATCAGTTTCTTCCTCATTTGGAGTAAAAGAGTATTTCAATCCGTTTTCTGTAGCAATCTCGAAGGAATTCCGGATTCGCATATCATCAGTGGAAAATCCCATGATTCCTCCAAGAAGTGCGCGGTCAGTACCGTGTCCGTGATACGTTCTGGCGAAAGAGCCGTAGAGAATAAATTCTACTTTTGCAAGCGGCCCGTTGATCATCTTCTGTGCAAGATAAGCAATGCGTGCCGCACCGGCAGTGTGAGAACTGGAAGGACCGATCATATTCGGCCCCATAACATCAAAAACGCTGATAAAAGACATTTTTCAATATCCTCCTGATTTATATATATGATTTCAGTATAGCAAGCGTGGTGACGGATGTAAATTAATTCTGAGTAAGTATTGGTTGAATCTGCAGTGATCTTTACTGTTTACTCACGTAGCCCTGTATCTGAAAGTTTTTCATCAATTCTTAGATCAATTAATAATTTGATACCAAATGCGAGTGTCCAATATAAGTGAACCCACATTGCTATAGAAAATCCTCGAATCATGATTTTCCACAATTTCTGAGACAGTTTTTCCGTATATGTTTTTCGTTTTAGTTGTACAAATGTTTCTTTGACCAAATCATCTGTCTGATACATTTTTATCAATTTTTTTACGGCCAAAATCGAATGATTGTGTTCTACATATTCCATCTTAGCGTCAAAGAAAATTGCAAAAAATATTAAATAATAAATAAATCCCCAATATTTTTTTTCAAGACATTCTATTTCTGCATTCTCATCTTTTCTGCAACGAATCTGTTTTATCTCCTCCTTTTCTGTCAGGAGCTTCTGTAATCGATATGCAATTGCCATCCAGCATTCCAGGGAATTTGGCCGATAAGTAAACGAAATGGAGTCATCATTTTTTCGATAAATATATCCTGTCTCCTGGATAAAAGCATATTTCGGATTGCATAAATAGCACTGGATATTAAAAAGTTTATCTTCTGCGTAAGGTAGATTCTCAAAAACAGCTTCGTTTTTCTCTAGAAATTGTTTTCGGTAAAGTTTTCCCCATACATAAGAAAGTGTCCCAACTGAAAAGAATCCCTGAAATCTGAAGTCTTCAGAATCCGGATTCTTTTCAGAAAAGGACGTATGACTTGCGGCTGCAAAACGTTGTCCGTTCCACAGCCGTTCATAATTTCCAACCACAATATCTGCTTCTTCATGCTTCATCACATTTACGAATCTGTCGAGTACTGTATTGTCTGCTAAAAAGTCATCCGCATCCAGAAACATTATATAGCCACCGTGGGCAGCCAGCAGACCATGATTTCTGACTGCCGCCGGACCGTTTTCTGTTTCTTGCATAACTCGTATTCGTACATCTTTCTTTTCATATGATTTGCAGATTTCGAAGCTATTATCCATTGAACAATTATCAATCAGAAGTAGTTCCAAGTTGTTATAGTTCTGGCAGATAACGCTCTCTATCATTTCAGGTAAATATGCTTCTGCATTATATACCGGTACAATGATCGAAACCATCTGTTCCTGTTTGTTTTCATCCATATCAGTTCGTCCCTTCTGTATATAAAGAGATTTCAGCTCATTACTATTTTAATGTTACAGCTTGTAATATCATTATAAAGCATTTTACTATTTTCGACAATTTGATATTCCAGGCAGATTTCATTGATGGATGAAAAACAAATCTAAATTATTTCTGGTCCAGTACGGACTGGATCTGTTTCATCAGCTGATCGTAGTTTGACTGATCATCGATTCCGCCCATGAATGGCTCGCCAATGATATTTCCGTCTTTATCTACGAGAACAGTTGTAGGGAATGCCATGATGTTTCCAGCATATTTTCCAACTGTTGAATTAGAATCGAAAGTCAGGTTCTTGTAGGAAGCGCCCTGAGCTTTCAGGATTTCTTTTGCCTCTTTAATTCCTGCTTCATTGTTGTCTAAAGTATCCGTGTTGATACCAACAACTTCGCCACCCATTTCTTTGAGTTTCTCATTTAATTCATTCAGCTTAGAGAGCTCTCCGACACATGGCTTGCATCCACTGAACCAGAAATTTACAACTGTAACTTTATTTTTAGCGAAAAGACTGTCATCTACATCGTTTCCATCCAGATCTTTTCCTTTGAAACCTTTGAATACAGCTGTGGATTCGTCTGATTTGGAGGAAGAACTGTCAGAGGAATCGGATGCAGCAATCTCTTTCTCAAGCTTGGCAATTTCTTCTTCAATTCCGCGGATTGTCTCGATGTCTTTGCACAGAGTTTCATATTCTTCTTCAGAGAAAGAGTCTTTGTTAGATTCCACTGTGTTTGCGAGGGAATCAGCATAGTTTTCGCTCATGGCATCACCGGCAGCGTTCTTGTTCATAAGACCAAAGGCTTTGTCCCATGCATCTTTGTGATCAGCAAAAAGCTGGTTTTCCTGCTGGTAAAGGTCGTTCAGTTTTTCGTTCAGCTCGTCTGCGCTGCCCGTTTCTGTTGTGGAAGAAGATTCCTGTTTTGTGTTTGTGTTGTCTGTTGAGGAGGAATTTCCGCAGCCTGTAAATGCAAAAAGTACGGAAATAGCAAGGGATGCAGCAATTACCTTTTTTAATTTCATTGAGTTTGTTCTAAGTGTTTTGTTTTTCATGATTTTAAATCTCCTTTAAATTACATTTTATTAGTTTTTATTTTCAGCCTGTTTCTTAGTTGAAAATCCGTAATGATAGCAGATTGCATCAGTCGGACAGGCTTTCATACATTCTCCGCATCGGATACACTCCGGATGGTTTGGTGTGTCTACTACATTGACATCCATCTTACAGACACGACTACATTTCTGGCAGCCAACACATTTCTCATGATCAACCTGAATCTTAAGAAAAGATACCTTGTTAAACAGTGAGTAAATAGCGCCCAGCGGGCAGATCCATTTACAAAATGGACGGTAAAACAAGATGCTCAGGATGATGACAAGCGCAAGAATCGTGAATTTAAATGTAAATAAATGTCCAAGCGCGGAACGGATTCCTGAGTTGGCAAGTGCCAGCGGGATTGCGCCTTCAAGTACACCCTGTGGGCAAATGTATTTGCAGAAGAAAGGATCTCCCATACCAAGTGAATTGGTTACAAATGCCGGAAGCAGTATAACAAAGATGACCAGAATCACATATTTCAGATACCGCAGAGGCTTCAGTTTTGCGGTGGAAAGTTTCTTGCCCGGAATCTTATGCAGCAGATCCTGGAACCATCCAAACGGACAGAGGAATCCACAGATAAACCGTCCTAACAGAACACCTAACAGGATGAAAAATCCGGTGATGTAGTAGGTAAATTTGAATTTTGAAGAACCGACCACGGCTTGAAAAGCTCCAATTGGACAGGCACCTGTGGCGGCAGGACAAGAGTAACAGTTTAGTCCCGGGACGCACATCGTTTTTACATTTCCCTGATAAATTTTCCCTTTAAACAGATTCGGAATGTGAATGTTGGTCAGCAGTGTAGCAGCTGCCTGAATCCATCCGCGGAAGCGGACCAGAAAGTTTTTGTTTGATTTCATTTTCTTATCCAATTCCGACACACTCCATACATAATTTTATTGCCTTACTAAGTACAACCGCTGCTTCTCCGCGGAAAATCCCGACAAGGAAAAACACCAGACCGGCTGCAAGTAAAAGAATCTGTGTTGCTTTTTCAGATTTCATTTAGATACTCCTTTCAATGTTCAAAGTCCGTTTATTGTTACTGTTCACTCCCGTGTCAATCACTCCGCTGATCGCACATCGTGTGAACAGTAACCGTTTATTGACCTTTCGATGTTTGCATTATACAATAGAGGGTGTAAAATTCCTGTTAAGAAAATGGAGAAAAATAAATTGAGATTATTAGTTGTTGAAGATGAGAAGAAATTATGTGATATGATTGCGAAAAGTCTGCACCAGGCAGGGTATGAGGTAGACACGTGTAATGACGGAGAGGAAGCACTGGATATGATCTATGCGGAAATGTATGATTTGATCGTGCTTGATCTTAACCTTCCGGGGATGGATGGGATGGATATTCTCCGGGAACTTCGAAAGGAAAATGAAGAGACAAAGGTATTGATTCTGTCTGCGAGAAGTCAGATCGCTGATAAGGTTGACGGTCTTGATGCGGGGGCAAATGATTATATGGAAAAACCCTTTCATCTGCAAGAGCTGGAAGCCCGTGTGCGAAGTCTGACAAGAAGAAAGTTTGTACAAAAAAATGTCTGTCTGGAATGTGGCAGTCTTCGTTTTGATACAAGAGAAAGGACTGCATATGCAAAAGACAAGCCGGTTGCATTGACAAGAAAAGAGAATGGAATTCTAGAGTATCTTCTTTTGAATCAGGGAAGACCGGTCAGTCAGGAAGAGTTGATCGAGCATGTTTGGGATTCTTCTGTGGATAGTTTCAGCGGCTCGATACGAGTGCATATGTCTTCTCTGAGAAAGAAACTGAAAGCCGGGCTTGGTTATGATCCGATCGTGAATAAGATCGGTGAGGGGTATAAGATAGGAGGAGGTAAAGCATGAAAAAAATATCACTCCAGTGGAGACTGACGATTCTTACGACCGTGCTGATCACAGTATTGTGTGGATGCCTTACATTTTTCCTATATAAGAACGGAGTCTATTATATTGATACGCTTCAGGAGACTGTTACGGATCAAAGTGCCGCACCGGAGGCAGTGTATATTGATATTCCGGATAATGAGTGGGATGACTTTGCAGCGCAGTTTGCTACGAAGGTTTATAATTCGAAATCAGATTATAGAAATAGAAGTCTTCTGATTACTGCTGTCGTGGCACTGATTGGTGGTGCAGTTACATTTTTTGTCAGCGGCAGGGCATTAAAACCACTCAAAGAATTTTCAGAGACAGTAGAAAAGGTTCAGGCACAGAATCTGGCGGATTATACGATTGAAGAGAATAGAATCGCAGAATTAGACAGACTTCGTACTTCTTATAACAAGATGCTTTTGCGACTTTCGGAATCATTTGAGACACAGCGTCAGTTTACAGGAAATGCAGCACATGAGCTACGAACTCCTTTAGCATTAATCCAAGCACAACTAGATCTTTATCATACAACAGAACATCCGGAGAGTGGAGATGCGGCAGAAGAAACCATCCAGATGGTGACGGAGCAGAATGAACGTCTTAGCAAGCTTGTCAGAACACTTTTGGATATGAGTGAATTACAGACGGTGGCACGTAATGAAAAGATTGAGATTCAGGGATTGATAGAAGAAGTGCTGACGGATCTGGAACCACTGGCACAGGAAAAGAATATTGAACTGTTACAGAAGGCACAGAATTCGTTGGATGGAAGATTAGATGGAACAGAAGAGTCGTTGCTGGTCGCATGTAGTGTGAACAGTAACGAAAAGCCAGAGGATGAATTGATATTGACAGGAAGTGATATTCTGATCTATCGGATGATTTATAATCTCGTTGAAAATGCGATTAAATATAATCGGGTAGATGGAACCGTTACAGTATCGGCGAAGAGAGAGAAGAATGAAGTTGTCCTTACAGTTGCGGATACAGGAAATGGAATTGACGAGTCATTCCGGGAACAGATCTTTGAACCGTTTTTCCGGGTGGATAAGTCCAGAAGCCGTGAGCTTGGAGGGGTAGGTCTTGGACTTGCGATGGTGCGTGAAATCGTGCGTGTGCATGACGGAAAGATTGGGGTTCGCGGAAATGAGCAGGGCGGAACAACATTTGAAGTGAGAATGAGTATAGAATAGTAACAAATGGATGAATAAAAAGAGTCACGATCATGGCAGCTTAATGCTGTTACTGTTCACACGATGTGCGACCAGCAACGCATCTCGCCATTTTAAATCGCCTTTGGCGATGGGGCGAGATGCATTCAAGTCAAAACACGCATCCTCCGTGTCAATCAGCGGAGTGATTGACACGGGAGTGAACAGTAGCTTAATGCTACGAATGATTGTGGCTCTTTTTATTCGCTAGTTTAATGTTACTGTTTCATCATCCGATTCCACCCAGTACGGCACCGGCAATCAGTGCAACAAGTGCGAGGGGAACAAGGACATATTTTCCAAGTGGCAGGAACCAAGTTCCGATTTTTTTCTCACGGCCTGTATTTACAGCTTTCAGTGCGAACTCTTTATCTGCGATCCAGAAGAACATGATTGCTGCAAGCATTGCTCCAAGCGGGCAGATATAGATAGAAACTGCGTCCATCCATCCGGAGACAATCCCCTGGATGAGAAGTGCGATACAGCAGCCGAATGCTGCAATGATCCCAACAGCTGAGACACGCTTTAATCCGAAACGTTCCTGTAATGTAGCAACCGGAGCTTCGTACAGATTTACAAGTGAACTCATTCCGGCAAAAAGTACGCAGATGTAGAAGATAATTCCTACAATCTTGCCGCCAGGCATTCCATTAAATACATTGACTAGATAAATAAACATCAGTCCCGGTCCACCGGAAGATAATTCAGCACCGCCGACTGCCATTCCCGGAATGATAACGAAAGCAGCGAGCAGGGCAGCGATTGTATCGAAGATGGCAACATTTCTTGCGGAACTCACCAAGTCTTCAGAATCCTTTAAGTAGGAACCATAAATAACAGTTCCGTTTCCGGCAATGGACAGAGAGAAGAATGCCTGCCCAAAAGCATAGATCCAAAGTCTAGGGTCTAAAAGCCCCTTTGGATTGATCGTGAAGATGTAACGATATCCGGCAGATGAACCAGGAAGGGAGAAAATGTATACCCCGAGTCCAAGAAACAGTACGAACAATAGTGGCATCATTATGCCGTTGGCACGCTCGATTCCACCGGCAATTCCCATTGCCATGATCACAGCAGTCACAAGAACTGCGATTACAAGCCAAAGGTTATTACCAAAAGCAGAAGCAGTACTGTCGAACATACCGCCAATCTGGTTCATATCCTGCTTCATGCCGGCAATCTGTCCGGTCAGTGCAAGGAAGGTATACTTGAAAATCCATCCGACAACAACTGTGTATCCGATCGCAAGTGCGAGAGAGCCAAGAACCGGAAGCAGTCCGATCAGTTCACCTGTTTTCTTATTGCCAGTTCGCATTTCTGTACAGACACCGAAGGCTTTGATTGGTCCACCTTTGGCAGCGCGTCCGAGTGCCATCTCTTCGATCACTCCGGTAGAAGCAATCAATATTACAAATAAAATATAAGGAATCAGAAAAGTCATACCACCCCAGTCTGATACCATGTAAGGGAATCTCCAGATATTTCCCATGCCGACGGCAGATCCGATGCAGGCAAGGATAAATCCAGTCCGGCTTTTGAATCCATCACGTTCTTTTTCATGTTTTCCCATGTGTGTTTTCCTCCTGTAAAAGCACGTATACTTTTGTACACGAACGTATTAATGTATTATAGCATATTTGTAGAAAGAAAAGAAGTGAATCATTAGAGTAATCTACTTTCAGTAATTGTTTTTGAGAAAATAATTTTGTATAATGAAGTGCAAAGCTGGTTACGATAAGAGATAGCAGCAAGAATGTCGAGGCATTCTTGAATATACGACTTGGGAAGTGAAAGACAAACTATGAAATGTAAATGGATAAAGAAGTTAACGGCAGGAATTATATTTCTTGCGGCAGTTGGAAGTCTGAGTGGCTGTCAGAAAGCAGCGACAGCAGAGAATCTGTTCCGTGATATTGAGGTTAATATGACATCAGTAGAATCGGCAGAAGAGAATCAGATCGTAAAACTGCAGATGGGGGATGGCGACAGTGCGATCAGCCAGGAGAGCAATCTGGATATCGAGATGATACGGGATCCGGCAGCAGTACACAGAAAAGGTCAGCAGAAGACGAATATGGCCGGAACGAAAGAGACACAGGAGATGGAATCTTATCAGGTGGAAGAAGACGGGAAGACTGTGATCTACAGTGGAACGGATGAAGCCTGGGAGAAGAACGCTGTTGAGGAGAAAGAGACATCTTCACAGCAGACTGTATTGTTCGATGGACTTCAGAATCTGTCCGGAGCATTCAGCGTTTCACAGGATCTTGCGACCGTGAATAAGGAAGAGTGCTTTGAGCTGACAGGAATGATCAGTGGAACACAGTTCCAGGAGACATTTGCAGATACGCTGAAAGCTTTACTCGGAGAAGATTCCTCTGATCTGTCAGGCTGGAATCTACAGGCTTCCGAGGATGAGGAAAACAACGAGGAGCTTCAGCAGAAATTGAACAACATAAAAGTGGACTGTGTGATTGATATTTATAGAAGTAATATACTTCCGGCAAAGATTACCTTTGATCTGACAGATTATTTGAAGGCAGCAGGAGAAGAGAATGCACAGGTGACATCCTATACACTGGAAGTGACATTTGTGTCCTATAATGATACAAAGAAGATTAAAGTGCCAAAGGCTGTAAAGGAATCTGCGAAGGATAACGGTGAGGACGAAGCGGAGAATAGTACAGATGAAATGCTGGAAGAAGAGAATCAGGAAGCAACGGCAGAAGCAGAAGCCGCTAAGGGAATCCAGTCGGATATAGAAGGTGCTTCACCACAAAGCGAAGAACTTGGAGCAAGCTGGAATTCTTATACCGTTCAGATTAACGGTAAGGTACTGACACTTCCGTGTACGATTGCAGACCTGGAAAGCACTGGACTTACGCTGGATGAAAAAAGCCTTCCGCAGGAGTATGAGATTGAAGCAGGAGATTATCAGAATGCCTGGTTTAAAGATGCTTCCAAGAATACGATCATGGTGGATCTGATCAATACAGGGAATGCTGTAAAAGAAGCGAAGGATTGTCTGGTCGGAGGAATCTATGTGGAACAGTATTCACTGAGAAACGAAGACCTGACAGTAATATTCCCGGGAGGAATCCAGTTGGGAACGGCAATTGATGTCGTTCAGGCATCATATGGAGAAGCATCCCAACATACAGAATCCGAGCTTGTAAATGTATATAACTGGTATGAAGACGGAAGTTTTTATAATAGTTGCGAGATCGATACGAACAGCACGGATGGAACAGTGAGCATGATGGGAATCAGCAGGTTCGAAGTGAAAAACGGTGAGTAACTGTTACATTCTTGAATTGTGATGAAAAAAATAAAAGAAAATTTGTAAAAACACTTGCATTCCACAAAAACATATGATATTATATAAAACGGTCACGCAAGAATGTGATCGTTGAGGCCCCGTGGTCAAGCGGTTAAGACATCGCCCTTTCACGGCGGTAACACGGGTTCGATT
>ERZ773204.565-NODE-565-length-31446-cov-5.001242_pt1 | contig 31446 bp, 45 predicted proteins | sample MGYA00581007_ERZ773204 | MGnify/ENA primary metagenome ERZ773204 (study PRJEB29015, sample SAMEA2737757) | human gut metagenome | biome: human gut; feature: human-associated habitat; material: faeces | place: China | collected 2012 ... | reverse complement strand
GCACTTGACTTTTAATCAAGTTGTCCGGGGTTCGAATCCCCGATGCTTCACTTGATGAACAAGCGTAAGTTTGTTCATATTTATTTTAAGGAGAAATTCTTAAAAATATAATATGCGGATGTGGCGGAACTGGCAGACGCGCTAGACTTAGGATCTAGTGGGAGACCGTGCAGGTTCGATTCCTGTCATCCGCAGTAATAAGGTCGTGATCTTTGAGAAATCAAGGGTTGCGGCTTTTTTTCGTGTGTGGAATTATATTTTACAAGAATGAGAAATCGGAAAGAATTACTGTAAAGCCTTAATGATTTTTAAAATCTGTTCTTTTGTTTTGGTGTCGCAAGCATGTAATTCATGGATGATTTCTTGTTCAATAGCAGAAGAGGTATCGTTATATTCTTCAGAAAGAACATAGTCAACAGTAGTATTTAACGCATTACATATCTGTACTAATGTGGAAAGGGATACTTTAACACGATTGTTTTCAATGTTGCTGATGTGACTGGTGTTTACATCCGCGACATTGGCAATATATTCTTGTGTCAGATTTTTAGAAAGTCGTATTATTCTTAATTTTTCTCCAATTCGTTCAAAATTCAAATTAGCCATATAATAACTCCTAACAAATATTTATCTAATTGTAATATTTGTTTAGTTATAGTATAATAATCTATAAATATAAAAATATTAGTTACAAAGGAAGATGAAGATATGATTAAGTGTAGTAATTGTGGAAATGAAATTAGGGAAGGTACAAAGTTTTGCTCAAAATGTGGAAGTAATATTTTGGAGCAACAAGAAAAGAGGAATGATGAGATTTCAAATGAAAAAAAGAATAAAGTGGAGCAAAGTAAAGCGGCATTTTATTTTGAAAAAGTAAAAATGATTGGAAGACTACGATACAAAATTATCCAAACAAAGGTAAATAATGATGGAGATGGTTTAGAGATAAATCAAAAGACACATAGATTTTTAAGGAAAGATAAAGCGAACCATTTGGAGATAAAATTATCAGAAATTAGTTCAATGGAATTAAAAACAAAAATGGATTTTTGGGATACAATGTATGCGGCACTATTTGGGGTAATCTTTCTGTTGGATACAACAGATATAGCATGGCTTCTATTGATAGCAATTTTTTTGTATACAGGTTATGGAAAGATTTTAAATTTGAAAATGAAAAATGGACTGAATTTTGAAATTCCTGTAAATGGAATGACTGAAGATGTAGAGCGATTTCGGGCATTGGTTAGGAAAGAATAGGGAGTGTGTATAAGATGAAATATTGTGGAAAATGTGGAAATGAAATAAATGAAGAGGATCAATACTGCCCTAATTGTGGTAATCGGGTAAATGATGAGCAAGTAGAAAGAACTGAAAATTCATTTCAGGGTAATAACACGGATAAAACGCTTTGGGATTCACTTGTTGAGTTTTTTAAGGTGCTAATCGAATGTATAAAGGATACTGGGATAAATATTATCCGTACGATTGATAAAGTGATTCAGACAGAACCGAATATCCCAAAAGATTCTATGTGTCCGTATTGTAACAGCGAGGATACCTTTCCAATTGTCAAGAGCGAAACGGAGATAAAAACTAAAGGTTACAGTATAGGGAGAGGCTGTTGTGGAATGTGTCTGCTTGGTCCGTTTGGAGTATTGTGTGGATCGTTCGGCTCTGGTTCTAAAGTAAAGAGTATTTCTCAAACATGGTGGGGATGCAAAAATTGTGGAAAACAACATCTAGCACAACACGATGCTGTGGAAATGATGAGGGTATTTATAGACAAGATGGTTATAAATTGTCTCTGTTATGGCTCTATTGGTTCTCTTTTGCTCTATCCAATATTGGATGAACTTGTGAATGGATTTTTGAGAACACTCATAATCGTTTTTATAGCCGTTATAGTGGGAGTTTCCGTACCACTATATTTTTTCTATCAATTATGTGAAGATATAGACAAACAATTAGGGTATAGTGTTTGGGATATTTTAGAAGTGGAGAAGAAGAAAGAATTTTGGGATAGCATAAAATATTCGATGATATCTCTAGCGGTTACATTGATTATTGTTTGTCCGATTTTAATATATTTTGCAGAGTAGGATGATTATGGATAAAAAAAGAATATATAAGAAACTTATAATGATAGGAAGAGCAACAGGATGTCATCAATTACCGGAACAAGGTTCTTCTATCATGGAAAGCAATTTCCAGTATGTGCTAGATGTACAGGAGTGTTTATTGGAGAAATTTTGGGAGTTGCTTTATTTAAAATTGCTGAAATTTCTAATTTAACCGCAATATTGTTCTGTTTGATTATGTTTGTAGATTGGTTTGTACAATACAAGTTTCAGAGAGAATCAAATAATCTGCGTAGACTGGTAACTGGTTTTGTGTGTGGATATGCATTTGGAAATTTTATTATGAAATATTTAAGATATTTTATGTAGTGAAGAAGATTAGGAGTAAGAGTGCGAGGAGATAATTATGTTTTGTGAAAACTGTGGAAAAGAAATAAAAGATGGTGAAAGGTTCTGTAGGAATTGTGGATCAGAAATTAAAAAAAGAGGAACTGGTTTAGAGCCAGAATCACAAAAAACTTTTGCGATTAAGGGTGCTAGTAAAAAGAAAAACTGGAAAACTATTGCAATTATTGCTTTAGTGATTGTTGTGGTAATAGGTATATTTAAATGGAGTTCTAAAGAGGAAACGTTGAAGTTTAATGTGCGTGTAGTTAATAATACAGGTTTTGATATTTGTGCCCTCTATGCTTCTGAACCAAATGTAGACAACTGGGAAGAAGATTTGCTAGACGAAAATATATTATGTGATGGGGAAAAAATGAATATAGAATTCATAATTACAGAAGATAATCTTGATTGGGATTTTGCGATTGAAGATGTAGAGGGGAATATCTTAGAATTTTACGGATTGAGTTTTGCGGAATGTGATGTTGATGGAGCGACACTGATTTTAGAGTATGATGGATATGAGACGACTGCGACATTATATTAAAATTATAAAAAAGAGATAAAGGATGTGGAAAAATGTTTTGTGAAAATTGTGGGAAAGAGATAAAAGATAATGATGTGTTTTGCCCAAATTGTGGAAAGTTAATACAAGAGGAAAAGGCGTCGAATAGTTCGGATGTGAAAAACAGGAGTGATATAGATAAACCTAAAAAGAAGAAATCAGGAAAAGCAATAGCTCTGGTGGGAATCATAGCGGTTATTATAGCAGTAATTATTCTTGTAATGAAAATGTTCGGAGGAAACTCTAATACAAAAGAAATTGTGGAAAAATTGAAAACTTCTACGACGGTTAGTAAAACAGAGAATGGATATGAATTTACCTATGGTGATATGTGGACATTATGCTATACAAAGGAATCTGCGTTCGTAATCATACCAGATTCAACTTTGAGTGAATATTTTGAGGAAGCATGGGGAATTGGAGAATTAGGAGATGATGGAACAGTTAGATATAATTTAAAGACTGAAAACTTAAATATGTACTGTGATGCGGAAGTTGAGGGAGAAAACTTATCAGTTATTACATATGATGTAGAAGAAGATGAAATAACATTCATTGTAGATGGAGAAAGATATGAACTCAAGAAAAAGTATGCACAACAGATTAAGAAGGATGATATTGCAATTATGTTAAAATCAGGCATAGATAATTTTGTAGGTGATTTAAATTATATTGACCTTACCAAAGAGGATGTTGCACATTTGACATATAAAGATATTAAATCAAATGTGGATGATAAAGAATTGAAAACAGTGAAAAAAGACAAAGAGTCTGAAGTGCCTAAAAAGGAAGAAACAGAACCTAAAGAAGAACCAGTAAAAGAACCACAAGAAGAGTCATCAGAGAGCAGTGAAGAGGAGAATGTATTGACAGACCCAATTACAATGGGCTGGGCAGGTACATATAAGGATGATGATTCAGGAGAACGTCTTGTAATTGCTTCTATTGGATATGAGTGGTCTTATGTAATGTATACAGCAAGCGGGCAAGTTGAGCAGAAAGAATCCGGATGCAGAGCAGGTAAAGATTATTTAGAAGGGCAATATTATACATTTTATAAAAATGAAAATGGATTGCTTGGTGTAACATCAGGAGCAGGGCAAGGTTGGGGAAATTATCGTAGAATTAGTGGTACTTCTACACCTGATTTGGAAATCGAAGGAACTTATGAAAACGATACAACGATAATCACAGTATCAGAACAAATGGCAGAAGCAAGCACAGAATATGTTCCTACGGGGGCAGATATAGCGGCAATTCATGTAAAATATAATAATGGATTGGAAATTAATGGTAGATTATATACACAAGGAGACGGGGGATTGGCAATTGTAGACAGTATTTCTAAAGAGATATATGGAACTGCTACATTTAAAAATGGTCAAGTAGAAGTCACAGGTAGCGGATTTGACGGAGTTCTAAAATCTAAGTAAAAGTATCCATTTTCAATTACATAGCATAATAGTAAAACAATATCTGACAGAGCAGAATCTTTTGGGGTTCTGCTCCATTTCTATGCAGAAATAGGAGGCATGGAACAAATTTCATTATAGAAAACAGAAGGGGATTATTCTTGTAAGTAATAGAATATAAATTATATTAAAAGATATTTCCGTATTTGAATAATCCGCACTTCTGAATTACAGAGATTAACTCTTTTTCTTTGTCGGCGGATAAGGTGTTTTCACATCTGTCAATTCCAACAGATAATCTGTGCTTGTATTGTAATACTTTGCTATCGTCACCAGATAGTCAATGGGAATCGTGCGGATACCGCTTTCATATCTTCTATAAACTTCACGATGGCATTTCAAAATATCAGCCATATTTTCCTGTGTTAAATCATGGTCAGTTCTTAAATCTTTCAAACGTTTTAAATACATAAAATCACCTCTTGATAAGGCTATCATTTAGTGGCATAATGAAAGTAGAAATGCAACTATATGGTTGCAAAATCACAACTTGAATGGAGAAAAGTTTAAGTTAGAGGTAAGCAAAATGAAAAATAATTTAGAAGAAAAACAAATGATGCAGGCAATACATATACTGTTGCAAGATGATAAAGAATATAATGCCCGAATAATACGAGATTTAACCGAGGAGGAATTTAAAAGTTTTTTACGGCAATGTCCTGAATTCCTTGAAGAAATTCCATAAACCGGAAATCGATATTCGGGCAGACGGAAATAGGAGGGATTTCTATGGAAAGTGTAATTTGGTTAGGATTAATATTAGTTTTTTTGATTGTTGAGATTATAACGGTTGGGCTTACTTCCATATGGTTGGCCGGCGGTGCTCTGGTGGCACTGATCTTAAATCAGTTAGGGGTAAATCTTATTTGGCAAATAGTTGCCTTTTTTGTCGTATCGGTAGTGCTGATGGTATTTACACGTCCGTTTGCAAAGAAATATATTAACGCAGGGCGGACAAAGACAAACTATGAAAGCATTATCGGAAAGACGGCAAAGGTGACAGAAACAATTGATAATCTGAATGAGACAGGGGCAGCCGTCGTGGACGGTCAGGAATGGACAGCAAGGGCGAAAGATACTGTGGACGTTATTGAGAAAGATGAAATCGTCAAAGTTTTGGATATTATCGGAGTGAAACTAATCGTGGAGAAAGTACAAAAATAGGGTGGTGCGAATGCACACTCTATTTTTGTACCCAAAATGTTTCGATTTGATGGGAGGACAGATTTTTTGTAAAATCCCTTTTTAAAATAAGCATTTCCCTCAATTCGTTTACAATCTCATAAAGCACCGCGCGGGATTCAAATTCCTGTCTGGAAGATGGGAGAGAGGCTGCGCGAAATTTTTGGCGGAGAAGAGAAAGATATTTTAATAAATCTTCTGCATTATCATAATTTTCCATAGAAATGGCAACGACACGCATAAATTTGGAAACTAAATTGGTCTGTAAATAGGATTCCTGCAGACGCGGAAGATTTCGATGGATTTGTTTTAAAAGTGCGGTCTGTTCGGAGCGCATGCGAATGTAGGAAACATAATAACTCATATCTTTCAGAAAAAAATTTTTCTGTGTATATTGTGCATGGGTAAGAGAGGTAGAGAGAAGGTTTTCTAATTCGGACAGATTTTGAGCGATACTCTCACTTAAATACTCCTGAAAAATAGCACGGGACATTGTAAATAAAATTTGCGACATTTTTTCCTCTATGTCTTTCTGCGCCTTTCTGATTTTTTCGACTTTATTGGGCATATACAAGTTCATCAAAATTCCCATAGAAATACCGATTAACATAAGTCCCAGTTCGTTGGCAAGAAGAGGAAGAGACATTTTCTTAGTTTTCCAAAGATGCAGCATAAGAACGGTACTCATGGAAAAGCCTTCGGTTAAATGCCAAAATTGACAGAGTAACTGATAGACGGCAAGATAAATACCGAGGCTAAGCAGAGAATAATTTAAAAACGGAAAAAATAATATTGCGACAAATACAGCGATGAAAAAGGAGAGAAGACGCTTTCCGGCAACGAGAAAAGTATCCTTTTTCGTATTTAAAATGCTGAGAAGAGTGATTGTGATAACGGAGGTAGAAAAGTTTAGAGAGAAAACCTCAGCGATAAAAAAAGCAATGCAGCACCCGAAAGAAATTTTAATTGTTTTGATGTAGTCAAGAGTTTTCATAGACAGTCTCCTTTATTGTAAATAACGGCTTTTTTAATATAGTATGGCTGAATGGACGGAGTTTATTTTGGGAAAAGATAAAAATTTTTATTGACAAATGTTTTTTTAGTAGTATACTTTGAATATCAAAGTATTTGAAAATCAAAACAAAATATGGAGAAGAGAAAATGATAGGAAAAATATGTGGGACAGGGGCATACGTCCCACCCAATGTTATGGATAATAATGATTTGTCAAAACTTGTGGAGACGAGTGATGAGTGGATACGGGAAAGGACAGGAATCGTAAGACGACATATTGCAGACGGGGAAAATACGGTGAGTATGGCGGTAAAATCTGCAGAAAGCGCATTGAAAAATGCCAATATATCGGCAGAGGAAATCGATTTTATTATTGTATCCACCATATCTTCAAATGTAATTCTGCCATGTGCCGCCTGTGAGGTGCAGAAAGAAATCGGGGCAGTGAATGCGGTCTGTTTTGATTTGAATGCGGCGTGCAGCGGTTTCCTGTTTGCGTACAATACGGCGCAGGCTTATATCGCAAGTGGAATATACCGAACAGGAATTGTGATTGGAGCAGAATGTCTTTCCAATCTAATTGACTGGAAAGACCGGGGAACATGTATTTTATTTGGAGACGGCGCAGGTGCGGTTGTGGTGAAAGCAAAGGAGGGAACACAACCTTCGATCATCACACATTCGGACGGTGAAAAAGGAAAGGCGCTCACCTGTGAGCAGAATGATTTTATTCACATGGACGGTCAGGAAGTATTTAAGTTTGCCGTAAAGCAGGTGCCGAAATGTATTTGCGAGTTGTTGGAGGCAAACGGCTTGAAAAAGGAAGAGATTCATTACTTCATACTGCATCAGGCTAACAGAAGAATTGTGGAAGCCGTGGCAAAAAGATTAAAAATAGAAATAGAAAAATTTCCCATGAATCTTCAGGAATATGGAAATACTTCCTCGGCGAGTATTCCGATTTTGCTAGACGAGATGAATCAGAAAGGTTTGTTAAGAAAAGGAATGAAAATTGTAATAGCGGGATTTGGCGCGGGACTTTCATGGGGAGCAAGCCTGATTGAGTGGTAGGTAATATCCAATTTAGGATTACATAAATTTAAGAAAATAAAGGAGAAAAATAATATGTTAGAAAAAGTAAAAGAAATTGTAGCAGATTCATTAGGAGCAGAGGTAGAAGAATTAACGGCAGAAACTTCATTTAAAGAAGATTTAGGCGCTGATTCCTTAGATTTGTTTGAGATGGTAATGGCATTTGAAGAAGAATTTGAAAAAGAAATCCCTACGGAAGATTTAGAAAAACTGACAACAATTGGAGATGTAGTAGCGTATTTAGAGGCTTAGGTCAAAAGAAAGGTTATCATATGAAAACGAGAGTAACTGAATTACTGAGAATTGAATATCCGATTATTCAAGGAGGTATGGCGTGGGTTGCCGAATATCATCTTGCGGCAGGCGTGTCGGAAGCAGGCGGACTCGGAATGATTGGGGCGGCAAATGCACCGGCAGAATGGGTACGCGGGCAGATTAGGGAAGTGAAGAAACTAACGAAGAAACCATTTGGGGTAAATATAATGCTGATGAGTCCGAACGCGGACGAAGTGGCAAAAGTAATTGTGGAAGAAGAAGTTCCGGTTGTGACAACAGGAGCGGGAAATCCTGAAAAATATATAAAAATGTGGAAGGAAGCGGGAATAAAAGTGATTCCGGTTGTGGCTTCCGTAGCAATGGCAAAACGTATGGAACGCTGCGGTGCAGATGCAATCGTAGCAGAAGGAACGGAAGCGGGCGGTCATATCGGAGAGAATACGACGATGGTGCTTGTTCCCCAGATTGCTGATGCAGTGTCAATACCGGTTATCTCTGCGGGGGGAATCGGGGACGGCAGAGGAATGGCGGCCGCTTTTATGCTGGGAGCGGAAGCGGTACAGCTTGGAACTTGTTTTGTCGTGACAAAAGAGTCGGTTGTTCACGAGAACTATAAGAAATGTATTATCAAAGCGAAAGACATTGACTCCAGAGTAACCGGAAGAACGACAGGACACCCTGTGAGAGCATTGCGTAATCAGATGACGAAAGAATATTTAAAATTAGAAAAAGAAGGAGCGTCTTTGGAAGAACTGGAACTTCTAACCCTCGGGGGACTGCGCAAGGCGGTTGTGGAAGGCGATGTGATTAACGGAAGTGTTATGGCGGGGCAGATAGCAGGGTTGGTGAAAGAAGAGATGTCATGCAGAAAGTTTATCGAAAAGTTAGTGTCGGAAACCGACAGATTGATGAAAGGAAAGGTTTTTTATGAGTAAAATCGCATTTGTTTTTTCCGGTCAGGGAGTACAAAAGGCGGGAATGGGAAAGGATTTTTACGAGCAGAGTGAAATCGCAAAACATATATTTGACGAGGCCTCAGAGAGAATTGGGTTGGATTTGAGAAAATTATGTTTTGAAGAGAATGACTTGCTGGACAGAACAGAATATACACAGGCGGCTCTTGTGACAACCTGTCTTGCCATTGCGAGAGTGGTGGAGGAGAATGGTTTGCATGCTGATGTGACGGCAGGATTGAGTCTGGGAGAATATACAGCCATTGCCGTTTCAGGGGGAATGACCGATATGGACGCCATTTCCACTGTAAAAAAAAGAGGGAAGTTTATGCAGGAAGCAGTACCGCAGGGGGAAGGAGCGATGTCCGCCATTCTCGGAATGACGGCAGAGCAGGTGGAAAGTGTGATTACGAACATGGAAAATGTTTTTGTCGCTAACTATAATTGTCCGAATCAAACTGTAATTACAGGAAAGACGGAGGAAGTTCAATCGGCAAATGAGAAACTTCTCTCAGCAGGTGCTAAACGCGCCATGCTTTTGAATGTAAGCGGACCGTTTCATTCGCCGTTTTTAGTTGATGCGGGAGAAAAATTGAGGGAAGTATTGGCAGATATTTCTTTTACAAAATTAAAAATTCCATATGTTACAAATGTAACCGGAAAGTATATTACGAATATAGAAGAAACAAAAGAACTGCTCACAAAACAGGTGGCATCATCTGTACTTTGGCAGCAGAGCGTGGAAAATATGATTGCAGACGGTGTGGATACATTTGTGGAGATAGGTGTTGGAAAGACATTGTCAGGATTTATAAAGAAAATTGACAGAAATGTGAAAACATACAGTATCAGTAATTGGCAAGAGATGAAAAAAGTAACAGATGAACTGGGAGGTAGAGATAAATGTTAAAAGGGCAGACGGCGGTTGTCACAGGCGGTTCCAGAGGGATTGGAAGGGCAATTGCTCTTGAACTGGCGGAACAGGGAGCCAATGTAGTTATTAATTATCACGGTTCGACGGAAAAAGCGGAAGCAGTTAAACATGAGATAAAGGAAAAAGGCGGAACGGCAGAAATTATGCAGTGTAATGTTGCAGATTTTGAAGAGAGTGAGAAGTTTTTTCAACAGGTAATAGAAAAATATAAACGTATTGATATTTTAGTGAACAATGCAGGCATAACCTGTGACGGTCTTCTGATGAAAATGTCGGAAAAAGATTTTGATACGGTTATGAACACAAATTTAAAGGGCACGTTCCACTGTATAAGATTTGTGGCAAGGCAGATGATAAAACAGCGCTATGGAAGAATTATTAATATTTCTTCTGTTGTAGGTGTTGCGGGAAATGCGGGACAGGCAAATTATGCGGCATCTAAGGCGGGAGTGATAGGGCTTACAAAGTCTGCGGCAAAAGAATTGGCATCGAGAAAGATTACGGTAAATGCCATTGCGCCGGGATTTATTGAAACAGATATGACAAAGGTTTTACCGGGCAAAGTAAAAGAGGATTCCATAGAGAAAATCCCTCTTGGATATTATGGAAAACCGGAAGACGTTGCCGGCGCGGTTGCGTTTTTGGCATCAGACAAAGCGGGATATATTACAGGTCAGGTGCTTCATGTGGACGGTGGAATGGTGATATAAGGAGAGTATCTATGAAAAGAAGAGTTGTTGTGACAGGTATGGGAGCGATTACCCCTATAGGAAATTCTGTGGAAGAGTTTTGGACAGGAATTAAAGCGGGGCAGGTTGGTATCGGAGAGATTACAAAATTTGATACAACAGAATATAAGGTAAAACTGGCGGCGGAAGTGAAAGACTTTGTTGCTAAAGAGAGAATGGATTTTAAAGCGGCAAAACGAATGGAAACCTTTTCACAGTATGCGGTGGCAGCAGCAAAAGAAGCATTTGAAAATGCCGGGCTTTGTCCGGAAGAGGAAGATGCTTTTCGTATGGGTGTGATTGTCGGTTCGGGAATCGGAAGCCTTCAGGTTGTGGAGAGAGAGTACGATAAAATTCAGACAAAAGGACCTTCAAAGGTAAACCCGCTTATGGTTCCGCTTATGATTTCTAATATGGCAGCAGGAAATGTGGCGATTCAACTTGGATTAAAAGGGAAATGTACGAGTATCACGACAGCATGCGCCACGGGAACACACGCTATCGGCGATGCTTTTCGTGCCATTCAATACGGCGATGCCGATGTAATGCTGGCGGGAGGAGCGGAAAGTTCCATTTGTCCTACGGCGGTGGCAGGATTTTCTGCATTGACTGCGCTTACTGCAAGCACAGATAAAAATAAAGCGTCCATACCTTTTGACAAAGACAGAAGCGGATTTGTCATCGGTGAAGGTGCGGGGATTGTTGTTTTGGAAGAACTGGAACATGCCAAGGCGCGAGGAGCGAAAATTTACGGTGAAATTGCGGGATACGGGGCAACCTGTGACGCGTATCATATCACCTCCCCTGCGGAAGACGGAAGCGGGGCGGCAAAAGCGATGGAGCTGGCCATGCAGGAGGCAGGTGTGCTTCCGAAAGACGTAGATTATATCAATGCACACGGAACAAGTACGCACCACAACGATTTGTTTGAGACGAGAGCCATTTCTCTCGCATTTGGAGAAGATGCGCAAAAACCAATAATTAATTCCACAAAGTCGATGATAGGACATTTGCTTGGGGCAGCAGGGGCGGTGGAATTTATCACATGTATAAAAACCATTCAGGAAGGATTTATTCATCAGACAATGGGGACAGAAAATTTGGACGAAGAGTGTACGTTAAATTATGCGATACATTCACCGATAGAAAAAGAAGTCAACTGTGCCATCAGCAATTCTCTTGGATTTGGCGGGCATAATGCAACAATTTTAGTCAAAAAATATAGGGAGGAAGAGTAAGAAATGGAAAAAGAGCAGTTAATCGAATTAATACATACAGTGTCCTCCTCAAATCTGACAGAGTTTCAATATGAGGAAAATGGAATGAAAATCAGCATGAAAAGAGAATGTCAGGTTGTATATGCCGGGGAAAAAGAATTGCCTGCTCCACAGATAAACGTGGAAGAAATACAAAAGACGGAGGAGGCTCAGGAAGGAAAACTTGTAACGTCGGTATTGGTAGGAACGTTTTATACAGCGCCTTCCGAAGATGCAGAACCGTTTGTGCGTGTAGGAGATACAGTAACAAAAGGACAGACTTTGGCGATTGTGGAAGCAATGAAACTGATGAATGAAATTGAAAGTGAATTTGACGGTGTCGTAGCGGAAATTTTTGTGGAAAACGGTCAGGCAGTGGAATACGGTCAGCCGCTGTTCCGCTTAAAATAGGGGAAAGGAGAACTTATGAAAGGATTAACAGTTCAGGAAATCTGTGAAATTATACCTCACAGACACCCTTTTTTGCTCGTAGATTATATAGAAGACTATGAGCCGGGAGAGTTTGCGGTTGGATATAAATGTGTGACGTACAGAGAAGATTTTTTTAGAGGACATTTTCCGGAAGAACCGGTTATGCCGGGGGTATTTACAGTGGAAGCGCTGGCACAGGTTGGGGCAGTTGCCATTCTGTCAAAAGAAGAAAACAAAGGAAAAATCGCTTACTTTGGAGGAATACAGAAATGTAAATTCAAGGGGAAAGTTGTGCCGGGAGATAAGTTAAAACTGGAAACGAAAATCATTAAGCAGAAAGGACCGCTTGGAATTGGGGAGGCAATCGCCAGTGTTGACGGAAAAGTGGTGGCAAGTGCCGAATTGACCTTTATGATTGGATAGGTGGCAGATATGATAAAAAAAGTGTTAATTGCAAACAGAGGCGAAATTGCAGTGCGGATTATCCGCACCTGCAGAGAAATGGGAATTGAAACGGTAGCAGTATACTCGGAGGCGGACAGGGAAGCACTTCATACGCAGCTTGCGGACGAGGCAATCTGTATCGGACCTGCACCGTCTCGGGAAAGTTATCTGAATATGGAAAGAATCATCAGTGCAACCATCACTTCGGGTGCGGACGCCATTCATACGGGTTTTGGTTTTTTGTCGGAGAACAGTAAATTTGCCGAACTGTGTGAGAAGTGTCACATTATATTTATCGGACCGAAGTCAGAAGTCATTCGGAAAATGGGAAATAAATCTCAGGCGAGAAATACGATGATTGAGGCGGGTATACCGGTTATTCCCGGCAGCAGCGAAATTATTTTGGATATGGAAAGAGGGAAAGAAGTTGCAGTTAAAGTAGGTTATCCCGTAATAATAAAGGCAGTGCTTGGCGGAGGCGGAAAAGGAATGCGTGTGGCATACACGGAAGAGGAATTTTCCAAAAGTTTTCAAATGGCACAGGAGGAAGCCAAAGCGTCTTTTGGGGATAATTCGATGTATATCGAACATTTTGTGGAAAACCCAAGGCATGTCGAATTTCAAATATTGGCTGACAAATATGGGAATGTAGTTCATCTTGGAGAGAGGGACTGCTCCATTCAGGAAAATCATCAAAAATTAATTGAAGAATCTCCGTGTACGATACTCTCGGAGGAACTTCGCAGAAAAATGGGTGAGGTAGCAGTGAAGGCTGCAAAGGCAGTACAGTATGAGAATGTGGGGACAATCGAGTTTCTTTTGGAGAACAACAATCAGTTTTACTTTATGGAGATGAATACGAGAATACAGGTGGAACACCCAGTGACAGAGTGGGTGACGGGCTTGGATTTGATTAAGGAACAGATAAGAATCGCTTCGGGATTGCCTCTTCCCTATGACCAGAGTGACATTCAGATAAACGGCCATGCCATTGAGTGCAGAATCAATGCGAAGTGTTCAGGAAAAATTACAGACGTACATTTTCCGGGAGGAGAGGGTGTGCGGATTGACACTGCGGTTTATCACGGCTATACTGTGCCGCCATACTATGATTCCATGTTGGCAAAACTCATCGTACACGGCAAGACGAGAGAAGATGCCATTGCGAAAATGCGCAGCGCGCTGGGAGAAGTGATCATAGAAGGAATCGGCACAAATATAGATTATCAGTACGACATTATAGAAAAGATGTGAGCAAAATGAATTTAAAACAAATGTTTAAGAAGACAAACTACATTTCCCTGAAAGGAGATGTAAAAAAAGAACAGACTCCTGAAGTGCCTGAAGGTATTTTAAAGAAATGTAATGCCTGTAAGTCTGCCATTTTTACGGAAGATGTAAAAAATGGATATTATATTTGTCCAAAGTGTCATAATTATTTTCGTGTTCATGCAAAACATCGGCTGGAAATGGTCGCAGATGAGGGCAGTTTTGAGGAGTGGGACAGAGGATTATGTACAAGAAATCCGTTGCAATATAAAGGATATGAGGAAAAAATCCGTCTGACGCAGGAAAAGACGGGGTTAGAGGAGGCGGCCATTACCGGAAAAGCGGAAATCGGCGGAAGAACCGTGGCGCTTGGCATATGTGACAGCCGTTTCATTATGGCGAGCATGGGAGAAGTTGTGGGAGAAAAGATTACCCGCATGGTCGAGCGTGCCACAAAGGAAAAACTCCCAATCATTATGTTTGCCTGCTCAGGCGGGGCGAGAATGCAGGAAGGGATTACTTCCCTTATGCAGATGGCAAAAACAGCGGCAGCCTTGAAAAAGCATAGTGAAGCGGGCGGATTTTATATTTCTGTTTTAACTAACCCGACAACAGGAGGAGTTACTGCAAGTTTTGCCATGCTGGGTGATGTGATTCTGGCAGAGCCGAACGCTTTAATCGGTTTTGCGGGACCGAGAGTGATTGAGCAGACAATCGGTCAGAAACTGCCAAAAGGCTTTCAGCGGTCAGAGTTTTTACTGGAACATGGTTTTATAGACGCGATTGTAGAGAGAGAAAACTTGAAAAAAGTTCTGTTTCAACTAATTGATTTACATGAGCAGAAGAAAATCTGTGAAAAATCAAATGATATATATGCGGAAGAAACAGAGAAAAAAGCGGTAGGAACAGCATGGGATTGTGTAACAAAATCCCGCATGAAAGACCGTCCGGTCGGCTCAGATTATATCAGCAGGCTTTTTGCGGATTTTATAGAATTGCATGGAGACAGATATTTTCAGGACGATAAAGCCATTGTGGGTGGAATTGCCAAGTTTCATGGGATTCCCGTGACGGTTATCGCGCAGGAAAAGGGAAGAACAACGAAGGAAAATCTGGAGAGAAATTTCGGAATGCCTTCCCCGGAAGGATATAGAAAGGCGCTGCGTTTAATGAAACAGGCAGAAAAATTTAACCGGCCGGTAATCTGCTTTGTGGATACACCGGGGGCTTTTTGTGGAATCGGAGCGGAAGAGAGGGGACAGGGCGAGGCAATCGCCAAAAATATTTATGAAATGTCGGCGCTAAAAGTTCCGGTACTTTCCATTATTATAGGAGAAGGAGGCAGTGGAGGCGCTTTGGCTATGGCTGTTGCAAATGAGGTATGGATATTGGAAAATGCTGTTTATTCCATTCTCTCTCCTGAAGGATTTGCCTCAATTCTGTGGAAGGACAGTAAAAGAGCAAAAGAGGCAGCGGAAGTGATGAAATTGACTGCAAGAGAATTGAAAGAGGCGAACATTGTGGAAAAGGTGATTGAAGAGCCTAAACATTTTACGGTGGAAACTTTGTCTTCCGTCTGTGACAATTTAGCAGCAAAAATCTCTTGTTTTCTGTGGAAATATAAAGACAAAGTGGGGAATGATATTGCAGAAGAACGTTATCAGCGTTTCCGAAAGATGTAGAGAGGAGCAATCATGAAAAGAGAAGAAGTATCTTTTGCGGTTGGAGAAAAAAAGGCATATATTCCTATTGTGCAGGGAGGAATGGGAGTAGGAATAAGTCTGCATCGTCTTGCAGGAACAATTGCAAAGGAAGGCGGGGTGGGACTTATTTCCACTGCGCAGATAGGGTTTCGGGAGAAAAACTTTGACAGAAATCCTTTGCAGGCAAACTTGCATGCTATGGGGAAAGAACTAAAATCTGCAAGAAATCTTGCGCCAAACGGTATTATCGGATTTAATATTATGGTGGCAGCAAGACATTATGAGGAATATGTCAGGGAGGCGGTAAGGCTGGAGGCGGATTTGATTGTCTCAGGTGCGGGATTGCCGACAGACCTTCCCTTATACGCAAAAGGAACGAAGACAAATATTGCTCCTATTGTATCAACAGAAAAATCCGCTCATGTTATTTTGAAATATTGGGACAAAAAGTATGGTGTCACCGCGGATATGATTGTGATAGAAGGCTGGAAAGCAGGGGGACATTTAGGATTCCATTCGGACGAACTGGGAAAATGGGACGACATTTCTTATGAAACGGAAATTGGAAAAATTATTGGCATTGTGCGGTTTTATGAGGAGAAATACGAAAGGAAGATTCCGATTATACTTGCAGGAGGAATGTATTCGGCAAAAGACTTAAAGAGGGCAAAAGAATTGGGAGCGGACGGCATTCAGGTTGGAAGCCGATTTGTCACTACAGAGGAATGCGATGCGGATATTCGTTATAAGGAAGCATATTTGAAAGCCGGACAGGAAGACATCTGCATCGTGAAAAGTCCCGTAGGTATGCCCGCAAGAGCGATTTATAACACACTGATAAGGAGAGTGGAAAATGGAGAACAGATTCCACATACACCGTGTCATCAGTGCGTTAAGGGGTGCAATCCCAAAACGATTCCATACTGCATTACGGATAAATTGATTGAGGCAGTGAAAGGAAATGTGGAAAATGGTCTTGTTTTTTGTGGCGCTGAGGTATATCGTGCTGCAAAAATAGAAACGGTGAAAGAGGTAATTGATTCTTTTCTTTTAGCGGAAGAATGTGTATAATGTACATAGTATCATTCTGGTGAAGGAGGAAGCAAATGAATACATATGAAACCATTAATGATATTTTAGTGCATTTGTTTAATGAGATCTGGGAACTGGAAGAGAAGGCAATCATTACGGAAGAATTTAAAGATATTACAAACAATGATATGCACATCATTGAAGCAATCGGCCTTGGAGAGGGAAGTCCAATGTCTGCGATTGCGAAAAAGATGAATGTAACAGCTGGGACGCTGACTACTTCAATGAACAGTCTTGTAAATAAAAAATATGCCGTCCGGGAGAGAAGTGAGGAGGACAGGCGTGTTGTTTATATTAAATTAACGGAAAAAGGGAAAAAAGCATATGAACATCACGCTCAGTTTCATCATCAGATGACGGAGGCGGTTATCAAAAAATTGAATGAGGAAGAGATTCCCGTGTTGCTGAAAACATTAGAGGGGCTTTCGGAATTTTTTAGAAATTATCATTAATTTCATTCCGATAAGCCCCTTTTCCATTTGATAGAATTCCTCTGTTTTTTCTTTGAATTGTTACCTGAGTTGGCAGAGATTTGGTTACTTGTGACCGCAAATCCGTTTAGTCAGATTTGCGGTGAATAGAGTTGATGTGAAATATAGAATGTTTACATTTTAGAGATAAATTCTTCTAAAGAGTCTGCTTGGATTGCCAGTTGAAACCAAAGATTTAGAGTTTCAAGATTTTTCTCTTCGGAAATTCTTTTTTGAAGACTTTCCGGTACCTCTTCGAAATTTTTTAAAAGCATGGTTAAAGAGTTTATCATTCCGATACTTTCACCTTCTTGGAGTCCCTCTTTGCGTCCGGTTTCCCATTCTTCTTTCAGCAATTCTTCAAAAAGCATATATTTTTCCTCCATTTCCCTGTTCTTTTTAATATGCTTTATAAATTCCTGTAATTTTCTTACATATTCATTGTGAAAGTCCTTTTGCCTTTCCTTTATATCTGCTTTCACAAATTTAAGAAAACATACAAGTTCTTCTGGTACTTCTGCATCATTTTTTCTCTCCAAAGGGATCAAAATCACAGATGAAAATAACGTAACTGTTTTTTCATTTGATCGCCTCCGTTTACAGAGGAGTTCTATAGGTTGATTATAGCAGAAGCTTTAGCGGATAGCCATATAAAATAGGTATTGTTTATAGAAAATGAAAAAGGTATAATATTGCCATATTTATAAAATGGATAGGGAGGTATATATGAAATTAGATGAAATACATCACATTGCGATTATCGGAAGTGATTATGAAAAAACAAAACATTTTTATGTTGAGATTTTAGGATTTGAAGTTATTGCAGAAAATTATCGGGAAGAAAGAGAAGATTATAAAATAGATGTTCGACGTGGAAATATAGAACTGGAATTATTTATTATAAAGGGACGTCCGAAAAGAGTCAGTTATCCGGAGGCATACGGTTTACGGCACTTAGCATTTAAAGTGGACTCTGTAGAGGAAGCGGCGCAGGAGTTGAAGAATTTGGGAGTGGAAACAGAACCGATAAGAATGGATGAGTTTACGGGAAAGAAAATGACATTTTTCTTTGACCCTGATGGACTTCCGTTGGAATTACATGAATAAACCGAAAGGATTGAAAAACTATGGAGCATAAAGGAACGGGAAGACTGGAAACAGAAAGATTGATTTTAAGAAAGTTTGCTGAAAGCGATATAGAGAGTTCTTATCGCAACTGGACGAGTGATGATAAGACAACAAAATATTTAACATGGTCTACGCATGAGAATATTGGAGTGACAAAGCAGGTGCTTAAAAGTTGGATAGAAGAATATAAAAACCCATCTTTTTATCAGTGGGCAATTGAATTAAAGGAAATAGGAGAGGCGATTGGAACAATCAGTGTCGTGAGAAGTAATGAATCGATAGATATGGTTGAGATAGGATATTGCATAGGAAGTAAATGGTGGAATCAGGGTATTGTGACGGAGGCATTTAAAAAAGTAATTACGTTTTTATTTGAGGAAGTAAAAGTAAATAGGATTCAGTCGTACCATGACCAAGAGAATGTCGGTTCAGGAAAAGTGATGAGTAAATGTGGAATGATTTATGAGGGAACTCTTCGGGAGGCTGATAGAAACAATAGGGGAATTGTAGATATGGTTACTTATGGTATTTTGGCAAAGGAGTATTTTAAGAAATAGAAATGAAAAAAGGAAAAAGAGTTTTAACAACTATTAGTGCAGCTATATTGATATTGGCAATGGCGTGTCTATACATAGGAGCGCAAAGATTTTTTGCGATACGTCCGGCTACAGTATATGAGGATAAGGGTGTATATACTTTTTCACCATACAGGGTATTGCCAACTCAGGTGAAAAATACTGCCGGTGGACGTCAGGGACGTCTTCACCCGACAAAAACAGTGTATTATCTCTATTACAGGGAAACCGGTGGAACGGGATACAAATGGAAAGAAGAAGTATCTTCAAGAGGAGTTGGGCAAAAGAAAATATCTGAGGGCAGAGAAGTGAAACGGCGGGTGCTGTCCATTAAAAAAGAAGGGAAATATATTACCGTAGAACCGGAGCAGACAGCCAAAAGTTATGTTGCAAAACAGAGAAGGATATACGGAATAACAAGTATTTGTTCAATAATTGTTTTGTTGGGATATTTGGGAGTATGGATAAGAAAGCGAAAAAAGAAAGCGGAAATGTAGTATGATTAGAAATTTAGAAAAAACAGATGTAGACAGTGTGGCAGAAATCTGGCTGGATACCAATATAAAAGCGCACAATTTTGTTCCGGCAAAACACTGGGAAAGTAACTTTACTCTTGTGAAAGAAATGTTTTTACAGGCAGAAATTTATGTTTACGAAGGGGAAACATCAAAAAAGATAGAGGGGTTTGTAGGCTTAGACGACAACTACATAGAAGGAATTTTTGTTTGTGACAAGGTACAGTCATGCGGAATCGGCAGACAGTTACTGGATTTCGTGAAGGAAAGAAAAACATTTTTAAAGTTAAGTGTGTATCAGAAAAATGTACGGGCAATACAATTTTATGAAAGAGAAGGCTTTCAGATAACGAGTGAAAATATAGATGAAAATACGGGGGAGAAAGAATACGAAATGGCATGGAAGCGCTAAATTATTCTAATATCATCAGATAATAAGTGCCTTCATCGCAAATACCGTCTTCCTGTATTATCCAGCCGTGAGAAAGATAAAACTGTAGTGCGGTTTTATTTTGAGCGATACATTTCAGTGTAAGAGGTTTTCCGAAAGTGAGAAGAACTTTTTCTATCAGTGCCTGACCAATATGAAGGTGGCGAAAATTTTTTACAACAAACAAATTGTGGATAAATTTATCGGGCGTCCATACGGATATGAAACCTGCAATTTTTCCATTGACTTCAGCGACAAAAATACGTTCACCCTCAGTAGAACGTTCAAAATCAGTTAGAGATAGCGTGTTTTTGTCAATCCATGAGAATTCTTTTTGTTGTATTTGGTAAAATAATAATGCTAAATATTTTTTGTCTGTTATATGATAATCGCGAAGTATGATTTGCATATGAACCTCTTTTCTTTTGGAATTGTCTTTATTATATAACAAAACGAGAGAAATGCAACGAATCGTTGCGTATTTGTAACATGATTGAGCATTGATGTAACAGGTGTGTTACCTTATAATCATGGCATAAACAGACAAAGGAGGAAAGTATATGGGACTTGCAGAACGATTAAAGGAAAATAGAGAGAGGCTGGGATTATCTCAGGGAGATGTGGCGGAAAAATTAAATATCATACGACAGTCTATTTCGAGATGGGAAACCGGCAAAGGAGCACCAGACCTTGATAATTTAGTTTTGTTAAGCAAATTGTATCAGGTTTCTACAGATGAGTTATTGAAGGAGAGTATTGATGTTAAAGATACAATAATAAAAAATAGCAGGTTGCTGGAAGAAAGAAGAAAAAATTTTCGTTGGTGTTTAATAAGCCTTTTTACAGGACTATTATTTTTAATTATAAATGTACTTTATTTTGATATGAATTGGTTGGGAGATAGAGCATTTATATCGTATTTGAAATATTGGATTATCATAAATCCTGTTTTGCTACATTTAGTGACTGTTATTCCATTTGTTTTAAGTATTGCTTTTTTTATAAAATGGAGAAATAGGAATTTTGCCATAATGAAGAGTACGATATAATTATATTGGAAAAATATATTAATTCCTTCCTCTAAAAACTAAAAGTCCTTGAGCCTTTAGGTCAATTTATGTTACAGTTAAGGTAGAGATTGGAACAAAGAAAGAGGACAGAAAAATGAAGTTAATGATTGCATCAGATATACACGGTTCAGCATATTATTGCGAGAAAATGATAGACGCATTTCAAAGGGAAAAAGCGGACAGATTGTTACTCCTAGGTGATATTTTATATCACGGTCCCAGAAATGATTTGCCGAAAGAATATCAGCCGAAAAAGGTAATTGAAATGTTAAATAACATGAAAGAGGAACTGCTCTGTGTCAGAGGAAATTGTGATACGGAAGTCGACCAAATGGTGCTGGAATTTCCTATTTTGGCAGATTATGCCATTCTTTCCGTTAATGACAGAACGATTTTTGCCACACACGGACATCAGTTTAACAGAGACAATCTTCCTATGTTAAAAGAGGGAGATATTTTGTTAAACGGACATTTCCATGTGCCGGCAGGAGAGCAGGTTGGAAAATACATTTATTTGAATCCGGGTTCGATATCCATTCCGAAGGAAAATTCAGAACATAGTTATATGATAATAGAAGACAATGTATATTTGTGGAAAAACTTAGAAGGAGAAGTATATAAGAAGGAGGTTTTCTAATGGAAAAGTTATCACTGCTTCAAAAAATGATAGATGACAGTCATCGAATTGTATTTTTCGGAGGGGCGGGAGTATCTACGGAGAGTAATATTCCTGATTTTCGCAGCAGTGACGGCATTTATCAGGAAAAATATGCTTATCCTCCGGAACAGGTTGTAAGTCACACATTTTTTCAGAAGAAACCGGAATTGTTTTATGAATTTTACAAAGAGAAAATGATGTTCCTAGATGCAAAACCGAATAAAGCACATTTAAAACTGGCAGAAATGGAAGCAAAGGGAAAATTAAGTGCCGTTATCACGCAAAATATTGACGGCTTACATCAACTGGCAGGAAGTAAAAATGTTTTGGAACTACACGGAAGTATTCATCGCAATTATTGTCAGAGATGCGGGAAATTTTATGGTGCAAAATATGTGAAGGAATCGGAAGGAATTCCTATCTGTGAATGTGGTGGAACAATAAAGCCGGACGTGGTACTCTATGAAGAAAGTTTGGATAGTGAGGTTATTCAGCAGTCCGTGAGAGAGATTGCCCAGGCGGATATGCTGATTATCGGAGGAACTTCCCTCGTTGTCTATCCGGCGGCAGGTTTTATTGATTATTTCAGGGGAAAGCATCTTGTTGTTATTAATAAGAGCGCCACACCGAGAGATGAGCAGGCAGATTTGTGTATACGAAAACCAATAGGAGAAGTGTTGGAAGGAATTACAGTATGAGAAAGAAAGCGGGAATAAGTTTACTATTTATATTAGTACTTTTCTGTGTTTGTTTAGCAGCGTGCAAAAAGGAAGAAAAAAAAGAAAAACAAAATAGTACAAAAGATAATCATAAACCAATCGAGGCGATGTACGTTCCATTTGGAGAAGACGGTTATATCTTTTTCGACACAAGTACGGAATCTCCGTTTTATGCAATCATTCCGGAAGACAAACTGTATGATACGAATGATAAAAAGATGAAACAAAAAGATTTGAGTGCGGGAGATATCATTGCCTGTTATGGTGACGGGAAAATGCTTGAATCATATCCGGGGCAATATCCGGGCGTGACGAAAATGGTTCGTGTAAAAAAGGGAACAGTGGAAGATACGAAAAAATATGAGAAGGAAGTTGCCAAATTTGCACAGAAACCGGGCAAAGCAGATATTCCGTATCTGGATATTGAAAATATGCAGAAAGATGCTCTTGTGACAACCGCCGCAACAGAGGGAAATTATGAGTGGAAATATAAGGACAGCAGTGGAAATGAGCAGGTGGAGACAGTAGAAAATCTTTCTCTTTCGGATAAAGAAGGATTGGCAGATGTGATTTGCGATGGAGAAAATTCGGACTTAAAATTGATTTTCTCTGCTGAACCAAATCATGTCAAAGTGAGAAGATGGCCGCTCGACACAGCGAAGGAACAAAATTCTTACGGGCAGCGCGTGAGGGTAACACTGGACGGAAATACCGCCTACATAAAAAGAGCAAAAAAGACATATATATATGAAGTGATTGCCACATGGGATAATGGAAATGTTCATTATGGATTTTATATCCCATAGAATAAGGTCTGTTTCGTTTAGATAGAATGGAAACAGACCTTGTTTTTATTTGACTATTTACAAATACCACAGCCCAAACTGCAGCCTGTCGGTGTACCTGCACAGCCTCCCATAGCAGTTTCTCGAAGTTCAAACGGAAGACTTTTTCCAACGCGGAACATCGCTTCTGCCATTTCGTCAAACGGAATAGGGTGTGTAACACCGCTGAGTGCAAGTTCTGCGGAAGTGATCGCATTGGCAACTCCAATTGCATTTCGGCTCTGACAAGGAGATTCCACAAGCCCTGCGATTGGATCGCATACAAGCCCGAGCAGATTTGAAAGGGCAATGCCGGCAGCAGTCAGGCACATCTCGGGAGTGCCGCCCATCATTTCAACTACCGCAGAGGCAGCCATCGCAGAGGCAGCGCCGACTTCTGCCTGACAGCCGGCTTCTGCACCGGAAACGGAAGCATTTCGCATTAAAATATATCCGATGGCGCTGGCGTTTAACAACCCGCTATAAAGCGTGGAGTCTGACAATTCCTTTTCCTCCTGAAGAGCAAGTAATGTTCCCGGAACAACACCCGATGAGCCTGCAGTCGGTGCAGCGACAATCAGCCCCATAGATGCGTTGACCTCCAAAACAGCCATACTGTAGGAAATGGCTTTCGATAACATGGAGCCGCACACGCTTGCATTTGTTTTAGCATGGTCTGCAACCTGTTTTGCCTCTCCACCGATAAGACCACCGATAGATTTCCCCGGATTTTGTATCGGTTTGTGGGCAGAATTTTTCATAATTGTAAGCACTTCAGTCAATTTATCATCTACCTCTGCGGACGAAAGAGTTCCCATAGTGATTTCACGTTCTTTCATGGCGGCGGAGATGGAAATCTGTTCTTTTTCACATAAGTTTAATAAAGTTTGTCCATTTAAAAAATCCATTTTCATATCCTCCTACATCTGAATGAGCATTAAATCTTTTACATGCTCATTTACCCGGATTTTATCTAAAATTTCTTCCGGAATTTTCTCATCAGATTCCACAATGGTAAATGCGGTAGCGCCTTTATCTTCCCTGAACAGACGCATAAATGCAATGTTTACGTTCTCCTCACTTAAACACTGTGTGATGTGGGCAACTACTCCCGGTTTATCAGTCTGTTGTACAATCAATGTGCTATATTCGCCGGTAAATTCTACGTCAATATTATTAATACGGACAATCTTCATCTTTCCTCCGCCGATAGATTCTCCGCGAATGGAAAGAATGTGTCCCGCTTTATTTTCCAATACAATATCAGCAGTATTTGGGTGTTCTGTCATTGTCTCTTCATCAATAATATAATGGTATTCCAATCCTTCACGGTCGGCTATCGTAAAAGCGTCCCGAATTCTTTCGTCATCTGTAGAAAAGCCTAAAGTGCCTCCCAATAATGCTTTATCTGTTCCGTGGCCGCGATAAGTTTTGGCAAAAGAACCATATAGTGTAAAGGTGACTTTATCGATTGGCTGAGCAAACATCTTTCGTGCAAGAAGTGCAATGGCAACTGCACCTGCGGTGTGTGAACTGGACGGACCAATCATATTTGGACCTATCACATCGAAAATGCTTAGAAAATTCATAACATTCCTCCTGATATATTTACAAATTTATTCTTCTTATTATATCATGGTTAGGGAGGTATTAAAATGACAAATATAATTATTTATTTATGTGCGATAAATATAATGACATTTTTATTATATGGGTTAGATAAACAAAAGGCGAAACGCCACAAATGGAGAATCCCTGAAGCGACACTTTTAGGTGTGGCTTTAGCGGGAGGTTCCATAGGGGCGTTTCTTGGAATGTATATATTTCATCATAAGACAAAGAAAGCAAAGTTTTATATTGGTGTACCGATGTTTTTTGTGATGCAGGCAGTGGGCATCATTGTTATTCAGACTCGTCTCCTTTAAGTGTAGTTTGGATAATACCTATATTGTAAAGGTTTTCTATCTGTGTGTAAAGGGTTCTAAACTTCTTTCTAAAATTCCGTTCATTTTTGCAATGGCAATACCATAATTGGTTATTGGAACATTCATATCTTTGGCACAGCGAAGGCGGTATTTCATTTCCCGCTCATTTAACATACAGCCTCCGCAGTGGATAATCAGATGATATTTTGTTAAATCGGAAGGAAATTCTTCCCCGCTTGTGAATACAAAGTGCAAATTTTTTTGCGTATATTTTTTCAATAAATTTGGCAGTTTTACCGTTCCTATATCCCCGCATTGGCGGTGGTGGGTGCAGCCCTCGGAAATCAGCACGGTATCTCCGTCTTTCAGTTGGTCAATGGCAAATGCTCCCTGAGTTACCGTGTCCAAATTTCCTTTATATCTGGCGAATAAAATAGAGAAAGAAGTCAGTAAAACACTTTTCGGAACAATTTCCGACACCTGTTTAAATGCCTGACTGTCAGTAATGACAAGTCGGGGTGTTTTTCCTAAATTTTCGAGAGTTTCTTTTAATTCCGTATCTTTGACGACAATGGAAACGGCATTGGCGTCCAAAATATCCCGAATGGTCTGTTGTTGCGGTAAAATAAGCCGTCCTTTCGGAGCGGAGGAATCAATCGGTACAACAAGGACAACAAAATCATTAGGTGAGATTAAGTCACTTACAATTGGAGTTCCATTTACGTCTTTGGGAAGAAGAGTGGAAATTTTCTCCTTTAATTCCCGTATGTGAAAACCAGTTTTTGCGCTTATTTCTATAGTATGTTCAGTATGTTCCGCGAGGGAAAGTGTAGATTTTTCCGGCAAATCACATTTATTGTGGATAATCAGATATGGAATCTGCTTATCCTGAATTTTTTTTAAAATGTTTTCGTCCTCCACGGTCATTCCGACAGAACTGTCTATAACGAGCAGGGCAATGTCGGTTTTGTTCAACATCTGATATGTTTTTGTAATACGTAACTGCCCCAGTTCCCCCTCATCGTCAAGACCGGCAGTGTCGATAAATACGACAGGCCCAATGGGAAGAAGTTCCATTGCCTTTAAGACAGGATCGGTAGTTGTTCCCTTTGTGTCGGACACAATGGAGAGTGCCTGTCCGGTTAATGCGTTGATTAAACTGGATTTTCCACAATTTCTTCTTCCGAAAATGCCGATGTGGATTCGGTTTGCAGAAGGAGTGCTGTTTAAACTCATATAATTCCTCCTAGAATCTGAAATCTCTTCGATTATCATTTGCAATGGCTTTTAAATTTTCAATGACAACCTGACGGACTTTTTCATTTGGAATTTTGCCGATTTCTTCCTGAATAACATTTTCCCCTACTTTTTTTGTTGCCTCAGAAGCATAGTCCATAAGATATTCTTTTAATGTCATCAGTGCGTTTGGCTGGCAGCAGTTTTGAATCTGTCCGCTTTTACAAAGAGACATAAATCTGTCGCCGGTTCGCCCTTCGCGGTAGCAGGCAGTGCAGAAACTAGGGATATATCCCAAATCTATAAGCCATTTCACAACTTCGTCCAATGTTCTTGTATCGCTGACATCAAACTGCTCGGATTTATTGTCGTCAGGTTCCGGTTCAGCGTAGCCGCCCACACTTGTCTTAGAACCGCCGCTAATTTGGGATACACCCAAATGAAGAACACGCTCGCGACAGGCCTTGCTTTCTCTTGTGGAAATAATCATTCCCGTATATGGTACGGCAATACGGATACAGGCAACAATTTTGGCGAAAGTATCATCGTCAATTCCGTTGTCAAAAGAATCTGCGTCGATATCGTCTGCATGGCGGAGACGAGGAACACTGATAGTATGCGGACCTACTCCGAAAACTGCTTCCAAATGTTCCGCGTGCATCAAAAGACCTGCCAGTTCATAGCGGTATTTGTCCAAACCGAAGAGAACGCCAATTCCAACATCATCAATGCCGCCCTGCATCGCCCTGTCCATAGCGGTTGTGTGGTAATCGTAATCATGTTTCGGTCCGGTCGGGTGAAGTTGCAAATAACTTTCTTTATGATACGTTTCCTGAAAGAGAATGTAAGTGCCGATTCCGGCTTCTTTCAATTTGCGGTAATTTTCCACTGTAGTTGCGGCAATATTTACATTGACACGGCGGATTGCACCGTTTTTATGTTTTATGCCGTAAATGGTTTTAATGGATTCAAGTACATATTCAATCGGAGAATTCACAGGGTCTTCACCTGTCTCCAAAGCAAGGCGTTTGTGTCCCATATCCTGAAGGGCAATCACTTCTTTTCGGATTTCTTCCTGTGTCAGTTTCTTTCTCGCAATATGTTTATTTTTCATATGATAAGGGCAGTATGTACAGCCGTTTACGCAATAGTTAGAAAGGTAAAGCGGGGCAAACATAACGATACGGTTTCCATAGAAATCCTTTTTGATCTGCTCAGCAAGAGCATAAATTTCCTGATTTTTTTCTTCAATATCGCAGTCTAACAATACTAACGCCTCTCGATGTGTAAGACCTTTGCGAAGTTTTGCTTTCTCGATAATCTGATTGATGAGTTCCACATTATGTTTGTTTTTCCCGGCAAAATCTAATGTGTCGAGAATTTCCTCGTGGTTAATAAATTCTTCCGGATTCTCAGATAAAATATTGTACATGGTAAACTCCTTTCATTAATTGAGCGAATCCCCTCTGGAAACGCTGATTTCATATCCGATTTTTTGAATTTGTGTCGTAAGTTGTTCAAGTCCCTCGGCTGCTTCACTGTCCGTACAGATTTTGTTATCGTAGAGCAGATAGTTTTTTCGCACACTTAGCGGGGAAAGATTTGGCATCACTACATTTGCTCCCGCAAGGATTCCCTGTTCCCGTCCGTCGGGGGCGATTGTTCCAAGCGCAGTCGTGGAAGGGAGAAGTACTTTAGGCAGCATAAGTCGGATTAATGCCAGCATAAACAGGGTAAGTTCAAGACTTCCCTGTGGAGAACTTTTGAATGGTGTATCGTGGTGGGGGATAAATGGTCCGATGCCCACCATCTGCGGATTTAATTTCTTTAAAAACAGCATATCTTCCGCAAGATTTTCGGTTGTCTGATAAGGCGAACCAACCATAAATCCGGTTCCGATCTGATAGCCAATGTCTTTTAAGTCCCACAGGCACTGCTGACGTTTTTTGGCGCTGAGTGTATGCGGGTGTAATTTTTTGTAGTGTTCGGACACATATGTTTCGTGTCGAAGAAGATAGCGGTCAGCGCCTGCATCGAAAAATGCCTTGTAACTGTCATAAGATTTTTCACCGACAGACAGAGTGATGGCACAATCCGGATAAACTGATTTTATGGACGAAATGATGTCCGTCATTTTTGCGTCCGTGAAGTAACCGTCCTCGCCGCCCTGCAGGACAAATGTGCGAAATCCAAGCGGATAACCGATCCGGCAACATTCCAAAATCTCTTCCTTTGTCAAACGGTAGCGGCAGGCATTTCCGTTACTTTTGCGGATTCCACAGTAAAAGCAGTCGTTTTTACAAAAATTTGTAAATTCAATCAGTCCCCGTATATATACTTTATTTCCGTAATAAAATTTCTGTACTTCCCGTGCCTCTGAAAAAAGATATTCTGCCAGTTCGGGTGTGCGATTGTCAATAAGACTTATCCATTCCTCTTTTGTCAACGTCTGTGTTTCTTTTAATTTTTGAATAAGTTGTTTCATAAATTCCTCTTAAACTGATGTTTTTGCGTAGGTTGTTTTTGTATTGATGCCCGAAAGCATTCCTAGTTTTCCTGAAAGTGAACTGATAATATCATTCGGTGCGTCAATAGCCACGCTGATAATGGAAATATTTTTCTCGCGATATGGAATCCCCATACGTCCGATAATGTATTGGCTGTATTCACTTAACAGCCGATTGAGTTCGCTTACAGACTCATTACTCTCGACAATAATGCCGATAAGTGCAATTCTTGTATTCATAAAGCCTCCTTTTACAGTGGGATTACAAAAGAAAAGTGCCGGAAGGCACACATAAAAAAGGGTAGAAAATCCCCTTGAAATCGAAATGTTATGCCTTCTTACGCAGGTGTAATCCTTTGTAATCAGTACGTTTTTCTTAGTATATCATAATTAGATAATAGGGACAAGAAACGTTTATTTTTTGACAAATATATGATAAAAACAGTATAATAATGTCACAGAAAAGGAGGAGAAAAATGCTGACAATTATTTCACCTGCAAAAAATATGAAAATACGAAAAAGAGATGACCTATCGCTGAGCAAAACTGCATTTCCCGAAGAAACAGAAGAAATCATCAAAGAGTTAAAGAAATATCAGCCTTACGAATTGGAAACTTTAATGAAAATCAATGAAAAACTGGCGGTACAGGCGTTTATGGACATACAAAATTTTGATTTGCATAAGGCAGGAACACCTGCGATTTTGACCTATGACGGTCTTGTGTTTAAAAATATAGACGCGGAAACATTTTCGGTGGAGGAAATGGAGTTTATCAATATGCACTTGCGAATTTTAAGCGCCTGCTATGGAGCAGTCAGACCGTTAGATGAAATTTTACCGTATCGGTTGGAAATGCAATGTAAATTGAAAATAGATGACAAGAGTTTGTATCAGTTTTGGGGAGATTTGTTGTATAAGGAAGTTTATAGGGAAAATCAGATTGTGTTAAACTTGGCATCGGAGGAATATGCAAAGGCGATTCGGAAATATGCTAAGTATGATAAGTTTATTGATGTGGAATTTTTGACATATCGTAAGGGGAAACTGCGTACAATTACCACTTCGGCAAAAATAGCGAGAGGGCAAATGGTACGGTTTATCGCAAAAAACAGAATTGACGAGCCGGAACAAATCAAAGCGTTTGACTGGAATGACTATGAATTTGAAGAAAGTATGTCAAATGAGAAAAAATATGTATTTATACAACGATAAAGGAGGGGATTTCGCCCCTCCTTCTATTCTGCTATTCCATGTGCTACAATATAAAAGTCGTTTTTGTCTTCGATTGAACTGCTCCAAAATTTCCGATCAACAGTTTCAAATGTAAGTGATTTATCATTTGTCAGTACAGTATAATAACTTTTTTGCTTTGCATTATTACTTTTTCCGGTCAGTTTGACACGATATTTGTAGTTCATTATCTCAGGGGAATTTATCAGCGAAGATTCCTCACGAACAAACTCCTGTTTCTGTGTGTTTTCCTGTTTGGAAGATGCGCAACCGGTTAGAACCATACTGCAAACAAGTAAAACAAAAAATTTCTTAGTCATTTTATTCACCTCATTTATACATAAAGTCCTGCAACAATAAAGGCAAATATGCAGAGAATGATGATTTGCTTTTTACGGTTGACAGATGCCTCTAAATATTGTTTTTCCCGCTCGGCACAGTAGGCAGCAGGAACAAATGCGATAATAATGCACCATAACAAAGCAAATAAAGAAATCATATTGGAGTCGATACCTGTAAGAGCGAACCAATTCCAAAGGCTTTTAAAAAATAACGCAAAGTTTAGAAAAATAAGTACAATGGACATAAGCATAAAATCCCCCCTTTTCTTCGTTCGTGTAAATAAAGTTAGAAAAGGGAGATAATCATTGTAATGATAATGAAGATAACAATCCCTTTCTCAACAAGTGAAAATTCATAGTTTTTCGGTCTTAATTTGACAAGGATACAGGTGAAGATGAACTGTGCTGTATCAAATACGGAAGTCGAAGCACTATGATTAACTCCTTTAGGTAAAGCAAACATCATGTATGCAAGGACAAAGGTCATCATAAACCAAATGATTTTCAAAACGTTAAATTGCTTTGTTGACAGAGTCATAGGTAAATCCTCCTGCAAAGTTTTGCTTAAATAGTTTAATCGTTTTTCTTTTCTAGAGAGTCATGATACTCCTGCAGTCTTTTCTTAACAGCAGATTTAATCACAAAGTATAATACGATTATTGTGATTAAAAATGCAGGAAGTGACTTTGCAAACATAATCAAATCAAATAGTACATCATTAAAAAAATTCATCATAAATGTTCCCTCCTTTAAATATTTTAACTTTTTAATTCAATGTGGAAGAAATTTTGTTTCCACAGTTGCCACAATAATAAGTCTTTAAATTCCACTGGCATGGTAAAACAGTTTTTCTACAGTATGGACACCGTAAAAGAAAGAGAGGCAGCATATAAGAAAATAAAAACGCAGTCGAGATTTTTGTTTTAACGTCAAAGTA
>ERZ773204.561-NODE-561-length-31514-cov-5.487841_pt1 | contig 31514 bp, 25 predicted proteins | sample MGYA00581007_ERZ773204 | MGnify/ENA primary metagenome ERZ773204 (study PRJEB29015, sample SAMEA2737757) | human gut metagenome | biome: human gut; feature: human-associated habitat; material: faeces | place: China | collected 2012 ... | reverse complement strand
TCGCCTATCATTATCATAGAAGATCTTATTTACAGACTTTTCTTCATAGTCTCAAAAAGGCGGATTCCCCGCCTTTTTTGATTACTGCGATTTTATTTTAGTTTTAAATCTGATTGTAATGCAAAACAATTTCTCCCTACAGACCGGGAAACATTAATTCCATCTTCTTTTTCCCCATACTCCGTTTGAATTAGAAATCCTTTTCGCTTCAACTCTTTTTCCACCATCTCCAAAGTTTCCCTGCTGTCCGCACTCACTTTATGATAGTGATAACCGGAAGTAATATTTTTCAGCGGACTTGACTTTCCGCTGCGTATTTCTTCCATAAATTCCTTTATCTTTCTTCTCGAATTAATCTGAAGATTCGCTTCCATATGCCCATATACTTTATGATTTATCATTACATTTTCAATGCAGCCGCCATTATCAACAACTGCACACAGTTCTTCCTCCAACTGTTCATCTGTATGACGCACTTTAAATATTTTACTTATCGACTTTGGAGCGTTCAAAATATATCCTTTGTTTGTGGAAATAATATCATATCCCATCGCACGAATCAACGCTATATCCTGTACAATTACCTGCCTGCTCACGTCATATACCGCTGCAAGTTTTTTCCCCGAAACTGCCGTTGTACTGTTTTGTATCTGACTGATAATTTCTTCTCTTCTCTCTGAACCTGTCATTATTTTCTCCTCACTAAGAAACTGCATGAAGATTTTTTAAGGAAATGTCTAAAATTGGTGCTGAATGTGTCAACGCCCCACTGGAGATATAGTCAACCCCTATAGAAGTCAGACGCCCGATATTCTCCTTTGTCACATTTCCCGAACACTCTGTCTCCGCTCTTCCGTCTATAATACGCACTGCCTCTTCCATTTCTTCCGGAGACATATTATCCAACATGATAATGTCTGCTCCCGCTTCCACCGCTTCTTTTACCATCTCAATACTTTCTACTTCCACCTCGATTTTTCTTACGAACGGAGCATACTCTTTCGCCATTTCAATCGCTTTTGTCACACTTCCCGCTGCCCCGATATGATTATCTTTTAAAAGCACTCCGTCAGACAGGTTGTAGCGGTGATTGTATCCCCCGCCTACGCGCACGGCATATTTTTCAAAAATTCTCATATTTGGTGTTGTTTTTCTTGTATCCAATAGTTTTGTCTTCGTTCCCTCCAAAAGAGCCGATACGGAATTCGTATAAGTTGCAATACCGCTCATTCTCTGCAAATAGTTTAATGCAACCCTCTCTCCCGAAAGAAGTACGCGAATGTCCCCTGTCACTTTTCCCATCAACTGTCCGTTTTTCACCTTATCACCGTCTTTACAGTACAATTCTACCTTTACATTTTCGTCTAACAGATGAAAAACCCTTTCAAATACTTCCAGCCCGGCAATCACACCGTCCTCTTTGCATAACAAATCAACTTCACCCATAACCGCTTCTTTCATCACGGAATTTGTCGTCACGTCCTCACTTGAAATATCCTCGCAAAGCGCCTCCCGAATCAATTTATCTGCCTGTAAATTCATTGTAATTGTATTCATTTTCTTTTCTCCTATACTGCTTCTCTCTCTATTTTCTTTGCCGCTCTCTTGGCAAACACAACACTTTCCAACAGGGAATTGCTTGCCAGGCGGTTCTTTCCATGTACACCGTTACAACTTGTCTCTCCCACCGCATATAAATTCGGCATAGATGTGCGGCTGTCGCCGTCCACCCAGATACCTCCCATAAAATAATGCTGTGCCGGAACTACCGGAATACACTCTTTCGTCACATCGTATCCCTCGTCGAGACATTTCTGATAAATGTTTGGAAAATGGTTTAAAATCGTTTCTTTCGGAATATGCTCCATAGAAAGCCACACATACTCTGTGCCGTCCTTCTCCATCTGATTTTGAATTGCCTTTGCCACCACGTCTCTTGGAAGTAATTCATCGACAAATCTTTCCTTGCTTTTATTATATAACACTGCACCTTCCCCGCGCACGGATTCCGAAATCAAAAATCTTCTTCCCTCTTTTTTAGAATACAGTGTTGTCGGGTGTATCTGCACATAGTCTAAATGTTCCAGCCGTATACCGTGTTTTTTTGAAATATCAATGGCGTCCCCTGTTAAATGAGGGAAATTTGTGGAATGTTTATAGTTTCCTCCAATCCCTCCCGTTGCCAAAATCGTATTTTTCGCATAGATCCGCAACTCTTCTTCTTCTCTTTTCGCCTCTATTCCAATACATTTTCCATTTTCTTCTATGATGTCCGTCATTGTTGTATATTCATATATTGTTACATTTTCAAGTTGCTTTACCTGCGCAAGCAGTTTACTTGTAATTTCTTTTCCCGTAACATCTTCATGATATAAAATGCGTGGTTTTGAGTGGGCTCCCTCTCTCGTGTAAGCAAAGTCCCCGTCTCTCTTTTCAAATTCTACACCATAACCCACCAAATCTTCAATAACTTCCCGTGAATTACGAATCATAATGTCTACAGACTCTTTTCTGTTTTCATAATGGCCCGCTCTCATTGTATCTTCAAAAAAACTATCATAATCTTTTTCATTTCTAAGAACGCATATGCCGCCCTGTGCTAAAAATGAATCATTGCTCTCCATATCCGCTTTTGTAATCATAATAATTTTTTTCTTTTTTGATAAATTCAAAGCGGAAAATAATCCCGCAACGCCTGTACCGACGATGACCGTATCCGCATTTAATTCCATTTCTCTTTCCTCCCACTATTTCGCAAGTTCTAACATACGTTCCAACGCTTTTTGAGATTCCTCCCTAAGTGTTTCCTCTACCTGTACTTCATTTTCCCCTGTTTCAAGAACATGCGCAATTTTTTCCAACGTAATCTGTTTCATATCACGACAAACAGGCTCCGTCTTTGTAAAATAAAATTTTTTATCCGGATTCTGCTTTTCCAACTCGTACCGAACACCGTTTTCCGTACAGATAATAAATTCTTTACAATCACTTTTTCCGACATATGAAATAATTCCCGATGTACTTCCGATATAGTCCGATAAATCACAGATAGCTTTCGGGCATTCCGGGTGTGTTAATATCTGTGCATTCGGGTGCAGTTCTTTTTCTTCCCTCACTTCCTCCAGACGAATCTGTTCATGAATCGGGCAGTATCCCTCATTGAAAACAAACTGTTTTTCGGGTACCTGCTCTGCCACATAGCGTGCAAGATTTCTGTCCGGAATAAAGAAAATATATTTATTCGGCAGCGCTTTTACAATTTTTACCGCATTTGCAGACGTTACGCACACATCGGAATGTTGTTTTAATTCTCCCGTAGAGTTAATGTAGCATACCACTGCCAAATCATCGTATGTATCACGCATTCTTTGAATGGTTTCCACATCAGCCATATGTGCCATAGCGCAATCTGCAGACATATCCGGCATCAAAACCGTCTTTTTCGGATTTAAAATTTTTGCACTCTCCCCCATAAAGGATACACCGCAAAATACAATTGTCTGCTCTTTCAGTCCGACGGCAACTTTGCTCAGATAAAAAGAATCCCCTATGTAATCCGCTATTTCCTGTACCTCATCTGACACATAATAATGTGCCAAAATAACTGCATCTTTTTCCTCTTTTAACTTTTTGATCTTTTCAATAATATCCATTTTTTCCTCTCCCTTGTTAAACTTCTCCCATTATAGCACTGTACTTTACAAGTGACAAGACACCTGTTATACAAAAAACCTTTTTATATCCCATGTTTTTTAATCATATTGCGCAATATTGACACAATTCCATTTGCGTGATATATTTGAACAGAAAAATATTTAAGAAGAACAAGAAGGGGAGCCGCAAGGCTGAGAGGAAGATTATGCTTCGACCCTTATACCTGATTTGGATAATGCCAACGTAGGAATCTTTTGGGACTTCTTTACCTATTCTTGTTCTCCGTCAAAAAGGAGGAATTTTTATGTTTCAGTTACTCGTTAATCAGGACGGCGGTTTAACAACCACAGGCTATGCCGTCACTATCATCGTCGCTATCCTTGTTCTGGTAGCAGCATTCATTTTTGCCGGAAAGGCTTCAGACAGAAAGAAAATCAGCACAAAGCAATTAGTTTACTGTGCGATGGCTCTTGCGCTTGGATTTGTTACGTCTTATATCAAAATATTTGAACTGCCTTTCGGTGGAGCCGTAACTGCCTGCAGTATGTTGTTTATTGTATTAATCGGTTATTGGTACGGAGCAAAGACAGGCATTCTTATCGGATTTGTTTACGGTATTATGCAGTTTTTACAAGGACCTTATGTCCTTTCATTTTTCCAGGTATGCTGCGATTATCTGCTTGCTTTTGCCGCACTTGGTCTTGCCGGATTTTTTGTTCACAAAAAGAACGGTTTAGTTAAAGGATATATCGTTGCCATTCTCGGACGTGGCGCTTTCCATGTTCTCGGCGGATATTTATATTGGATGGACTATATGCCTAAAAACTTCCCGAAAAGTTTAGCGGCTCTCTATCCGTTCATTTATAATTATGGGTTCATTTTGGCAGAAGGATTAATCACAATCCTCATTCTTTCCATTCCTGCTGTTAAGAAAGCATTGGAACAGGTGAAGAGAAACGCTTTATCATAAATATGAACATAAAAAATACAAGTTTCGAAAATTCGAAACTTGTATTTTTATGTTATTTTATCTCCTATGCTTCACTTTTTTTCTTTGACATAACATCAAAGGCAACTGCTGCAAATTTACTTTCTTGAAAAAATATGTTTTAAAAATACATACATTACAATGGCAAAAGCAATCAAATATCCGAATGCTCCAAGTGCCGGAATTCCCCAAACCTTTGGTTTCATGTCCGTCGTACAGATAATGCTGGAACTAATCAGAAGCGCCATCACCCAAAGCCCCATTACAACATTTCTTACAAGTCTCCGCAAAAGTCTCTCCAGTTCCGCAGATGCGTGTAAATCCAGATTAATCTTTGTCTGACCTTTCAAATATCCCTGTAAAATATCCGAAATCAGAGACGGAATATTCATTGCCTTATGAAAAGACCGGTAAATTGTCTTTCCACTGTTTTTTAATTCTTGTTTCCAGTCTTTTTCTTTTAACAATTTTCCCGCCATATGTCTGGAGGCAATCTCTACCATATTTAACTCCGGTGCAATGTCCGCAATCACTCCCTCCATATGAGTCAGCCCTCTCGCAAGCATCGTCAATCCATGAGGCATAATAATTTTATTCTCTTTCATCACTTCCATGAGACTCATCGTCACTTTTGCAATATCAATATTTCCCATTTCTGCATTTCCATACTGCGAAAGCAAATTACCGATGCCTTCATACAGACAACTCTGGTCCGGTGCCTCCTTAAAATCTCCAAGTGCCATCACCGCATCTTGAATCATACCGATGTCACTCATGGCAATTCCCTCTATTGCCTTTCCTATCAGTTCACGATCCCGCTCCGTTAGGCGTCCCATCATTCCCATATCAATCCAAATAATCTTTCCGCCCCGAATCTTTACATTGCCCGGGTGTGGGTCTGCATGAAAAAATCCATCTTCCATCACCTGCTTAATATAATGGTCAACCAATTTAACTCCTACTTCTTCCAAATCATACCCATCTGCCAAAAGATTCTCTTTATCATCGACGGCATACCCTTCAATATATTCCATAACCAACACATAGTGATTCGTATACTCATGGTATAATTTAGGAACACCAACAAAAGCAATATCCTTATTTCTTCGGGCAAATTCTTCCAGATTAGCCGCTTCAGTCAGGAAATTCATCTCTTCTCTCGTGACAGCCCACAACTCCTCCAGCACCATATCCAAATCCACCATACCTTTTAAACTGACCGGCGGAAGTAATTTCACCGCACGATGTAAGAGCCCTATATCTCTTGCCATCTTATCGTAAATTCCTTTTCGCTGCACTTTCACAACGACTTCTTCACCTGTCTTTAGAAGCGCCTTATGCACCTGCGCAATCGAGGCTGAGCCAAGTGGTTTTTCATCAATCTTCTCAAAAATTTCTCTCCACGGACAGCCATATGCTCCCTGCAATACCTCCTCCACCTCCGCAAACAACATCGGCGGCACTTCCGAGCGAAGCCGCATCAACTCGTCACAATATCGTTTCGGCAAAATGTCAGAATGCATGGACATAATTTGTCCTAACTTAATAAATGTTGGTCCAAGATCTTCCAAAATCAAACGTAATTTTTCCGGAGATACGCCTCTCTTAATATTGTGTTTTCGAAGCACCTCCGTCATTTCTTTCAATCTTTCCTTGTATTCCTGCCGATTCATCTCTTACATCTTCCTATTCTGCCTGTCCATTATCCGACTGTACTTTCTCCATTGAATGAAGTCTTTCTTTCAAAGTTGCAATCTGTTCCGGTGTCATTTTTTCTAAAAGTTCATCTAATTCTTCCGGTGATGATGGTTTCACTGAAACATTCACATTTTCCTTAACTGTCTTTTTAATATTGTGTTTTAATTCCTCATTCAGCACCTTGCCCTGCTCTACTGTGAGTTCTCCTTTCTCCACCATATCTTCCAATAATTCTTTTGATTTTTCTGCCGTTGTTGCCACTGCGCCAATACCTGCCAATAATAATTTTTTTATGTTTTCTCCGAACCCTTCCATAGTGATAACTCCTTTCTCTTTGCAATCTAATTACCTATATGAGTGCTAAAATTTTAGGGACAAAAATTAAAATTCCCACCCCCGCTGCCATAATTGCTGCAACCAAAACAGCACCTGCTGCCGTATCCTTGGCAAGTTTTGCAAGTGGTTTTCTCTCTTCCGTAACCAAATCCACCACCGCTTCAATTGCAGTATTGACAAGTTCCAGTGAAAGAATCAGTCCGAATAAAATCAGGCACATACACCATTCAACTACTGAAATTCTCACCAAAAATCCTGCTGCCACGACACATAGTATTGCCAAACAATGAATTTTCATGTTCCTTTCTTTCCTGATTCCGGTAAAAATTCCTTCAAAAGCATATCCAAAACTTTTATATAATGGACTTTTCTTTTCCCTCTTCATACCTTCACCTTCTTGTCCCAGATTTTCTTTTATTATACTACAAAAACAATTTTTATCACTATTTTTTAGTTATTTTTCATATTTTTTTTATTTTCACAAAAAACTCTTGATTTTTATAAATTTCTGTATAAAAACGCACAGACCTTACCTTATGACTTCTCTTCTTAATAACTGAATATCAAGTGTAATCGTGCAATATGATTAAATGTATCATCATCAAAACACTTAACAACATCTATCTTCTCCCGCATGCTATCTGCCTGTTCGGTACGAGCATTTTTTATATCATTCAAAGAAAAATCTAATAATTTCAAAGATATAATTTGATGAAGTATAACTAAATTGATATGCTCCCTATCCACTTTTCTGGGTATGAAGAAAAAATTTAGAAATATGGAAAATGGTGTGATTTTTGAAAAATACTTGACTGTAAACCTTGTTTATAGCTTATTCTTAAAATAAAATAGAGCTGCTTGAAAGGGGTGCATAGCATGACTATAAAAGAAGTAGAAGAACGAACAAGCCTGTCTCGTTCTAATATTCGTTTTTACGAAAAGGAAAAACTCATTGAGCCTTCAAGAAATGAAAGTAACGGTTATAGAGATTATTCTGAAAATGATGTGGAAAATATAAAGAAGATTGCATATCTACGTACATTGGGAATTTCTATTGAAGATATACGAAATATTATATCCGAAAAAGTAACATTGCAGGAAATGCTTGAGAAGCAAAAGGAAGTATTAAAAAATCAGATTACTGATTTGAATAAGGCGAAACTCATGTGCGAAAAAATGCTGGATGAAGGAAGTATTAGTTATGAAAAATTACAGGTAGAACAGTATGTAACAGATTTTCATGACTATTGGAAAGATAATCGAACTGTTTTCAAACTGGATTCAGTCAGCTTTTTGTATATATGGGGAAGTATGCTTACCTGGACTATGATTACCGCACTATGCTTGATTATTGGGGCTTTGTCTTATTCTAAGTTGCCGACAGAAATTCCAGTACAATGGAGTAAAGGAGTGGCAACATCCCTAGTTAATAAAAACTGGATTTTTATTTGTCCTGTTATATGTATCATAATCCGTTATTTATTAAAACCTTTTATCTATGCGAAATTGCAGATGAACAATTATTATGGAGAAATTATAACAGAGTATTTGACAAATTATATGTGTTTTATTGTGTTGTCAACAGAAATTTTCTCAATACTTTTTACTTTCGGAGTGGTAAAAAATATTGTTATGCTGTTATTTGTGAACACGGTAGTTTTTATTGGATTGTTAGTAGTTGGTTTAACTAAAATGGATTTGAGAGGAAAAGGGGGTTTATGATTCAGATTTCAAATTTAACTAAAGAATATGGTAAAACGGTTATTTTTTCGAACTTAAACTATACATTTGAACCAAGTTTTTTTAATGAGTTGACGATATATGAAAAGATAGCCGCATTGCCAAGCTACGTTAAGGCAACCTCCATAATCGCTTGATTACCGCCGCTTGTAAATGCCCGTCCATATGGATAGTAACATTAGTTCATTCTTAAAATATTTTCATAGCATCTAATAGAAGTTATACCGAAAAAATGACGAAAAACCCCTTACGCTTTCATTGCGTAAGGGGTTCTGTTATTGAAACTAATGAAGTTTCTGCACCTGTTATCTATGGTGTATTACTTGTTATTGATAGCAGCCTGTGCAGCAGCTAATCTTGCGATTGGCACACGGAATGGTGAGCAAGATACATAGTCTAAGCCAATTTTGTGGCAGAATTCTACAGAACTTGGATCTCCACCGTGTTCTCCACAGATACCTACGTGAAGGTTTGGATTAACTGGTTTTCCTAATTTAATAGCAGTTTCCATTAATGTACCTACACCTGTCTGGTCTAATTTAGCAAATGGATCGTTCTCGAAGATTTTTGCATCATAGTAAGCATCTAAGAACTTACCAGCATCATCACGAGAGAAACCATATGTCATCTGTGTTAAGTCGTTTGTACCGAAGCAGAAGAAGTCTGCCTGTTTTGCAATCTCATCAGCTGTAAGAGCAGCTCTTGGGATTTCAATCATAGTACCAACTTCGTATGCAAGTTCAACACCTGCAGCAGCGATTTCAGCATCTGCTGTTGCTACTACCATATCTTTAACATATTTTAATTCTTTAGCATCACATGATAATGGAATCATGATTTCCGGTTTTACTGTCCAGTCGCTGTGTGCTTTCTGAACGTTGATAGCAGCACGGATAACTGCTCTTGTCTGCATTTTAGCAATTTCAGGATAAGTTACAGCAAGACGAAGTCCTCTGTGTCCCATCATTGGGTTGAATTCATGTAAAGAATCGATGATTGCTTTAATCTGTTCAACTGTTTTACCCTGAGTATCTGCAAGTTTCTTAATATCTTCTTCAGTTGTTGGTACGAACTCGTGAAGAGGTGGATCTAAGAAACGGATTGTAACTGGGTGTCCTTCTAATGCTTCGTATAATGCTTCGAAGTCTCCCTGCTGCTCTGGAAGGATTTTTTCAAGAGCTGCTTCTCTTTCTTCTAATGTTTCAGAACAAATCATTTCACGGAAAGCATCAATTCTGTTTCCTTCAAAGAACATATGCTCTGTACGGCAAAGACCGATACCTTCTGCACCAAGTTCACGTGCTTTTCTAGCATCTGCTGGTGTATCTGCATTTGTTCTAACTTTTAATGTTCTGTATTTGTCAGCCCAACCCATGATTCTTCCGAATTCACCAGCGATTGTAGCGTCTACTGTTGGAATAATTCCATCGTAGATGTTACCTGTTGAACCGTCAAGAGAGATAGAATCTCCTTCATGGTATTCTTTTCCGGCTAATGTAAATTTCTTATTTGCTTCGTCCATTGTGATGTCACCACAACCAGATACACAGCAAGTACCCATACCACGAGCAACTACGGCAGCGTGAGATGTCATACCACCACGTACTGTTAAGATACCCTGAGCGGCTTTCATACCTTCGATATCTTCCGGTGATGTTTCAAGACGTACAAGAACAACTTTTTCTCCTCTTGCAGCCCATTCTTTAGCGTCTTCTGCTGTAAATACGATTTTACCGCAAGCAGCTCCCGGAGATGCTCCAAGTGCTTTTGCAACCGGTGCAGCAGCTTTTAATGCAGCAGCATCAAACTGTGGGTGAAGTAATGTATCTAAGTTACGAGGATCGATCATAGCAACCGCTTTTTCCTCTGTAATCATTCCTTCATCTACTAAATCACAAGCAATTTTTAAAGCAGCCTGTGCTGTTCTTTTACCGTTACGTGTCTGTAACATGTAAAGTTTTTTATCTTCAATTGTGAATTCCATGTCCTGCATGTCTCTGTAATGATCTTCCAATGTATTACAGATTCCTACGAACTGTTCGTAAACTTCAGGCATAACTTCTTTTAACTGATCAATTTTCTGTGGTGTACGAACACCGGCAACAACGTCTTCACCCTGAGCGTTCATTAAGAATTCACCCATTAAGTGTTTTTCACCTGTAGCTGGGTCACGAGTAAATGCAACACCTGTTCCTGATGTTTCACCCATGTTACCGAATGCCATCATCTGTACGTTAACAGCTGTTCCCCAAGAATATGGGATATCGTTATCACGACGGTAAACATTAGCACGAGGGTTGTCCCAAGAACGGAATACGGCTTTTACTGCTCCCATTAACTGTTCTTTTGGATCAATCGGGAATTCTTCACCGATTTTTTCTTTATATTCTGCTTTGAACTGGTTAGCAAGAACTTCTAAGTCTTCTGCTGTAAGGTCTACGTCCTGAGTAATACCTTTTTCTTCTTTCATCTTGTCGATAAGTTCTTCAAAGTATTTTTTACCTACTTCCATAACTACATCAGAGTACATCTGAATGAATCTTCTGTAGCAGTCCCAAGCCCAACGTGGATTTCCTGATTTTTCTGCTAATACTTTAACAACTTCTTCATTTAAACCAAGGTTTAAGATAGTATCCATCATACCTGGCATAGATGCTCTTGCTCCTGAACGAACAGATACAAGAAGTGGATTTTCTTTATCTCCAAATTTCTTTCCAGTAACTTCTTCCATTTTTACGATTGCGTCCATGATCTGTTCCATGATCTCATCGTTGATTTTTCTTCCGTCCTCATAGTACTGAGTACAAGCATCTGTTGTAATTGTGAACCCTTGTGGTACAGGAAGACCTAATTTAGTCATCTCAGCAAGGTTAGCACCTTTACCACCAAGAGTGTTTCTCATGGTTGCGTCACCTTCGGTGAACATATAAACCCATTTTGCCATGTCTTTACGACCTCCTACATAATATTTTTTAATAAAAAGGTTTTCTTCTTATTATTAACATATTGCAATACGATAATCTATCGCACATATATTTTATACGGTTTGTCAAGGTTCGTCAAGGTCTTTTCGACAGAAAACTATTTATTTCCCGTTTCTGTATTTGTCCAAAAAAATCACCTTTCCGCCATTTATTCTGGACTCCTCTGCCGCCAATGCACAATAGTGACTTTCCACTGATTGTTCTACGGAAGTTGTCCGTTTTGTAGCCCCTGTTTCATTTATCAGCATATCTAAAAATTCTTCCACCATTCTGTTATCCCCACCGCCATGTCCGGAAAAATCCGTGGCGATTTTAGAGATGTCAATTACCTCTGTGTCTTTCTGTCCAAATACCGTTATTTTGATTGTATTTTCCGTCATATCTGCGATAATTTCACCTTTTGTCCCCATAAACTTTGCATATCTGCTTCCCGTGGCGGTAAATCCGCACATTGTATGGCTGATTGTAGTCCCGTCCGTCATTTTCATATTCACAATCTGATGGTCAACTACATTATTATCGCAATGATACACACACCGTCCATATGGCCCTGTTTTTATCGCTTCCGTAATGGTTTCCACACTAGGGTGCAGCGTCAATACATCTAACGGCCATTCCGTATATCCTGTCTTTGCACCAATCTTATGGTGTTCCAAATAAATTTTCTCCGCATCATACGGACAGTCTTCCCTTGCTTTACAGCCGTCCATACAGCGAAGCGCCGCCCCTTTAGGTGCACATTCTTCTTTAAATAAATATGTGTCACCAAATGAAGAAACGGACTCACATGTCTTCCCCGTCAGCCAAAGAAGTAAATCCATATCATGACAGCACTTCTGTAAAATCATCGGACTTGTCGTCTCCGAATTTCTCCAATTGCCACGCACAAAACTGTGTGCCTGATGCCAATATCCCACATTTTCAATGGACATTACCGAAACAATATCACCGATAACTCCCGTATCCAAAATGTCTTTTAACTTAGAATAGATTGGGGTGTAGCGAAGAACATGACACACAATTACCTGTCTGTTGTATTCTTTCGCTACTTTTACAATTTCCCTGCACTCTTCCGGTTTCGGCGAAATCGGTTTTTCAAGTAAAAGGTGATACCCTTTTTTCAATGCCGGGATCGCCTGCTCTACATGCTGCTTATCCTGCGTGGTTATAAACATAATATCTGCCAGTTTGTCCTGCGCGATCAATTCCTCTGCACTGGAAAAACACATTTCTTCCGATATATGATATTCTTTTGCCACCTCTTGTACTTTTGCAGGATCAATATCCGCAATCGCCACGATTTCCATTTTATCCGGAAATAATTTTGCTGTCGGTGCATATGTATCTTTCCCTCTGCTGCCAAGACCTGCAAGTGCCACTTTCATCTTTTTATTCATAGTCTTCCTCCCTGTCCTTTTGATAGTTTTTATTATATTCCTTTCATCTCGGACAGGCAACGAAAATATCATCTTCTATTCTTCCGTACTTTTCATCTGTTCCAAATCGTACTGCAATGTCTGGACAACTTCTCCCGGGATTAAATATACTTTCTTTTTTTCTCCCATTGTAAAATAATAATTTTCTCCCGCTCCGTTTCCTATATAGCATACTATCTGTTTTCCGTCCTTATCCGTCAAGGTTACGGTATATGTCGGATTATCCAAACCATAGTCTGAAAGTTCATCTCCGCCTTTCAGTTCACGTACCGCCTGCAAATCGGAAAACGCTTCCGCAATTGCCGTCACATAACTTTGTGTCAGTTTTGTTTTATCATCTCCTTCCACGTACCATGTATCTTCTTTTTTCTCAAATCGCAATTCACTGCCGTCCTTTGTATAGGACAATTTCTTCCAGTCGTTGCCCTTTACCAAAGTAATTTTGCTTTTTTCTTTCTCCAAATCGTCTTTTTCCTTCTGTACTTTCTGCCAATGCCCGATTCCAAAATAAACGCCAATTAGGAGAATTAAAATTCCAAGTAATATCCATAACGATTTCTTTTTCATTTCTTTACGCCTTTCTTCGTTTCCAGCATCTTGAAGCACCGATAATTAAAATACATGCCGGTATTCCAAAAATAGCAAGCAGACTGAATGCTCCTGCATGCCGGACGGTATTGTAAGTCACTTCCAGACTTTTTGGTTTAACAGATACATTTTCCACATCATCAAAATTACTTGTCACGGCATTTACAAACAAGGTCAGATTTTCCGTATTGCTAAACATTTCCGTTAAGTTCGAGTCAATCATCGTGCTTGCACCGATAACGGTAAGTCTTCCCTTTGTCTCACTGTCCTCCGCAACCGCACCCAGTATGTACGTTCCCTCTTTTTGTTCTTTCTCCGTCACTGCATATGCTTTTTTCGAAGTTGTCATGAAACTGTCAACACTCACATTTTCACTTGCCGGAGTAGTTTCCGTAAATCCTACCGAATTTACAAGCAATACCGTTTCAGACGAAATATCATTTGCCATCTTTCCTGAAACGGAAAGATTCGGGATTAAGTAATAATAATTCCCCTGATAAGACCGCTCCGTATCGGCAATATACCCCTCCGCCTGCTGTAAACCGTATTCTTTCAACAGATTTTTCAAATTCGGTGTATCCGCATCTGCCCCACCGGACATAAACAATACTTTTCCGCCTTCTTTTAAATATGCCGAAAGTGTTTTCTGCTCATCTGCCGTGATATCTGTAGTCGGTGCATAGATAAAAATCAAATCACAGTCTTCCGGTATCTCTTTTTTCATCATTAAATTCAGTTCATTTACGCTGATATTTGATTTTCCAAGAAGAGCCGACACCTCCGTTGACAGCGTACTCTCTCCGTGTCCCGCAAGGCGATACACCGTTTTATTTACCGTACTTGTCACATAATTCACCGCACTTGTCAACTGCCCTTCCGCATCAAACTCTTTTTCCTGCATTGTCCCGCTATAATAGGACATTTCATCATACACAATAATATCCGTAAACGGAATCACAATACTTCTTTCTGTTTCTTTACATTGCACAACAATACTATTTTCTTCCCCGTCATATTTATCCAAAGCACTTGGGTGTAAAACAGGATCCACATATTCTACATCAATCTTATCAGATAAGGCGGCATATTTTTTTACAAAAGTTTTGATTCTGTCGTCCACAGACTTTTTCTCCGCCAAAATCGTAAATGTAATCTCTTTATCCAGTTCTTTCAATACTTTTTTACTTGTATTTGTAATTTCATATAATTGATTTCCACTGACATCAATAGTCTTCGCACTCGACGGCAGTTTTCCCGCCAGCATATTTACCACAATCGCTATCGCTATAACAACAGCCGTCAGCGCCATACTGTATGTACCTTTTTTAGTATGTACGCTCTTAAACAATTCTTTTATTTTCTGCATATCTGTTTCCTCCTAATTCCAACGTCTTTTCTGTATTGTCTGCATTGTCAGAAAAACAAATACAAAAATAAGAGAAATATATAGTATCAGACTTCCTATATCCAGCAGATGATTAAACACAATATTTTCAAACCCTTCCGTCAGAAGAACTTTTTTAAGTAACTCTGCCAGTCTATTTTCAAACCATGTCTTTTTCAAAACATATCCTGCAATCGTTATCCCAAATCCAACTATTCCCAGTCCACCGCCAATTACCCAGTTCTTTGTATTTCTATAGACAATACAAGAAAGCAGTGCGATGAGGACAAGAATCCCTGCCAGATTTCCTACAGCCGAAGTAGGCAGATATGCCAAAAGCGCATCTCCCAAATACATCACCAGAAGAACTCCAAAAGTGCTCAGCAATGCAATAACCGGACTTTCCGTCAGAGCAGAAATTACCATTCCGATGGCGATATAAACACAGCCCATAACAAAAAAAGTAAAAATCCCTGCATAATCAATCAGAAAATTTGCTTTCCCCTGACTTTTAATAATAATCGGAAAAGCCATAAAAATAAGATTCGGAACAAGAAAAACTGTCGTCATGGCAAAATATTTTCCTAAAACGACTGACAGTACACTGACCGGTGATGTCAAAAGCAACTGATCCGTCTTGTTCTTCCTCTCCTCCGCAAAACATCTCATAGTTAAAATCGGTATGCTCAAAATGAAAATAAAACCTGCTCCGTACAGTGCATAGGAAAAATATGGGTACCCCATATTCAAGTTATATACCATAAAATATATTCCGGTAAAAATAATAATCGCGGCGATAAACACATACCCCGTCATTGAGTCGAAATAGGATTTCAATTCCCTCTTATAAATCGCTTTCATCTTCCAATTCCTCCTCTTCTACAATTGCTTCATGTTTTTCCTCTTCCGTCAATTCTAAAAATACATCTTCCAAAGAAACCTTCTGTCTTGTTATCTCCACAAGCGGACATTCGTTTTTTGAAAAGGCAAAGAAAACTTCTTCCCGAATATCTCTTCCATTCTCAATTTCAATATCCACTTCCACAAATTCTCCCCGTTGTTTACACTCTATATGTTCAATATACTCCACTTTTTCTAAAATATTTTCCACTCTTCCAACTTCATCTGCCTTTGCCACAAGATGAAGCATTTCTGTTCCGCTTATCCTCTTTTCAAGATTCTCCGGTGTATCACTTGCCACCAACTTTCCATTGGAAATGATCATAATATAATCACATACTTCCCGCACTTCTGCCAATATATGCGAACTCAAAATAACAGTATGCTCTTTTGCCAGTTCCCGAATCAATTCTCGAATTTCAATAATCTGTTTTGGATCCAGCCCCACCGTAGGCTCATCTAAAATAATAATCTCCGGAAATCCTAAAATTGCCTGTGCAAGTCCGACACGCTGTTTATACCCTTTGGATAAATTTTTAATCAGGCGCATCTCCACCTCTTCCAGTTTTACAAGTTCCACAACTTTATTAATCTGCTCATTTCTCTCGGATTTAGGAATCTTTTTCAAATCTGACACAAAACAAAGATACTCCAAAACTGTCATATCCGTGTATAGCGGTGGAATTTCAGGCAAATACCCTATGCTCTTCTTTGCTGCTTCAGGTTCTTCTAAAATGTTATGTCCGTTAACAATCACCTCCCCTTCTGTCGCTCCTAAATATCCTGTCATAATGTTCATTGTCGTAGATTTTCCCGCACCGTTTGGCCCAAGAAAGCCATAGATTTCCCCCTTATTCACGGTAAAACTCAAATGGTCCACTGCTAAATACTCTCCGTATTTCTTTACCAGATTTTTTACCTCAATCATTGCCTGCTACCTCCTGCAAAATACTTTCGTTGTCCATTCTAACAATAATTGGAAAAAATTCTGTGATGATTGTATGTAGTTTTTGTGAACACCTTGTGTTTGGGGACGTAGTTTTTTTACATTTCACTACGTCCCCAAACACAAAATCCCCTGTCCCTTTTTACAGAATCCCCCGTCCCTTTTTACTACTACTCACCAATAATCTTTTTCTTTACAAACAAATATAGGTTCTCACTCCTTGTGGAAGAAATTTTCATTTTATCAATTAACCTTTCCTTATACTCTTCGCGCAAGGATTTTTCCTCTATAATTTCTTCTATTTTGGATAAATTCTTTTCCATTTTCATTTGTTCCAAAATATTTAAAGCAATTTCCTGCCTTTGCAAATGCATATCTTCTTTTACATCATCTATAACTACATATTGCTTTTTATTATGAAAATTCACAACATCTTCCCACTCTTCAAATTTTCTTTGAAATATAGTCAATGCGTTTTCATGCAATATATCATTTTTTAATAATTGATATTCGCCTATACTACTATATTTGTACTGTAAATAAGTATTTTCATTATGACATTTCATCGGATTTAAATGAATGTAGCGCACACAATTCCAAAAATATCGTTCACTTTCAATGCATTCGCTTTTAAACCGATTTTGGAAAACGTGTCCGTTTCTGTTATGTTTATAATTATAATATTCTGCGTATTTTGCCAGACATTTGGCCATGAATGCGGCTAAAACAGCCATATCGGATTTGATAATTAGATGTACATGATTAGACATAATACAGTATGCATAAATTTCCACTTCATCTTCTTTAAGATATTCTCGTAAAATTCTTTTAAAATAAAGTTTTTCACGCGTTTGATTAAAAATTCTCTCTTTATTTATTCCTTTTGCTATCACATGATAAAATCCGGTAGCACTTTTTCTTCTTCGTTGACGCGGCATATTTCACCTTCCCTTTTATTATTCATTTAGGGACGGGGTATTCTGTAAAAAGGGACAGGGTATTTCTCATTTGGGGACGTAGTCAAATCGCAAATGACTACGTCCCCAAATGAATCACCAAATGAATCAAATAAACTAAAACTCAAACTTCTTCTCAAAATATGCTTTTAAGTCTTCAATTTTAATTCTTTCCTGCTCCATCGTATCACGGTCACGAACCGTAACTGCTCCGTCTTCCTGAGAATCAAAATCATACGTTACACAGAACGGTGTTCCGATTTCGTCCTGACGGCGATAACGTTTTCCGATGTTTCCTCTGTCATCGAATTCACAGTTGTATGTTTTTGATAATTCAGCAAATACTTTTTCCGCACCTTCGTTTAATTTCTTAGAAAGCGGCAATACACCGATTTTAATTGGCGCTAATGCCGGGTGGAAGTGCATTACAGTACGCACATCTCCGCCTTCCAATTCTTCCTCATCGTAAGCGCTGCAAAGGAATGCCAATACCATACGGTCTGCTCCAAGAGAAGGTTCGATAACGTATGGGATATATTTTTCTTTCTTTTCATCATCAAAATATGTCATATCCTGTTTTGACACTTCCTGATGCTGAGATAAATCGTAATCCGTTCTATCAGCAATTCCCCATAATTCTCCCCAGCCGAATGGGAATAAGAACTCTACGTCTGTTGTCGCTTTGCTGTAGAAACAAAGTTCTTCCGGAGAATGGTCTCTCGCACGCACTTCATCTTCTTTTAATCCTAGTGAATATAACCAGTCTAAACAGAATTTTTTCCAGTATGCAAACCATTCAAGGTCTGTTCCCGGTTCACAGAAGAATTCTAATTCCATCTGTTCAAATTCTCTTGTTCTGAAAGTGAAGTTACCCGGAGTGATTTCGTTACGGAATGATTTACCAATCTGTCCGATTCCGAATGGGATTTTCTTTCTTGATGTACGCTGTACGTTTTTAAAGTTTACAAAAATTCCCTGTGCTGTTTCCGGACGTAAATATACTGTATTTTTTGCATCTTCCGTAACACCCTGGAATGTTTTGAACATTAAGTTAAACTGACGGATTTCCGTAAAATTATGTTTTTTACAAGTTGGACATGGAACTTCGTGTTCTGCAATCCACGCTTCCATCTGCTCTTTTGACCATGCATCTACACTTTCTGTCAGTTCAATTCCGTTTTCTGCCGCAAAGTCTTCAATTAATTTGTCAGCACGGAATCTTTCTTTACATTCTTTACAGTCCATTAAAGGATCGCTGAATCCGCCCAAATGTCCTGAGGCAACCCATGTCTGCGGATTCATCAGGATAGCACAGTCAACACCTACGTTATATGGATTTTCCTGAATAAATTTCTTCCACCATGCTCTTTTTACGTTGTTTTTTAATTCTACACCGAGATTACCGTAATCCCATGTATTTGCCAGTCCCCCGTAAATTTCTGAACCTGGATATACAAATCCTCTCGATTTTGCTACTGCTACAATTTTTTCCATTGTCTTTTCCATTCGTTTTCTCTCCTTCACATTTTATTTTTAACTTACAGATACATAAATTTTTCCGTAACAAATGTCTTTTCTATGTAATTTATAGATTTTATAAATTGTTAATTATTATACAGTTTTTCTATAAACTTGTAAATGTCTACTTTAGGCAAATTTCCAATATCTCCAAAGATTTGAAAGTTTTATCCACATAAAAAGAAAGGTATCCTGATACAATTTTTTTCAATTTTTTCAGTACATTTTCCGATACCGTAAATGTATATAACTTCTCAATTGATGAGCCTGCAATGTATTGCATGGCATACAGTGTGGACGTGTCGATTTCCACCGCGTCTTTTACCTCATTTATACAGTTCTTACAAATGATGCCTCCCTGTCTTACACTAAATACAACCGGAGCATCTGCGCTTCCGCATTTTACACATTGGAATACTTGCGGTCCCTCTCCATTGATATAAACTGCCTTTAATTCATAAATACACCGTATTAATTCATTAGAAATATTTTTTTTCGTTAATGCCCTAAACGTCTGATACAGTAATTTTAGCATCTGCGTCTCATCATTTTGCTCTCTTGTATAATATTCTGCAAATTCCATAAAATAGAACCCGTAATATGTAGCCTCCATATCATTTTTCAGTTCCTGAAAATAATTGGAAATATGAACCTGCATAATATTATAAGAGTTTCTTCCTTCATATAACGTAAATTCTCCAAAGCAAAAAGGACTTACGGCACCTCCAAATTGGCTGTTCGGTCTTCTTGCCCCTTTTGCAAATGCTGAAATCCGCCCTTTTTCCTTTGTCAGAATCACAACTCTTTTATCGTACTCCCCTATCGGAGTCACTGACAGCACAATACCTGTCACTATCACCGGCTGATTCACGATTGTATTCCCCTGTCTTTTCCACTCTGCTTTCACAGTATTCTAAATAGTCCTCAATTTTTCCCGACTTGGAAAATTTATCCCATGCCGTAAGTTCCATCGAATCACCTCTTCTTCTGTTTCTTTACTTTTAGGTTCTCCGATTAAACTTGCTCTATACTATCAAAAAACTTCCAACATTTCCAAAATATTATTCATCTTTTGTATAGCCAAAGTTCTTAATGAGGAAGTCGCTGTCTCTCCAGTCTTTTTTCACTTTTACCCACAGTTTTAAATTCACCTGCATTTCCAGCATTTTTTCTATTTCATAGCGGGCGTTTGTGCCAATCTTTTTCAGCATGCTTCCCTGTTTTCCAATGATAATTCCTTTGTGGGAATCTCTCTCACAAATGATTGTCGCCTCAATCTCCACAATCTTTCTTTTAAACTGCATTTTTTCAATGGAAACCGCAATCCCGTGCGGAATTTCTTCGTTTAATGCGTGCAATGCTTTTTCGCGGATAATCTCTGCAACAATCTGCCTCTGTGGCTGGTCTGTCACCGTGTCTTCATCATAGAACTGTGGTCCGTAAGGAAGATATTGAAATAAAACTTTCAGTAATTCCTCCGTATTTTCTCCATTTTTTGCCGAAACCGGAACGATTGCCGCAAAATCATAGATTTTCTGATACGCATCAATAAAAGCAAATACTTCGTCTTTTTTTACCATATCCACTTTATTGATAACGAGAATAACAGGTGTTTTTACTCTTTTCAGTTGTTCTGCAATGTGTTTTTCTCCTGCGCCGATAAATGTGGACGGCTCTACGAGCCAAAGTACAACGTCCACCTCATTTAACGTGCGTTCCGCCACATTTACCATATATTCTCCCAGTTTGTTCTTTGCCTTATGAATTCCCGGAGTATCCACAAACACAACCTGTCCCTGCTCCGTTGTCAGCACAGTTTGTATTCTGTTTCTTGTCGTCTGCGGTTTATTTGATGTAATTGCAATTTTCTGTCCTATCAAATAATTCATCAATGTTGATTTACCAACATTTGGTCTTCCGATTAAGGTTACAAACCCTGATTTATAATCTGCTCTCATGCTTACCTCTCTTTTTGTATTTTTAAAATAAATCTTTTGTCTCATCAAACAGCGTTTTCTGTTCCTCGATCTTTTCCTCACTTCCGATAACGCAGAGTTGATTTGCCTTAAGCACCGCATCAACTACATCGGCAAGTTTGCGAATGTCTTCCTGAGTTGCATCTAATATTTCTTTTCTTTCTTTTTCTATCATCTCTTTCGAGACATGGTTCATGTAAAGATTTAATGAACGGTCACCTTTTGCCGCCGGATTCATCGGCTGGTCAATATTGCTGATTGTTCCGATAATGTATTTTGTCATATCTCTGTCAGACACATCGAATTGACGAAGATATTGCGTAATGCCTTCATAGATTTCGTTCGTCTTCTCCAGATTCGGATCACGGTAAGATACGAAATATCCGTCTCCCAAGCGGTTGAAACTGCTCATACAGCCGTATGCTCCGCCTTTTACCCTGACATTTTGCCATAAATAGTCATAACTTAAAATAACTTTCAGAATATGAAGCGCTCCCGTATAATCCACACCCTGGTCAATGAAATTTCCCGCTCTCGCCACATACTGTACTTTTGACGATGTTTTAAATCCTTCATTCTTTTTCTCACACTGAAGAATACACGGTACACTCTCCACTGTTTCTTTATACAAATCTGTCTTCAAATCTGCAATCAGTTTTTCCATATCCGCAAGCCCCTCTTCTGATGCCGTGTAACTTATCATCATATTTTCGGCTCTGAAAAGCATTTTGCACAACTTCTGCAGATTTTGAATCAGTTCCTCTTTTTTCTCCTCAAAATGTTCACAAATATCGTTTACCGTCTGATAAAATCCGATTCCATTTGTAATGTCTTTAAATTTTGCCAGCGGTGAAGCGTAAGACATTGCGCGCAGAGCCGATGTCGTATGCCCTGCTGATTGAAAACGCATCTGTAATCTTGATTTTGTTATATCCAAAATCTCTTTCAGACGTTTCTCGTCATCTAATTTAGAATTTACCAAAATCTCTTTCATCATGGCAAATGCAGTCGGTAATTTATCATATAACGCCTTTGCCTTCATCTCGAAAGTGGCTTTGAATTCTTTTTCCTTTACTTTTGTCACATTCGGATACATTTCCAGTGAAGTGCCGATTCCCCCCGTATGGACATTGATTTCATTGAACAATTCCCCATACTCATAATTTTTTGTATCAATAATCCCCAGAACAGACTGTAAAATGCCTACATAAGGTAACAGTTCTGCCGGAACCACTGACAGATCAAACAATAAATCTACATAACCGATTCCGTTTGTTTCAATATTATGATATACCATCAATGTATCGTCATAATATTTCTCCTCATTATAAATCGGTGCGATTTCTCTAGAAATATCCTCTCTCTCCAGTACCGGAATCGTCTTTAACTCTTCTTCCGTGGACGGCTCTTCCTGATATGCGATTAACTGTGCCGTTCTCTCCACAAGCCTGTCCACTTCTTCTTTTGAAAGGCTCGCTTTATATGCCTGCAGTTTTTCGTCCAATTCTTTTTCCAATCTGGCAGTACGCCCTTTCTCCGCCTTTACAACCACGATAGATGCGTGTGTATTATCCAACAGATATTTCTGAATGAGTTGTTCAAAATAGTTTGTGTTTACCTGTTCTTTTAAAAACTTAAATGTTTCAATGGCATCTAAGTGAATGAATGGTTTTTCATCATCATACAGCCAACTGTCAAAAATCTGAAGCCCGTACATAAGCCCTTTCGGGAAATTTCCAAAATCGGCTTCCCGATAGCGGAATTCATGATAATTAATTCCGGCTTCAATCGCTTTTTTATCCATGCCGTTTTCCACAATGGATTTCAGCGTGTCCTCAATTACGGAAATAAACTCCTCTTTCTGCTCCTGATTTGCATTTTTTGCCACGATGGAAAGTACGGGCTGATAAATTCCGTTATCATACGAACCCATAATGTCTTTTCCGATTCCCGCATCTACAAGCGCCTTTTTAAGCGGTGCTCCCGGTGCGGAGAGAAGTGCGTAGTCCAATATTTCAAATGCTAAGTATAAATTTCTGTCTAAACTTGTTCCGATAACTTTATTATAAGATAAATACGTATTGTCTTCCTCAGACTCATTACTTGAAACAGAGTACGCTATTTCCACTTCTTTTCTCTCAGCAAACGCTTCCTGTTTCTGAATCTTTGAATCAATTTCCATGGCATCGAAATGACTTAAATATTCCTTATCAAGCCATTCCAGTTTTTCCGTCATATCCATATCCCCATACAGATAGATATAACTGTTGGACGGGTGATAGTATTTTCTGTGAAAATCCAAAAATTGCTCGTATGTGAGTTCAGGAATCACTTCCGGATCCCCTCCCGACTCATTTCTGTACGATGTGTCCGGGAATAATGAATTCAATACAACTCTGTCCAACACTCCTTCCGGAGAAGAAAAAGCGCCTTTCATCTCATTATATACAACGCCATTGTACTCTAATTTTGCGTCCGCACTGTCCAGTTTATAACTCCAGCCTTCCTGACGGAAAATTTCATCATGTTCATAAATATTTGGATAGAACACTGCGTCCATATATACATGCATCAGATTCTGAAAATCTTTATCGTTGCAACTTGCAATCGGATATACCGTTTTATCCGGATATGTCATTGCGTTTAAAAATGTATTTAAGGAACCTTTCACCAATTCGACAAACGGGTCTTTTGACGGGAACCGCTTTGAACCACACAGAACCGAATGTTCCAAAATATGAGGTAATCCGGTGCTGTCTTTTGGCGGTGTACGGAATCCGATGGAAAACACTTTATTCTCGTCATCATTTGAAAGCAGCACAACTTTTGCACCGCTTTTCTTATGTTTTAATATATAGCCTTCTGACTGTAAATCTTTCAGATGATGTTCCTGAATCAATTCATATGTTGTCAATTCCTGTAACTTCATATATTTCTTCTCTCCTATTTTATTTTCATTCTTTTACATTTTTGCCAATTTAGTCTATTATAACACCTTTTCTATAAAAAAAGAAGTTCGTCGCAGTAGTTTAAGACAAAGAAAGCGGAAGTCCGATTGGATTTCCGCTTTCCTTAAAATTATTTTTAGATTTCTCTTGTATATTTTCTAAGCCATTCTGTTTCTTCTTCATTTAAGTATGGAGAAATTTTTTCAAATACCTGTTTGTGGTAATCATTCAGCATTTTCTTATCTTCTGCTGACATAATATCCGGATTGATTGCATCTAAGTCGATTGGCACGAATGTCATTGTTTCAAAATACATAAACTGACCATACTCGTTTGCTTCTCCCTTGCGGACAATCAATTCATTTTCTGTACGGATACCGTGAGAACCTGCAATGTAAATACCCGGCTCATCTGTAACAACCATACCTTCTTCAAAAGGTGTCGATTCGCCCGGTCTGTACTGCCATCTGATTCCTGAAGGACCTTCGTGGATATTTAATAAGTACCCTACTCCATGACCTGTTCCGTGGTTGAAGTTTAAGTTCATGTCCCAGAATGGTTTTCTTGCAAGAATGTCTAAATTCACACCCATTGCACCGTACATAAATTTTGCGTTTGCAAGATTTAACATACTTTTCGCAACTGTTGTAAAGTGTAATTTTTCAACGTCGCTTACTTCGCCCAATGCAAATGTTCTTGTAATATCTGTAGAACCTTCATAGTAGTTTCCGCCTGTATCTGTTAAGAATAATGCCCCTTCTTTTAATTCCACATCTGTTTCCGGTGTAGAAGTATAATGTACGATGGCAGCGTGTTCTCCATATCCGCAGATTGGCTCAAAACTTGGCCATAAGAAGCCTTCCTGCTCTGCACGGAATGCTTCCAGTTTATCAGATGCACTCATCTCCGTAATCGTCATCTTTCCAACATTTTCTTTTACCCATTTCATGAATTTTGTCATCGCAACGCCGTCTTTAATGTGTGCGTTTCTTGTGTTGGCAAGTTCTACTTCATTCTTCATTGCTTTCATCAATACTGTTGGATTCTGTCTTTCCACCGTATTAACGTTTGCACCAATATTATAGTAAAGTGCATAATTTAATCTGTCAGGATCGATAAGCAATGTATCATTTGCATCGTATACTTTCATTGCCTCGTAAATATCATTATATGGGTGAAGGACAACATTTACTTTGTTGAAGTTTGCTCTAATTTCATCATTTAATTTTGTTTCGTCCACATATAAATCTACCTGATCCATTGTGATAACAAGATAACTTAATAATAATGGAGAGTATGCAACGTCATTTCCTCTGACGTTCAATGTCCATGCAACATCATCTAATGATGTGATAACATGAACGTTTGCGCCCACTTCTTCCATCACTTTTCTGATTCGTGCTAATTTAGACTCTGTACTTTCTCCTACAAGTTTTTCATCTAACGCAAATGCTTTCTCTGTTGATAATGCAGGACGGTCTTCCCACACTTCATCTACTAAATCATATGCATAATTCACGTTTCCACCTTTTTTCGATGCTGCTTTCGCATATTCTTTTCCTTCGTCTACCGCAACTAAACGTCCGTCAAAGCCTAATGTACCGTTTTCATTTAATTTATCTGCTATAAATTCAAGAACTGTAGGAACTCCCGGATTTCCCATACGGTAAAGGTCCACGCCTGACCCTTCCAACTGCTGTTCTGCCTGAAGGAAGTATCTTCCGTCTGTCCAAAGTCCCGCTTCTGTCTTAGTAATTACCGCAGTACCTGCAGAACCTGTAAATCCTGTGATAAACTCTCTCGCCTTGAAATGTTCTCCAACATATTCACTCTGGTGATTATCTGCTGATGGAACAATGTACATGTCAATGTTTTTTTCTTCCATCAATGCACGCAATTTTGCGATTCTCTCTGTAACTTTCATGTCACAACCTCCTTATTTTAAGGGACGGTTTTCACCGTCCCCGCCATTTTGACTATATACATAATACCACAATTTTTTACTTATCTGCAATATGTTTTAATTCTTCATTCTTTATCCAAGTCCCGTCTTCCTTCTTCAAATAAGGAAGGACATTTTTAATTGCTTCCATTTTTACTAAGCCGTAAATATGCGGATATTCTCTTCCGCAGCCTTCTAAGTCTTCCCATTTTACAGGTACATCAAGATTGTCCGTATCAATTACAAGCAACACCAATTTTTCCTTTTCGTTGGCAAAATGAGGTGAGACTCTCCAAAAATATTCGATGGAAGAACAATGAATAAACGGATTATTTTTCAACAATACTTTCCCGAAATACCTGTCTTCTCTCATCTCTTCATACAGTTTTTCTTTTATGCAATGTAAAATTAGCATAGACCCGTCTCCTTATGCTTTACGCACTTTTTGTTCTTTTCTTAATCACGAACAGTACTGCCAACATCAACACAATACCAAACGGCAATGCAATCCATGCCGATTGCACAAACCCTGCAACGATATATGTAACGAAACTGACTGCTGCCACCGTCACCGCATATGGCAACTGCGTAGATACATGGTTTACATGGTTACTCTGTGCTCCCGCCGATGCCATGATTGTCGTATCAGAAATCGGTGAACAGTGGTCACCGCAAACAGCTCCTGCCATACAAGCTGAAATAGAGATAATCATAAGTTTCGGATCGTTTGCAAACGCCTGAACAACAATCGGTATTAAAATACCAAATGTTCCCCATGAAGTACCTGTGGCAAAAGCAAGGAGACAACCGATTAAGAAAATAATTGCAGGCAAGAAATTCATCAAACTTCCGGCTGAACTTTTCACTAATCCTTCTACATAGACCGCCGCTCCCAAACTGTCTGTCATCGCTTTCAACGTCCATGCAAATGTTAAAATCATAATCGCAGGCACCATCGCTTTAAATCCTTCCGGAATACATGACATACAGTCTGAAAAACTTAATACTTTACGAACCATATATAACACAATCGTAATAATCAGTCCGAAGAAACTTCCAAGTACAAGACCTACTGAGGCATCACTCTGTGAAAATGCCGTAACAAAATCTGTTCCGCTGAAAAATCCGCCTGTATAAATCATACCGATTACACAGCATACAATAAGTGAAATAATCGGAATAACCAAATCAATTACTTTTCCGTTATGATTTACCACTTCTGTTGACGCATTTTCATATGGTCTGTCAGGCGTTGTATAAATATCACCTTTTTTTGCATTGTCCTCATGAATTTTCATCGGACCATAATCTACTTTCATTGTTACAATTGCAATCATCATTACAATTGTGAGTAAAGCGTAAAAGTTATATGGGATTGCCTGAATGAAAATGGAAAATCCATCTTCTCCTTTTACGAAACCTGTAACAGCGGCTGCCCATGAAGAAATCGGTGCGATAATACAAACCGGCGCTGCTGTCGAGTCGATTAAATAAGCCAGTTTTGCACGGGATACATTGTGTTTATCTGTAACCGGGCGCATAACGCTTCCGACTGTCAAACAGTTAAAATAGTCATCGATAAAAATCAGTACGCCGAGAACAACTGTTGCCAACTGAGCCCCCACTCTCGTTTTAATATGCTGTCCTGCCCAACGTCCAAATGCTGCCGAGCCTCCCGCTCTGTTCATCAGCGATACCATTGCTCCTAAAATAACAAGGAATACTAAAATACCTACATTGTACTCGTCTGAAAGTACACTGATAATTCCCCCCTGGAAAATATGTGTCACTGTTCCCTCGAAAGAAAATCCCGAATAGAACAACGCACCTACTAAAATACCTACAAACAATGAACTATAAACTTCTTTCGTAATCAACGCCAACGCAATGGCAACTACAGGTGGAACTAACGCCCAAAATGTCGCATATAGTTCCGGTTTCGGCGGTTCCTCCGCCGCAAATACTGTCATGGAACACATCATTACACATAATAAAACCATGCTCATAACAGCAAGTAATTTTCTTCTTGAATCTTTTCTCATCATAAACCCTCTCTTCATTCTTTTTATTTTGAATGACTGAAACATACTGCTCACTTCTTAGAATGAAAAAAACCATAGACTTCTTGGGGGAACGTCTATGGTTATGTATACAATGAAATATACGACATATTGATATATTCTAATCTATGATAGCGCTCCACACTTCTGTGACAGTACGTTGCATCTTATACAACGTCCCAGAATAAATTCTCGGACAAAGAATCTATTCTTCGGCATCTTTCCCTTTCCCGCTCAGAAGTCTGTCCCACTTAAACTAAACGATACTCTTAAAAGATGCACCTCTATCTTTCAGTTATTCAATTGTCTTTGATTGTATCATACTTTTTGTAGATTGTAAAATGTTTTTTCACTTTTCTTTCATAAAATTTTCATATTTCAAAAACAGCACGGTCAGAATCAACCGTGCTGTCTTACTATTTTATTCTATTCTTCATTTCCATAAAGAGCAATTAATTTGTTCAGATAAGCGTATCTTTCTTTTGCCGCTTTTTCTGATTGAGCAAATAATTCTTCTGCTCTTTCCGGATTCATTCTTGCTAAAGCGTTGTAACGAACTTCACCGTCCAAGAATTCTCTGTAACTTTCAGTTGGCTCTTTACTGTCAAGAGTAAATTTGTTTCCTTCTGCTGCCGGATTGAAGCGGAAGTTGTGCCAATATCCTGATTTTACTGCTAATTCTTCTTCTGTCTGCGCTTTGTTCATACCTTTCTTAATACCGTGGTTGATACATGGAGCGTAAGCAATAATTAATGATGGTCCCGGATATGCTTCAGCTTCTGCGATTGCTTTTACTGTCTGGTTAAAGTCAGCGCCCATAGCAATCTGTGCTACATATACATAACCGTAACTCATAGCGATACTTGCCATATCTTTCTTCTTCACTTCTTTACCTGCTGCTGCAAACTGAGCGATTGCACCTGTAGGTGTTGATTTAGAAGACTGTCCACCTGTATTAGAGTAAACTTCTGTATCGAATACCATAATGTTGATGTCCTGACCTGATGCTAATACATGGTCAACACCGCCAAATCCGATATCATAAGCCCAACCGTCTCCACCGAAGATCCACTGTGATTTTTTCGCTAAGAAATCTTTATTGTTTAAGATGTCTGCTCTTAATTCGCATCCGCAGTCACAGTTCTCTAACGCAGTAACTAAGTTATCTGTTGCTGTTCCGTTTGTTGCTCCACAGTTAAATGTATCTAACCATTCTTTTCCTGCTGTAACAACTGCTTCATTTTCTGAACCTTCGATTAATTTTTCTACTTTTGCTTTTAAGCCGTTTCTTAATGCTTTCTGTGCTAATAACATACCGTAACCGAACTCGGCATTGTCTTCAAATAATGAGTTAGACCATGCAGGACCTTGTCCTTTTTCGTTTACTGTATATGGTGTAGATGGTGAAGAGTTACCCCAAATTGAAGAACAACCTGTTGCATTTGCAATGTACATTCTGTCACCAAATAACTGTGTAACTAATTTTGCGTATGGAGTTTCTCCACAACCTGCACAAGCGCCTGAGAACTCAAGTAATGGCTGTTTGAACTGGCTTCCTTTTACTGTAGTTTCTTTAAATTTAGCAACTACTTCAGGTTTTACAGGGATTTCTCTTCCATAATCAAAGAAGTCCTGTTTTCCTGCATTTGCTTCCATATTTTCCATTACAAGTGCTTTTTCACCCTTCTTACCAGGACATACGTTAGCACATGAACCACAACCTGTACAGTCATAAGCAGATACAGTCATTGTGAATTTCAATCCCGGCATACCAATCATATCGATTGTTTCAAGTCCTTCCGGTGCATTTGCCGCTTCTTCCTCTGTCAACGCTACCGGACGGATAACTGCGTGAGGACATACATATGCACAACGGTTACACTGGATACAGTTTTCAGATTTCCATACAGGAATATCTACTGCAATACCACGTTTTTCGTATGCAGATGTACCTGATGGTGTAGAACCGTCAACATATTCTGTGAATGCAGATACCGGAAGTGTATTTCCTTCCTGTGCATTTACTTTAGCCTGAATATTTTTAACGAAATCTACTACTTCAGGTTTTCCGCCTTTCACTTCAGGTGTGAATAAACCTTCATCTTCTGCATTTTTCCAAGATTCAGGAACTTCGATTTCCACTACCTGTTTTGCACCTGCATCGATAGCGTCGTAGTTCATCTGAACAATCTTGTCACCTTTTTTACCGTAAGATGCTTTTGCTGCCGCTTTCATTAATTCGATAGCGTGGTCTTCCGGAATAATATTTGCAAGTTTAAAGAATGCTGACTGAAGAACCGTATTGATACGTCCGCCAAGTCCGATTTCTTTACCAATCTTGATACCGTCGATCGTGTAGAACTTGATATTGTGATTTGCAATGTAGCTCTTAACCTGTCCCGGAAGGTGCTCTTCCAGTCCTTCCATATCCCATGAACAGTTCAGAAGGAATGTACCTCCATCAACCAGTTCCTGAACCATGTTGTACTTGTCAACATAAGAAGGATTGTGACATGCTACAAAGTTTGCCTGACGGATTAAATATGTTGATTTGATCGGTGACTTACCGAAACGCAGGTGAGACATTGTAACACCACCGGATTTTTTGGAGTCATAGTCAAAATATGCCTGTGCATACATGTCTGTGTTATCTCCGATGATCTTGATGGAGTTTTTGTTCGCACCAACAGTACCGTCAGCTCCAAGTCCCCAGAATTTACAGTTGATCGTTCCTTCCGGTGTTGTTACCAGAGGTTCGTCAGCTTTCAGTGACAGGTGTGTCACATCATCTTCAATACCGATTGTAAATTTCTGTTTTTCATCGTTGTGATATACTGCAACGATCTGTGCAGGTGTTGTATCTTTAGAACCTAATCCATAGCGTCCTGTATAAATCGGAACTGCATCAAATTTTGTTCCCTTTAATGCTGCAACAACATCCAGATACAGTGGCTCGCCAAGTGCTCCCGGCTCTTTTGTTCTGTCAAGAACAGAAATCTTCTTCACAGAATCCGGAATTGCATTGATCAGTGCTTCCGCTGAGAATGGTCTGTAAAGGCGAACTTTTACAACACCGACTTTTTCTCCGGCTGCCATCAGATAATCGATTGTCTCTTCGATCGTATCACAGACAGAACCCATTGCAACGATCACGTGCTCTGCATCTTCTGCTCCATAGTAGTTGAACAGTTTATAGTCTGTTCCAATCTTCTCATTTACTTTATCCATATAATTCTGAACGATTGCAGGAAGTGCATCGTAATATGGATTACATGCTTCTCTTGCCTGGAAGAAAATATCAGGGTTCTGAGCAGAACCTCTCTGACATGGATGGTTTGGATTCAGTGCGTGTGCACGGAATTCGTCAATTGCATCTTTATTTACTAAATCTTCCAGATCTTCGTAATCCCATGTCTCAATCTTCTGAATCTCATGAGATTCAGAAGATTGAGACATGGGA
>ERZ773204.553-NODE-553-length-31677-cov-4.751091_pt1 | contig 31677 bp, 22 predicted proteins | sample MGYA00581007_ERZ773204 | MGnify/ENA primary metagenome ERZ773204 (study PRJEB29015, sample SAMEA2737757) | human gut metagenome | biome: human gut; feature: human-associated habitat; material: faeces | place: China | collected 2012 ... | reverse complement strand
CGTTCCACGAGGCCATCTAAAAAAATCTAAAGGGGACGCCATATCTTCTTCTGGAAGCGTTCCCGAATGCAACAAGGTATCCCGTAGGGCGGGCTGCCCTCAGCCCGCCGTTTCGAACGGTATGCACAGATTTACAGCGGCGGGGTGGGGGCACCCCGCCCTACGTTTTGGTGAGGATACGACCATGTTTTTTCAAGGAAAGGACTGTGACAGGATTGACCGGCAACATTCATTCCATTCAATCTCTCGGTGCGGTAGACGGGCCGGGTGTGCGCTATGTGGTATTCATGCAGGGGTGTCCGCTGCGGTGCGTGTACTGCCATAATCCGGATACGTGGCTGACGGAGGGCGGCACACCGACCGATGCGGACGAGCTGGTGCGCAAGGCGCTGCGCTTCCGTCCGTACTGGAAGAACGGCGGCGGCGTGACCGTGACGGGCGGCGAGCCGCTCATGCAGGCGGAGTTCGTCGCGGAATTTTTCGAAAAGCTGCACGAGCACGGCGTGCATACCGCGCTCGATACCTCGGGCGTGGGAAACCTCGCGCAGGCGGAAAAGGTGCTTGAACATACCGATTTAGTCCTCTGCGACCTGAAATTCCTCTCGAAAGCGGACTATCTCAAGAACTGCCGCGCGGATTTCGACCAGATAGAGCGCTTTCTTCAGCTGACCGCGATGAAGAACGTGCCGCTGTGGATACGGCACGTGGTCGTGCCTGGCCTCACCGATAGCCTCGACCACCTGCGCCGCGTCAAGGAAAAGGCCGAAAGCTATCCGAACTTCGAAAAGCTCGAATTTCTGCCTTTCCACAAGCTGTGCATAGAAAAGTACGACCGTCTGGGTCTGGAATTTCCCCTAAAAAACACCCCCGCCATGAACCCGGAAAAGTTGAAGGAAATGACGGAAAAATTGTAAAGAAAAAGGCACGCCAAAGGCGTGCCTTTTGCGTTTCCGCGCACAAAGTGCGCAGAAACGCTACCCCCTGCCGTATTCCGGCTGTGCCGGAACAGGCAGGGCAGGCGCTCCGCAGAGCGCCGCATTAAATTCTCCAAGAAAGTCGGGGCGTGTACCTGACTTTCTTACCTCTGCCCGCGCCGCCGCGGCGCGGCCTCGTCCGCCGTGCGGACGAGAGGGGGGTATCCCCTTCGGTTTCGCAGGAACCGAAGGGGATACCAGGGGAGGACAGCGTCCCCCCCTGGAAAAGCGTCAGCGGTCAATCACCGGTAACTCAGTCGTGTCCTCTTCGTCGAGGTTGTTCAGGTAGTGCCTGGTTTCGCTTGCGATGACGCCGCTCAGGAGAAGCACCGCGATCAGGTTCGGAATCGCCATCAGCGCGTTCAGAATGTCCGCGATAGACCACATAAGGTCGAGCGCCAGAACGGGGCTGAACACAACGACCGCGAGGAACAGCAGCTTGTACGGCAGAATCGCCTTTCGGCCGAGCAGATACTCCGCCGCCCGCTCGCCGTAGTACGACCAGCCGAGGATAGTCGAATAAGCGAACGTGATAATGCTGAACACCAGAATGGTCGGGCCGATGTACGGAATCTGCGCGAACGCGATAGTCGTCATCTGACCGCCGTTGGCAATGCTCGCCATATCGACCGCCGGGTTCTTCATGATGGTCGAAATCAGCACCAGACCGGTCACGAGGCACACAACGACCGTCGTCCAGAACGTGCCGGTCGCGGAAACGAGCGCCTGACGCACCGGATTGCGGGTCTGAGCCGCCGACGCGACGAGCGGCGCGGAGCCCATGCCGGATTCATTCGAGAACAGGCCGCGTGCCACGCCGTACTGGAGCGCAAGGCGGATGCCGCCGCCGACCAGACCGCCCGCGACCGCGCCCGGCTGGAACGCAAGGGTGAAAATCGCCTTGAACGCCGGTAGAATGTAGTCGTAGTTGATGCCGAGAATGACGATGCAGCCGAGCACGTAGAACAGCGCCATGACCGGCACGAGCTTTTCGCACACGGTCGCGATGGTTTCGATGCCGCCGAGGATGATGATGGCGGTAACGATGCCGAACACGATGCCGATGACAATGCGCGGTATGCCGATGGGCAGGTTGGTTTCCATGACCTCAGCAATCGCGTTGATCTGCGTGCCGCAGCCGATGCCGAAGGACGCCAGCATGGCAAACAGCGCGAACAGAACCGCCATCACCTTGCCGAACTTCTTCCACTTGAGGCCGCGCTCAAGCGCGTACATCGCACCGCCCATCATACGGCCGTCCGCGGTCTGCACGCGGTACTTGACCGCGATCAGGCTCTCCGCGTACTTGGTCGCGATGCCGAACACGCCGGTCAGCCAGCACCACAGCACCGCGCCCGGGCCGCCGAGATAGATGGCCGTGCCGACGCCGATGATGTTGCCCGTGCCGATGGTGGACGCGAGCGCGGTCGTCAGCGCCTGAAACTGGCTGACGTCGCCCGGGGAGTCCGGGTCCTTCGTCACCGACAGCCGGATGCCGGTGAACGTCTTTTTCTGGATAAATCCGGTGCGCAGCGTCATAAAAATGTGCGTGCCGCACAGCAGAATGAGCATAGGTGCGCCCCATATCCAGTTTTCGAGCGAGGTGATAAAGCTCGAGAAAGCCTCCATGTTTTTCTGTCTCCTTTGCGGACAGAGCCGTGACTCCGCCGTTTTTTCCTGTTTCTCCGCTTCAAACAAAATAAGGGAGCGAGACCTCTGCCTCGCCCCCCGAACAGTTGAAACGGGAGCCGTCCGCGCGACGTTTTACCGTCATTGTACGCGAAATGCTCTACAATTATAACATGACAGCTTTCATAACACAAGTTGCGACTGTCGAAAAGCTTCCTTTTTTCTGCGATTTACCCCGTGCCGCGGCACGTACAAGGCTCAGCGGCGCACGACCGGGATTTCCGTCGTGTCCTTCTCGTCAAGGTTCGCAAGATAGTGGCGCGTCTCCTTCGCGATGACGCCCGAGAGCAGCAGGACGATCATGGGCAGTCCCCACAGCCAGCCGTCCAGTGCGTTGATGAGTTCGGTGAATTTCTCCATTTTCGTACCGTCCTTTCGTCGGCTTCTCCGCTGTGCGCAGAAAAGCAAAAAAGACACCGAACCGACAGTGGTTCCGCGTCTTTGCGAAATAATATCAGTATAATACCAGACAGCGAGCCAAAAATCAAGAGCCGTCCGCCAATTTGGTGAATTTTTATCTGACCTTATAAATTATTCGCAAACTGATTATTTTGTTCATGCCACAAAGACGGTATAATAACGGCATCACAGCAAAGAACGATAATCCGAGAGGAGAACAATAAAATGGCTACACGTTACGAACTCAACAAGGAACTGGCGCAGATGCTCAAGGGCGGCGTCATCATGGACGTTACCACCCCGGAGCAGGCAAAGATTGCAGAGGAAGCCGGCGCGTGCGCTGTCATGGCGCTTGAGCGCATCCCGGCGGACATCCGCGCGGCGGGCGGTGTTTCCCGTATGAGCGACCCCGGCATGATTCGCGGCATTCAGGAGGCGGTTTCCATTCCGGTCATGGCGAAGTGCCGCATCGGTCATTTCGTAGAGGCGCAGATTCTTGAGGCCATTGAAATCGACTACATCGACGAAAGCGAAGTCCTCTCCCCCGCCGACAACGTATATCACATCGACAAGACCAAGTTCAACGTGCCGTTCGTCTGCGGCGCACGTGACCTCGGCGAAGCGCTCCGCCGCATTGCAGAGGGCGCAAGCATGATCCGCACCAAGGGCGAACCGGGCACGGGCGACGTTGTACAGGCCGTCACCCATATGCGTGCGATGAACGCGGAAATCCGCCGCGTTCAGAACCTGCGCGAGGACGAGCTTTACGAAGCCGCAAAGCAGCTGGCCGTTCCGGTCGAGCTGGTGCAGTACGTCCACGAAAACGGCCGTCTGCCGGTCGTCAACTTCGCAGCCGGCGGCGTCGCTACCCCGGCGGACGCGGCGCTCATGATGCAGCTCGGCGCAGAGGGCGTATTCGTCGGCTCGGGCATCTTCAAATCCGGCGACCCGGCAAAGCGTGCGGCGGCTATCGTGAAGGCGGTCACGAACTACACCGATGCAAAGCTGATTGCAGAGCTGTCCACCAACCTCGGCGAGGCGATGGTCGGCATCAACGAAAGCGAAATCGCTCTGCTCATGGCGGAGCGCGGCAAGTAAGCCATGGCAACCGGCATTTTAGCGCTTCAGGGCGCGTTTGCCGAGCACGCCGCCATGCTCGACCGTCTTGGAGAGCCGCATTTTGAAATCCGTCAGGCACGCGACCTCGAAAAGCCGCTCGACCGCCTCATCATCCCCGGCGGCGAGAGCACGGTCATGCGCCGCCTGCTGCACGACCTTGCGCTGTATGACACGCTCCGCGAGCGTATTCTGGAGGGAATGCCTGTTTTCGGCACCTGCGCGGGTCTTATCCTGCTCGCAAAGCAGGTGGACGGCGGTGTTCCGTGCTTCGCGACTATGGATATTGCGGTCAAGCGCAACGCCTACGGCCGCCAGCTCGGCAGCTTCTTCACGAACGACAGCTTCGAGGGACTCGGCACGCTGCCGATGACCTTCATCCGCGCCCCCTACATCGAGTCGGTGTCGGGAAGCGCGAAGCCGCTCGCCGTTGTCGGCGGCAAGATCGTTGCGGCGCGGCAGGATAATCAGCTCGTCACCGCGTTCCACCCCGAACTCGATGAAAACACGGCAATCCATGAGTATTTTCTGAAAATGTGAAACCGAAGGACGCTCTTTTTTAGAGCGTCCTTTTCATTTCCGTTTCGTATAATATTACTATTTGTATTATTTCGCAAAATCCTCTTTCGCGCCGGAACGGGAGTGCTTTTGTTATATCCGTGTATTATATTACTACCAGTATATCGTATCTGCCAATTCCTGCTCGCAGGCGTCGAGGCATATTTCATACAGCCGCTGTACGGCGTCCTCACTGCCGCGCAGCCTGTGCATCCATCTTCCGTTATAGGCGACATAGAATTCCGGCGGATAGTAATAAAGATAGAGCGGCTGGCCGTTATAATCCGTCTCAAGCCGGTAGGTCAGCTGTCCCTCCGGGTATCGGCCCAGAATTTCGGGAATACTGTTCATTTTGATCTGCGGCAGCAGCTGCCGCACCTCGTCCGTGTCGAGCCAGCGCGTGACATACTGATGATAGCCGCCCTGTATCGTGCCCAGCACCTCGATTTTCCCAATGCCCTCCGCCTTCGGCATCGGCGCATATGGCACGAGCCACGCCGTGAGCGCGATACACGCCGCAGACGAGGCGAGCGCGTAAGTCAGTCCTCTTTTCACTGCGTTCCCTCCTCACTAAAAAGAAAAACCGCCAACGCAAAGGTTTATTTTCGCGTTGGCGGTTAAATGATACGTTTTTTAAGCTGAACTTACTTCAGGCCTGCGGTGATGATAGCCATCTGGTAAACCTCGTCTGCGTTGCAGCCGCGGGACAGGTCGTTGATCGGAGCGTTCAGGCCCTGAAGGATCGGGCCGTAAGCTGCGAAGCCGCCCAGGCGCTGAGCGATCTTGTAGCCGATGTTGCCTGCCTCGATGGACGGGAAGATGAAGGTGTTCGCCTGGCCTGCAACCGGGGAGCCCTTGCACTTGGTAGCAGCAACGACCGGGGATACAGCAGCGTCAAACTGAAGCTCGCCGTCGATAGCCAGCTCCGGATTCATTTCCTTTGCGTACTCGGTAGCCTCGCGGGACAGAGCAACCGTACCGCCCTTGCCGGAGCCCTTGGTGGAGAAGGACAGAACGGCAACCTTCGGGTCGATGCCGAAAGCCTTAGCGGTGTTTGCAGTCTCGATTGCAACCTCAGCCAGCTTCTGGCTGCCCTTCAGGGTTACGTTGCCTTCCTTATCGACAGAGTCCGGATAGTCGATGTTGATCGCGCAGTCGCCCATAGCCAGCTTCTCCTCAGCGCCGTCCTTCTCGCGGACGAGAATAAAGCAGGAGCTTACGAGGTGTGCGCCCGGCTTGGTCTTGATGAGCTGGAGCGCCGGACGAACGGTATCAGCGGTGGAGTAGGTAGCGCCGCCGAGCAGAGCGTCAGCCTTGCCCATCTTGACGAGCATGGTGCCGAAGTAGTTGCCCTTTGCCAGAGCAGCCTTGCAGTCCTCTGCGCTCATCTTGCCCTTGCGCAGCTCGACCATCTTCTCTACCATTGCGTCCATTTCCGGATAGGTAGCCGGGTCAATGATCTCCATGCCCTCGATATCAAAGCCGCCCTTTGCAGCAGCAGCCTTAACAGCCTCTACGTTGCCGACCAGGATGGAGTCCATCAGGCCGTCCTTCTTCAGGCGGGAAGCAGCCTCAAGAATACGGGCATCCTCGCCCTCGGTAAATACGATGGTACGCTTTTCAGCCTTCAGAGCCGAAATCAGGTTCTCAAACATATTTCATTCTCCTTCGTTATCTCGTTCCGTCCGGGCAGACTTCTCCCACGGGCAGAACAGTTTCTAAAGATATTATACACCCGTGCAGGCGTGCTCACAAGCATAATTTTGAGTATGTTGTGGTGAAATCATGAAACAATCGAGAGAAACGTTTTTCCGGCGCTGTGTTTCCGGCGGACTGAGGGCAGCCTGCCCTGCGGATAAGAAAAGGAGGACTGATTTTCGGCTTTTCCGGCAAAACTCACTTTTGCAGAGTGTTTTCCGCTCTGCGGAAAGGAGTTCTGTCATGCTGATTTACCGCTATCTCAACGGCAGGCCGCTTCACGGCGAGATGCCGCCGCTCACGCTGCCCTTTTCCCTCCCCCGGCAGCACCTTCCATTGTCCGCCCTGCCCTCCTCTGCTATACTGGAGCCGGAGGACGGCAGTCCCGGAAAGGGGAAATCATGAAACACACCGCTTTATATCTGCGCGTTTCGACCGAGGCGCAGGCCGACGAGGGATATTCTCTCGCGGCGCAGGCCGAAAAGCTCGAAGCCTACTGCCGCATGAAGGGCATCAGCCGCTTTACGCGGTATGTGGACGGCGGCTTTTCCGGTTCGAGCCTTAACCGCCCGGCCGTGACGCAGCTCATCGACTGCATCCGAAACGGCGAGGTCGAGCGCGTCGTTGTCTACAAGCTCGACCGCCTGAGCCGCAGTCAGAAAGACACGCTCTATCTCATCGAGGACGTTTTCGCGCCGCACAGCGTGGATTTCGTGTCCATCAACGAGAACATCGACACCGGAACGCCCTACGGCCGCGCCATGATCGGCATTCTGTCCGCCTTTGCGCAGCTTGAGCGCGAAAACATCTTTCTCCGCACGCGCATGGGCATGGTCGAGCGCGTCCGGCAGGGGTTCTGGCCGGGCGGCGGCAAAATACCGTTCGGCTACGACTACGACCCGGCGAAGGGCATTCTCGTGCCGAACAGCGACGCGGACACCGTGCGCGAGATTTACGCGCGGTATCTCTCCGGCGAGTCGGCCGGAAGCATCGCGCGGGCGCTCGGACTGAAATACGAGCATCTCGTGCGGCAGATCCTCGACCGCGAGAGCAACACGGGCGTCATCGTCTACAAGGGCGAGCGCTATCCCGGCCGCCACGAGCCGCTCATCGACCGCGAAACATGGCTGCGCGCGCAGCGCCGTCTGCACCGCCCGAACCGCCCCCGCGCCGCCGAGAGCGGAAAGCTGCTGACCGGCCTGCTCGTCTGCGGACACTGCGGCGCGAAAATGCGCTACCAGAAATGGGGAAAGGCCGGCGACCGGCTGGTCTGCTACTCGCGCGATAAGTCCAAGCCGCATCTCGTGCATGACGCGGACTGCCCGAATCGGGGCGTCATGGCGCGTGAGGTCGAGGAGGTCGTGCAGCGCGACCTTGCCCGGCTCGCCGCGCAGCCGGATACGCCGGGCGATGCCGCTGCCGGGGAACAGGCCTGCCGCCGGGCGCTTCAAAAGGCCGAACGCCGTCTGCGCCGCCTGTACGAGCTGTACGCCGAGGACGAGGACGATACGCTCCGTGACGCCATCGCCGCCGCGAAGCACAGCCGTGACCGCGCCGCCGAAGCGCTGCTTGCCGCGCAGCAGCAGGCCGGACAGACCGCCGCACAGGATGACGCGAAAGAGACGCTGCGAAGCGTCGGCGCACGCTGGGACAGCCTGACCGCGCAGGAGCGGCAGTCGCTCGTCCGCGCCTGCGTCGAGAAAATCGTGCTTCGGAACGATAAAATCGAGATATTCTACACGATTGACAGCGCGGAACGCAGCGCATCACAGGCAGGATAAGTCTTTTTCACCTTCGAACGTTCATGCCGATGATCATTGGGGAAATCCGCCGCTATCTGCGCGACAACAGTACACTTCGCGTTTCCCGCAGTCTGCGCGACACGGCGTACCGCGCCTTGCAGGCCAAGGAAGCCTTCGTGCGCGAGCACCAGCGCGAGCCGGACATCGTGGAGCTGGCGCGGGCGATGGACGTCCCCAAGGAGGAAGTCGTGTTCGCGCTCGACGCCATCCTCGACCCGGTGTCGCTGTTCGAGCCGGTGTTCCATGACGGCACAGACACGGTCTGCGTGATGGACCAGGTCGGCGACACGCGCAACACCGACGACCACTGGCTCGCCGACATCGCCCTGCGCGAGGCCATCGACAGCCTGAACGACCGCGAAAAACGCATCATCCGCCTGCGCTTTTTCGAGGGACGGACACAGATGGAGGTCGCGCGTGAGATACACATCTCGTCAAACAAAGGGACGCCATCTCCCGAGCCCGCCGCCGCCCAGATGGAAATGAGCTTTTCAAGACCCCTTTCCGCCCGCCGCGGCGAATATGCGGTTACTTACTGCGTGAAGTGGCGGTTTGGGTGACGAAAAGAGTCCGGCCCCCGATTGGGAGCCGGACTGTTAGGTGTATGCTGTTTTTGTAGGGGAGATTAGTGCGCGCTGAACCACTTGCAACGCTTTGCATTGGAATCGCTATACTCATACGGAGAATCGCCATCTGTCCAGTTACTGAGCTTTGCCGTTACATTGGACAGATTGATTTCGATGTTCAATCCGGTAGGACCAAGCGCAAGCACCTCGCTCGTGACAAGTGCGCTGCCGCCCGACATGGTAAAGTTGCTCGTTGCAACACCGAAACTTGTGTCAGTACCCGAGGGAGAACCGTTCGTCCAATATTTCGACTCGCCGCTGGTGGCAGTGAGCGAACCGCCGGTAATGCTTACCGACTGCGGTGCACACACGCCATAGTTCTTTGCCTGTGAGCTCGTTCCGTGGGCACGCACGCCGCCGTTGTAGCTCTTCATCGCACCGCTTGCCTGCACTGTGCCGCCGTTGATGAGCAGCCGTGCCGTTCTGTTCGTAGAACTCCTCGATACACTGATACCGCAGCTGCTGCCGTACACCGCGTTGGAACTGGAGTTAATATCGATGTAGTCACTGCCCTTTGCCGTAACAGTGCCGCCGTTTACGGTCATATCGCCATTTTGCACCTCAATACCGGCGCTGATAGCACTAATGTGTGCCATTGCTTCGCGCTGCACCGTATCGACCGCACTGGCATTAACGGTGCCGCTGTTGATGGTCAAATTGCCGCTCTCCACATAAATACCGTAGCTGTATGTCTCATAGGTAGATGTATTCTCGGCGCCGCCGCGCGTATTCAGCGTACCGTCGCCTTCGATTACCAGATTACCGTCCCGAACCACGATTCCGGCATTTCTATTCTTGTTTCCGGAATTGGTGTTCGTCAGTGTGTTCGTACCCTTCAGAACGATATGCAGCGTTTTGTTTTCTTCGGTGTTATGGTAGCCGTCATAGTAAATGACGCCGTTATAAGAATTGTCGCTAGGTGTCGTGTACGTATGTCCGTTGTTTGTTGTCAGCGTGCAGTTTTCCAGCGTCAGGGTGTTGGTCTCGCCGTCAAAGTAGGCTGTGCCATCGCCCAGAATATTATCGGCGTTCGCGCCCTTTACCTGCGTGCTGCCAAGATAGAGATTGTACACCGTGTTATCCTTATCCCAATGCGCATACAGCGTATGATTTTCTGCGGTGGAAACCGTATCGTCCGCCGTTACCTTGTTGCCGCCGGTTTCCTGCGTGAACCAGCCGAGGAATTTATAGCCGGAACGTACAGGTGTATTCGGCAGCACGTACTTTTCATCAAAGGTAACCTGCTTGGTGATTTTTTCCGCGCCCTCATAGTTCAGGTCAAACGTCACCGTGTACTCATTCGCCGTCCACTTCGCGTAGAACGTCTTAGCTTCCGTTGCATCTGCCGGGATTTCGGTTACGGCATCGCCGCTGAAGCCGGAGTTCGTGAACCAGCCGCCGAAGGTATAGCCGGTGCGGGTCGGAGCTGCGAGCGTTACCGCCGTACCGTAGGTGTAACTGCTCGGGTTGCCGGGGGCGTTCGTGCCGTTGTTCAGTTTGTAGGTGATGTTATAGGTGTTCAGCGAGTCGCTGAACTGCGCCGTGTAGGTCGCGTTACCCGTTACCTCAGTCAGCGCAGGCGACCAGCCGGTAAAGGTATAGGTGTGGCCGGTGTCCTTCTTGGTCGGCGTATCGCCCTTATAATTCGGCATTGCACCGTAGCGGAGTGTTTCTTTTTTCAGCTCGGTATCGCCGTTCATCCACGTAACCGTATAGGTCAGGCGGTCATAGTAGATGCTGATAACCGTCGAGCCGTCGGGCGCGATAGCGCTCTGCTTGAACTCCTTTGCCGGTGCGAAGCCGGTGTAGGTTTTGGCTACCGCCTCGGTCTGCTGACCGGTGATGCCGGAGAGCGTTTCGGACTCGAACTCGGTGTAATTATTGTCCGCAATATCCTCAGTATTCTGCTGATAGTGCTTGACGGTGTAGGTTGCCTTGCCCTCTTTCCAGTGCGCGTAGAGCGTCTGCGGTGCGGTGATGGAAACCTTGGTGTCTGCCGTTACCTGTTTTACCTGTTCGCCGTCCGTCTGCGCGGTAAACCAGCCGAGGAAGTCATAGCCGGCCCGCTCGGGCGTTGTCAGTGCGCTGTAAGTGCCATCGTAGGTGACTGTTATCTTTGTGGGTTCCGCCGCGCCGTCATAGTTCAGGTTCAGCGTTACATCGTAGGGCTTCGCCGTCCACTTCGCGTACAGGGTCATGGCGTCCGATACCTTATCGCTGTCAAAGTTCCATGCCTTGGTGCAGCTCTGGTCGGTGTACCAGTCGCCGAAGGTGTAGCCGGTTCTGGTCGGGGCGCTCGGCTTCATGATTTTCTCGTCGGTCTTGACTGTCTGGCCTGCCACATCCGTGCCGCCGTTCGTCACGAAAGTGACAGCGTTATCGTTTGCCGTCCACCGCGCGGCGTACTCTGCGCTCTCGGTGACGATTTTCGGCAGTTCCGAGTTCCAGCCTGCAAACGTGTAGCCACTGCGCGAGGGAGTCGGTGCGTGCAGGTCTGCGCCGTGCTTATAGGTCTGCACAACGTTTTCCGTGCCGTTGTCGAGATTGAACATTACGGTATACTCGTTGCGGTCATAGTAGACCTTTACGACCGTGCTGCCGTCCGGCGCGATGGTCTTTTTCTCGGCGGATTTCTCGTGGAAGCCGGGATATTCCTTAACCGGAACCGCCGCTTCGCTCTCGGTCGTGCCGGTCAGCTTTTCCGACTCCGTATTAACGTAGCCGCCGCCCAGCTGTTCCTGATAGCGCTCTACCGTGTACTTCGTGTCCTTGGCGGGCTGCCACTTCGCGTAAAGCGTCATGCCCTTGCTGCTGTCGCTGAACGAGGGCATGGTGGTGAGTGTTTCCGCCTTGGTGTCGTAGGCGCTGTCCTTATACCAGCCGTCAAAGACGTAACCCTGTTTTACGGGGTCTGCCGGCCAGCTGAGCGCCATGCCGGCGCCGCCGGTCAGCTGCGGAACCGCCGAGCCGCCCACGGAGTCAAAGCTGATGTAGCGTTCGCCCTCGGGGTCGCTCCACGCGATGTGAATGACCTTCTGAATGGGCTTGGACGTGAAAGCGAGCGCCGCCTTTTTCCATGTGATGGTCATGTCGGTGTCCTCTTTGAGAGAACCGGCGGTGACAGGCTTGACCATTACCGTGTTGCCTGCCGCGTCATAGGTAAAGCTCGGGTTGGAGAAAGTGATATAGAAATTCTGCTCGTTCGGACCGGATTGGCTGCTGTCCTTGTTTACCGTGCCGAGTTCGCCGGATTTGAGATCCATGCTGCGCATATCGTAGGTGGACGCCGGGAGCGTCATAGTGCGTGCGGCTTTGAGCGTGTAGCTTGTGTTTCCGCCGTCCGCGAAGGCATAGACGTTCTGCATCTCACCCGCCGACCAAAGCGGCCACTGGTTCGCGTAAATCGTCGGGTTCCATGTCAGCTTGCTGCTGTTGAACGCCTGCGCGACAAATTTGATGTCGAGATACATACCGATTTCGATCATCATGGCGCCGGCGGAGTTTTCCGTCTTGCCTGCGCCCTGCTTCCACGCCAGATGGTAGAAGAAGTAGCCCCACAGCTGCGCATATGCGCCGACGTCGGCGGTAATGCCGATTTTATCGAGCTTTAGCGAGAACAGGCCGACATACATTTCCAACCGCAGTCCCGCTCGTATGCCGATAGTGCCCACGACGTAGAAATCGAAGTTATACTGCGGTGTGATAATGTCGATGGTCTGGTTGGTGGTCTGGCGGGACTTTACCCGAACGGAGAAGTTATAGCGCTTCTGGGTGGTGTAGTCGAAGCTCATGCCGAGCGAAACCGCGAGATTGGCGCTGACGATAAAGCTGCCCTTGACCTGCCAGCAGAAAATGTGCAGGAAGGCGTTGCCGTTGTTCTCGAACAGCTTGACGTTCAGAATTTCAGTCCACGTATCGTCTGCGTTCGACATGACCTTGCTGTAGATCTCCGACAGGGAATCCATGCTGCCGCCGGTGCTCGTAATGCCGTCCGGCTTCTGCGCGAACTCCTTCATCTCGTCCATGATGCCGGAGAGCTTGTCGATCATGTTTTCGTCCTCGTCGCCGTCCCCGGTGGACATATTGGCGGTGAAGCCGATACCGGTGTAGTTGCCAACGTCAAAGGCGGCGTTCAGCGAGTAGTCGTACCTCAGGAAGCCGATTTTGTGGCGCTTGGTGCTGATGCTCTGGCGGAGGATAACCTCCTCGTCAAAGACCGCCGTGACTTCGATTTTAATGTGGTCGCCCAGCTCGACCTCGAACGGAACGTTTACTCTTACCTTGAAGCCGCGGCCTTGCAGGTGATCGAGCCATCTGTTCGCCCCGACTTCAATCTTTATCTTGTTCCGGTCGAAGTTGACCTTCGCTTTGCTGCCGCCGGCGCGTGCATAGACGCCGTTCAGCGACCGCACGATCTGCGTGTTTTCCATGCGCTGCGCGACTGCGGCCATGTCAGGAACGGTTTCGAGGTTGTCGCTCTCGCTCATAACCGCCGCGAGATAGGCTGCGGTCTGCTCCGCGACTTCGTTTTCCTCGAAGTCCTGCAAAATCTGCGTTTCGATTTCCTGCTGTTGCTCTTTGGAAACCTCGACCTGCTGCTCCTTCGAATAGTAAACGTCAAGAGAGGTTTCAACATCTTTTTCGGTAGCGGTTTCGTAGGTGATAACGTAATCGCCATTGCTATTTGTGGTAAAATTCTCGATTTTGCCGTATTCGGTCGGTTCTGCGTCGCTTGCATTGGTAAAGCCGAGGAAATCTCCCTTATCAAGGCTCTTAGCCTCAACCTTGCTCATCGCCGTATTGAGATTGTCGGCGGCGATAGTGAGAACCTTGCCGTCCGCCTTATCCTTGTCCCAGTCGTTCTGAACCGGCAGTACATCGGGCATGAACAGCACATCTTCTACATCTGCCATCTCGTAGCTGTAACTGTTATTCGTGTTGACGGCCGTGATTTTGATGTAGGCAACGTCGCCCTCGGTGGAGGTGACGTCATCGAGATTTACCGCGCCGTCCTTGACTGCGAGAACATCGCCGATTTGGAGCTTGCCGTCCTTATAAGTAAACGTGCCGCTCTCGGCGTTCTGCGTGGCGATGCCGCTGTTATCGACCTGATACAGGCCCTTGAATACCGCGTCCGAGAGGCCCTCGGTCTTGCTGACATCGACCTGCTGAACGCTCGTGTTCAGCTTCGCGTTCTTGACCTCGTTTTTCGCGGTCAGGATATTCAGATAACGGATAGCGGCAAGCTGCTCCGCGCCGTCCAGAACGAAGCGGGCGTTATCGTCCGTCAGCTCGACCTGATAGGTCTGACCGGCTTCGAGGTCGGCGGTGACGCTCGTGCCGTTTACCGTGCAGTCCACCGCCATATTGCCGCCGGTGATGTTTACGAACTTGAATGCGTCCTTGGCGTCCTTGGCGTCCTCTACGCCCGTCAGCGCAAAGGTATATTTGCCCGCGGAAACGCCGTCCTTCGTTACATAATTCGGCGTTTCGATTGCGCTGACTTCCTCGCCTGCCGCAACCTTGGCGTAAAGGGTCATGCTGCGGTCAACCGTGTCGGCGGCTTCCGCACCCTTGGTCAGCGCCTTGTCGTAATACCAGCCGAGGAACACCATGCCGGCCTTGACCGGGGTGGGAAGCTGGCTGATGGGCGTACCTGCCGGATAGGTTTTGCTCTCCGGCATCGAAATCGCGGTGTCCGGGCCGTTATCACCGAGCGCGAACTCCACGAGATACGAGGTAGTCGCAGAGCCGCCCGAAGAGCTGTGAGAGCCGTTCGAGGTGGTCGGTTTGGTATTCGGTTTGGTATTCGGTTTGGTATTCGGCTTGGTCTCCGGCTGCTGCGCCGCATCCGGGTCCACGCTGACGCGGTCGCTCTTGACGCCCGGCTCGCTGTACCAGCTGTCTACCGTTTTGTCCGTGCGCATGCAGATAACCGCCGTCTGTGCGCGGGTCGCGTTGCCCTCCGGGTCGAAGGAAACGCCGTTGCCGTTCAGAAGTCCCTGCTTCCACAGCTTGGTGACGGCGTCCCGTGCGTAGGGCGCGACCTTGTCAAGGTCGTCCGGCAGGGTGGTGACGTTCTCGCCGGTGTCGTAATTTACCTGAAACGCGTCGAAATAGCGCACCAGAAAGGCCGCCATCTGCTGACGGGTCACAGTTGCGTCCGGCAGGAACAGGCCGTTGCCCGCGCCGCTCGTGATGCCGTACTTCGCCGCCCACTGCACGTAGGGCGCGCAGTAAGAGCTGTTTTTGACGTCGCCGAAGCCGCTGTCTCCCGGATAATCGGCGGTGTCAACGCCCGCCATGCGTCCGAGAACCGTCACGAACATACCGCGCGTCAGCGTCCCGTTGGCGCCGAACGTTGTCGCGGTGATGCCGTTAAAGAAATTGTTCGCACGAGCGTAGCGCACCGCCGAATAGTACCAGTCACTCGGCTTTACGTCGGTGAACGGCATACTCTCGGGCGTTCCGCTCTGCGAGGCCGTGGTATTCGGCACGCCGTCCGCTTCAGCCGCCAGTGCCCCCGCAGGGATGAAGCTGAGCGTCATGCAGAATACCAGAAACAGGCTGATGATTCGTTTCTTCATGAGTTACCCTCCTCGTCAGGTGAAGTGCCATGGCGCAGAACCGCCACTTTATAGCTTCATCTTATCAGCTTTTTCGACAGAAGCCACACAGCGTGCCCGAAATACGCTTTGGGACGCCTGAAAAGCAAGGAGGGGAAAGAAAAGGAAGCCCGTGAGGGGCTTCCTTTGGAGCGGTGTTTACTTGGTAAATGCGATGGTCGGTTCAGCACCAAAGCTGAAAGACCCCGGCATCGTAACGGTAAAGTTAATAGTCGAAGTACCATCGGAGATTACAAGCATACTCGTCTTGGTATCAAACGTTTCATACGGAATCTTCAGAGAAATCTTGTTCTCTTCGATATAATACGCTCCGCCGTTATCAAGGTTATAGATAGAGCTGGTTTTGTCATATGCCACATCATTTACAGTAACGGTTAAATTCTGCGCCAGCCACTTTTCTGCATTGGAAAATGCGAGCGTACAATATGCGTTGCTGCCTTTGGTAATCGTCGGCAGTTCGGTCGGAACCTTTACTTCGCTCTCGCCCGGCTTAGTCGGCTGTTCCGGCTCGGTGGGTTCGGTCGAACCGCCGGAAGCGGTCTTGGTGACGGTAACGGTCAGCGTTTCATATCCGTCTGCGGAAATCGCAACGGTATTGTCGCCGTCCTCAAATGCAGATGCACTCAGAGCCAGAATGCGGTCGTTCGAGTAGTCTGCCGCATTCTCAGTCGTCCAGCCGAACTGGTTGTCACTCAGAGAATAGAACGGATACATATTGTTGTATTCGTAAGAATGGCCCTTCACCGTAATAGTCTTTGCGTAGTTCCACCAAGCGAATTCTACATCACCAAAATGAAGTCTGTAAATGCCGTCCTTCAATTCCACGGTCGGATTTGCATTCGGCACCGGATTAACGCTGACTTCGCCCGCCATCGTAAACTTCGCCGTCAAATTCTCGTAATACTCTGCCGACAGGGTGAGCTGATAGCTGCCCGGCTTGACGTTGTGGAGCGAAATGGTCTTGTTGTCCGCGCTCAGGACGTAGTAAACCTCGTCGCTGCCTTCAACGCCCTTACCGTAAACCGCATCGTCGCCGAGTTTGACGGATTTCAGATTTTTCAGAAAATCGCCGTTCGAGTTCTCAACCGTGATAACGACCGGCTCGCCTGCTGCGGTGTCTGCAACCGAGAGAGAAAGACCCGTTTCGTTCACCTTATTATACGCAAACTTCACGGTCTGCGGCTTGTAGCCTGCGGACTCGATTTTCAGCGCGTTCTCGCCGACGTGGAGCAGGTCCTTTTTCAGCGTGATGGTGTTACCGCGGATGTTGTAATACTCCTCGCCAAGCTCGCGCCAGTCGCCGTTCAGATAGAGCGCGGAAACCTTGCCGAGGTAATCCTCGCCGTTTGCGAAAGTCAGAACAACGTCCTTCCCCTGCTCGTTCTCCGAAACAGCCGGTTCGATGAAATCGAGCTTGCCGGACGCGCTGCTGTCCTGAATGTCGCCGAGCAGGCCGTCCTCGAGGATTGCCTTGGTGGCGTGCGGCGGGAATACGCTTGCCTCATGGCTCGACTTGAAATCCGCGTAGGACTTCCACAGCTTACCGTTACGGTCGGTCGAAACGTAGTCCGTGTAATCCGTGCCGCTGAAATACTTGACGTCGCCCTTGTTGAATACGCTGTCCAGTGTGGAGGCGTTGTACTTCCAGTATTCGAGAACCGCAGTCGAGTCGGCAGTCGATTTGTTCAGCTTATCGAGCACGTTCGCGTTCGCGACAAGGTCGCTGTCGAATAGGAAATCAGTCGAGATGGCGTAGCCGGACGAGCCATCGCTGCTGCTGCCGCCGGAAGTGCTGCCGGTTGCGCGGCTGATGGCGTCATAGGTGACGGCAGTCTGCTTGGCCGGTTCTTTGCCCTCCGCTACAGTGAAGCTCTTGCTGAACTTCCGGAAGCCGTTCGCCTCGATGGTGAGCGTATAGTCGCCCTTGTACGGCAGGTTGTTGCGGCCGTCCGTTGCCGAAACGTCGTTATAGAGCACGAACAGGTCCTGACTGATGAGGTAGTAATCCTTGATTTTTTCGAGCGTTTTCGTTTCGCCGGTCGGGTCGGTGAGCGTTACCTTTTCAATCGGGTCCACAATGCCGTAAACCAGATTACTAACCGCAAAGTGCAGATTTACACCCGACTGCGGTGTTTCCTTTACCTTGAGTACGGGGACGTCATGGTTCTGGACATGGATGGACGCGAGCGCTGTGGACTTGACGCCGCTGCTGTCGGTCGAGGTCACGCGGACGTAATAGCGGCCGTTGGAGCGGAAATTATCCTGATTGAACGGAATGGTCAACGTCGCGACCGTGCTGCCGTTGTGCTCTGCCGTGCCCTTCGTAAAGTTCAGATTGCGGTTCCACGTGTTCTTGTACTGGTCGTAGGCGACGAGCTGAACCGCGCCCTCGCTCGACGAAGCATCATAGGACGCAATATTGTCGAACCACGCCTTGTCGGCTTCCGAGGTGTAGTTGAACATGACGACAACTTCGCCGTTGCCGTTCTCGTCCAGAACGGTTGCCTCGGAGTAGCTCGGGTGCTCGCTGCGGACAGCGGTCGTACCGAAAGTGGTCTTGCTCGGCAGGACGCGCACGTTGCCTGCGTTATCGTAGTTGGTGAGGTAGTAATCCCAGAGGTCGAGCGGACCGTGCTTGATGAAGTAATCCGGGAGATAGTCCTCGCCGGTGTAGACCGCGCCCTCTGCGGCCGTGCCGAGGGAAATCGTCTGCGTCTTTGCGCCGCTTGTCAGCGTGACCGAACCCGGCTGCGCCACGAGCGGAATTTTCGCAACCGCGCCGTCATCGGTCACCTTGGAAACCGTCTTCGTGACATCTGCGCCGTCTACCGTAACGGTCGTGCCGCCGAGCGTAAAGCCGTCCTTGAAGCTGAGCGCGAGATACGCGCCGGTGTCGGTGGAAACGACCTGCGCGTCCGCGATTGCGGCCTGCGTCACCTGACTGCTGCCCGAAGTCGAACCGCCGGACGAAGAACCGCCAGAGGAGGAGCCGCCGGAAGAACTGCCGCCCGAGGAGGACGAACCGCCGGAAGAACTGCCGCCGGAAGAGCCGCCCGACGCGCCGCCGGAGGTCGAGATGCTAACGGTTTCGGTCTTGCCTGCGTCAACCGCCTTGCTGCCTGCCTTAACGCCGGAAACGCCTGCTGCGGCGGAAACCTTGGTGTCGGTGGTGGAAACCGAAACGTTATTCGCGTTCACCTGTACCGCGCCGACCTTGCCGGAACCGGAGATTTTCGCGCCGTCCGCGATGACGGTGATGCTGTCAATCGAACCGGAAACCGCGATGTCGGTGTTCGCGACGATGCCCTTGCCGGCCTTAGTGTTCGCGAAGTTTACGCCGCTCTCGCCGCCGCGCAGCAGAATGCGGCCGGTGACGGTGACGTTCGAGAGGTCGATCTGCGATACGCCGTCCGCGATAATCAGATCGCCGTTGATGGTCTTTCCCGCGAGTGATACGCTGTTGTCGCGCACGATGAGGCTGCCGTCCACGGTTTCGGGGAGCGATGCGCTTGCGTCCGCATAGGTGCTCGCCATATCGCTGATGATTTTGGCAAATTCCGCGCGGATAATGTTGCTTTTCGGGTTCAGAGCGCCATTCGCGCCGTTTACATAGCCGTTTTCAACGAGCGCAGCCGCGCTGTCCGCCGCCCACGAAGAAACGCTTGCACTGTCCGAGAAAACGTTCAGCGAAGCGGTGCCGCCGCTTTCGAGCGCAAACGCGCGTGCCAGTACGGCGAACGCCTCCTCACGGGTGATGGGGCGTTCCGGGTTCAGCTGACCGTTCGCGCCCTGAAAGGTGCCCATGGCAACCGCCGCCGCGAGGTCGCTTATGTACCACACATCCGCGCTCACATCGTTGTAGTCGGAGAGGTCGGCGGTCTTTTTAGCGGCAAAGGCGCGGTTGATGATGGCGGCCATCTGCGCGCGGGTCAGCAGGCCCGCACCGTCAATCCGTCCGTTCGCACCGTTCAGCAGACCGTTGTCCACGGCGCGGCGCAGACCGGCTGCCGACCAGTCGCTCGGGAAATCCGAAAAATCGTCCGCCGAAGCGGCAAATGCGTTCGCCGGCAGAAGCATCGCGCCCGCCAGAAGCATTGCTAATGTCTGTTTCTTGTTCAAGGTGTATCCTCCTGTGTTTCTGTCGCTGTTGGTTGCTTGCGGCTAACTGTACCGGTGAAAAAAATCCGTTCCCGCCGGAATGGACTGCGATCACGTTTTGGTTATCGTACACTAACTCATATGCAGCAATTAAAATAACATACGAGCCAAGCCTTGTCAAATACAGTTTTTTGCAGCAAATTCCGGTGTTTTCACAAAGTTGACGCAGAAAATGCATCTTTCGGGCGGAATAGTTAGATATAGCTAACTCGGGCGCATTGTTTCGGAAATGTGAAATTTTTTTGAGAAAACGCGGTTTCGGACGGCGAGGATGGAATGGGACGGGGATTTTTCCATAAGATAAAACAGAACCCCCGAGAGCCTCGTACTGATTGCGGTATGGGACTCTCGGGGGAGTATATATACACTTTTACGATTTAGCACGTTGCTGCAACGTGTTTACCTTACCGTTTTCCCTCTTGCGTCTTAAATGCGAAAAAGCGTTGACCGCAATAATTGAACGCCGTGAACAGGCACATGCCCACCAGCATAGAAATATTATCTCGCACAGCGGCGGCGGCACCGTTCAGCAGATGCAGACACAGCGGTTTTGCGATACCATACGCCAGCAGATAGCAGACCGCGATATTGAAGGCAAAGCGCACAACCTGCTTCCAGCTTTTCTCCTTGTTCCGGAAAGTGAAAAACTTATTCAGAAAGAAACTGAGAATGCTCGTTAAAATGTAGTTCGATGCCGAGGACACCCAGTATGAGCAATGCGCCAGATTGTATAATCCGAACATAATTGCCGTTCCGACCACTGTATTAATCACTCCAACCATCACGAAACGCACAAGTGTTCCATCGAGAATTTTTTTCATCGGCTTGCATCTCCCGTTTCCTGTATGATATAAATCGGGCGTTTTTTCGTTTCCAAATAGGTTTTCGCCAGATATTGCCCTATTACGCCTAACGACAATTGAATGGAACCACCTATTAACAGCAGCAAGCATGCTAAAGTCGGAAAGCCCGCAACCGCTTCTCCCCAAATGATTGTTTTCAAGATAATACAAATCATCTACAAAAATGCAATTATACAAAATGCAACGCCCATAATTGACGCAATTGATAGCGGGATAGTGGTAAACGCAACAAACCCCTCAATAGAGTACAGGAGCAAGTTCCAGAAAGACCATGTAGTTTCTCCCGCAACCCTTTCGACGTTTTCATACGGAATCCACTTTGTTTTGAATCCAATCCAACCGAAAATACCTTTCGAAAAACGATTATAGTGAATATTTGTGCCGACGCCATGCGCTTCCAGATATTCTTTCAAATTGTCTCTGCTGTCGCACTGCACCGCAAAATATGCCATACCGGTGTGCCGTGTTTAACAACTGGCAGCTGGATATACGGGTTCCGAATTTCCGAAAGATACCGGTCAGCAATTTTACTGCGATTATGATTCCACTGTTCTAAATAAGGCAATTTCGCCGAAAGAAATGCAGCCTGCATTTCATCGAGACGCGAATTCACACCCATAAATTCGTGTACATATTTCTTCTCCGAACCATAATTACCAATGGCGCGAACCCGTCTTGCAATCTCTTCATTGCTTGTCACAACAGCTCCGCCATCTCCCAGTGCACCCAGATTTTTACCCGGATAAAAGCTGAAGCAACCTACATCTCCCCAATTACCTGCACGTTTTCCCTTGTATGTAGCACCATGTGCTTGAGCCGCATCTTCGAGAACACGCAGGCTATATTTCTTCGCGATCTCACAAATTTGATCCATTGGTGCCATCTGGCCATACAGATGAACGGCTATAATAGCTTTCGTGCGATTTGTTATCGAATCTTCAATCTTAGACGGGTCAATCAATGCCGTTTCCGAATCCACCTCAACAAACACAGGCTTTGCGCCAGCATACTCAACAGCTAACGCAGTTGCTATAAATGTAAATGATGGAACAATAACTTCATCGCCCTGTCCTATATTCATTGCTTTCAGCGAAAGCATTAATGCATCCAAACCATTTCCGCAACCCACACACTCTTTCGTACCACAGAATTGCGCAAACTGTTTTTCAAAGTACCTGCATTCCTCCCCCTGTATAAACCAATTGCTATCTAACACTCTTTCAAAAGCTGCTTTCAACTGAGGCATACACTCACTATGAATAATCTCTAACGATGAAAAAGGAATTTTTCTCATTTTACTTCTCTCCAAAATATAGGCTTGCTTCACTTACATATTGTTCATAATCACGTATATAGTCAGATTCTGTACATTTTTCAACACCCTTACCTGCCAATCTCCGGCAGCCGCAAGGACAGACCATTTCTGCGCAAAAATACCCGCCACAGCACAAAAGCCGTGACGGGCAGCAGAACGGCAGACACGAATATGTCTGCTGTTTTTATTTATCAAATTGGGAATATACCGTTTCCTCTTCAAATGAATAGACAGACTATTGATGCAGCGATATAATAAATCTATCCATAAACGGAAAGGAGCGACCTGTCGTGAAGCATCACCGAGCCAAAATATCCATTTTACTCCTAAGCGTCCTTGTAATTATTTCGCTGACGGCGTGTCAGAGCGCTGACGATCAGACTTCCGCAACAGACAACACTCCCCTGCCCCAAGAAACCCCAATCCCCGACTCTGAAATCATACTCTTCGAGCAAGAAACGCCCTCAATTTATCAGGATAAAACCGTAATAAACGACAATTCCCGCCTTGATTTAGCATATCGCCCGGTTCTCGAAGAAGTCATTCCGCACGCAACTGCCATCGTTCAGGCGACAGTCGATAGCATGGAATATACTTCCATCGGTGCTAACGCATGGACCGTTATTGACGCCGCTGTACAAGACGTGTTGTCTGGCGACCCGTCGGACAGGTCAAACATTACCATCTACGCATATGGCGGGTATATTTCTATGAAAGATGTTGCCACGGCGGAACATAATCGAGAAAGCTATACCGATATGACGGATGAAGAGCTGGAAAATACGATCATCCGCCAAGCAGCCGATATGCAGGAAAGCCCTTTAGTCGGTCAGCAGTATATCTTTTTCCTCGGTGCTCCGACCGACGATATGCCGGCTGACGCATATGAACAGCTGGGTTGGAAATTCTGTCAGATGTTAGTAGGTGACGATGATACGCTTTATTACGTCCCTTACCCTGCCGAAAACGCCCCATCGCCTGCTGATAACGCCAATGATATTGCGCATATCACGCTAAACGACCTCAGAGAATTGATCCATCGATACACCTCCTGAAATTTCACGAGAGAACCAAAGGCGCAGACCTGCTGCATGATGGACTTTAACGCCCCACAAAAACCAACCCCTTCCCGTTACGAGAGGAATAACGGGAAGGGGTTTTATACTGTTTTATATTTTACGTCTTACTGGCTGATCGTCTGGCGGAGCGCGTCGATGGAGGTATGAACACCGGCGTCAACCGTCATGGTGAGGTCCTCCATTTCGAGAGAAACGTCGCCGTCGTAGCCCATCATGTGGCAGACAGAGAAGAATTCCTTCCACCACTGGAGGTCCTTGCCGCAGCCGACCGCAACGTAGTTCCATACGCGGTCAGCGGACTCGGTAACGGGGCGCGGCTCAAGCAGGCCGTCGGTGTCGGCCAGACCGCGCTCGATGCGGGCATCCTTGCCGTGCACATGGAAGATGCAGCCCTTCAGTGCACGCGCCGCTGCGATCGGGTCTGCGCCCAGAACCATCATGTGGGACGGGTCGAGGTTGATGCCGAGCATCGGGTCGGTAGCCTCACGCAGCTTGAGCAGGGTCGAAGCAGACCAAACCATGGTGCCCGGGAATTCCTCGATTGCAATATGCTCGATGCCGCACTTCTTGCAGTGTGCGATAAATTCGTTCCAGAACTCGATGGTTACCTTCCACTGGTACTCATAAGCCGGAGCCATGAAGTCCGGCCAGGAGACGGTGGAGGTGATCCAGTTCGGAGTGGTGTCGGTCTCGTTGCCTGCCGGCAGACCTGCCATGGCTACGATCTTCTTAACGCCAAGCAGACCTGCGAGCGTTGCGCAGTCATACATGGACTTCTTGTATTCCTCGCCGGTCTTGGACGGCCAGAGCGGGTTGCACGAGGTGTTCAGTGCAGAAATGCGCATGCCGCGCTTTTCAAGCTCCATCATGAACGCTTCACGCTTGCCTGCGTCCGCGAGCAGCTCGGCGGTGTTGCAGTGCTTGCGTGCGCCCCAGCCGCCGGCGGTCATCTCGACCGCGTCAATGCCGAGGGACTTTACCTTGTCGAGCATATCCGTGTAGGACAGGTCAGCGAATACATCGGTGCAGATTGCGAGTTTCATATAAATTTGCCTCCTTGCAGTGCGGACGGGTGCACGAACCTCGCACACCCGCCGAAGAAAAAAGAGAGAAGATAGGTTCTGAGATGAATTGAAGAAAAGTGCGGGAAATTATGCCTTGTAGAAGTCCGGCATCTCGTCGTAGACGACCGGCTGAATAGTCTGGGTCTCGCGTGCCTTGGAGGCCGCCGCCGCTGCAACCTGGCAGCAGTAGCCGTCCCATGCGGTCGGGCCGTCAACGTAGCCTGCCTTGGAGGCGTTGATCCAGGTCTGGATTTCCGCGTTATACGCATCTGCAAAGCGCTGGAAACAGTCGGTGTACATCGCCTGACCGGTGGTTGCGTTTGCATTTACCGAAATGTAGTTCGGCTTCGGCATATTGAGCACCGCGCCGTCGCAGACGATCTCGCACTTGATGTCGTAGTCGTTTTTGTTGTTGACGAAGGACTCAACATCGATGCGCACGCCGGACTTGGTGGTCAGGATCATAATCTGCGGGTCGTGCAGGTCTTTCGGGCCGTTGTTCGTGGACTTGCCGTAGCGAACCTCAGCGGTCGCGTAGTCCTCGCCGAGCAGCCAGCGCAGCACGTCGATCTCATGAACCATGGAATTCTCGACCGCCATGGAGTTGTCCCAGTCATCCGGAACAGACGGGTTGCGGTGTGCGCAGTGCAGCAGCAGCGCTTCGCCGTATTTTCCGCTGTCAACCGCCGCCTTGAGCTGCTTGTATCCCTCGTCGTAGCGGCGCATGAAGCCGACCTGAACCAGCTTCTTGCTAGCCTTGATCTCCGCCTCAACGATGCGCTTGCAGGCGTCAGCCTTGGGAGCCAGCGGCTTCTCGCAGAATACGTACTTGCCGGCTGCGATAGAAGCCAGAACGTACTCCTCGTGATACGGATCTGCGGTTGCGCACAGAATTGCATCGATTTCCGGGTCGTTGATCATGTCGATCGGATTTTCAAAGCCCTTGATACAATACTTCTCCGCAACCGAAAGGCCGAATGCGCCTGCCGGGTCGGCGCAGGCAACGACCTTGCCGCCCTGAAGCGTGTTGTTGATGCGTTCGATATGGGTGCGGCCGATGCCGCCGGTGCCTACAAGTCCGATTCTTAAAGTTTCCATAATATATTTCTCCTTCTGCCGGGGTTTTCCCTCCCTGCGAGCCGTCCCGCAGGGAGAAGAAAGTTAAGATATGGTCGAATGAATAGCGGGTGTTACTTCAGGTAGTCAGCAACATTGTCCTTGGTGATGGACTGGAACGGAACGATAACTTCCTTGTCCGGGGTTTCGCCGTTCTTCAGCTTCTCGAGAACTTCGTGGGTCGCCTTTGCCTGACCTGCTGCGTCCTGCAGAACGGTCTGGCACATATAGCCGTCGTCTACTGCCTTGAGGCCGTCGTCCGAGCCGTCAACACCGGTAATGAGGATCTCGCCTGCGTTGGTCAGCAGACCCGCGCCCTTGAGAGACTCGACAGCGCCGAGCGCCATCTGGTCGTTTGCGCATACAACTGCGTTGAAATCAGCCTTGCCGCCGTGCGCGTAGGTCTGAATCCATGCGTCGCAGATACGCATTGCCTCGTCCTTGACGTAATCGCCGTCCTGATCGGCCAGAATGGTGATGTCGGAGCGGCCTGCCTCTTCGAGCGCGTCCTTGAAGCCCTGACGGCGGTCAGCGGAATGCTGGAGGCCGGCGGTGCCTGCCAGATACAGGACCTTCGCGCCCTGCGGCAGGTTCTCCGCCATGTACTCGCCCTGCATATGACCGGAGTCATAGTTCTCCGAGCCTACGAAGGTGAAGTCGCCGGAGTTTGCCTTGATGCCGAGGCAGATGACCGGAGTGCCATTGCTGTTCGCCGCGGAGATAGCCGGGGCGATCGCGTCCGAGTCAGCCGGTACGAGGATGAGCGCGTCAACGCCCTTTGCGAGGAATGCGTTGGTCTGATCGATCTGCTTCTGGTTGTCGTTGTTGCCGTCCGAGAAGGATACCGAGTAGCCGGTGCCCTCGAGCTCGGCGGTCAGTGCGCTCTCGCGTGCCATGCAGAATACGTCGGTATCCGCAAGGTTTACATAGCCGATCTTCATGCCGTCGCCGCCTGCGGAGTCGCCGCCGCCGGAGCTGCTGCCGCCTGCGCCGCAGCCGGTGAGTGCCAGTGCCGAGAAAGCCGTTACCATTGCCATTGCGCCGATTCTCTTCCAGATTTTCATAATGTTTTCCTCCTGTTTGTGTTCCTTTTTTTCTCTTACTCTTTTACCACCCCGTGCAGCCTTGCCGCCGCGCGGGATTGCATTCTTTTTCTGCGGCTCAGCGAGCCTTCTTTGCGGAGTTCTTGGTGACAACGTCGATGATAACCGCGCCGACGATGATAACGCCCTTGACGATCTTCTGGATGTTGGAGTCAACGCCCATCAGGGTCTGTACGTTGTTGATGATGCCGACAATGACCGCGCCGACCAGCGTGCCGCCGAGGGTGCCGGAGCCGCCGGACATCGAGGTGCCGCCGACGATAACAGCGGTGATAGCGTCCATTTCGTAGGAAAGACCTGCGCCCGGAACGCCAGAGTTCAGGCGGCCCATCAGCAGCAGGCTGCCGACGCCGACGAGCGCGCCGTCGAGCAGATATGCCTTGAAGGTGACTGCCTTTGGGCTGATACCGGAGGCCTCAGCCGCCTTGGGGTTGCCGCCGACCGCGTAGATATAGCGGCCGTAGGGCGTCTTGTTGAGGATGACCCACATGACTGCGAAGCAGAGCAGCAGGATGATAACTGCCATCGGGATGGGGCCGACATAGCCCTGACCCATGAAGGTGAAGCCGCTCGAAATGCCGGAGATGGTGTTGCCCTTGGTGACAAGGACCGCGCCGCCGCGTGCGGCCTCGGTGAGCGCAAGCGTCATGATGAATGCGGGGATGCTGAACTTTGTGATGATAAAGCCGGTCAGTGCGCCGAGCACGACGCCGATTACGAGCGCTACCGCGATGGCTGCCCAGACCGAGCCGGTCGCAACGTCAACCATGCAGGCGATACAGCCTATGAAGGCGATTTCCGAACCGTAGGCAATGTTGATGTGACCGAGAATGATGATGAAGGTTGCGCCGAAGCCGAGCACGGTCGTGCAGGCAATCGCCAGCAGGATGCTCTTGAGGTTGTACGTGCTCAGAAATCCCGGAACGAACAGCGATGCCGCGATGAAGATCACGACGAAAATCAGCGCGATACCGTACTTTCCGTAGAATTGACCGAAGTTGAACTTTTTCTTTTCTGCCTGTTTTCTCATTGTTTTCCTGCTCCCCTCGTAGCCAGTTTCATGATGCTTTCCTGCGTTGCCTCCGAACGATCGAGAACACCCTGAACGATGCCCTCCTGCATGACGACGACGCGGTCGCTCATGCCCAGAACCTCAGGCAGCTCGGAGGAGATCATGATGATGCCCATGCCCTGACGGGCGAAGTTTGTCATCAGCTTGTGAATTTCGGACTTTGCGCCGACGTCGATGCCGCGGGTCGGCTCATCGAGGATCATGACCTTGACGTCGCCCACCAGCCACTTGGCCAGAACGACCTTCTGCTGGTTGCCGCCCGAAAGCGTGGAGGCTTCGACGTCCTCGTTTGCGATTTTGATCTGAAGCAGCTCGCGCATCTTTTCGACGTCGCGGCTGATTGCCTTGTCGTCAATCAGACCCTTGGTGTACTTCTGAAGATTGACAAGCGAAACGTTGTGGTGAATGCTGCGGCCGAGCACCAGACCGTAGGTGCGGCGGTCCTCGTTTACCATTGCGATGCCGTGGTTGATGGCGTCGCGGGTGTTCTTGATGTGGACCTCCTGCCCGTTCAGGTAAACCGAACCCGAGGAAATCGGGTCAAGACCGAAGATGGCACGCATGACTTCGCTTCGTCCTGCGCCGACCAGACCGGCAAAGCCGAGGATTTCGCCTGCGCGGAGCTGGAAATTGATGTTCCGGAAGCGTCCGCCGTCCGCCTTGTTCTGCGTCAGGTCCTTGACCTCAAGGATAACGTCACCGATGGGCACCGTGGTGTCCTTGGGGAAAACGTTCGTGATTTCGCGGCCGACCATGCGGGCCACGAGCTTGTCCGGGTCGTAGTCGCTCGCCGGACCGGTTTCGATCCACTGACCGTCACGGATGATGGTGATGTCGTCCGCGATGCGGAAGATCTCGTCCATCTTGTGGGTGATGTAAAGAATGGCGACGCCCTGCTCGCGGAGCGAGAAAATCTGCTTGAACAGAACGTTGATCTCCTCGTCGCCGATGGCCGAGGACGGTTCGTCCATGATAATGACCGAGGCGTTGCACGAGATTGCCTTTGCGATTTCCACAAGCTGATGGCCCGCGATGGACAGCTCGTACATCTTCTGCGTTGCCTTGTACGGCATATCGAGCCTGTCGAGCAGCTCCTGCGTATCCTTCTGCATCTTGCCGAAGTCTACGAACTTGCCCTTCCTCGGTTCGCGTCCCAGCCAGATGTTTTCCGCAACCGTCATTTCGAGCACCGGATTGAGCTCCTGATAGATCATTGCGATGCCCATTTTCAAGGTATCCTGTACGGTGTGGGGGCCGATCTTTTCTCCCTTATAGATCATCTCGCCCTCATCCGCGACATAGGTGCCGTTGATGATTTTCATCAGCGTGGATTTGCCTGCGCCGTTCTCGCCGCAGATTACATGCACCTTGCCGGGTCGAATCTGGAGCTTAACGCCGTCGAGCGCACGCACGCCGGGGAATACCTTCACAATATCCCGCATTTCCAGTACATACTCTGGATTTGCCATGCTGCTTCCTCCTTCTTTCCTCCTGTTTTTCTGCTCTTCCAAGAATTACGAGCACGAGCTCGTTATCCTCTAAAAAAAATTATGTTTACGAGCACGAGCTCGTAAGTCTGTAAAAAAATATCTGCCGATGAAAGCAAATACTTTTTTGAACTGTTTTACAGGCTTTCCTTGACGATAACCTTGATTTCGGTGAATACCTGGTCGTTTTCTGGCTGCTTGCCGAAAACCAGGTGGTCCATGATGAGCTGCACCGGGATTTCTCCCTGCTTCTGAATCTCTCCGGCGAGCGTGCAGTCGATGACGTCCTTCCGGACGAACTCGACCACCTCGGGGTAATCCTCGTAGGAAATCACGCGGATGTCCTTTGCCCTGCCGCTCTCCTCAAGTGCGCGTCCCACCTGAGAAACGCCGCCGCAGGTGATATACAGTCCCTGAAGGTCCTGATAATCGCGAAGCAGCTGGGCTGTCTTTTCGTAGGTGATCTGCGGGTTCTCGAAGCTGTCTATCGTCGTTACGATTTGAATATCGGGGTAGGTTTCGCGAACGAACCGCTTGAACTCGTTTTCGCGGAGCTGCACGTAGCAGTTATTGTTCTCCGAGGCGATTGCGCTGGAAACCACCGCAATTCTGCCCTTTCCGCCGAGGAATAGGCCCATCATGCGTCCCGCGATATGTGCGCCCTGCGCGTTGTCCGCGCCCACGCACCAGTGACGTTTGGTGCCCTCGATATCGGCGTTCGTAGTGATGACCGTGATGCCGGCGTCCACCGCCCGGTTGACCGCCTTTCTCACGCAGTCCGCGTTGATCGGACTGAGGATAATGCCGTCCGCCTTTGCGGCGATGGCGTTGTCGATATATTCTCTCTGCCGTTCGGCATCCTGAAATTTGCTGATGGAATAGGTCACTTCAATGTCGAAGCCGACCTGATTTTTCACGCCTTGCTCGATGCCCTCCTTGAGGAACGGCATAGCGTCAACCTCGACCAGAATGGCCTCGATGCGGTAGACCTGACCCTGCCGCTGAAGCACGCGGCCGGCCGGGTTAGGCGTGTAGCCCATCTCGTTGATGATGCGCTGCACCTTCATTCTTACTTCATCGCTGACACCGACCCGGTTATGCAGTACCTTGTCTACCGTGGCGCGGTGAACACCAGCGCGTTCCGCGATTTCCTTTATCGTTACTTTCACCGGGTTTCCACATCCTCTCTGGTGAATCATAGCATATCCGGTCTGGTTTTACAAATCATTCTGCTTGAAGTTTCGAGCTCGTGCTCGCTTTCAAGCGGCTCGTGCTCGTCGTTTACGAGCTCGTGCTCGTTTTTCTTTATGATGCTAATATAGCGGATTTCTCCGGGAATGTCAACAGCCTTTTTTATTTATTTTTGAACTTTGGCAGCCTGCATAAAACCTGCCCGTCCGGTTTCGTGCATCTTTCCCAACGAGGTGTACATATCCCACAAATCCGCCCCGGCGGAACTGACAGCCGCCCGGCCACAAAAAATCTCCCGGCTCAGACGCTTTCGCCCGAACCGGGAGTGACGTGTCTTATTCCGTTTTACACATTGCAGCGGAATTTAATCGTAATATCCGTAATGTTCATGCGCTCTTTCGGGAACTGATGGCGTTCGAGGTAATCGTACAGCAGACGGATCGGCAGGGTTCCCTGCGTCTTGACGTCCTGCCCGATGATGAAATCGACCGTCCCCTGCTTGACCATTCTGACGTTGCCCTCGGTGATGTCGTGCACGACAATATGTATCTTCTCGCGGTTTTCCGCCGCGTTCACGGCGCGGTACACGCCCTCGCGTCCGGCGGAGGTCAGGTAGAAGCCGTTCACTTCCTCGTCCGAGTGAATGGCGCGGGAGGCGATGCGCTCCGCGAGGTTTTCGTCCAGAAACGAGCATTCCGGATGCAGAATGCGGATACCGGGGAAGTTTTCCGCCATTTCGCTCAGAAATCCGGTGTATCGCTGCGAGTCGGCATAGTGACCGCTGCGCTGTCCCAGAATCGGCAGCACGCTGCCGCGACCCTGCATGACCATGCCGAGCAGCGCTGCCGCCGCGCGTCCGGCCGCGATGTTGTCCGCGCCGACATAGGCGAGGCGGTTCGCGTCCGTGATGTCCGTGTTGAACGTCACGACAGGGATGCCCTGCTGCTCGCTGAGCGTGTTGATGCGGTCGCGCACGAGTGTGTTCGCCAGCGGCATGAGCGCCAGTCCGTCGATGTGTTCGGTCGTTACCAGCTCGTCGATGAGCGTCAGCTGGTGCTGCACATCCATGTCCTGCATAACGCGCACGATGACCGTGATATTCGGGATAAGCTCCCGCTCGGAAAAGCTGCTGAACAGCTCGCAGAGCATCTGCACGAAGGGCGAATGCCCCGAATGCAGCACAACGCCGATTTTCCACTGTCGCGTCTGCTGCATGACGAGCCGGTTCGAGATATAGCCCATTTCTCGCGCCGTGGCCCGGATGCGCTCCGCGACCTCCTCGCGCACGCCCTCTTTATGATGCAGGGCGCGGTCCACCGTGCCGCGCGACACGCCGCACCGGTCTGCGATCTGCTGCATCGTTACCATACGCTTCACCCCTTCGTGCTTTCTTTATTTATATAATATCACATATTCTCTCCCTGCGCCAGATGTTACATCTGCACGAAAATGTTGTGATGCACGAGCGCAGCGTTACAATGATAGTGCGCTTTTTGTGCTGTTTCTCCAAAGTATCTCCGTGTTCTCTTGTTACTATTCACGATAAACTGCACGAAGAAATGATAGTGCGCCCGAGCTATTGCAACCGAAAAAGCGGTGTGATATGCTGAATGCGTCAAGAGGAAAGCAACCTTCCGGAAGAGGTTTTCATACAGGCGTTCACCGCGAAAATGCAAAGGAGAAATTTACTATGAAACTCGGATTCAACGAAGCAAACGACCGTTTCTGCAAGAACCACAGC
>ERZ773204.525-NODE-525-length-32441-cov-5.502810_pt1 | contig 32441 bp, 28 predicted proteins | sample MGYA00581007_ERZ773204 | MGnify/ENA primary metagenome ERZ773204 (study PRJEB29015, sample SAMEA2737757) | human gut metagenome | biome: human gut; feature: human-associated habitat; material: faeces | place: China | collected 2012 ... | reverse complement strand
ATCGCCCACCTTCTTCTTGTAGAGCTTCTGCAGCGTCGCGGACTGGCGGACGATCTGCTTGGCCTGGTCCTTGGACACGCCATACTGCTTGGCCATGGTGTCGTAGTCCGAGGTGCCGATAGAATCCTCGGCGTACTTCTTCATCTCCTTAGAGGAGACGGTAATGCCCTCGTCCTCGGCAGCATCGAGCAGAATCTTGTTGCGCACGTAAGACAGGATGACGTCGGCAGAGGGGGCGGCGTAGTTGCCGTTGCTATCCTTGACGGTATCGAGGCTGTACTGGCTCTCGATGGCCTCGCGCGCGGTGATGTCGCTCTTCTTGCCGTTGTAGCTATAGCTTGCCACGGTCGAATCGAGCTGGTCCTCGGTCAGGGTCGACGAACCGACGCCCTTGCCGCCAAAGCCGCCATTGCCAATAAAGAAGCCGACCACCGCAGCGATCACGACTGCAACCACAAAGGCGGCAATCATCGTCTTCTTGTGCTTGGATGCATGGTCGTCCGCGTCGGAGTCGTCCTCGTCTTGCTCCTCGGGCATGAGGTTCTCGTCGGCGGCGTCCGCGGCGATCTTTGCCTCCAGGCGAGCGTCCTCCTCCTCGGCGGTCGTGCCGGCAGCAATGTGCTCGGCAGACGTGCCGGCGACCAGGTCGATCTTCTCGTCCTCATCACCATTGGGGCCTTCGCCGCGCTCGATGATCTGGATGCCGTCGATCTCGTCCTTCTCGTCCTTCTTTTGAATCAGACCCATATCAGTTACTCCTTGTTAGGAAACATAGTCCTCAATAGAATACGCCCGACGGAGCGCCGGGCGTATTGATTCTTAGGTTATACGCAAACACTTAAGTACTATTTAGGCGTTTGCAGTGTGCATGCCTTAGGCCAGGTGAGCGATAACGGCATCGGCAAAGGCCTGCGTGCCCACAGCGCCCTCAACGGAGCCGGTCTGGGCACGACGCACGTCACCGGTAACCTGCTCTCCCTCGTCGAGCGTGGCAGACACGGCGACGCGAATGCGATTGGCAGCGTCGTTCTCGCCCAGGTGATCGAGCATCATAGCCGCAGAGAGAATCTCGGCCGTGGGGTTAGCGATATCCTGACCGGCGATATCGGGCGCGGAGCCGTGCGTAGCCTCAAAGATTGCGCAGTCGGCACCGATGTTGGAACCCGGAGCCATACCCAGGCCGCCCACCAGGCCGGCGCACAGGTCACTCACGATGTCGCCGTACAGGTTGGGCAGCACCAGGACATCGAAGTCGTTGGGGTTTTGGACCAGGCCCATGCAGGTAGCGTCGACGATCTTGTCGTTGAACTCGATATCGGGATAGTTGGCGGCCACCTCGCGCGCAACGCGCAGGAACAGGCCGTCGGTCGCCTTCATGATGTTGGCCTTGTGCACGGCCGTCACCTTTTTGCGGCCGCAGCGGCGGGCATACTCAAAGGCATACTCCACAATACGGCGGCTCTTGGCGATAGAGATGGGCTTGATCGAGATCGCGGAATCGGCGGCGAAAGTCTTTTGGCCCGAACGCTCGACGAGCTGCGAGAGCTCCTCGACCTCGGCAGCGCCCTCATCGAACTCGATGCCGGCGTAGAGGTCCTCGGTGTTCTCGCGCACGATGACCAGGTCGACGTCACGGAAACGCGAGCCGTCGCCCGGCTGCGACAGGCAAGGGCGCACGCAGGCGTACAGGTCGAAATGCTTGCGCAGGGCCACGTTGACGCTGCGGAAACCCGTGCCGACCGGCGTAGTAATGGGACCCTTGATGGCAACCTTGGTCTCGGCGACCGCATTGAGCACGTGCTGGGGCAGCGGCGTGCCAAACTCGTCCATGACGCCGGCACCGGCTTCCTGGACATTCCAATTGATCTGGACACCGGCGGCCTCGACCACGCGGCGCATGGCCTGCGTAATCTCGGGACCGATACCGTCACCGGGAATCAGGACTACATCGTGCGCCATAATCTGTTACTCCTCGTCTTCGGCGGCCTCAGATTTTTTAACGCTAGCACGCTTCTTCTTTTTGGAGAGATCCAGGCCAAAACGTTTAACAAGCATTTCGCAAATCTCGCTCGAACGGGCCTTGAGATAGCTGCCCTTACCGTTCTCGGCATCGAACTTAAGGCGCAGCGCAAGCTTCTCGGCAACCTCGGCGTCGATCTCGCCCTGGCAAAACTCGTACAGGCAACCGAGCATGTCGCGATACTCAAGGTCGCCGTGGTAGCACTGGATGGCCTCGTCCAGGATGGGCCAAGCCTCGCGTGAACGCTCGACACTCGTGGCACCCCACACGCACAGCAGGCGGAAGGCGGCATAGCGCAGCGTGGAGGAAATCTCGTCGAACAGCGCGGTCTCGGCGCCCTCAAAGGCATCGCCCAGCTGCTCGGGGCAGGTGGTGGCGAGCGCCGTCAGGGCATCGAGGGCCTCCCAGCGGGTCTGCGCCTCGGGGCGGTCGAGCGCCTCGATCAGCGCGGGCACGCAGGACACGACGCGCTGCGGATCGCGCTCGGCAAGCAGATGCAGCACGCGGGCGGCAAACTGGCGGATGCGGCGCGTGGGGCAGCCGAGCTCCTGGACCAGGCGGTCGACGGCGTTCTCGTTCTCCTCTGCCAGCTGAAGCTGTGCCAACTCCTCGTCGGTGAGCTGTTCGTCTTTGTTTTCTGCCATAGTTACCTCTTCTTACTATTTCTTAGCGTGCTTGCCGGCACCCTTGCTGTCATCGGTGACCGAGATGAGCTGTCGGTCGGCCGCGCCGTTGCGACGCGCACGGCGGCGTTCCTCAGCGTCGCCCGCGTCGGCGGCGGCGCGATGAGCCTTGTTGACGTTAAAGACCTCGTCGTGCTTGCGCCACGGACCGACGGACTCGCCAAAGCTCATCTTAAGGCCGGCGATAAAGCCGCCGAGCCAGCCGATCGGCGCAAACTGCACCAGCGGGAACAGCGAGAACACCCAGGTCAGCAGGACGACTGCCGCCGCTCCCGCAAAGTTGGCAATCCAGTAGTCGCGCTTGGTGATGACGCGCTTTTCGCACGCCCACTGGCCGCACAAAAAACCGATGTAGATCGCAAAGAGAAAGAGCACCAGTGCAAGCACCACGAACGTCCAGCTCATGGGCGCTACTCCTCGTGATGGTGGCCACAGCAGCACTCGTGGCCGTCGTCATGGCCGTGGCCGCCGCAGCACTCGTGGTCCTCGCCGTGGTGATGGCCACAACCGCACTCATGGTCCTCGCCGTGCTCGCCGCAACCGCAACCTTCCTCGTGAGCGCCATGCTCCTCGGGACGATACTGCGACCAGTCCAGACCGGCGGCGATGGCATCGGCCTCCTCCTTATAGAGGACCGTGATGGCCTGAGTGCCCAGCTTGGCACCACCGATGGCGTCGAGCATGTCGTAGAGCGTAAAGGCCACGTCGGCGCCGGGCAGCGCGAGCTCGCGGTCATCGGCGTAGGCGAGCGCCAGACGCAGGTCCTTAATGAAGTGCTCGACCATAAAGCCGGGCTTGTAGTCGCCGTCGAGCGCCTTGGGGGCCAGGCTCTCCATGGCGCCGGACTTGCCGGTGCCGCCCAGAATCATCTGGCGGGTCTTCTCCAGGTCAAGGCCGCTCAGCTCGGCAAATGCCATGGCGTCTGCCATGCCGACCATGCAGGCGCCCAGCGACACCTGGTTGGCGAGCTTGGCAGCCTGGCCCTTGCCGGCGCCGTCGAAGCAGCAGATGTTGGCCGCAAAGGTGGAAAGGATATCGCGGACCGGAGCGATGTCGTTTTCGGTAGCGCCAACGATAGCCGTAAGCGTGCCGGCGATAGCACCCGACTCGCCGCCGGTGACGGGGCAGTCAAACGCCATGCGGCCGGAAACCTGGGCGGCCTCGGCAATGTCACGGGCGAGCTCGGGCGAGCTCGTGGTGAGGTCGATCAGCACCGCGCCGGGCTTAGTGCAGGCCAGCAGGCCGTCGCCCGCCAGGTAGAGCTCCTCGACCTCGGAGGGATAACCCACCATGGTAAAGACGACGTCGGCGTTCGCCACGGCATCTGCCGGCGTATCGGCCCAGACTGCGCCGTGCTCGATAAGCGCCGCGGCCTTGGACTTGGTGCGGTTGTTGACCGTGACGGGATATCCGGCGTCCAGAATGTGGCCGGCGATGGGGGCACCCATAATTCCGGTGCCGATAAATGCGACAGAGAGCTTGTTTGCCATGAAACCTTTCCTTTTGGGTTGGGTGTTATTACCAGGTTGAATACTCGGTGCCAGCGTTTGGGCTGTGAGTTGAGATCGATTACGGACGCAGCGCTTGCCTACTGACCACGCACACGGCGGGCGATGCGGTCGGAAAGCGACGCCTTGTCGGCACGGTTCTTACCCCAAAACGCGCAGGCCACCATGCCGGGCCCCACGTGCGAGCCGATGGTGGGACCAACGGAGCTGCGGATAATCGTGACGTCGGCGCAGCCCTCCTCCTTGCGGATGGCAGCCTCGAGCCAGTCACCGTCCTTCTCGGCATCGGCCGTCATAATGGCGATGGGCATGGTGCGGTCGGGCACGTAGTTCTCGCGAAACGACTTGAGGATGGACTTGAGCGCCTTCTTGCGACCGCGGTTGACGCCGATCAGCGACAGCGAGCCGGCCAGGTCGTAGGAGAGCTCGGGCTTGACATCGAGCTTTGCCGTGAGCTGTGCCGCCGCGGGCGGAATGCGGCCGCCGGCAGCCAGCGCGTCGAAGCTCTCGAGCGTAAAGTAGCCGTGGACGTAGGTCTTTGCCTCGTTTGCCCAATCGACCAGCTGCTTGGCGGTCAGTCCCGCCGAACGCTGGCGCACGGCCTCGAGCGCCAAGAGCTCGCCGGTCGCGCAGGGCAGGGCGTTGTCGACCACATAGAGCTCAAAGTCGGGATACTCGGCACGCACGGCATCTGCCGCCTGGCACGCGGAGTTGTAGCTCGACGACAGTGCCGAGGTAAAGCACAGGTAGACCGTGGGCGTACCCTCTTTGGCACATTCGGTAAAGAACTCGATATAGCGGCCGAGCGACACCGCCGAGGTGGACACGCGGGCGCCGGCGCGCATGCGGTCGTAGAACTCCTTAGGGCTCATGCTCGACCAGATGTCGTCCGTGCGCTCCTCGCCATCGATAATGAAGGGAAAGCCCAGGATATCGACATCGAGGTTCGCGGCAACCTCGGGACTAAAGTCGCAGCAGGTATCGACGACGATGCGGCAACGGTCAGAATGGCCGGCGGATGCAGCCTTGTCCATCAAAGCGACTCCTTACGTAAAAAGGCGGCCACCCGCATGGGATGGCCGCCAACCGTTAACTCATGCAAGTTAACGTATTTTACTCGTCAAGTGTTTCGATGCGGGGCTTGATGATGCCATATCCACCATTCTTACGGTGATACACCACATTGATGAGGCCAGTCGTCGCGTTCTCGAACACGTAGAAGTCATGGCCGAGCAAATCGGTCTGCACCAGCGCCTGCTCCTCAGTCATCGGGGTGACATCGATGACCTTCTCGCGGACGAGCAGGTCGTCCTCCTCCTCGGGCAGCAGCAGGTCGGCCAGATCCTCGACGCGCTCGACCGGCGCAACATCCGCGGCGCTGGCACCGCCCTGGCGGTTGTCCACGACCTTGGTCTTAAACTTGCGCAGCTGGCGGGTGACCTTATCGGCGGAGAGGTCGATGGCGGCGTACATATCTGCACCGTGCTCGGCAACGCGAATCACCGAACCGCGGGCACGAACCGTAACCTCGACGATTGCCGGGTTGGGGTTCGAGGGGTTCTTCTCATAGCGAAGTACAACGTCGACCGTCATGGGCTCGATATCGAAAACCTTGAGCGCCTCGCCGATCTTCTCATCCACATGCGCACGCAGAGCATCGGTTACCGTCGTCTTGCGTCCAGAAACCTTGATATCCATACGTGGCTCCAATCTGCCTCGGGGACTTACTGTACTGGCTATGTACCCATTGCCGTGCATTTAATCACGCGGATTCCTAAAGACCCGAATAACGATTGCTTGATACCGCATACCGAAGTCTCGCACTTTTCTGTGGCAAAGTGCGCTATAGAAGGGAGCCGACGGCTTTGTATTTGGTCCCGAAAATTGGCTTTGACCTGCTGGTTTTATAGGGATGAAAAAGCCGGGCTCCCCTATTGGGGAAGCCCGGCAGTGCGTGTTGAAACCGTGAAGAGGCGTCCCTCCTAGCGCATAGGAGCCGCCACCCCTAGCAATAACTAGCTATTGAGCTTGTTAATGTCATCGTCGGTGATAGCGCCCTCCCGACTGGACGATTTGCTCTCGGAGGACAAGTCATCGCTGCTGGAATTGGAGGATTCATCGCCGGAGGACATGGTCTCACTGGACTCAGAATCGCTCGGCTGCACGTTAGCGCCCGAAACCGTCTTAGTGGTGAGGTCGTAGGGCATCGTGCCGTACCAGACGCAGTGGACCGCCTCGAGCGTGCCGTCGGCCGTAATACCGTCGAGGGCATCGCTCACGGCACGGCACAGTTCGTCATTGGACGAGAGGCCCGCAACACCAAGCGTCGAGGGCGCCTCGAGCGAACCGACATAGGAGACCTCGCTCATCAGACGTGCAAGGTAGCCGCCGGCCGTGGAGTCGCAGATCACATAGTCGACCTCGCCGGACTCGAGCGCCTCAAAGCACTCGTTGATGTTGGAGTAGGTCTTTTGGTTGGCGGTGATGCTCTGCTTAGCAAGCGCCTCCTGCGAGGCCGAGGACGTCTGAACGCCCAGGGTGGACGTGTTAAGGGTATCGGTGGAAACGTTGAGCGACCCACCATCGCTAGTTTTACCGAACACGGAAGCGGCATCGTACAGGCAGGTGCCGAGCGAGCTAACGTCCCCATCCGTGGAGTTGATCTCGCCGATAAAGATATCAGCCTTTTTGTCACCGAGCGCGGAACCTGCCGAGGACGCATCGACAAAGGCGACCTTAAGGCCCATGCGGCTTGCGAGGGCGCGGGCGGCGTCAACCGCATACCCCGTGAGCTCGCCGTCGGCGTCCTGCATGGCCTGCGGCGCATCGGAAGTATCGAGGGCGACCGTCAGGGTTCCGGGAGTGACCAGGGCATCGTCCGACACCGCCGGCGTGACGGTCTCGTACTCGATCTGGTCGATCGTGGGAGTCGTGAACGTAGACAGCGGGTTGAACGCGCATCCGCTCAGGCCCAAAACGGCGATGACCGCTGCGGTCCCAGCACCTAACCGAGCCGCGTGCATCAAGCTGCCCCTCACCATGTCCACTACCCTGCCTTCTGTGTCGTATACGATCCGTGCGTTGCGCGGAATATCAGGTTATTCCCACCAGCTGACCTGGTATTTGACCCCACACTTGCGCACCGGGGTGTTTGCTCGGGAGGCCGCAGCCACCTTCACGACTGACCCGCTCGCCCGCGAGGCGGTATTGCCCCAAAGAAAGTAGAACGGACGGTGCGGCTTACATCTAGGACGCGCCATGATCGCGCCGCGCGCACGCGGTCGCTTACGTGGATCCCTTTGACCGCGTCTGTCTTGGACTAGGACGGGCATTTCGTCCGTCCGCAACCACAGCCTGGTAGGAACGTAGCGCATTATAGCTAAGTTCAAGCTAAAGTTTAAGGTTAGGGGCGTCATTCGCATCGCGAGTACAGATTTCGCAGGTCGGAGTGGGCTATTCGTGCCCCTGTGAAGCCCGGAGCTCCCCTATGGGGAGCTCCGGGGCACCCTTCCTAGGGTGCTGTGGCCAAAAAATGGCAAATATGAGTACTGTCACCAATTTAGTAACAGGCAGTTTTGGCCTCTCGGACAGATTTTGCGCTCAGTGTCGCCAACCTGATGCTTAGTTATTCTACATTTGTTTATTATCTTCTTACTTTACGACGCCTCCGAGTCCTAAATTCCTTGATTTTGCTGTTACTGATTTAGTAACAGTACTCATATTTGCCATATTTTGGCCATAACATATGATTAACCCCCTATTTTCGACGCGAATTAGACCGGCTTAAGCCCAAAACACACCCGCAGCGTGTTAAGCAACGCCTCTTGCTTCTTTCTGCGGGCATCGACACGATTCCGGTACCGCTTTCGCATACGCTGGTGGATGCGCCATGCGAGCGCCTCCATTGCCTCCATGTCGCAGAGCATCTCGTTATTGACCGTTGCGACCTCGATTCCCATAGTAATCAAGCCCGTGTTGCGTTTTTCATCATGGATACGTCCCCTCCGGGAGGAATGGCCCAGCTCACCGTTGTATTCCAGATCAAACCGGGCTGTCTCCTGATATGCATCGCAAACTGCATGGGGCATCCCCGAGATTGTCTGCGCGCGATCATCAAACTCGATCTTGTAGTCGGTCTTAAAGGGACCGCAGGCAAATCCGCCATAGGGAAACGGAAGCGAAAACAGGGCGAGCATGATGCACTCCATGGGCGAGCGCAGGTTTTCTGACAAGTAGGGACACAGACGCTGCAATTGTTTGGCCACATTCCCCTTGCATGCCGCAAGGTAATCTGCCAGGCGATCGGGCGTCAGCACCGGCTCGACTTCAAAGTAGCCCACATCTGGCGGTTGATCCTTATCCTTTGCAAGCCTGTTCACGGTGGGTGAGCTGTAGGGAGGCAGATACTTCCCGCGATCGCTCAGTGAAATCTTGGAACACAGTTCCTGGGCCAGGGCAAACGCCTGGATACAGCCGACCTCGCGGGCGACGGCAACACAAAGGGCCTCGGGAGATAGGCTGTACACCCCCGGTTTCACCTCTAGAATCGAGCCGGCGGGCAACTCAGAGCATACGGACCAGCTCACGCCAAGAATGCGGCGGCGCTGCGCTGCAGACCCTACCAGCAAACACAAATCCTCTTGTACCTCGCCGCTTGCGGCCCCAATCCGCACCAAGTCGGGAAGATAGATGTCCTCGGTCGAGGGCGACGACGTGCGCAGCACACGGCGCTCCTCATCGGGATTAAGGTCCTTCCAGCCGATGTAGCCCATCTGCCGGCGCTCGGCTCGAATCATACGCAACGCCGAGGCGCCCGTCAGGATCACGGAAGCCGCTAGCTGCTCTTTTGTCGGCTTGTTGCATTGCCTGATTGTTACCGCCACATGAATCACCCCTACCAAACGCGTGCGAGAGCGAGGCCATCAACGGCCGCGGCACCGGCGCGCTTGAGTTCCGCCGAAGCTGCCGCCATCGTCGCACCCGTGGTGATAACGTCGTCGATAAGCAGCAGGCGGCGGCCCCGCACGTCCTCAACGGTCTCGTACATGCCTCGGGCGCGTTCACGGCGTTCTTCACGGCCGAGTTCACGCTGGTCGCCATGGCCGTACTTAACGAGGGCATCGAGCAACGGAACACCCGACAGCTCGCAAAATGGGCGCGCGATGGCTTCCATATGATCGAAGCCGCGTCGCCGAAACGCCGCCGCAGTCGCGGGCACAAACACCACTGCATCGGCGCCGGACAACACGCCGCCGTAGCGTTCGGGCGCCGCGACCTGGGCATGTAAGGCGGTGTCGTATAGCAGCTCTGCCAGATACGGCGCCAGGCGTCGCTCGCCCGCGTCTTTGTACGCTTTAATGATGCGCGGCAGCGGATGCGTGTAAACGGCACATGCCAGGCATCGGTCGAGTGCTTCGGCCATCGCCGAGGACGAGCCCTCGACCGAGCACTCGGTGCACAGCAAGTCTCCAAACGGGGCACCGCATCGAGTGCAGCTATAACGCGGGTCGATAAGCGCAAGCGCCGCCAGGCAGTCTTGGCAAATAAGCGCGCCGGAGCGCTCGCAGCCGGCGCATCGCGTAGGCGACAACGCCTCAAGCGCCTCGTGCGCCGCCAGCTCGGCAAACGGTAGCAATTCGTCCGCAAACGGCAGGATGCCGACACCTTGCAGGCATCCCAACACATTCAAATGTCTCTTCACGACACAACCCTCCCTACGCTCGGTCGCAGGGAGGGTTGTTGATTCAGCGCTATGGTACCCCGACGCGTTTGGGGTCAGGCAGGTTAAATCCGCTCGCGGGCGTTATTCACCGGTAGGCGGTTGTGGCGCAGACGAAGACGGGGTCGAACCCTCGCCACCATCTTGACGCGGCTTGCGGGAACGACGACGGCGACGGCGCTTCTGGCCCTGGTCGGCCGAACCCTCGCCACCACGATCTTCGCGCGACTCGCGTTCGTCGCGAGCAGCGCCGCGCGCGGCCTTGGCAGCCGCCCCTCCGCCATCTCCAGGGCGCCGACGTGTGACCTTGACCTCGCCATCCGAGACCTGATCGGCAACGGAGGGCACCGAGGGCTTTTGCTGCGTGCCCGAGGAATGGCGACGACGCGGACGCGGGGCGCGCTCGTCATCGTTGCGCTGCTTGCTACCCTTGTCGGCAGGCGTATCGGAACCCGAACCACCCTTGGGGGCGGCACCGGCTTCGCGAGCGGCTGCGGCGCGGAAGGCGTCCTCGCGCTCCTCGCTCGACAAATGGCGGCGGCGACGGCGCGTGGGATTCATGCCACCGCCGCGATTTTGCTGTTGAGGCTGCTGAGCTTCGCGCTCGCGGGGGGAATTCTTGCCTGCGGGAGCGGCCTCGCCGACATCGCCCGAGCCCGCGCGCTTGCGACGACGACGGCCACCGGCGGCCTCCTCGGCCTCAGGCGTTGCGGCATTGCCACGGCCCTTTCCGCGGCCACGGCCCTCGCCCTGGCTCTGACCGGCACGGGTATCGGCGTCCGCATCGCGACGACGGCGCTTGGGCATCGATGTACCGGCCAGACGGTCGGCGCTCGACAGGCCATCGCCCACGTCGACGCCGTTCTCGCGGTCGAGCTCCATAAGCGCCAGGCGCATCTCGGGCGAATCGATACGCTCGAGCACATCGCGCGTCACACAGTCGGGGCGGCAGTTGCAGCCCTGCTCGGCGGCCTTCTTTTTGCAGCCCTCAGAGCAGGTCATGTCGGCCAGGTTGACCTTAAAGACTTTGCCGTTCTCCAGGCGCAACACCAGCTGTTCACGCGGGGTGTCATATTCCTGGATGCGCGCCTTGCCAAGCGGCGTATCGATCAGCATCTTCTTTTTGGGCGCGCGGCTCTTAAAGTCCTTGTACGCCTCGAACTCGTAGCGCAGGCAGCACATCAGGCGACCGCAGACGCCGCTAATCTTGGACGAGTTGAGCGGCAGGTCCTGCTCTTTTGCCATGCGGATCGAGACGGGCTCAAACTGTCCGCCAAAGCGCGTGCAGCAGAGCTCCTGTCCGCATTGGGCATAGCCGCCCACCAGACGGGTCTCGTCGCGCACGCCAATCTGGCGCATGTCGACGCGAATGTGCAGCGTCGAGGACAGGTCCTTGACGAGCTGACGAAAATCGACGCGCTCCTCGGCCGCAAAGTAGAACACGGCCTTCTCGCCGCCAAACAGGTACTCGACGCCGACCGGCTTCATCTCGAGGTCGAGCTCTTTGACCAGACGGCGGAAATCGACCATCGCCTCGTCGCCCTGGATGGCCAGGTCGTCGGCAAGCTGCAGGTCGATGTCGCTCGCCACGCGCAGCACGGGCTTGAGCGGCTGGCCGATCTCGTCTTGCGGCACTTCAAAGGGATCGGCCGTGACCAGGCCGATCTCGGTTCCGCGCTCGGTGGAGCAAATGGCATAATCGGCCTCGAGGATATCCAGATCCTGCGGGTCGAACCACAGGTCGCGCGAGGCGTAGGTAAACTTAACGGGTACGACTAACGGCATTTCAGTGCCTTCCTGATATCGAACAGCATGACCTCGATGGCCAGCTGGGGAGTAACGTTTCTGGCAATGTTGCGCTCGGCGGTCGCGACTGCCTCGAGCGCCCGCGTGGCACCCGCAACATTGGTCGCGGCGGCAAGCCGCCCGATCGTGTCGCGCACGTCCTCGTTCACTACGTCGGCTGCCTCGTCCTGAAGCGTCAGCAGCACGTCGCGCATAAGCGTCCGCGCGCTCGCCAGCGCTTCCATGATACCCGAACGCTCGCGCGCGTTGAGTTCGCGCTTGTTGCGGTCCTCAAGCTGCTTCAATGCTCCACGCGACAGGTAATCGGCGTTTTGCTCGAGCACCTTTTCCTGCGTGGACTTGACCTCGGCGAGCGGCGCCTTAACGGCGACGATGAGCGACTTGGCGCGGCTGAGCACATCGGCCTCGTCGGCGGCGATGAGCGAATCGATGGCACGGACCATCTGGCGGCGAGCATCCTGGCGCTCGGCGCTCTTGAGGAACTCGATGCCACGCGTGGGGCTTCCCGCTACGGCGACGGCCATGCGGCAACGCGCAGGGTCCTGACCGGTGGCGCGACTCACGGCACGCGCGGCCACGGCGGGCGACACCAGCCGAAACGGCACGCACTGGCAGCGGCTCACGATGGTGGGCAACATCACGTCTGCCGAGGTGCCCAGCAAGATGAACATGACGCCCTCGGGCGGCTCCTCGAGTGTTTTGAGCAGCGCGTTAGCGGTGTTGGCGCGCAGCTGCTCGGCACGGTCGATGATGTAGACCTTGGCCTTGGCACGGATGGGCGCCAGGGGCACGTCGTCGAGCAGCTCGCGGGTCTGGGCGATGAGGTAGCCCGTGGCGCTCTCGGGCGTGTAATAGTGCACGTCGGGATGCGTATGGCGCGCGACGCGCACGCAGCTGTCGCATGCGCCGCAGCCGTCCTGCTCGCACAGGAAGGCTTGGGCGAGCGCCCACGCGGCGTCGAGCTTGCCCGCGCCGGGCGCTCCCAAGAACAGATAGGCGTGCGATGCGCGACCGCTGGCGACGGCGTTGGTCAAAAAGTCGCGCACGCGCTCTTGGGTGTCGAGCTTGGCCAGCAGGCTTGCCTGAGCGGGGGCCATGTTACTCGGCCTCCTTGGCAAGCGCGGCGGCGACGGCGTCCTGCGGGATATCGAGACCGTACGCGCGAACCTGCTCGACCGTCTTCTCGAAGACTTCCTCGACAGTCGCAGTGGCGTCGATGAGCTTTACGCGGTTTGGCTCCTCGGCAGCAATGGCACAAAAGCCCTGGTAGACACGCTCCTGGAATGCCATGCCTTTTGCCTCCATGCGATCTGCCGCGCCACGGGCGGCCATGCGCAACGCCGCCTGCTCGGGCGTGATGTGGTAGACGAGTGTGAGCGCCGGGTGCGTTCCCGCGACGGCCAGGTTGTTGGCGTCGCGCACCATCTGGCGATCGAGGCCGTCGGCAAATGCCTGGTAGCAGGTCGTGGAATCGTAGAAGCGATCGCACAGGACCACCTTGCCGGCCGCAAGGGCGGGGGCTATGACCTCGTGCACCAACTGGGCGCGCGCCGCCTCGTAGAGCAGCAACTCGCAGGTGTCTCCCATCGCCGTGTTGGCGGGGTCGAGCAGCAGGGCGCGAATCTTTTCGCTGATGGCAGTGCCACCCGGCTCGCGCAGAGTTACGACCTGATAGCCAGCGAGGTCGAGCGCACGGGCAAGCAGACGCGTCTGCGTGGACTTGCCGGCACCGTCGACGCCCTCGAGCGTGATAAAGCTATGTTGAGCAGGCTCAAAAGCCATGGGCGCAGCCCCTTCCTACAAGGCGCGTAAATGCAGATATATCAACTAAGCCATGATACCCCAGTGCTCGGCGCGTCCCCAATGGCTAAAGGCGCCTTTCCAAAGTTGCGGTGAAATAGGGACTGATTGAAGCTCTGAGACCGCCAAACAGTCCCTATTTCACCGCAACTTATGATGGGGAATTTTGGATGCTGGGTATAATCGTCGTATTGCATTGAAATGTGGCGAAAGGAGTGGCAATGTCTCGGTATTGCGCCTCGTGCGGCAAGCTTCTTGCAGATGATGCCAAGTTCTGCACCTCGTGCGGTGCACCCGTTGAGCAAACAGCCGCGAGCGATAGCCAGCCCGCTTTTGAGCAGACCGGCTCCCTTGATACGCCGCAAGCCAAGGCGGACGACTCCCTCGCCTATAGCCCCGACCCCGCCGCAAGGACCGAGGCCGTCGAGACCACGCAGCGCATACCCGTCGCGAGCGGCTCGCCCCAACAGCAGCCGGTTCCCGCATACGTGCCCGCTTCGCCACAGACCCCCGCTTCCAAAAAGAGCGGCACCGGGCCGCTTATCGCCGTTATCGTTGTGCTGGTGGCGATCATCATCGCCCTGGTCATCTTCTTTGCAATCAGACCGTTCGACAACGCCGCCACGCAGACGACTGCCGAGGTAGCTAAGCTGCACCATGACGTCGACGACGATGACCTAAAGCCTCTCGGCGATCCCAACAGCCTGTACGACGATGATGACGATGACGACGAGGATGGCGGCGAAGCAACGCTCTCTGAGCAGAACCTCTACCGTCGCCTGAGCGAATACTACGACCTGCTCGAAGATCTCGACAGCCAGGTCCGTGGCTGCGCGCAGAACTTCAACGGCAACTATCTGGAAGAGGATCGAACCACCCGTCAAAATCTCGCCGACGTCGCCGAGCGCACGGAGGACACCATCGAGCAGTATTACGACATCGTCGAGGACCTGGACGTCCCGACGAGCTCCAAAAACTACAGCTCCTGGAAGGACATCATCGCCCTGTACGACGACCTGGATCACCGCATTGACGCAATCTGTGATGCCTGGGAGATCAGCCTGAAATACGCCAAGCCTGCGGACCACAAGAATGAGATCGTGGCGCCGCTGTCGCGCGACAACGTGGCGGGCACCAATGACAATAAGTACCGCCTAGACTTTGAGGAGCGCTATCCCGGCGCCAAGCCTGTCGAGGTGAACTAGCGCTTTGTCGTTCCCGAGCCGGCAGTTAGGGACGTTCCTAAACTGCCGGCAGAAAAAGAACGTCCCTAACTGCCGGTCAAAAAAACGAGCGAGGATCGCGGGGTCCTCGCTCGTTTTTTTGGGCAATGTTTCGACTGCGCCGTTACTTGTCGGCGGTTGTTTTCTTGGCAGTCGACTTCTTCGCGGTCGTCTTCTTGGCGGCAGTGGCTTTCTTAGCCGTCGTCTTCTTTGCCGTGCTCGCCTTGGTTGTGGTCTTGCGACCGCGGGCGGGCCTCTTCTCCTTGGTCGGGCAGTCCATGTTGACGCAGATACGCCACGGACCGCGCGCCGTGTTGACCACTACGATGGGGGCGCCGCACTCGGGACAGGTCTCGCCCGTCGCCTCGAGCTTGCCGCGCGCCGGCAGCGGATAGCTCACGCCGCAGTCATCGTAGTTGGTGCAGCGGATAAAGCGCTTGCCGCTCTTCTCGCTCTTGTGCGCGATCAGGTCGCCGTGACGTCCGGCCTCGGCACACACCTTGCACTCGCCCACCTTAAGATCGGGCTCGTAGTTGGTGGGGCACGTGGGGTTCACGCAGATCTCGAAGGCCTTCTGGCGGAATGGCTGGCACTTGATGCGCGGCGCGCCGCACTCGGGGCACACGGCGGCCTCGCCCTCGAGCGGGCTCACCTTGACGCCACTCGGCACCGGATAGGTCACGTCGCAGTCGGGCCAACCCATGCAGCCGATAAAGCTGCCGCGGGTCTTGGCGCTCGTCTTCATAACCAGGTCCTTGCCGCACTTGGGGCAGGCGCCCACGCGCGCATCGGCCGTGACGGCGTCGCTGATGGCGTCGCCCAGCTCCTGCGTATGCTTGAGCAGCTCGTCGAGCACGCCGGCCAGCAGCGCGCGCGAGTGTGTCACGACATGCTCTTCGGTATCCTCGCCGCGCTCCACGCGGGTCATGTCGCCGTCGAGCTCGCTGGTCATATCGGGGCTCGTGATGCGCGGGGCAAACTGCGTCAGCGCGTCGATGATGGCGATGCCCAGCTGGCTCGGCTCAACGGGATCGTTTTTGAGGTAGCGCACGGCGTACAGGCGCTCGATGATGCTCGCGCGCGTGGACTTGGTGCCCAGGCCGCGCTTTTCCATCTCCTGCACGAGCTTGCCCTGGCTGTAGCGCGCGGGCGGCTCGGTCTGCTTGGCCTCAAGCTTAATGTCGAACACGTCGACCGTGTCGCCCTGCTCCAGCGGCGGCATCTGCTCGTCGCGCTTAAGGCCGTACGGGTAGGCCTCGCGGAAGCCCGGGGTCACGAGCACGTCGCCCGAGGCCACGAACGGCTCACCGTTCACGTCGAGCTCGAGCTTAGTGTTTTCGATGGTCGCGGGACCCATAAGCGTCGCCAGGAAGCGGCGGGCAATGAGGTCGTAGAGCTTGCGCTGGCCGCCATCGAGCGTGGACGGATCGCCTTCGCCCGTGGGGTAGATGGGTGGGTGGTCGGTGGTCTCGACTTTGCCGCGCGTGGGCTTCATGGGGCCGGCGAGTACCTTTTTGCACACGGGCGCCAGCGCCGGGTTGATCTTTGCCAGGTCGCTCACCACGGCGCCCAGATCGAGCGTCGCAGGGTACACGGTGTTGTCGACACGCGGATAGCTGATGAGGCCCGCCATGTAGAGGGACTCGGCGATGCGCATGGTACGTGCAGGTGAGATGCCCTCGGCCGCGGCGGCAGCCTGCAGCGAGGTCGTCGCAAACGGGGTGGGCGGCTGCTGCTTGCGGGAGCGCTTGGTCACCGCGGCGACGGTTGCCGTCGTAGCGCCGTCGACGTGGCCGTACGCCGTCTCGGCAGCATCTTTATCGGTAAAACGTGCCGTCTTGTGCGCAATCTTAAAGCGGTCATCCTCGGCAGCACCCTGAGCGGCACCCATGCCGCGAATCTGCCAATAGTCCTCGGGCACAAACGCCATGCGCTCGCGCTCGCGCTCGACCACCAAGGCAAGCGTCGGCGTCTGCACGCGGCCGGCGGAGCGCACGTTGCCAAAGCCGCCAAACTTGGCGAGCGTCAGGTAGCGCGTGAGCACCGCACCCCAAATGAGGTCGATGTGCTGGCGGCTCTCGCCGGCGTCGGCCAGATTCTGGTCGAGCGAGACAAGATTATCGAAGGCCTGCGTAATCTCGGCCTTGGTAAACGAAGAATACTGGGCGCGGGCGACCGGCAAGTCGGGCGCAACCTCGCGCACCTTGTTGAGGGCGTCCGAACCGATCAGTTCGCCCTCGCGGTCGAAGTCCGTGGCGATAATGACGCTGTCGGACTTCTTGGCAAGGTTCTTGAGCGAGCGGATGAGCTCCTTCTCGGCCGGCAGCTTAATGACGGGCGCCCAGGTGAGGTAAGGCAGGCTCTCGAGCTTCCAGCCCTTGATGGAGATACCATCGGCAAGAAACGGCTTGCGCTTGGTGTCGTAGGGCGGACGTGCCAGGCCATCGGGCATATCGGCCGGCAGCATCTCGCCGTCCTCGGTGACCGAATACCAGCCCAGCTTTTTATCGAACAGCACGCTGTCGCAAAAATCGGGCGCAAGGATGTGACCGGCAAGGCCGATCGTCACGCACTCCTCGCCCTTCCACTCAAAACGGTAGATGGCGGTGTTGTACACCTTGTCCTTTTTGGGCTTGCCCGTGGACAGACGCTCGGCAATCTGACGCGCGGCGTCGTTTTTCTCGGCGATGATGAGCTTCAAAAGAGGCTCCTATCTCGTATCTCTGCGGCTACGCCCGCCCGTATGGCGGCCGACTTACGCCCTTGCTTGCTCAATCTGCCCGATGAGCCAATCGCACCAGGCATCCATGCCCTCGCCCTTGCGCGCGCTCACGGCAAACCGCGGCGCCTGCGGATTGAGGTCATCGAGTGTCTTAGTATACCTATCCATGTCAAAATCGAAAGCTGGGGCCACGTCGACCTTGTTGAGCAGCTGCGCGCCGGCGTGCTGGAAGATGCCCGGATACTTGATGGGCTTGTCGTCGCCCTCGGGCACCGAGAGAATCATGATGGACAGGTTCTCGCCCAGGTCAAAGTCGACCGGGCAGACCAGGTTACCCACGTTTTCGATAAAGATGACGTCGATGTTCTCCAGACCCACAGCCTGGTCGAAGGCATCGACAGCCTCCATGATCATGTTGCCCTCGAGGTGGCACAGACCGCCCGTGTTGATCTGGATGGCGGGCATGCCGGCTTCCTTCATGGTGATGGCGTCGACATCCGAGGCGATATCGCCCTCGATGACGGCACAGCGTAGGCCGGCCTTGTCACGCAGGCGCTCGTTGGTGCCCAGAATCGTGGTGGTCTTACCCGAGCCGGGGCTCGACAGCACATTGATCACGTAGGTGCCTGCCTCATTAAATCGCTGACGCAGCTGATCTGCCAGGCGCTCGTTGCGCGACAGAATCGGCGACGCGATATCAATCGTTTTCTCGGCCATACTTAGCGCTCCTTACTTTGGCCCCTTTATACCCCATCATTAGATGGCTAGCGGGCTAATCGTCGGGGGTTTCGATTTCGATACTTGCGATATCGAGCTCGCGGCCGTGCAGCAGGCGCACGTTGGCGCCGCCACACTGGGGGCAGCGACAATGGAAACGGTCGTGCTCAAAGACCTCGCCGCAGTCCAGGCACTCGCTTTGTGGATGGACCTCCTCCACGGCAAGCTCGCAGCCGCGCGTGAGCGGGTCCTCGTCGCGAAACGTCTCCCACGCAAAGTCGAGCGCCTCGCGCACGACCTCGGTCATATCCCCGATACGCAGCGTTACCAAAACGGCGCGCGAGGCCCCCGCCCCACGCGCCGCGCGAATCACTGTATCGAGTATGCCGTTGACAATGCCAACCTCGTGCATACCGATTTACTCCTCGTCGTCCTCGTCGTCCGAGAACAGGTCCAGACGGCTCACGAACAGGCCCTCCTTGCCCTCGCGCGCGGTAATGACCACGCGAGCGATGGCGAGCGAAATCTCGTAGAGCGAGAGCAGGGCGCCATACATGAGACCCAGCGTAACGGGCGAGCCGTCGGGCGTAATCACAGCCGAACCCACGAGCAGGCCTACGTACACGTAGCGCCAGGCGCTGCGGAAGGCCGCATAGGACACGATGTGGAAAACGGACAGGTAGAAGATGATGAGCGGCAGCTCAAACGCCACACCAAAGCCGATCATAAAGAGCAGCTCCATGTTGACGTAGTTCTCCAGATCGGGCAACGCCGTAGCGACAGCCGAGGTCTCGCCGATGAGCCACTCAAAGCCCGCCGGGATGATGATGAAGTAGCAGAAGATGGCACCCAGGAAGAACAGCACCGTCGAGGCGAGCACCGTGGGCACAACCCACTTGCGCTCGTTGGGGCGCAGTGCCGGCAGGAAAAATGCCAGAATCTGCCAGATGATCATGGGCGTGCACATGACCACGGCCATCTTGATGGCAAGCGAGAAGCGCAGGCCAAAGCCGCCGAGCGTGGTGGTGATGTAAAACTTACCGTCCGGCACAAAGGAGCGGATGGGGTCCTCAAGAATATCGAGCACCACGGGCGTGGCAAAGTACAGCACGATGGCGGCGGCAAACACCGAAACGACCACGATGGTCAGGCGGCGACGGAGCTCTCCCAGGTGATCGAAGAGCGGCATGCGCGCAGGTCCGATCGGCATTACTCATCGCCTCCCTTCGGGGCGTCGGCGGCAGCAGCCTCGGCATCGTCCTCGACCTCGAGCTCGCGAGCGAGCTGGTCGACGACGGCCTTGCGCTTGCGGGGACGACGGGCGTAGAGGTCAGCCGTCGTGGGCTCTGCCGGCTCGGGCTCGGACTCTGCAGCAGGCTCGGGCTCGACGGCAGCAGCAGGCTCTGTACCCTCGGCCTCATCAACAGCGCCTTCGCCCTCAGCAGCGCCCTCGCTTGCGGCCTTCTCGGCGGCAAGACGGGCGCGGCGCTCGGCAAAGGTCTCCTTCTTTGCTGGCGCAGCCGTCTCGGCGGCATCCTCGTCCGCATCGGAATCGTCGTCGGTCGCAGCGGCCTTCTTGGGCTTGACCGGCGCCGACGCGGCCTCGCTTACCGGATCGATGATCTCGGACTGAACAACGGCCGTCATCTTTTCCTGCGTCTCGCGGAACTGACGGATGGCGCGGCCGATCGTGCGGCCCATCTGCGGGAGCTTATCCGGGCCAAACAGCAAAAAGCCGAAGACCACGATGATTGCCAGCTCACCTTCTCCAATACCAAACACACATACCTCCAAGGCTCGATGTGAGTCGAGCCCGCACCGCGCCATTCGGCCGGAACTCGTCTATTCATTCGGTCAAGTATAGCGCCCGGACGCCAAAACGTCCGAGCGCATCACAAACATATGCCAAACGGCACACCCCTTTTGGGGCGGGGCCTATGCCGCCGTGATCGAGATCTCCTGGTCCACGCCCAGCAGCTGAACCACGCGCATCACCGCAGGCTGCACGTTGGCGCAGCTAAAGCGCTTACCATGATCGGCTGCGTGGTGCGCGGCGCCCACAAGAACGCCAATGCCCGTCGAGTCGATATAGCTCACCTGGGCAAAGTCGAGCTCAACGGCCTCGGTGGGCTGCTCGAGCGCCAAGTCGATGGCATTACGCAGACTGTCGGCGTTAGAGATATCGATCTCGCCGGTTACCTTAATGGTGTAGAGCTCCGGCGTGGGGTTGGTGGAAATACCCAAATCCATGTATACGCTCCTTTACGTATCGAAAGTGCGGATAGTACTAGGCGCGGACTTGCGGGGCCCTACGCGTTAGGCGCGCTCGGCACGCGCAAGCTCGGCAGCGACGAGCTTGACGGCCAGCACCAGCACATCGAGCGCGGCCTCCAGGTCCTCGACCGTGGGATAGCTCGGCGCGATGCGGATGTTGGTGTCGCGCGGGTCCTTGCCATAGGGCCAGGTAGCACCTGCCGGCGTGAGCTTGACGCCCAGGTCGGCGCAAAGCGCGGCGACCTTCTGGGCCGAGCCCTCGGGACCATCGAAGCTCACAAAGTAGCCGCCGCGGGGATGCGTCCAGGTGGCACAACCCGTGTCGCCCAAGCCCTCGGTGAGCTTGCGCTCGACGGACTCAAAGCGCGGGCGCAGGAACTCGGCATGCTTTTTCATGTGCTCCTTGACCGCCTCGATGGTGGGGAGGAAACGCACGTGACGCAGCTGGTTGAGTTTGTCGGCGCTGATCAGGCCGGCCTTGAGGCGCTTGGAGAACTCGGCGATGACCGCGGGGCTCGCACCGATAAAGCCGATGCCGGCACCCGGGAAGGTGATCTTGGACGTCGAGGCAAAGGCCACCACGCGGTCCTCGGTGCCCGCCGCGCGGGCAAGATCGAAGATGTTGGCGAGCTCGTCGGTCTCGTCGTACAGGTCGTGCACGCAGTAGGCGTTGTCCCAGAAGATGCGGAAATCGGGCGCGGCCGTGGGCATCTCGACCAGGCGACGCACGGTGTCCTCGCTAAATGTGATGCCCGTGGGGTTGGAATACTTGGGCACGCACCAGATGCCCTTGATGGAGTCGTCGGTGGCAACCAGGCGCTCAACCTCGGCCATGTCGGGGCCGTTGTCGGTCATCGCGACGGGGACGTTCTCGATGCCCAAGTCGGCGGTGATGCCAAAGTGGCGATCGTAGCCGGGAACGGGGCACAGGAACTTGACCTTCTTGCCGTCGTGCGCGGCCTCGTAGGCGTCCCAGGGCTCGCTGCCGCACGAGCCACAGCGCCAGAACATGCCGGCGATGTCATGCTCGATCAAAAGGCTCGACGAACCCAGCACGAGCGTCTGCTCGGCGGGGCAGCCCAGGAACTCCCCTGCCAACTTGCGTGCCGAAGGAATACCCTCGAAGCAGCCGTAGTTGGAGCAGTCGACGCTGCCGTCGTGCAGATCGGCATCGGCGTTGAGGATATCGAGCATGGGGCGCGAGATGTCCACCTGGGAGGGCGACGGCTTGCCGCGGGCCATATCGAGCGCCAGACCCTTGGCCTTGACCTCGGCGACCTCGGCCTTGAGCGCCTCGATGGCGGCATCGAGTTCGGTGGTTTCCATCTTCTGGTAGATCGTCTGCATGGGTGCGACCTTTCGCGAAGCGGGACGTTGCAGTTCGTCTAAGTATAGACCGCCACCGCCGCAACGTTATGAAGCCGTGATAGATTAAGTCCATCGCAATAAATTACGAATCGCCGCGCATGCCGGCGTGGGGCGCCCAAGGAGGCACTATGGAGTACGGATTGTTCCAGGCCGAGGAATTCGGTGACCTGCAGCGCCTGGTCGACGGACTGTTTTACGACCGCCGCGCCATCGACCGGCTTGACCTAATCGTGCAGGCCGAAATCGTCGACTTGGCACCCGACCTCATGGAAATCGTGAACCTTTTGCCGCCCGGCTACTACGACCGCCAGTCACTTTGCGACCAGCTCAACTCCGCCTTGGCCGCCCACGGCTGGGGCGCCGTCTACGGAACGGTGGAATAAGCCTCGAGGCCGGCGATTTGGCCCGCTTCCCGACCTTGGCGAGGCTTGTTTTAGGGCTTGTGGCCAAAAAAGGGCAAATATGAGTACTGTTACCTTTTTAGTAGCAGCGATTCTTGGTCGAAATCGGCAAAACTCGACTTGAAACTTCCTAATCACCGTCAGCTAGCGCCAAATTGGAAGTCGATGGTCACTCATTAACGTACAGTTCTTATAACTTTGTTCATTATTTTCCGCACCTAAAATGATACGCCGTTTGTGACAGTACTCACAAACGGCGTTTTTTGACCACTGGCGTGTCTGGCAGGCGGCAAGCACCGCCCGAATCCGCATTTTGAACGCGCCCGAATCGGTTCTGGAGCCGGTTTTCGCGCTCTTACTCGTCTTTGGGCGAGGGATGCTTGCAGACCACGCTCATGTAGATCATGCCAAGCACGGCCGCGGTGACAGAGCCGGCGAGAATAGCGGCCTTGGCGGCCAGAACCTCAAATTCAGCCGTCGGGAAGGCAAGGCCGCTGATGAGAATCGACATGGTAAAGCCGATGCCGCCCAGAATGCCCACACCGGCAATCATGTGCCAGTTGACATTGCGCGGCAGCTCGCAGGCCCTAAGCTTAACCAGGGCAAACGTCATGCCAAAAATACCGATCGGCTTGCCCAGCAGCATGCCAAAGTACACGCCGAGCGTCACCGGGTCGGTGAGCAGCGTGCTCATGTCCACGCCCACTAGGCGAACCTGTGCGTTCACGAACGCAAAGATCGGCAGGATCACAAAGTTGACCGGCGTGGAGATCAGACGCTCCATGCGGATGAGCGGCGGGGTCACGCGGTGCATGACGCGCTCGACCTTGGTGGTCGAGACGGTAAAGTCATGCTGGCCCAGGATGTGCGCCTCGTCGTCGTAGCGGTCATCGAGTAGCGGCAGGCACTCGCCCAGCCAATCGGTGAGGCTATCGAGCTTGACGCCGCACTTGGCCGGGATGGTAAAGGCCAAGATGACGCCAGCAAGCGTGGCATGTACGCCGCTCTTGAACATGCAGAACCACAACAGCAGACCCAGTACCGAATACGGGGCAAGGCGGTAATGCTGCGTCTTGTTGAGCCACACGAGCGCGCAGGTCACAAGCGCGGCAGCGCCCAACCAAAACGGATTGGGGCTCTGACCGTAGAAGATGGCGATGGCGGCGATGGAGATGAGGTCGTCGGCGATGGCGAGCGTCGAGAAGAACACGCGCACGCCGTTGGGCACGCGATTACCCAAAAGCGACAGCACGCCCAGCGCAAAGGCAATATCGGTTGCCATGGGAATGGCCCAGCCGTTGTGCGCGCCGGCATGGTTAAAGATCAGGTAGATGCAGGCGGGAACGACAACGCCGCCCACGGCCGCCAGCATGGGAAGCATGGCCTGACGCGGATTCTTGAGCTCGCCGACCGTCATCTCGTACTTAAGCTCGATGCCCACCAACAAAAAGAAGATCGCCATGAGGAAGTCGTTGACGAAAAGCTCGACGGTGAGACCGGCCGTAAGGTTGCCCAGACCCACATACAGCGGGGTCTCCAAAAAGTGATGGATGGCCTCGTAGGCATCGGTATTGGCGCAAATGACGGCGGCGATGGCGGCGAAGACCATGACGGCGGCGGAAATCGTGCCGTTCTCGGCGATGCGCTCCCAGATGTCGTGGCGCTCAAAACGCTTGCGCTCACGAACGTTGAACAGCTGCTCAGTTGCTGCCATGGGCGGCTCCTTTCACGGGAAAGCTCCCGTCTTAAAAAAGCACGGCCCGCCCAAGTGGCGGCGCCGCGCTCCAACGTATTACGCTTGCATCTAGCCTACCCTGCACGACAAGCACGCAGGCGTGGCCGAAAAGCGGAACCACAGGTTGAACATTATTTGCTCAACGACACGGGCGCGCCTGTCCAAGAGACGACGCGGCGCCGCGCACAAAAAACGACCGGAGCGCGGGGTGTCCGCGGTCCGGTCGTAGCAGGTTACAAAACCTAGCAGGCGGCCATGATGGGGGCAGCGACCTGCTTCTTACGGGAGAGGACGCCCGGCATCCAGACGCCGTCGTGCTCGTCAGCAATGCCCAGGCCCTTCTGAGCAGCCTCGGTCTCGCCCTCGAGCAGGACCTGCGAGCCCTCCTCCATGATGTCGGTGATGCACAAGACAATGCCGTCGGCACCCTTCTCGGCGGCGTAGGCGCGCATGGCCTCGCGGATCTCGTCAATCATGCCAAGCGCACGGCTCTTGTCGACGGTCTCGTACTGGCCGATAAGCAGCTTCTTGCCGGCGGGCTCGAACATCTTGATGTCGTTGCCGACCATCTCGGCTGCGGTGAAGGAGCCGGACGGACGGGTGAGGAAGACCTCCATGCCAAACTTAACCGGATCGACGCCCACCTGCTCGCCGAGCTTGGCGGCGACGGCGCGGTCGACATCGGTGGTGGTGGGGCTCTTGAGCATGAGCGTGTCGGTCATCATGGCCGAGAGCAGCAGCTTGGCCTGGATGTCGGAAAGCTCAACGCCGAGCACGCCGGCGAGCTTGGTGACGATGGTGCAGCTGGAGCCCCAGGGCAGGCAGATGTAGTGCAGCGGGCCGGCGGTCTCGAAGTCGCCGATGCGGTGATGATCGACAACGCCAAAGACCGTGGCGTCCTTAAGGCCGGCGACGGACTGGGCGGACTCGTTGTGGTCGGTGAGGACGACGAGCTGACCGGCCTCGACGGACTCGATCACGCGGGGCTCGGCGATGCCGGCGTCGGCGAGCAGCTTGGCGGACTCGGCCGGAAGCTGACCAAGGGCGCAGGCCTCGTAGGTGTTGCCGGCATACTCAACCTGGTTGAGCAGCTGGGACAGGACGACGGCGCTCATGATGGTGTCGTTATCGGGGTTCTGGTGACCAAAGACAAGAACGTTTGCCATGGATATCCTCCACTTGATATGTGTACTTGGACATAGCTATGGTAGCACGCTGACGCCGAACCCTATGAGATGGAAGGGCCGCGGCACAAATTGGGGCAGGCACGGGGGCCAAGGCTGTCCCTTTTGCACCATGTTGGTGCAAAGTAACCTGTCCCCCTTGCACCAGCTATTTACCGGCGGCGCGCAGGGCTACGTAAGCGGCACCGATGATGCCGGCGTCGTTGCCGAGCGAAGCGACCTTAATGGGCGTCTCGCGCGAGGCGGAGAGCGCGTACTGCTTAAAGTGCTCGCGGACCTTGTCGAGGTAGACATCGGCCGAAGCGGAAGCACCGCCGCCGATCAGGAACATCTCGGGATCGACCACGTTGGCAATAAGCGCCAGGGCGCGGCCGAGATAGTCGGCCATGGTATCGGCAGCTGCCAGCGCGAGCTTGTCACCCTCGCGGCAGGCCTGGAACACGTCCTTGGAATCAGAAGGCCCGGTGAGCTCGATGGGCTCGACGCCCGCCTTTTCGCACTCGGCAAGGTAGTTGCTCACCACGCCGGTGGCGCTGGAATACTGCTCCAGATGGCCATGGCCGCCGCAGCCGCAGGTGCGCTCCTCGTCGGGGTTCAGGCACATATGGCCAATCTCGCCGCCGGCGCCCACAACGCCTGATACCACGTCGCCGTTAACGATAACGCCGCCGCCCACGCCGGTACCAATGGTGACCATCACCACGTTCTGTACGCCCTTGGCAGAGCCGAGCCAGGCCTCGCCCATGGCAGCGGCGTTGGCATCGTTCTCGTACTTAACGACCGCGTCGGGGCAGTGCTCCTGAATGGCGACTCTTAGCTCAGGCAGGTTGATGGCAATGTTGGCCTTGACCTTGGCATCGCCCGACGCCGGGATGGGACACGGAACGGCCAGGCCAATGCCCGCCACAAAGGCGCGCGGAATCTGCGCCTTGGCAACCACCTGGTCAATAGCCTCGGTCACCGCGGCAAAGCCCGCAGCATCAACGATGGGAGGCGTGGGCACACTGGCCTTGGCAAGCAGGTTGCCGTCCTCATCGAACAGGCCCTCCTTAACCGAAGTGCCGCCGACGTCAATGCCGATGTAGTACTGCTTAGGTTCCATGGGAGCCCACCTTTCTCGTTTAAACATTGCCTGTATGGTACCGCTCCCAAGGCAAAAACCCACCAAAAAGGGACAGGTTTGTTTTGGCAGGTTTTATCTGGGGAAACGCAAATGGCCGCTCAACAGACCGCGCAAGACCATCCCCAAAAATAAAGGCGCCGGGAGGCGGAGACTCCCGGCGCCCGTCAAAGGGACTATGTTGTCTGTCGGACCGCACGGTCCTTCGCGGCGATAACGCCGACTAGGCCTTAAGTGCCTGCAGCTGCTTGTGGATTTCGATGAGCTCCGTCGCCATGACGCGCATGGTCTCGGTGCCGGCCATCTGGTCCTCGGCATGCAGCAGAATCAACGGAGCCTCACCGTTACGCTCGCCGTTGGCCTCCTTCTTCAGAAGCCCCATGTGAACATCGTGGCCACCGTTATAGGCCTCGTCGCCCTGCTTGATAAGCTCCTCGGCGGCGTCAAAATCGCCCTCCTTGGCCTTTTGCACGGCATTGATGTACATGCTCTTGGCGGTACCGACGTAGCTGATGATCTCAAAGCAGGTCATCTGCAGTTCGTTCATATCCTCCATGCGGAGCACCTAGCCCATCACGCTGACGCAGTGGTCGATGATGCCGGCAGCGTTCATGCGGCCGTAGTCGACCATGTTGATGACCTCGACCGGGAAACGACCGGCGGCCTCCTTCTCAAAATCGCCCTTGGTGTAGCCGATCTGCGGACCAAGCAGCAACATGTCGCACTCGCCCAGGTGATCGTGGGCCTCGTTCATGGGACGAGCCTCGACCTCAATATCCAGACCACGGTTTGCAACCTCGGCCTGCATCTTCTGGACCAGCAGGCTCGTGGACATACCGGCATTGCAGCAGAGCATGATCTTCTTCATGGTTTCCTCCTTATAACTGCGCGGCGCGCAGACGACGACTGGTTTTATTCCTTGCGGCTATTGTGCCCACCCCCCCCTGCATCTTTACACAAGGGAGAGAGCCGCGGGCACCGGCACCGCGTACCGGTGCCCGCAACGGTGGAAGGGAAAGCGAACGTTTAGGCGTTCTACTCGGCGAGAGCCTCCTGCTTGGCGATTGCCTTCTCGGAAATCTTCATAAAGGGCAGGTAGACGGCCATGCCAATGACAATCTCGAGAGCCTGCCACACGCCGGCGCGCCAGTCAAAGCCCGTAGCGAGCAGGGCATTGATGACGGGAGGCATAGTCCAGGGCACCTGGGCGATGCAGGGGCTGATGATGCCTGCGCAGGTAAGGCCATAGGTGATGCCGATGAACAGGTCGGGAAGGAGGACGAACGGGATCATGAGCGGCAGGTTGTACACGATGGGGTAACCGTAGATAACCGGCTCGTTGATGTTGAACAGACCAGGCAGGATAGCCATCTTGGAAACGGTCTCGGAAGCCTTGTTCTTGGAGAACAGGAGCGTGTCGAGCAGGAGCATGAGGGTGCAGCCCGAGCCGCCGATGAGGGCGAAGCTGTTAACGATCTGCATGTTCATGTAGTGATCGGGCTGGATGGTGCCACCGGCGGCAAAGGTAGCCATGTTGTCGACGATGAGCATGGTCAGGATCGGCTCGACGGTAGCGCCAGAGATGGTGGACTGGTGAATACCGACGCAGAACAGCAGGTTAGCAAGGGTGTAGATGAGGATAACAGCCCACGGACCGGCGTTCATGATGCTCTTGAGCGGGTTGGAGATGCACGTGGAGATGATGGCGCACAGATCGGTGCCGGCGCACACGGCAAGCAGGGCTGCGGCAAGAGCGAAGATCGCGAGGTTGAGCAGCATCGGGATCATGACGTTGAAGGAGTTGGAGACCGCGGGAGGCACGCCCTCGCCCAGCTTAACCTTGAGCTTCTCGACGCCAGAAATCTTGATGAAGAGCGAGACGGAAAGCAGGGCGATGATAATGGCCGAGAACAGACCATTAGTGCCAGTGTTGGCAGTCGAAAGGGCGCCCGTGACCTCGGCGGAGGTGATCTTGTCGGTGAGCAGCGGGCTCGTGGCGGCAAGCGTGGCGGTGATCTGCTGCGGCATCATGATGACGAAAGCAGAGATAGCGACGACCACGCAAGCGAGCGGGTTATCGAAACGCTTGTTCTTAGCGAGGCTGTAGCCAATCAATCCGGCCAAGATAATTGCAGAGACGTTGAGGGTGCCCAGCGTAATTGCCGAACCCCACGTCTGAAGGTTGGCAAGACCCGCCGCATCGAGCGGGAACAGAGGGAACACGACGTTGTTGATAAGAACCGCGATACCCGCAAGGATATAGAGCGGCGTGATGGTCGCGAAGGCGTCACGCAGGGAACGCAGGTGAACCTGGTTTCCCACCTTCGCAGAGACCTCGGCAAACTTGTCGAGGAAGCTCTTTCCGTTGTCACTGGCCATGATTGCTCCTAACTATCAAATCCGGCCTTTTCCTATGCGCACGGTGGCCTGTCGCCCTCTGCCACCAGATGTGCCATGTGTTGCGCGCGGCAGCGCGCGGTCTGGGCGTTCGCCCGGTCGCTAATCAACCACGTGGGTTGTGGCGACCTGTTTGAGCCAGGCCGCCGACTTCTTAAGGCGGCGCTTATAGCCGTCCATAAGGTCGACCTCGACAAAACCGTAACGGTTCTTAAAGGCATTAGCCCAAGACCAGTTATCGATGACGGCCCAGTAATGGTATCCGCGGCACTTGGCGCCCTCGGCAATTGCCTTGGCCACCCACTCCAGGTGCTGACGTACAAAGTCGACGCGGTAGTCATCCTGGATGGTTCCTTCGGCGTCACGGTTCTTGTATTCGTCCATGATGCCGATGCCGTTCTCGGAAACGAACCACTCAAGATCGGGGTAGTTCTTAGCGCAGTCCATGCCAAAGTCGTAGAGGCCCTGCGGGTAGATCTCCCAGCCACGGCTCTCGTTCATAACGGCGTCGGGCCATACGTACTCGTCGGCAAAGTGCGGCAGGCCGTACTGGTCGACCTTGCTCGCCGGCGCCTGAACACGCGTGGGGTGGTAGTAGTTGCAGCCGAGCCAGTCGACAACACCCTGCTTGAGAATCTCTTGGTCGCCGGCACGGAACGGAAGCTTAACGCCGCCCTCGGCCAGGCTGTCGAGCACGTCGGCAGGAAGCTCGCCCTTGGTAATAAGGTCGAGCCACCAGCGATTGTTGATGCCGCTGGTCATACGCACGGCCTCGAGGTCTGCCTCGCTGGGATTCTGCTTGGTGTAAACCGGGGTAAAGCAGTTGATCATGCCGATCTTGGCATCGGCGCGAATAGCGCCCTCGTCATAGTCGCGACGATAGTTGGCCACGGCCAGCGCATGTGCCAGCGAGATGTGATACTGCACGGTGCGAGCGCGGCTAAAGTCGTGGAGTTGCGGGAACCACACGCCCTCCTGATAGCGCTGCTCGGGCTCGACGATGGGCTCGTTAAAGGTGAACCAGTACTTAATCTCCTGGCCAAACTCGTGGAAGGCGACGTCGGCGTAATGCGCGTAAGCCTCAACGACCTCGCGGCTCTCCCAGCCGCCACGGTTAAAGAGGTAGGTGGGCATGTCAAAGTGGTACAAGTTGACAAACGGCTCCAGGCCGGCCTCGCGAGAGGCGCGGAACAGCTCGTGATACCACGCAGCACCCTCCTCGTTGAGGTTGCCGTCGGCATCGAGCAGACGGCTCCACTGGATGGAAGTGCGATAGGTATTCAGGCCCAAGTCCTTCAAAATGCGAAAGTCTTCCTGGTACTTGGCCATAAAGTCATTGCCGGCATAAGAGCCAACGCAGTTGTAAAACGAACCCAGATCCTGGATGGACCAGGTGTCCCACAGGTTCTCGAGCTTGCCGCCCTGGTTCCACTGACCCTCAGTCTGTGGGCCGGACATAGCAGCGCCAAAGAAGAAGTCACGGGGCAGCTGATACTGAGCCATCAAAGTCCTCGCTTTCGTGTCTAGAGCTTTCGGTTGGAGACGGGCTTGCTTTGGCAGGCAATCCGGCGCGGGCGCGCACCAGGTATCTGGATACCCTGCCCGCCAAAACAAATCCGTCCCCAAACAGCACAAGCAAACGCCAATGCATCTCGCTTGTTGTCTGTAACTATAGCGCTCTAATTTATTACGTAAAGCGTCTTTTTTATTTTTCTTTATCGAACTTCTTTGATGAAAGCCATATGGATGCTTTTTAAGTAGGTATACTCTCTTTATATCAACGCAAATATGAAGGGAGGATTGCATGATTCCCAAATACGAGGCGATAGCTGCAGATATCCGTCGAAGCATCGAGGACGGCTCCCTTAAGCCGGGCGACAAACTGCCCACCGTCGTAGAGTTTTGCGAGCTCTATAGCGTTTCCAAGATCACCGTCAAGCGCGCGATTGAGCAGATCACCGAGGAAGGCCTTATTACCAGCCGGCGCGGATCGGGCACCTACGTCAAGGACACGGCGGGGCTTCCCGGCCAGGTGTTTTTCCAAGGCAAGAACGACCGTGCCCAAGGCTTTTCGTACGAGCATCGCGGGGAGAAAGTGACCTCGGTGGTCTACGATTTCTCGATCGTCAATCCGCCGGCAGAGGTTGCGACCCAGCTGGGAATGGCCGAAGACGACTTTGCCTATCACATCGTGCGCGTACGCGAGGTCGATGGTCAGCCCATCGTTATTGAGTACACCTATATGCCACTCGAGCTGATTCCGGGTCTTAAGAAAAAAGACCTGTACGCGTCGGTCTACAGCTTCATCCGCGAGCAGTGCGGACTCAAGATCTCGAGTTTCCACCGTACCATTCGCGCCGTCGCGGCAACTGAGGAAGAGGCTGAGCGCCTGGATACCAAACCCGGCTCTCCCCTGCTCGAACTCAACCAGATTGGCTTCTTGGATAGCGGCACCGCGTTTGAATATTCCATCTCGCACAACGTAGGCGACCGCTTTGAGCTGCACAACGTAACGCTGGCCTAGTTTTGTAATCCGGTGGGTGCTCGTTTTGAGCTGTCTTACGCGGCACCCGCACAACCTTATGGGAGTATGCACATGTCCGATTTGATTAAACTCACGCCGATTTTCCACGAGAAGATCTGGGGCGGCCGCCAGCTCGAAACCGTATTTGGTTACGACATTCCCGAGGGTCCCATCGGTGAGTGTTGGGCTATCTCGGCCCACCCCAACGGCGACTGCCAGATCGCGGAGGGCCCGTACGCCGGTCACACGCTTTCGTGGCTGTGGGCCGAGCACCGCGAGCTCTTTGGTAACTGCGAGGGCAAGGAGTTCCCGCTGCTCATTAAGATTCTAGACGCCAAGGACGACCTTTCGATCCAGATCCATCCCAACGACGAGTACGCCGCCGAGCACGAGAACGGCAGCCTGGGCAAAACCGAGTGCTGGTATGTGCTGGACTGCGAGCCCGGCGCCACGATCATCGTCGGACAGCGCGCGCACGACCGCGCCGAGGCCGCGCGTATGATCGAGGACGGCCGCTGGGACGACATGCTCAACGTGCTGCCGATTCACAAGGGCGACTTTTTCCAGATTGATTCCGGTACCGTCCACGCCATCAAGACCGGCACGCTCATTTTGGAGACGCAGCAGTCGAGCGACGTGACGTATCGCCTGTACGACTACGACCGTCCCGGCACCGACGGCAAACTGCGTCCCCTGCACATTGAGCAGAGTCTCGACTGCATCGACTTTGATTCTCAGGCCCCGACCGACGGCACCGTGACCGCGCCCGAGGTCGACGGCGTGACCGAGCTCGAGTCCAATCCCTGCTACACCGTCGATCGTGTGCGTGTCGACGGCAGCAAGACCCTCGACCAGCACTGGCCCTTCATGTGTCTGTCGGTCATCGACGGCGAAGGCACCGTCTGCGGCGACCCCGTCCACAAGGGAAGCCACCTGCTAGCCCCGAGCACCGTCAGCTCCATCGACCTCGAAGGCAAGATGGAATTGATCATCAGCCACCTCTAGGTCGCACCAACAACCAAAACGCAACAAGGGGCTCCCCCGTTCATCAACGGAGGAGCCCCTTGCCATATCTAGCTATCAGCCCACCCGGCTCTCCAGACCAAAAAACGAACGAGCAAAGCGACGTTCGCAAGCAGCGTTATCAAAGGACCTGGGAGGGCGTATGGGGCAACATCGATCGCGAGTTCCGCACGCAAAGGAGAGCACTTAATGTGCTCTCCGTCTTGCGCAGGACTGT
>ERZ773204.516-NODE-516-length-32695-cov-4.201532_pt1 | contig 32695 bp, 30 predicted proteins | sample MGYA00581007_ERZ773204 | MGnify/ENA primary metagenome ERZ773204 (study PRJEB29015, sample SAMEA2737757) | human gut metagenome | biome: human gut; feature: human-associated habitat; material: faeces | place: China | collected 2012 ... | reverse complement strand
AAGGCTGTAAAAACAGGAACAGCCAGCCCGAAAGAATTTACGGACTGGCTGTATCTGCAAAGTAATGTAATTGTGGAACTGACAGAATACTAAATTTTTTTCTCGTTGTGAGGTTTCTGTGACATTTGCCTGATGGCAGTATCGAAATTGCAGTAATTACTCATGCAAAATGCTTCTTCGTTTTATACACTATACCTATATGGTGGAGCACCAAATGAAAGGAGCAAAAAATATGTCTGAGATTCAAAATGCGATTGAAGTAAAGAACTTAAAAAAAGGTTTTGGTGGCAGAGTTTTGTTTGAAAATTTTAGCCTGAATGTAAAAGCAAATACAATCCATGCGATTATTGGTCCGAACGGTTCTGGAAAGACAACACTGCTACGCTTGATTACAGGGGTATACCAGCCAAATGCAGGGACAATCAACATTGCAGGGAAATATGCAATGCAGCTTGAAAATGACTATCTGTATGAAGAACAGACTGGTCTTGAAAATTTGAAAATTTTTGGGAAATACTTTGGATTTGAAATAAATGATCGTTCAGACGGCTATTGTACGCAATTAGGATTGACCGAGCATTTAGGAAAGCGTGTTAGCACTTATTCTAAAGGAATGAAAAGAAAACTGTCCCTTTTGATTGTGATTATGATAGGACGGGATATTCTGCTCATGGATGAACCAACATCGGGTGTAGACCCCATATCCAGAGTAGAAATCCGTAGTTTGATAGAGGCTCTAAAAGCTGACGGAAAAACGGTTATTATCACTTCACATGACCTTAGCGAGATTGAAAAGTGCGCTGATGATGTATCTATGATTAAAAATGGCAGATTGCTGTTTGATAAGGGTATTCAAGAAATGCAAGGACAATCATTGGAAGAAATCTTTATTAAGGAGGGCAATCGGCATGAGTAACATGGGAAAAGGCGCAGGCTACTATCTTACCAGAAGTAAAAGCCTCCTAATTGATACTGCGATTGTTGCCATTCTGGCGATTTTTATGAGCTTTGCAATGCAGATGGACGCCTTGCAGTCTAAGGGAGAAGATTATTTAGTCCTAATGCTCTATGCGGTTATTTTTGGTCTTACCTCCCTGCAATCCGGTGCTATGATTGTAGATTTGACAGCAAAGGATAAGTTAAGCCGGAGAGTTGAATTTTTTGCAGCTTCTGGAATTGCGGTAAAAGAGATTATAAAACAGTATTCGGTACAGATTTTCCGCTTTTCTGGTATTATCCCGTTCTTTGTTTTTATGAGTTGCTATTACTTTACCGACTGGACAATGAGCTTTGGGCGGATCGTATGCGTTTATCTTAGTATTCTTGTACTTAGTTTTTGTGAGATTGTCGCTTTGAATATCATTGTACTGGATGTAAAACGAGTAAAACTGTTCAAAAATGTTCTGTTCTTTGGTAATTTTGCACTGGTTTATTTGATTGCGATGTCGGCAGAACGAATTACAGAGTTTGTGAATCAACATCATATAGGAATTGACTATTTGATTATTGTGGTTGATGTTGCACTTTGCATGATGTTTGCACTATTAAGTTTCTTTAAGGCTCGGCACATGAGCAACGAAACAGTCATCAGGAGGGATGGCGAATGGGTTTGATAACATTAAACCTTAAAAGGGTATTGAACTGGAATTTTATATTTATGAGTGCGGTAGCAGCTATCTTCGGCATGATCTCTCTGATGAACTTTGGGGATATTTCAGAAAACATTGTATTTGGCGTTGATATAAAGTATTTTATGCTTGATGGATACCTGTGCTTATTTATCTTTTTTGCCGGAGAAATAAGCAAGGATATGTTGCAGCAAGAAAAAATCACAAAGAGAATAGAATGGAAACTTGCTAATGGTATTAAAATCTCAAGTATTGTTAAGGAGAATCTGCTATCACTATGGATTGGAACGCTGATCCTTTTGTTTCCTCTACTTTTGATAATTTCCATTCGCCTGCCAAACCTTATCTTGTTATTAGGCACCTATTTTCTGATCCTTAGCATATTGTATTCGGCATTTATAAATGTTTTGATTCTCTGGATTAGAAATATGAACTGGTTTAAGAGTATTCCTATCTTTGCAACACTGCTTCATATTTTGCTGGTTGTCTTAAAATGTGGGATATTTATGAAAACGAATAATGTGTGGGTGTTGCTACTATTTTCTCCAGTGAGTATAATAGTTTTGACTGCGTGTGGTTTATGTCTGATGACTAAAGAACGGATCGTATCATCATATTACTAACATAATGAATTTTAGCTGAAAGGAGGGGGGTCTATGCAGGATAAACGCTTCTATCCGTATCTGTTTCTTCATGCGGGTATTGTGACTTTATGGGTTATATTGGATAGAATACATAAAGGGATTGCGAATGATGGAGTCATCAACTTATTGTCGATTGCCGTCTTGCTTTGTTATTTCAATCTGCTCTATCTTCATGTAATGACATCACGGCGAGAAGCAACAATATCCGAATGTGGCTGGAACCTGCTTTCTGTTTCCTTTATTGCGGCGCTGATGTATGATGGATTTTCCACCTTATACACGGGTGCATTTCTGGTTTTTGCATTGATTATCGGAATAATGCTGGTAAGAACTGACGCAAGCCGGGGAAAAATGGTTCGCTTGCTGTTTGGAATTGCGTCTATCATACTGTCGTTTTTCAATTTCCGAATTCTACCTGCGATAACTATGTTAATTGGAATGTTCGTGGGAATTTTCCTTGATTATAAATATATAAATTTGAAACAGGTTAATATTCTTCCGATTGCCCAGAGGAAAGCAAGATATGTCCTCGCTCTTATGATTCCCTTGTTTACAGTCGTACTTTATTGCTTTGATTTGTCCACCCTACAAGTCAATGTATTTTTTCAGCTTATAATGCTTTTATTTGAGGCTTTTGCTGTCATTCATCTTGGCGACATGGAGGCCCGTTACAAGGAGTTGACAAAGTATTATGAATTAACGAACTATATTGCAAATGAGAGGGAAGATTTCTCAAGACTGCTTCATAACGATGTGCTTCAAGACATTGGAGGTGCCAAAAATCTCCTGTCGCTTCGCTCACCAGATGTTGATGAAACAAAAAGGATATTGTCTGATTTGGAATTGCGGGTAAGAAATATGATGAATTTCTATTCCTCTAATATCTTTTCGGGGTATGCTTCATGGGAACATATCGGATATATGCTTGACGCGATTAAGAAGCTGTACCCAAAGAAGAATATACTTGTAGATTTCACGATTGACAGCGAAGCAAGGATTGCTTTGAAAAAAGATAACAGTTTGGAACAGACTATGCAGATAATCAAAGAACTTGTCAACAATGTTTATAAACACGCTGCCGCTACTTTTATTCATTTGGAAATCGCGCTAAATGAAGAAAGTAGATTCGTAATTACCTGTCAAAATGATGGAGCGAAACCAAATGACATTGAAAATATTCTTTCTTCCAAAGGTGGTATGCTGTTCTTGACGGTGTTGATAAATGGGAATGGTGGTAACATTCAGTATTTAGAGAAAGATGGTATTTTAACTGCAACGGCAGTTTTGGGGAGAAAAAATGAAGATATTACTATTTGATGACCACAGGATATTTGGAGAGAGTTTAAGCAAACTTCTGGAAGATTGGGATGAAATCTCTATCTGTCGCTATGTAAGTAATGAAACAGAGTTTTGGAATATTCTTTCCGTAGACGAATGGGACATTGTATTATTGGATGTTAACCTAAGAGATCAGTCAAAGAATTCTGGCATTGACCTGATAGAAAAAATATATAACAAAAAGCCAAAAACAAAAGTGGCTATGCTATCCTCTTATGATATGCCGGTTTATAGACAGGAGGCACTTAAAAGAGGTGCTGTAAGTTATATTGACAAGTCGGCTTCTGCTGATGAGCTGGTAAAAAAACTTACAGCTATTAGTAAAGGTCACAAATCCACTACGCCCCCTTTATTAGATCCCCTGACAGATCGTGAAGCGGAAATTATTAAGGCGATTGGAACAGGGAAAACAAAGCATGAAATAGCGCAAGAACTGTATATCAGTGAACGGACACTTTACAACCATATCCAAAGCATCTATGATAAGCTGGGGGCTAAAAATGCTATCGAAGCCTATAACAAGGCTATTGCACTTGGATATATCACACCCTTAATATGAGTTTAGGCAATAAGAGGGACAGATATATCAGAACACAAGTGACAAGTATGCACATTATGTAAGCAGATAGCAAAAACAAGTATCATTGAACGACTTCATCAAAACAATAAAGAAAAGCTGGGAGCAAAATTAAGTCTGCTTCCAGCTTTTTTGTATTTGTTATTGTATGTGGTTGACTAAGGAATATTGTTTAAGCGTGAGTTTGTGATATTGGGTGTGGTATCTTTAACTATGGGAAACTCCGGTCTCCCACTTGGAAACGGTCTTGTCGCTGACGCTGATGCGCTCGGCAAGCTGCACCTGCGTCAGATGCTGTTTTACGCGCAGCGTGCGTATCGCCGCGCCGGTTACATAATTGTTCATGGGGTTCGCTCCTTTTTTGTGGATTTTTCTGTGCTCTCAGCATAACAGGAATGCCGTGGAAGGGCAACCTCCGCTGCGGAGAGTTGTTGTCCGCGCGGAAGATGCGCCACGGAAGAACATGGGTGTTTTTCGTGCTTTACACTATGAAAGTCCTGTGGTATAATAGACTCAAGATAAGAGGTTTGCCCGCGAAAGCGGAAGAAAACCGACACGGAGTAAACTCTGTTTTTACAAATAAACTGCAAAAGGAGGGAAAGACCTTGAACCGGAAATTAAAGGATGAAGATATGGACATCCTGTTTCGCGGCATTCTCAAGCTCTCGACCGTAGAGGAGTGCTACGACTTTTTTGAGGATCTCTGCACCATTTCCGAGCTTCGCGCCATGGTACAGCGCTTTCAGGTAGCTCGCATGCTCGATGAGGGCCGCATTTACAGCGACATCGTACAGGAAACCGGCGCGTCCACCGCGACCATCAGCCGTGTCAACAAATGCCTTGTGTACGGCTCGGACGGCTACCGCAGAATGCTCGACCGGCTGAAGGAGGACAATGAATAGCTACCAGACACTTTCGGCCTACTATGACCGTTTCACCGACGACGTCGGCTACGAACAGTGGGCGGATTTTTTTGAGCAGCTTTTCGCGCGCGAGGGCATAAGACCCAAATTAGTGCTCGACCTCGCCTGCGGCACGGGCAGCCTGACGCGGCTGCTCGCGGAGCGCGGCTACGACATGATCGGCGCGGACGCTTCGCCCGAAATGCTCATGCAGGCCATGCAGAACACCATCGACTGCGACCCGCGTCCGCTGCTCATCAACCAGCGCATGGAGGAGCTTGACCTTTACGGCAATGTGGACGCCTGCCTGTGCTGCCTCGACAGCGTAAACTACGTCACCGACCCGGGCGACCTCGCCGAGGCGTTCCGCCGCGTGCACCTGTTCCTCAACCCGGACGGCCTGTTTGTCTTTGACATCAATACGCCCGAGAAATTCGCTCGCATCGACGGGGAAAGCTATGTCCGCGAGGACGAGGGCGTGTTCTGCGTCTGGCAGGCGGCGGTCGAGGACGGTCTGTGTGCCTACCAGTTCGATATTTTTGAGCAGGACGGGGAAAGCTGGTCGCGTGCGCAGGAAACGCACGAGGAGCGCGTCTACACGCCCGAAGAGCTGACCGCCATGCTGGAGCAGGCAGGCTTTACCGAAATCAAAACCTATGGCAACCAGTCCTTTGCGCCCGTGCAGGGCGGGGAGGATCGCATCTATTTCACCGCACGAAAGAGAGATTAACATTATATGAGCGACAAAATTCTTCGCGCGATCGCCCGGAACGCGGGCATCCAGATCAGCGCCGCCTCGACGACCGGCCTTGTCGAGCGCGCACGCGAAATCCACAACACCACTCCGCTTGCGACCGCAGCGCTCGGCCGCACGCTGACCATCACCTCCATCATGGGCAGCCAGCTCAAGGTCGAGGACGGCTCCGTTACCGTCCAGATCAAGGGCAACGGTCCGCTCGGCACCATCGTGTGCGTGGGCGACTCGGACGGCTATGTGCGCGGCTACCTTCAGGACCCGTCTGCTGACCTGCCGCTGCGCCCGGACGGCAAGCTGAACGTGGGCGGCGGCGTGGGCCGCGGCTACCTCATGGTCATCAAGGACATCGGTCTCAAGGACCCCGTGACCGGCACGGTTGCGCTCGTTGACGGCGAGATCGCGGAGGACCTGACGCGCTACTTCGCGGAGAGCGAGCAGATTCCCTCTGCCTGCGCCCTCGGCGTGCTCGTCGATACCGACTGCACGGTCAAGTGCGCCGGCGGCTGGCTCGTGCAGCTGATGCCGGGCGTCAAGGACGCGGACATCGACCGCCTTGAGGCGAACCTCGCAAAGCTCGAACCGATGACCGCGATGCTCGATAAGGGCATGACCCTTGAGCAGATCATCTCCGCCGTGCTCGACGGCTTCGAGGTGGACTTTCTCCAGACCGAGGAGGTCGGCTACCGCTGTGCGTGCAGCAGAGAAAAAGTCGAGCGCGCTCTCATCAGCCTCGGAAAAACCGAACTTTCCAAGATGATCGAAGAACAGGAGAAAAGTGAAGTAACCTGCCAGTTCTGCGATAAAATCTACGAATTTACCCGTCCTGAGTTGCAGGAACTTCTGGCTCACGCGAGCGAGAAAAAATAAAATAAAAAAATATCGAAAAAAGTGTTGACATTTCGGGACGCTTCCGATATAATAAACATCGTCGCTGGTGAGCAACACAAAAACAACAGCGACGAGGCCTGGCCCGGTAGCTCAGTTGGTTAGAGCGCTAGCCTGTCACGCTAGAGGCCGTGGGTTCAAGTCCCATCCGGGTCGCCAGAAACGACGACTGCAAAGCCGTCGTTTTTTTTTGCTGATATAGCTCAGTAGGTAGAGTGCATCCTTGGTAAGGATGAGGTCACCAGTTCGAATCTGGTTATCAGCTCCAAAAAGAACCGCTTTGAAAAGGGCGGTTCTTTTTTTGTAAATATTCGTATCTCAGAGGAGAAAAAGACAAATGAAACTGCGAAATTCTTTGCTTCTGCTGCTCACGGCCACCATCTGGGGCACGGCGTTCGTGGCGCAGAGCGTCGGTATGGAATATGTCGGTCCGCTGACCTACGTCTGCACGCGAAGCATCATCGGCAGCATCGTGCTTCTGCCCGTGATTGCGGTGCTGCGCCGGGTCGGCCCGCCGCGGGCCTCGGTGTCGCTGGAGGAGAAGCGAAAGGGACGAAAAACTCTGCTGCTCGGCGGCGCGTGCTGCGGCACGGTGCTGTGCATCGCGAGCACCACGCAGCAGATAACGCTCCTGTACACCTCGGTCGGCAAGGCAGGCTTTATGACCGCGTGTTACATTCTGGTCGTGCCGGTGCTCGGCTTGCTGTTCGGCCGCCGCTGCGGTCTCAAGCACTGGTGCAGCGTTGCGATTGCGCTGGTCGGTCTGTACTTCCTCTGCATGGCGGGCGGCAGCTTCGGCTTCGACACCGGCACGCTGCTCGGACTCGGCTGCGCGCTGCTGTTTTCCATGCATATTCTGGTCATCGACCACTTTTCGCCGATGGTGGACGGCGTGCAGATGTCGTGCATTCAGTTCGCAGTCTGCGCGGTCATTTCGGGCGTCGCGATGCTGATTTTCGAGCAGCCGACCATGGCGAACATCCTTGCGGCGTGGAAGGCCATCATGTACGCCGGCGTAATGTCCTCGGGCGTTGCGTATACGCTCCAGATTGTCGGCCAGAAGGGCATGAACCCGACGATTGCAAGCCTTATCATGAGCCTGGAGTCGGTGATTTCGGTCATCGCGGGCTGGCTCATTCTCGGTCAGGCGCTCACCGCACGCGAGATCTTCGGCTGCGTGCTGATGTTCTGCGCGATCGTGCTCGCGCAGCTTCCCGAAAAGGCGAAAGCGAAGGCGTAATTATATAATATGTATAGCACTGGGGACGCTTTCGGGCGTCCCTTTTACGTTCCTGACAGAACAAAAAAATCTGTGATTTTGTGCTTGACAATCCGGGCGGTATCATGTAGAATAAATACGTTCGATGTAAAGGCAAAGAACTTTACACTACCAAGGAGGCCCGCCGATGAAAGGCAAACCGCTCGAAATGAGCCTGCTGTTCGACTTTTACGGCGAGACGCTCACAGAAAAGCAGCGCGAGCTGTTCGACCTGTACTATAACGAAGACCTCTCTCTCGCGGAAATCGCGGAGCACGCGGGCATCACCCGTCAGGGCGTGCGCGACAGCATCAAACGCGCGGAGCACGCGCTCGGAGAGATGGAGAGCAAGCTGGGACTGGTCGCCCGATACGGCGATACCGAGCGATGCGCACTTGAGCTTCGGGACGAGGTCAGCCGCCTGCGAAACCTTAACACGAACGCACTGCACAGCCCGGAGGCGGAGGCCATCGCCGACCGCATGACCGCGCTGCTCGACCAGCTCAGGCAGGAGGCTTAATATGGCATTTGAAGGCCTTACCGAAAAAATTTCATCTGCATTCAAGCACCTGCGCAGCAAGGGCCGTCTGACCGAGTCCGACATCAAGGAGGCTATGCGCGAGATCCGCATGGCGCTGCTTGAGGCCGACGTCAACTTCAAGGTCGCGAAGGATTTCATCAAGGCCGTCACCGAAAAGGCGACGAACGCCGAGATCCTCGAAAGCCTGTCGCCCTCGCAGCAGGTCATTAAAATCGTAAACGAGGAACTGGTTGCCCTGCTCGGCGGCCAGACCACCCGTCTTACCATATCGCCGAACCCGCCGACCATCGTCATGATGGCAGGTCTGCAGGGCGCCGGCAAAACGACAAACTGCGCAAAGCTCGCCGCTCTGCTCCGCAAACAGCAGCAGAGACGTCCACTGCTCGTTGCCTGCGACGTTTACCGTCCGGCCGCAATCGAACAGCTGAAGGTAGTCGGCAAGCAGCTTAACATCACCGTATTCGACGAGGGTCAGGGCGACCCGGTCGAAATCGCAAAGCACGGTATTGACTTCGCCCGCAAAAACGGCTACGACCTTGTTTTCCTCGATACCGCAGGCCGCCTGCACATCGACGAAAAGCTGATGGACGAGCTGAAAAACATCAAGGCCACGGTAAAGCCGACCGAGATCATCCTCGTCGTTGACGCGATGACCGGTCAGGACGCCGTTACGGTCGCACAGACCTTTGACGAAGCCCTCGGCATCGACGGCGTGCTCATGAGCAAGATGGACGGCGACGCACGAGGCGGCGCGGCCCTCTCGGTCAAGGCCGTCACCGGCAAGCCGATCAAGTTCATCGGCACGGGCGAGAAGCTCGGCGACATCGAGCCGTTCCACCCCGACCGCATGGCAAGCCGCATCCTCGGCATGGGCGATGTACTGACCCTGATCGAAAAGGCGCAGGAGTCCTTCGACCAGAAGCAGGCCGCCGAAACCGCCAAAAAGATGATGGCCGGCAAGCTGACGCTGACCGACTTCTACGACCAGCTTCAGAAAATGAAAAACATGGGCTCGATGGAGGAAATGCTCGGCATGCTGCCGGGCGTGGATGCAAAAGCCCTCGCCGGTGCGAAAATCGACGAAAAGCAGATGGCGCACACCGAAGCCATTATCCAGTCTATGACCCCGAAGGAGAGGGACAACCCCTCCATCATCAACTTCTCCCGCAAGAAGCGCATCGCAGCCGGCTGCGGCCTCTCGGTCGAGCAGGTCAACAAGCTGCTCAAGCAGTTTGAGGCCATGCAGAAGATGACCAAGCAGTTGACCGGCCTCGCCCGCAGCAAGGGCAAAAAGCGCCGCGGCTTCCCGGGACTCGGCAACCTGAAGCTGCCGTTCTGATTTGCTATTGTTTGTAAATTTCAATTTACAATAGATAAGTTCTGACACAGGAGGTGAAAATTTCATGGTAAAGATCAGACTGCGCCGCATGGGCGCTAAGAAGGCTCCGTTCTACCGCATCGTTGTCGCTGATTCCCGTTACCCGCGTGACGGCCGTTTCATCGAGGAGATCGGTACCTACAACCCGCTGACCAACCCGTCCACCGTTAACGTTGACGCTGACCGCGCTCAGGAGTGGATCAAGAAGGGTGCACAGCCGACCGATACCGTTCGCGGCATTCTGAAGAAGGCTGGCGTGCTGAATTGAGTGAGGTTGTCGAAATGAAAGAGTTATTGACTTATATCGTCAAAAATCTGGTTTCCGAGCCGGATGCGATTGCCATCACCGAGGAGATCGACGGCGACAATGTCACGTTTTCCCTGCGCGTAGCGCCCGGTGACATGGGCCGAGTGATCGGTCGTCACGGCCGCATCGCCAAGGAAATCCGCACACTCATGAAAGCGGCAGGCAATCGCGAAAACAAGCGCGTGACAGTCGATATTCTCGACTGAGCCTGCGCTCCTCGCGCCGAAGAGTCGTTTGCGACACTTCAACCTGAAATGAGAAGCCGGTGCGCTGCATCGGTTACCGGAAATCGCCGCACTGCGGCGATTTTGTTTTCTCAATACGAAAAAAAGCGAGAGCATGGACGAAAAGACGTTTGTGCTCTCGCTTTCGATTTTCAGATAAGGCAATACCGCATAATTTCCGCAAAGCGCCGCAGCTTTCATTGTGCGGTGTTGCCTTAAATTATTTCCGCAGAAATTTTATCACGCTCATCGCGGCCTCGGCGCCGTCCGACACGGCTTTCGCGACCTGAAGCAGGCCGCCCGTGCAGTCGCCGGCCGCGAACAGGCCGGGTACCATGGTCGAGCCGTCGGCGGCGGATTTGATGTGCGTGCCGTCGAGCGGTGCGCCGAGCTTGCGGGCGAAGTCCGTGCTGCCGGCGGTGCCGAGCGCCACGAAAACGCCGTCAAGCGCGAGCGCCTCACCGTCCGCAAAGACCATGCGCTCGACCGTTTCGCCGCCCTCGATGGAGGAAATGCGGCGCGTGTCCACGGAAAGCCCGGCGGGGAGCGGCGCAGGCGCGTCCTGTCCGTTCGTCAGGAGTGTGACCGACTCCGCGACGGCAAGCAGCACACGCGCCTCCTCGAGGGCGTATTCGCCCTGTCCGAGCACGGCGGCCGCTTTGCCGCGATAGAAAAACGCATCGCAGACCGCGCAGTAGCTTACGCCGCGTCCTTCGAACGTGCGGATGCCCGTAATAGCGGGGACGGCGCGCGGAGAGCCGGTCGCGAGCAGCACCGCGTCTGCGTGGCGCTCGCCGTCCGTCGTCTTGACGGTAAAGCCGGTGTCGGCGTACTCGATGCCCGTGACCTCGGTGCGGTGAAGCTGTGCGCCGAGGCGTTCCGCCTGCGCCCGGCCGCGCGCGAGCAGCTCCGCGCCCGAAATCACATCGGGGAAGCCGAAATAGTTTTCGATTTTGTCGGTCTTTCCGAGTGCGCCGTCGTCCTTGTACAGCACATGAGCGGCAAGACCTGCACGTACCGCGTAAATCGCGGCGCTCAGACCGGCGGGACCACCGCCGATGATGACCAGTTCGGGCATGGTAACGCTCCTTTACTTGTCGGTACCCTCGATGAACTCCTGCTGATAAGCCTGCTGGAGGTGCTCCAGCAGCTCGGACGCCTTGCCGCCGACCGGCTTGCCGTCTACCTCGCAGACGCGGATGCAGTGCGAGCCGGTGGAGAGGACCATGATTTCGTCCGCCGTCAGCAGCTCGTCCACCGTGAACGGCGCTACGCGGGACGGGATGCCCAGCTTGTCGCACAGGTCGAGGAAGTGCTTGCGCGTGATGCTCGGGAGGATAAGCTCGTCCGCCGGGGGCGTGCAGAATACGCCGTCGCGGATGATGGCGAGGCTGGAATGTGCGCCCTCGGTGACGCGGTCGCCGCGATGGAACACGACCTCGTCGCAGCCTGCTTCGACCGCGCGCTGCATCGCCATGCAGTTCGGGATGAGGTTGAGCGTCTTGATGTTGCAGTGCAGGAAACGGGTGTCCTCGACCGTGATGAGCTTGTAGGGATGGTCCTGACGGTCGAGAGGGCAGGCCTCCGCGAACGCCATCAGCGTCGCCTTTGCGCCCGCCGGGAAAGCGTGCTTGCGGTGCGCGGCGGCGCGGGTGGACTGCCAGTAGAGCATATGCGGCGCGTCCGTGTCCAGACGGCTGACCAGGTCGTTCAGCGTCGCGGCGAGCGCCTCGCGCTCCATCGGCGGCTCGATGCGCAGCAGGCGAAGGCTGTTGTAGAAGCGGTCGAGATGGTCCTCAAGCGCGAAGATCTTCTTGTTGCGGACCATGGCCGCGTCGTAAACGCCGTCGCCGAAATACAGACCGCGGTCGGTGATGGGAGCCTGTACCTCGTCGATACGGCCGATTTTTCCGTTATAGTATGCAATATCCTTCATTGGAATATGCCTCCTTTAATAAAAATTCCGATTTTATTCAGTTCCAGTATAGCGTTTTTCGACGGGATTTGCAAGTGAGGCGAGAATGAAGTATAATAATAAGCAGTTTACAAATCGGGAGTTGAAGGATTGAATCATGTGGAATGAATTAGGCATAAGCGGAGGAACCGCAATTATTATTTTGATTGCGCTGTATTTCGTTATCAAATGGGCAGTGAAAAATGGCATTAAAGAAGCCTATAGTGCTATCACCGGAAAGAAAACCGATGAAGACATCCGAAATGAAAAAGAGCTGAAAGGCCTTGGATTGGATTCAGAAGATCAATAAAATCCAGTTTGTATAACCGTTAAAATCACTATCATTTCAGAAAGGTCTGATTTTTTGTCCGGAACACTTCTTCATATCTGCTGTGCGCCGTGTTCGATTGCGTGCATCGACACCCTGCGGCAGGAGGGCATCGAGCCGGTGGGTTTCTGGTACAACCCGAACATCCACCCGATGAAGGAATACAAAATGCGCAAGAATACGCTCGTTGAGTACGCAAAGAGCATCAATCTCAAGCTGGAAATCGAGAACGAATACGGCCTGCGCAGGTTTATCGAGGCGGTCTACCCGAACTGGGATAACCGCTGCGCAACCTGCTATGCGCTTCGCTTTGACGAAACCGCGCGTTACGCAGCCGAACACGGCTACGAACAGTTCACCTCGACGCTTTTCGTCAGTCCGTACCAGAATCATGAGCTGATGCGCCGGATCTGCGAGCAGGCCGCCGAAAAATACGGCGTCAAGTACCTGCACCGCGACTTTTCGCCGCGCTTCCGCGAGGGACAGGACAAGGCGCGTGAGCTGGGACTGTATATGCAGAATTACTGCGGCTGTGTGTTCTCCGAGGAGGACCGCTACCGCAAGCGCAAAAAGAAAAAACCGGCGCCCGAGCAGGCCTGACCGGCGCAGAACGGGACGTTTCGCCGTCAATCGACCGGAACGCCCCGCAATAACTGCTTTACAAATCCGCGAAAGACTGGTATACTATATCATGTACTCGCGCCCGTAGCTCAGCTGGATAGAGCGTTGGACTCCGACTCCAAAGGCCATGCGTTCGAATCGCACCGGGCGTACCATGTTAAACCGCTTGTTTCGTTGAAATGAGCGGTTTTTTGTTTGCAAGCATCACAAAAAACGTCCTCTGCTCGGCGCAATCAGCCTTGCAGGGGACGTTTTCTATATCTATATCTGCATCAGTTATCAGAACCGGACGTCGGTCTGGGGCATCTGCCACGCAAAATGGTCACAGTGCAGGAGTGCTTCGGCGCGCTCCGAGCACGGATTGGTCAGGTATTCGCTGTAAAGTGCCTGTACGGCAGGATTTTCGTGCGAGAAACGGCGTTCCGCCTGCTTATCGAGCGAGAACAGGACATCGCCGCGCTGCGCCGCCTTTTCTGTATCGCTGCCGTCTACCGGCTGACCGCCGCCGCCTGCACAGCCGCCCGGGCAGGCCATGATTTCGATGAACTCATAATGCACCTCGCCGCGTTTGACTGCGCGAACAAGCTGACGGGCGTTTGCGAGTCCACTTGCTACCGCGCAGTGCACCGTTGTACCGGCGAGGTCGAACGTCGCCTCGCGCCACGGCCGGCTTTCATCCTCCGCCGCACGCACCTCGCGGAACGCCTCCGGCGCGGGATTCTCTCCGGTGGTCAGGTAATACGCCGAGCGGAGCGCCGCCTCCATAACGCCGCCGGTCGCGCCGAAAATGACGCCTGCGCCCGAGCCGTTGCCCAGCGGGTCATCAAACAGGGAGTCAGTCAGCTGCTCCACATCAATGTGCTCCGCACGCACCATTCGCGCCAGTTCGCGCGTTGTCAGCACCAGATCGACGTCGCTTCCTGCACCGGCCGACTGCATGCCAGGCAGCTCTCGCTCTGCTTTCTTCGCGATGCAGGGCATGATGGAAATGCTGTAAACGTTCTCCGGCTCTACGCTGAGACGCTTCGCGAGCCAGCTTTTCGCGACCGCACCGAACATCTGCTGCGGAGATTTCGCCGTGGACAGGCGTCCCGTCATTTCCGGATACTGGCTTTTCAGGAAGCGCACCCAGCCCGGACAGCACGAGGTGAACATCGGCTTGTCCTTCAGGTCTCCGGCTTTCAGCCGCTGAAGCAGCTCCGTTCCTTCCTCCATGATGGTCAGGTCGGCCGAAAACGTCGTATCAAAGACGTAATCCGCGCCCAGACTGCGCAGCGCCGCAACCAGCTGGCCGACAGTCGCCTTGCCGGTCGGCATGCCGAACGCCTCGCCCCATGCCGCACGGACCGCCGGTGCAATCTGTACGATCGTCACCTTGCCCGGTGCGCCGAGAACGGAGTAGGCCTTTGCGGTATCGTCGCGCTCGCGCAGTGCGCCGGTGGGGCAGTGGGTGATGCACTGGCCGCACAGCGAGCAGTCGGCTTCCTTAATGAAGCGGTTTCCCGAAACATCGATAGTCGTGCGCGAGCCCGAGCCGCTGATGTCCCAGATGGACAGCGACTGCACCTTATCGCACACCTGAATGCAGCGCATACACTTGATACATTTATTGATGTCGCGGTAAAGAGGGAAAGTCGTGGTCCAGAAGCTCTTTTTGCCTGCCGCGAGGTCGCTCTTGTAGGGGACGGACAGCACGCCGAGGTCATTCGAGATTTTCTGGAGCTGGCACGAGCCGGAGCGCACACAGGTCGCGCACTTGTTGTCATGCTGCGACAGGATAAGCTCCACGTTCGTGCGGCGTGCTTCGCGCACGCGCAGCGTATTGGTGTGAATGACCATGCCTTCCTGCACGACGTTGTTGCACGACGGAACCAGCTTGCCTTCGCCCTCGACCTCGATGCAGCATACACGGCACGCCGAGATCTCGTTGATGTCTTTCAGGTAGCAGAGGTTCGGGATTTCCACGCCGACCGAGGCCGCCGCTTCCAGAATGGTCGTGCCTGCCGGAACGGATACCGGGATTTTATCTATCGTAAGGTTTACCATTTGCTCGTTCGACCTCCCTTGAAGATACCGTAGCCGAAGTGGTCGCAGCGCAGACAGCGCGAGGTTTCCTGCTGGACCTCCTGCTCGGTCATGCCGCATTTTACCAGTTCAAAGTTGCCGACGCATTCCTCGAACGGACGGTTGTGCAGCTCGATGCGGCCGCACGCAGGCAGGTTGGTCAGGTGCGGCGCGGGAATTTCCACATCGGACTGAATTACGTGATGGAAGCCGAGGTGCGCGTCGATGTTCGCTGCCGCGACCTTGCCGGCTGCGACCGCACGGATCACGGTTGCCGGGCCGGTAACGGCGTCGCCGCCCGCAAATACATGAGGCGTGTTGGGCACGAAGGCGTCCGAAGAAGCCTTGATTTTGCCGCGCTCAAGCGGCATGACCTGCGCAAACGGACGGGCGTCGATTGCCTGACCGATCGCCACGATAACAATGTCGCACGGGGTACGCAGCAGCGGCGCATCTGCGTCATAGGGACGCGGACGGCCGTCCGAGCCGTAAGGACCGATGACCTGCGGGCGCGTCCAGAGCGCGGTCACATGACCGTTCTCGTCCGACTCGATATGGTCCGGCGCCTGAAGCTGAAGAATCTGGCAGCCCTCTGCCTGCGCGTCCTCGATTTCCTCGTTGAGCGCGGTCATATCCGAGATACGGCGGCGGTAAACACAGGTAACAGATGCCGCGCCGAGGCGGAGCGCCGTTCTCGTTGCGTCCATCGAAACGTTGCCGCCGCCGATAACGCAGACGCGCTTGCCGTGGAAATCGGGCGCACGGCCCTCGCCGATGTCGCGGAGCAGCTGCACCGCCGCATGAACGCCGATGCTGTTTTCGCCATCGATGCCGATTTTCTTGTCGTTATGCGCACCGATGGAGATGTAGACCGCGTCATACTGATTTTCGATGTCGGAAAATTCAATGTCGCGACCAATCGAGGTATCGGTATGTACTTCGATGCCGGTGGACAGGATGAACTCGATGTCAGCGTCCAGCTTTTCCTGCGGCAGACGGTAATCCGGAATGCCGTAGCGGAGCATGCCGCCGAGCTGCGGACGCTGGTCGTAGACAACGACCTTGTGGCCCATCAGCGACAGGAAGTACGCCGCCGACAGACCGCCCGGGCCGCCGCCGATAACGGCAATGCGCTTGCCCGTAGAGGGCGCACACGGCGGGGGAGTGGTGTCGGTCGCGTGGTCGCAGGCAAAGCGCTTGATGCCGCAGATGTTGACCGCATCATCGACCATGCTTCGGCGGCAGCGTGCCTCACACGGATGCTCGCAGACGTAGCCGCAGACCGTGGGGAAGGGGTTATCCTTGCGGATCAGGCGAACCGCATCATTATAACGCCCTGCACGCACGAGCGCGATATAGCCCGGAATATCGACGCCGGCGGGGCAGAGCGCCACGCAGGGAACCGGATGGTCCCAGCCGAACAGACAGCGTCCGTGCTCCACGTGCGACAGGTAGTCCTCGCGGAAGCCCTGCACGCCCTGAAGCACCATGCGCGCCGCCTCGTAGCCGATGGCGCAGTCTGCTGTGTCCTGAATGACACGCGCGGTCTTTTCGATGAGGTCGATGGTCTCCGGCGTGGCGGTCGAGTCCAGAACGCTTTCCAGCAGCTCGGTTAGTTGACCGAGGCCGACGCGGCACGGAACACATTTGCCGCAGGTCTGCGCATGGCTCAGGCGCAGGAACGAAAGCGCCATATCGACCGGGCACAGTCCCGGAGGACTTGCGCTGATACGTCTTTCTACGTCACGGTAAAGCCCCTCAACAACGGTTTCAGCGCGTCCCGGTGTCTCGATTGATAAACGGCTCATATTTTTCCTCCCTTCCCGGCTTTCGGGAAATATACATAAAAAATGATATTCTTTTTCATTCAAAATGTCAATCAATTTCGTGAAAATGCCAAGATGTTTTCCTCGTGGCACACAAAAGGCTTGACAGAACGCACCGCTATCTGGTATACTATTCTGGCATTAAAAGCGAATAACTTCATCCGGGTGTAGCGCAGTTGGTAGCGCGCCTGCTTTGGGAGCAGGATGCCGCAGGTTCGAATCCTGTCACTCGGACCATCTAAAATACCGTTGAAAGGCTCGATTTCGGCGGTATTTCTTTATTTTCCGAACTCATTGTGTTTGATGGGCGAAATTTCCAAAGTCTTGAAAAACTGTTTTTAACCGTTTTTTTGGGTATTTGATGTGGGACTAAGTGCGTCACCTAATTGCGGCGATTTTACCGGTGTTTCAGGCCGACCGAACCAGTCGTTGAGTAACGCAACAATATTCGTAAGAAACTGCATATCTGCGTCCGAAAGCGTTTCGGGCGGGTTTTGGATAACATGAAGGAGCATTAAGGCTGCAATCAGCTCTTCTTTTGGTGGTTTCTGTGCTTCTGTTTCGGCCGGAGCGGGAGCTTTTGCTGTTTCATAGCAGGTTTCAGCATCACCTTCTGTTAGTACACTCATAGGAATTTGGAATAACTCTGCAATCTGTCTGAGATTTTTGACGCGTGGTTCTCTCGTCCCCAATTCCCACGCTGAAACGGCACTCGCTGTCATATTCAGCAATTTTGCAAAATCATTTTGAGACATATTATGATGTTCCCTAACTGCTTTGATATTTTCGCCTATGTTCATTACTGTACCTCATTTTTTCTTCACTCGCACTTCGCGCACGCGGTATACCCGGCCTCTTTGGCGTCCGAGAGCGGCATTTTCGTTGCGTGCTTCCCGATGTACTGACAGCCCTCGTTATGGTATTTCGAGCCGGAGGGCGTCACGTAGACCATCGGGCCGACGGCGCTCATATCCGCTCCCGACTGCGCAGCCTGTTCCAGTTTTCCGTTCAGCTCCTCGATCTGCGCAGTCATTGCGTCAACCTGCTGCTGCATGGTCTCTGCCGATGCCGCTGCGGTGTCCGCCTCCCGCTGAAGCGCCGTGATCTGGCCGCGAAGCGTATCGTTTTCCTCGAGCAGGGAAGAGGCTCGGTCGGACGCATCCCAGAACAGAAACGCCAGCGCGGCACAGCCCACCGCCAGCACCGCGCAGACCGCGGTTTTGATTGTATTCAGTTTATCTTTCACCGAAAGCACCCCCCTTTCCCTCATTATATAATCTGTACCACACCTTGTCAATTCCCAGTCATACCCTGTCCGGGGCACGCATATCGTATTGGCAGGAGCAACAGTGAAAAGGAGGAAGATTGCAGAAATGGAACTGGAGCAAAAGAGCATTTCCTATTGCCGTCCGCAGCTCGCCGAGACAAGCATCTGCACCGAAACGACCGACTGCATCGTGCCGGACACCTTCCCGGACGTAGGGCGCGTGGTGTTTGCCTGCGGCAGCGTAACGGCGTCCGACCGCTCGCCGCAGAGCGGCCGTCTGCTGATTTCGGGGACAGCACAGGCAAGCGTCCTGTACGAGCCGGAAAACGGCAGCGGACTGCGGCTGCTTGAAGTACCGGTGAGCTTCGCGCATATCGAGGAAAACGACCTGCTGGACAGCAGTTCGGCCTGCCTTGTGGAATGCCGGGTCGGCACGGTCGAAGCCTCTATCGTCAACAGCCGCAAGCTGAGCATCGCGGTCAATCTGGTTTTCTCCGCCGTATGCTGCGGCCGGGAGAGCTGCGACTACACGGAGAATATCGCTGACGAGCACATCGAGCTGCTGAGCGACAGCTGCGAAGTCACGGTTCCCGAACTTGTGCAGGCGTTTCCGTTTTCCGTTCTGGAGGACATACCGGCGGAGGACACGGACGGTCTTTCCGTGCTCCGGCAGTCCTGCGTGCTGCGGGTAAGTGAATGCCGCGCCATGCGAGACCGGGTGGCGATCCGCGGCAGTGCGGAGCTTCGCTGTCTTGTGCTTCAGGCAGACGAGGCCGTGCGCATCATCAGCAAAGTCACGCCCTTTACGCAGGTGTTCGAAATGACAGGCGTCAGCGAGGACGATACGCCCGATGTGCAGCTGGCGCTTCGCAGCTTTGAATGCCGCGTTGCGTCAGACGATACGCTGTCCTGCACAGTGAATGCCGATGCCATGGTATCCGTCCGGCGGAATGTCACGCTCCGCTGCATCCGCGATTTCTACCTGCCCGGGACTTCGCTGCTGACGCAGGAGGACAGCGTGATTCTGTACGGCAGTTCCGTACCGCAGCCGTTCTCGTCCGAGTCCACCGAAACCGTGCAGACCGCCGTGCACGCCTCTCATATTGTCAGCGCCGATGCCGTCTGCTGCGGAAGCCGCGCAAACGAAGACGGAACGCAGCTGTCCGTTGCGGTTCAGGTGCTCTTTCTGGACGAGGAACAGCATCTCTGCTCTTTGCAGCGCGTTCTGCCGCTGTGCTTTTCCGGCACGAGTCCGGATGCCTGTCTGTATCCCCGGCTGAGCGTCCGCACCCAGACTGCGGGGGAGCGCGGTCTCACCCTGACCGTCACCGCCGAAGGGGAGAGCGCGGCGCACACACCGGTCACGCTGCGGCATATCCGGTCAGCCGAACCGGGCGAAAAGCAGAAAAGCGACGGAGTATCCCTGACGCTCCGGCACATTGACAGCGAAACGCGTCTCTGGGACATCGCAAAGGACAGCGGAAGCACGTGCGCAGCCATCTGCGCAGCGAACGACCTGCCGCCGGAGACCGCCGCCGTGGCGGACACCATGCTGCTCATTCCGCGTTGCTGCTGAGAGGAGGCCGAGTATGGAGAGCAGAATTTATCAGGACATCAGCAGCCGCACGGGCGGCGATATTTACATCGGCGTTGTCGGGCCGGTCCGCACCGGCAAGTCCACCTTCATCAAGCGCTTCATGGAAACCATGGTGCTTCCCGGCATGGAAAATATGTACAAACGCGAACGAGCGCGTGACGAGCTGCCGCAGTCCGGGACCGGCCGCACCATCATGACCGCAGAGCCGAAATTCGTCCCTGAAGAGGCCGCCGAAATCACGCTTCCCGATGGCGGAAGCTGTCGCGTGCGGCTCGTGGACTGCGTCGGCTATCTGGTCGAGGGTGCACTCGGCAGCATGGAGGACGATGCGCCGCGCATGGTTTCAACGCCGTGGCGCGAGCAGCCGATGCCGCTTGCGGAAGCCGCCGAAATCGGCACGCACCGCGTCATCAGCGAGCACTCGACCATCGGCCTTGTCATCACGACCGACGGCTCGTTTTCCGACATTCCGCGCGAGAACTATATCCCCGCCGAGCAGCGGGTCATTCGCGAATTACAGGCGCTCGGCAAGCCGTTTCTCGTGCTGGTCAACTCGTCTGACCCGGCGGGTGAACGCGCGAAGGCCGTCTGTGCCGACATCCGCGAGCAGCTCTCGGTCGAGCCTGTCGCCGTAAACTGCGCCGAGCTCAACGATACCGGTATCGCAGATATATTGCAGCGTGTTTTGTATGAGTTTCCGCTCAGCGAGCTCGGTCTCGCGCTTCCGCGCTACATCACGACTCTGCCGCCGCAGTCCGAGGTGCAGCGCAGCATTTACCGCACGATACGCGACTCGGTCTCGCCCGGTTTCCGAATGCGCGACCTTGAAGCGGTCTGCGCTCACCTGCGCGAGAACGAATACATCGAAACCGCCGCTGTGCAGCAGCTCGACCTTGGGCATGGCACGGTGCGGCTGCTCGTTACCGTCCCCGAAAGCGTTTTTTACGGCATCGTGGAGGACGAAACCGGCGTGCACATTGCAGATGCAGCCGACCTGATTTCCGTTCTGGGCGACTTTTCGAAAATCCGGCAGCGCTACGAGCGCCTGCGCGGCGCGCTCGACCAGGTGCGCCAGACCGGCTACGGCATCGTCATGCCGTCCATCGACGAGCTGAAGCTCGAAGAGCCGGAAATCGTCCGTCAGGGCGGGCACTACGGCGTGCGGCTTCGCGCGTCTGCGCCGTCCATCCATCTGCTCAGCGCCAATATCCGCGCCGAGGTCAACCCGATCGTCGGCACGGAAAAGCAGTCCGAGGAACTGGTCCACTACCTGCTCAGCGAGTTCCGTGACGCGCCGGAGAAAATCTGGGAGACCAACATCTTCGGCAAGTCGCTGAGCGACCTCGTGCGCGAGGAGCTGAGCCACAAGCTCAGCCGCATGCCGGACGATGCCCGCAGCAAGATACGCGAAACGCTCGAGAAAATCATCAACGAAAACGCAGGCGGCCTGATCTGCATCATACTGTGACCGAAAGGGACGTTTCCGCACGTACATGGAAGCGTCCTTTTGCTCGTCTGAAATCAGATGTTAAGATGGTGACAATTCCGCTCGCCGACTTGAAAGGGAGGGGAGCATGTGATACACTCTATATGTAAGAGGGCAGTCGATTTTTCGTGCTGCCGACAGTTGTTTGGAGGTGTCCGTGTGGACAAACTGGTAGTCATCATAAACGGCAGCGGCGGCGTTGGCAAGGATACGGTCTGTGACGCAGCGGCGGCGTTCTGGAAAACACGAAATATCTCATCCATCACGCCCATTCTTCGGGTCGCAGAGTCCGCAGGATGGGACGGCGTCAAGACGCCCGCATCCCGGCGTTTCCTTTCCGAGCTGAAGCAGAGCTGCACTGAGTTTAACGATCTTCCGTTCCGCTACTGCACCGAGCAGCTTGCCGCCTTCCGTGAAAGCGATGAGCAACTGATGTTCGTGCATATCCGCGAACCGGAGGAGATCGCCCGCTTCCGCGAGGCCGCAGGGGAGGACTGCCGCACGCTTCTCGTCACCCGCCCCGCCATGGAGCAGGCGCGCGGTGCGCTCGGCAATCGTTCGGACGACGGCGTTTCGGAGTATGCGTATGACCGCATTTTCGTCAACGACGGCCCGCTGGATGAGCTGCCGGACAAGGTACATCGTTTCTTCGCGGACTGGCTGAACAACGCACAGTAAAAGACAGGATAGAAAGGACTTTCTCATGAACGATGAAAAAAAGAAGGGCAAGCAGAAGCCCGGCGCCTCCCTGCAGGAGGACGCAACGCAGAAAATCGACACGGCGGCAGTAAACGCAGCGGCTGAAGCAGCAGAGAATGGGGACTCTGCCGCACCGGCGGCCGAAAAGGCACCCGCACCCAAGCGCAACCGCTACGCAGACAAGATGAACCACCAGAAGAAACCGCACAAAAAGCTGCGCATCGCAGTTGCGGCCGGTCTTGTCGTGATTGCGGCCGCGGCGGGTACATTCTTTTTCCTGCGCTCGAAGAACGCAGACGCAGGCGATACCGAGATACAGACGGCGGTCGCCACACGCGGCACGCTTGAAACCTTTGTCGAGGGCAGCGGCACAACATCCGCCCGCAAGCGCGAGGAGCTCGGCCGCGACATCAAGGGCAAGGTTTCTCAGGTGCTCGTCAGCGAGGGCGACGAGGTCGTGGCCGGTCAGGTGCTCGTTGCCGTTGACCCGACCGAAACGCGCAAGGAACTCGAAACCGCGCAGAAAGAGATGGTCGAGGCACAACGCACCGTCGCTGAGGCGCAGAATTCGGTCACACAGGCGCAGAACACGCTGGTTTCCGCGCAGAACAAGCTGAATCGTCTTTCCGTGACCGCGCCCATCAGCGGCCGGTTTACGCCTGTCACCGACTCGGACGGCAAAACCACCACCTACCGCGTCGGCGAGCAGGTCAGCGAAGGCCAGACACTCGGCTACATCGTAAATGACAGCCAGATGAAGCTCTCCATTTACTTCAGCGCGGCATACAGCGGCTCCATCAAGGCCGGTCAGTACGCATCGGTTTCCATCCCCTCCGCGATGAGTGAGGTGGGCGGCGTTGTCAGCAGCGTGGAGTCGAGCAGCCACATTTCGAGCGACGGTGTCAAGCTCGTTCGCGTGAACATCACCGTGAACAATCCCGGCACGCTCACTAAAGGCATGGCCGCGACCGCCACGGTCAACGCCGGAACCGCAGGCGTTATCTATCCCGCTGAGTCCGGCTCGCTCGAATACAGCCGTGAAGTCGCCGTGACGAGTCAGGTATCCGGCGAGATCACCGCATACAGCGGCGCAGGCACCTATTCCGCAGGCGGCACGATCATGCGCATGTCGAGCGACGCGCTTCAGGACGAGGTCCGCAACGCGCAGAGCGCCATCACCGCCGCGCAGAGCACGGTTCAAGCCGCGCAGAGCGCCGTTACCGACAAGCAGACCCGCATTTCCGAGCTTCAGCTTCTGATCTCGCAGGCAACAGTCGTCTCTCCGATCGACGGCGTAGTCGTCACGATGAACGCAGTCGAGGAGCAGGAGGTCAGCGGCGCAGACCCGCTCGTTGTCGTGGCAGACCTCAACGACATTATCGTGAACGCCTCGATCATGTCCACCGACATGGGCGCGGTTCAGACCGGTCAGAGCGCCATCATGAGCATGTACAACTCGGACGGCTCGCAGCTCGACCTGACCGGCACGGTCGAATCGGTCGCGCTCGAACCCGACAAGGACTCGAGCGGCGGTCAGGGCAGCATGCCGACCTTCTCAGCAGTCATTTCGGTCGATCCGATTGAGGGACAGTCCATTCACAGCGGCATGATGGTCGATTACAAAATTACGACCGCCTCTTCCGAGGACTGCCTGACCGTTCCGTCGTCTGCCATCGTCAACACCGAAGAGGGAACCGCCGTATTCGCCAAGCCCGCAACCGATGAAAACGGCAACGAAATTCCGTTTGACGAAACGCTGCCCATCCCGGAAGGCACCGAGGGCATTCCGGACGGCTTCCAGCTGGTTCCTGTCGAAATCGGCATCGCCGACTCGACCAATACGGAGATTCTGTGGGGCATTGACGAGGGAATCACCGTATTTCTCGCCGGACCGACCGACCTCTACGCCGACATGAACGGCATGGGCGGCGGAACAGCAGTAGGGTAAGGAGGCAGTGATATGCAGAGAGAGAAAACGCTTCCCATGTGCTCCGGGCAGGGGGAAACCGGACACGCCGAGCTGCTGATCGATGTACAGCAGATGAGCAAGATATACAACGAGGGACGCGAAAATGAAGTCCGCGCACTCGATGATATATCGCTGTCTGTCGCGTGGGGCGAGTTTCTGTGCATTCTCGGTCAGTCCGGCTCGGGCAAAAGTACACTCATGAACATTCTCGGCTGCCTGGATATTCCGACCTACGGCACGTATTATCTGGACGGTCAGCCGGTGAGCGACATGAAGCCGTCCGTTCTCGCCGGGATACGAAACCGCGAAATCGGCTTCATCTTTCAGGGATTTAACCTTATTCCGGCGCTGACGGCCATCGAAAACGTAGAGCTGCCGCTCATCTACCGCGGCATCGGCAGGGAAGAGCGCCGCCGTCTGGCGACAGAAGCACTGATTTCTGTGGGACTGGAAAAGCGCATGGACCACCGGCCGGGCGAAATGTCCGGCGGTCAGCAGCAGCGCGTTGCTATCGCACGCGCCGTGGCGGCAAAGCCGCCCATCATCATGGCGGACGAGCCGACCGGCAATCTGGACTCGGCGTCCGGTCTTGACATCATGCGCAAGCTGACCGCGCTCAACGAGGAGGGGACTTCCATCATCCTCATCACCCATGACAACAAGCTGGCGCAGATGGCAAAGCGCATCGTCACCATTCAGGACGGCCGCATCATCAGCGACCGGCCGAGCGAGGGGGTGAGGGCATGAACTGGACCCAGACCGTTCGAATGGCGCTCAAGTCCATTCTCAACAACAAGATCCGCTCGCTTCTCACCATGCTCGGCATCATCATCGGCGTCGCGTCCGTTATCGCCATCGTCGCCTCCATTCAGGGCACGACAAAATTGCAGCGCCTGCAATACGAGGCCATGGGCGCGAACCGTATCGACGTTTACGCCTGGGGCGCCAAAAACAAGGACTGGAAGGATTTCGAGGAATATCTTGACTCGCTGGACGAGGTCGCCGCATGGTCGCCGCAGTCGCAGTACTGGGACTGGCAGAGCGACGGCGTGCAGTACCGCAGCAAGAAGATGGACTCCAACGGCTCGGACAGCGGCTATCTCCAGATGTATTTCGTCAACGAGCACTACGGAGAGTGCACGAGCATGTCGATATCCGCCGGACGCGACATCAGCGAGGCGGACTGCAAGAGCCGTGCGCGGGTCTGCGTCATCGGCGAAACGCTGCGCAAATACTTTTTCGGTGCGATGAGCCCGATCGGGCAGAATCTGCGCATCGGCGGCAAGAGCTTTAAAATCGTCGGCGTCTACGCCGGAAAATACGGCGGCAAGCTCAACACGAACGACCAGATGCTCATCATGCCGTACACCCTGCAAAGCCTCATGATGAGCTCGCAGGGCATGAGCGACCACCAGTACATCATCAAGGCCGCGAACAGCGAGGATATTCAGACGCTCACCGAGCAGACGCTTCCCGACTTCATGCAGGGGCGCTGCGAGGCGAACGGCGGCTATTTCAGCGCCTACTCCAACAGCCAGTCGCAGCAGCAGCAGGAAGCCTCGAGCAACCTCATGGCGCTGCTCGGCGGCGGCATCGCCAGCATTTCGCTTCTCGTCGGCGGCATCGGCATCATGAACATCATGCTCGTATCCGTCACCGAGCGCACGCGCGAAATCGGCATCCGCATGGCAATCGGCGCACGCAAGCGCGATATTATCGGGCAGTTTCTCGTCGAGGCGGCGGTCGTCAGCTGCTGCGGCGGCGTTATCGGCATTATTCTCGGCTGCTTCGCCTCGGCGGCGCTCGGCAGATTCATGCTCGCGCGTCAGCTCCAGCAGAATATGTACCTGCCGAATGTCGAGCAGTTCACCGTTCTTCCAAGTGTGGGACTTGTAATCGGTGCATTTCTGTTTTCCGCGCTGCTCGGCATCATTTTCGGCCTGTATCCTGCGAACAAAGCATCTAATCTCCAACCGGTTGATGCCCTTCGCACGCAATGAGAGAAAGGTAAGAATAGAATATGAAAAAACGTTTCATCAGCCTGTGCCTGACGCTGGCACTGGCGGCGGCTCCGGCGGGAGCGGTATTCAGCGACATTTCGAGCGGCTCGCTTCAGCAGACGGCGTCCGTCCTGAACTCGCTCGGCATCATGCAAGGAACGGGGAACAGCCGGTTTGAGCCGGGCCGTTCGCTGACCCGTGCGGAGTTCTGCAAGCTCGCCGTCACCGCCATGGGCATCGACGACGCGAGTCCCTACGCAAGCTACACGATTTTCCCTGACGTCCGCGCCTCGCACTGGGCGGCACGCTATGTCAACGCCGCGCTGCGGCACCCGGAGTTCAAGGACAACTACATCATCCGCGGCTACGCAGACGGCACCTTCGGACCGGACAAGCCGCTGACCTACGGAGAAGTCTGCACCATGCTGCTGCGCATGCTCGGCTACAAGGAGAGCGACATCGGCCCGTTCTGGCCGGCTGACTACATCGCGCAGGCGAACGCGCTCGGTCTGACCCGGGGCGTTTCCCTGCGGGACGCGAAAACGCCCGTCACGCGCGGCGACGCGGCAACCATGCTGCTGAATACCCTCGGCACGGCGACTTACGCCAACGGGGCAGAGGGTGAGCCGCTCATCAGCAAGGTGTCCTCCTCGACCGTCAAGAACTGCATCCTGCTCGAAACGGGCGAAACCGACAGCTCTCTGGCATCGGATGAAGCGCTGTTCTTCGAAAACGGCACGCTCGGCACGGCTCGAAAGACCGCAGGTCCGCTCGACCGCAGCCTGATCGGCGTCTACGGCACGCTCGTCATCGGCAAGAAAGGCGAAAACGTTGCGGTCGGCGTGGTGCCGGACACAGCCAGCCGTCAGGAAACCTACAAGGTCACAAGCGCCGCCGCTGACCGCATCGTAACGGAAACCGGCACGTTCCGCCCCGACCGCACAACGCCGACCTATATCTCCGGCACGACTCAGACAGGCAACAGCGAAAAGGGTCTGACCCCCCTGAGCGAGGTCTGGTCGTCCATTCTGCCGGGCGATACGCTGAACGCTTATTATAATGAGTACGGAACGCTCACGCTTCTCGCCGTTCTGCCGAATACGTCCACCGTCAGCGCAAATACCTTCGTCTACGGTCTTGCAACCTCGGCAAACATCCCGGCGGAGTATAAAATCGTCAAGAACGGCGCAATTATTGACCGTTCGGGTCTGAAAAAGTATGATGTCGTAACGCTTGACGCCGCAAAACAGCAGGCGCTCGTGTCCGACACGCGCCTCAGCGGCCGCTACAAGGCGGGCACGCCCACGGTCAGCTATCCGCAGAAGGTCGAGATGTACGGCAACTCCTATTCCATCTCGGATAACGCGGCGGCGTACTTCAAGGACATCAAGCTCAAGGATTACATCACGCTCCTGTTTGACGCAAACGGCAATGTTGCGGCGGCGTTCCCGCGAAGCACGGTTTCGGCCGATATGCAGGGCATTGTAACGCATATCGATAGCGAAAAGGCAACTGTCACGCTGACGAACGGCCTGACGCTGCGCGATATGGAAATCGACAAGCTCGAAAAGCCAACCGCCCTGATGGGACGTCTGGTTTCCGTCAGCACAAACGGCGACAAGGCGGTTCTCGTCAAGCGCTCGCTCTCCGGCAAGGCTTCGGGTGAGTGGAGCATTTCCGATGCCCGTCTCGGCACAAAGACCGTTTCGCCGCGCGTGAATGTCTACGAGGAAGTCATTTCGGGCGCACCGCTCTCGCGCATTGCACTCTCCGACATTTCGCTCGCGAAGGTGCCCTCGTCCGACATCCGTTATACCGTCACGGACAGCGCAGGCACCATCACGAACATCATTCTGGGCGATGTGACCGGCGAAAGCTGGCTGTATGGTATCGGGTATGGCGAACGGATTAAGGATCCCACCAGTGATGACCCGGACCATTATTCCGAAGAAAGAGTTGTTCTCCGTCACTGGGCGGACAGCAAGGAAGAAAAGAGTTCCTTTAAGGTTCTCAGCCTGCCGAGCGGCCTTTCCGGCGGCCCGGTCGCAGTGCCCAAGGGATATTCTACCGATGAAAACGTTGTCAACACCTCGCTCGACATCAAAAAGCTGAAGCTCATCGACACGGTAGAGCGCACAGCCTTTGACGGCACGAGCGGCGTCCGCACGAAGGACGGCTATTACGCCATCGCAGACAGCCTCGGCATCTACGACAGCGAAAACCGCGAGTTCGTGCCCTCGCTCCAGAGCGCGAAGTCCAACTACACGAGGTTTGCCCTGTACGCGAACGATACGGCAGAGGACGGCGGCAAAATCCGCATCATCACCGTTACAAATAAATAATGCAGCAGCTGCTCCTGTCATTTCCGGCAGGGGCAGCTCTTGTTTATCATGGTCTTATGTGGTATAATTTTCACTGAAAGTTTGTCCCGTTGCGGCGGGCCGGAAACGGAGGGAGAGCCTTGTTCGAGCGACCGCTTCTTTATCTTGTGCCCTCGTATGCCACCGCGCTGCTTCTGGCCGTCGGCTTCGGCTTCGAGCCTCCCGCGCCGTTTCTGTGGCTTGCGCTTCTGTCGCTGCTGCTCTTCGGGTCAGGGCTTGCCGTCCGCCACCGCCGCCTGTTTACCGTGCTCGCCATGCTGTGCGCCGCCGCTTTCGCGCTCGTGCAGCTTTCCCTGTACACGCATTACATCGCGCAGCCGATCCGCGAGCTATGCGGCCGCAGTGCGGTTATCCGCGCGACCGTTCTCGAAGATGCCTCGGTGTATGACGATGCGCAGCGGGCAGAACTGCGGGTCGAGCCGAACCGCTACGCAAAACGCAGCTTTCACACGCTCTGCTATCTTCCGCTGACCGAAACGCCGCTCTGCGCGGGCGACCGTATCGAGGCGCACGTAACATTCTATCTGCCCGGAAACACCGGCGGATTTGACCGGGCGCGGTATCTCGCGGCGGACGGCGTTTTTATCTCCGCAACCTTCAACAAGGACGAAAACGGCGACGCCATCGGCTTTTCGCAGCTCACCTCCGGCTCGCGCAGTCCGCGCTACCTACCGCAGCGCATTGCCCGCTTCTGCCGCTCGGCCGTGTCGGCGGCGCTTCCCGAAAGGGAGGCCGGACTGCTGCGCGGTCTGCTTCTCGGCGACCGCACCGAGCTTTCCGACGACGACACGCTGTCCTTTCGCATAGCCGGACTCAGCCATCTTGTCGCAGTTTCAGGACTTCATGTCGGGTTTCTCGCGGCGTTCTGCATCTTTCTGCTCGGAAAGCGGTGGGGAACCTATCTTTCGCTGCCGCTTATCCTGCTGTTCGTGCCGGTCGCGGGCGCGACACCCTCGGTTATCCGTGCCGCCGTCATGTACCTGATTGCGGCGGCGGGGTTCATTTTGCGCCGCGAAACCAACGCCATGATTTCGCTGATGGCGGCGCTGGCGCTGCTCCTGCTGTGCAATCCGTTCGCGATTTTCTCGCTGAGCTTGCAGCTGTCTTTCGCAGCGACACTCGGACTTCTTCTGTTTGCCTCGACCATGCAGCACCGGCTGTCCGCGCCTTTCGCGGAGTGCAGCCGGCTGACGCGGCGGCTGATTGCCGTACCTGTCGGCGCGGTGACCTGCACGGTCTGCGCCTCGGTTTTTACGCTCCCGATTTCGCTCGCGACATTCGGTCGCGCGTCGCTCCTGTCGCTCATCGCCAATCTCCCGGCCGCACCGCTCGCAGGCGTGTGCTTCGTGCTCGGCTATCTGCTGTGCGCCGTATCGGCGGTTTTCCCGGCGCTCGTGCCGCTTTTTGCGGTACCTCTCCGCCTGCTGCTGCGCTTTCTGCTCATTCTCGCCGAGCGCATTGCCTCACTGCCGTTCGGCTCCGTTGACGCCACGCGCTCGCTCAGTCTGGCGGCGCTCGCGCTTGCAGGCGCGGCTGTGCTCGTCTGGCTGACGGTCGGCTCACACGTTCGGTGGCGCATTGTTCTGCCGCTCGTGTGCTGCGCAGTTATCGGACTTTTCACTGCGGATACCGTCATTCGGGCAGGGGAGTACCGAATCACCTGTCTGCCGTGCGGTTCCGGACAGGCAATCATACTTTCCGACACGCGCGGACACATGACGCTCATCGACTGCGCCGGGGCGGGGAGTGCACGGAACGCGGCAGCGCTCACGCACGAATGGATGCGGCTGAACGGACAGCACCGCATCGACACGCTCATTCTGACGGCTATCGATCAGGGGCACGCCCGCGACCTGCCCGCGCTTCTGGACAAAGTGAAGGTCGGGCGCATTCTTGTGCCGTCCGGTGTGCCGCAGAGTGCAAAGAACGCCGAGCTTCTCGCGCTCTGCCAGCAGTATTCTGCCGAGGAAATCAACCGCGAGCAGACGCTCACCGACTCCGCCGCGCCCATTTCCGTGTTTCCGATTACCGCCGGAAAGCTCGGCGTGCGCATTGCGGACAGGCTGCTCGTCCTGCACAGCGCAACACCGAAACAGCTCGAAATTTACTTTTCCGAAACGCGCGAGCTGCCGCGTGCAGACGAACTGGTGCTCTCGCAGAGCGCCCTCGGCGCGGAGAAAACGCTCACCGCTGCGCTGCACCTGATGCAGACCCGAAATATACTGATCGCCGCACGGAATGAGGATTTCACGCTGCAATACGGCGATGTTTCGTGCGAAAGCACCTATCTTTCCGGCGAAATCGTCCGCCGATACAAAAAGGAGTGACACCATGGCTGCCGAAAAGCAAAACAAAAACGGACGTCTGCGTCTCAAGCAGGACCTCGCAAAGGGCAGCTTCCAGAAGCTGTATGTTCTGTACGGCGAGGAGGACTACCTCAGAGAATACTGCCTGCGCCAGCTGAAAGCGAAGGTCGTGGACGAAACGTTCGCCGACTTCAACCTCATCGAACTGGACGGCAAAACCATGACGCCGGACGACCTTACCGAGGCGGTGGACAGCTATCCCGCCATGAGTGACCGCAAGCTGGTCATCGTCACCGACTTCAATCTGTACGCGCCGCCGGCCGCCTTCGGCGACAAACTGCTCGACCTGCTTTCCGACCTGCCGGATTACGTCTGTCTGGTCTTTTACTTCGACGTTCTGGAGGCCAAGCCGGACAAGCGCACCAAGGTCTACAAGCTGCTCGACAAGGTAGCCTGCATCGCGGAGTTTTCCCGCCTGGAGGAAAGGGAGCTCATCGAGCACATCGAGCGCCGTGCACGCAGTCTTGGCTGCACGATTGCGCCCGACGACGCCTCCTATATGATTTTCCTGTGCGGCAATTCGCTGACGAACCTCATGGGCGAGGTCGAAAAGGCCGCAGCGCATTCCACCACCGGCGAAATCAAGCGCTACAACATTGACGCCGTATGCTCTCCGGTTCTGGACGCCGTGGTGTTCGACCTGACCGACGCGATTGCCGACGGCAAATTCGACAAGGCGGTATCTCTCGTGGGCGACCTGCTCCGCCTGAAAAACAACGAGGTGCTCATTTTCACGACCATCACGCGCCACATCCAGCGTCTGTATGCGGCAAAGCTATGCGCCGAAACGCGCGGAGGAGACCGGTATCTTTCCGAAATGATAGGCTCGAAGTCGCCGTTTTATGCAAAAAAAATTCAGAGTGCGGCACGGCGGCTGCCGCTTCCGGTGCTGCGCCGCGCGGCCTCGCTCTGCGCACAGACCGACTCGGACCTGAAAGGAAGCGCGGTCGATAAACAGAAGCAGATCGAACTGACGCTGCTCGCGATTGCCGCAGAGTTGAAAGGGGAAAAAGCATGATAAAACTGCGCGAAGCAATTCTCGTAGAGGGCCGCTATGACGTCAACACCGTCCGTCAGGTGGTGGATACCGTTGTCCTCGAAACCGGCGGCTTCCGTATCTTCAACAACAAGGAGCAGCTCAAGGTCATCCGCCGCATCGCGGAAACACGCGGTCTGATCGTTCTGACCGACAGCGACGGCGCGGGGTTCGTTATCCGCAATTACCTCAAAGGCTCGCTCCCGCAGGGCCGCATCAAGCAGGCCTACGTGCCCGATATATCCGGCAAGGAGCGCCGCAAGAAGCACGGCTCCAAGGAGGGCAAACTCGGCGTGGAGGGAATGCGCCCGGAGGTCATTCTCGAAGCGCTTCGCCGCGCAGGCGCGACATTTGAGGGAGAAGAGGACGCCGCTGCGACCGAAAAGCCAATCACCAAGGCAGATTTCTTCGAATGGGGTCTGTCCGGCCGCCCCGACAGCGCCGCAAGACGCACAGCGGTACTCAAAGCGCTCGACCTGCCCGCGCACATGACCACGAACGCGCTTTTAGAGTTCATCAACGCCGTCGGCACCCGTCAGCAGCTCGAAGAAGTTCTCAAGAGTTTTCCGCAGGGAGGATTGACAGACGGCATATAGCGGCTTATAATATAAAGGCAACACCGCACAATGAAAGCTGCGGCGCTTTGCGGAAATTTTGTGCCC
>ERZ773204.511-NODE-511-length-32811-cov-6.325284_pt1 | contig 32811 bp, 18 predicted proteins | sample MGYA00581007_ERZ773204 | MGnify/ENA primary metagenome ERZ773204 (study PRJEB29015, sample SAMEA2737757) | human gut metagenome | biome: human gut; feature: human-associated habitat; material: faeces | place: China | collected 2012 ... | reverse complement strand
TCGGTGGCGGCGGCACAGTTGGTGTGGCGGCCTCAGTCCGGAACAATTTGAAAACCAGAACCTCGCTTAGGCCTGTGTCCATATTACGTGGGTAGGATCACCGCACTCTTGACATAAGAGTGCGGTCCGTGGAAAACGGAGTTGAAAAAATGGTGTCTGAAAGAAGGTACCATCATTGCGATGACAAACACTTTGGCGTGGATAATGTAATTAATTGCTGAAATTGACCGTATATGCGGTAAGACTCATATCAGTATCAGGTCCGGTTAATTGCTGATACTGACATAAACTTTTTACAAAAGGATGAATGCAGAAGGTTACTCTAATGGCCAGAGTGATGACAATGATGGTCAGACGTTGACCTGCAGAAACTGCATTTTAATTGGTCTATAAAGTCTGCAAGAGGAATCAGGGCCAGATCAGTGAGTCTTATCGCGGCCCGAAGCTATGACTGAAAGAAGGCTGGATACAGAATTGCAACAATTTGGCAATGTCAGAACACAGAAGCTTTGCAAGCAGGTGAAAGGTTATGTCTAGCAAAAGGAGTATATCAGAATACATCTACTGATGTACAAAACACAACAATAGCTTCATGATATATAAATACGTGATGACGAGTGGTACTCCGCATGGTTATTTAACTTCTCAGCACCACTAATGATCCTGAGCAACTTCGTATTTGGGCCATTGCCATGGAGTAGAAAGCTGTGTCTGAGAATGCAGAATTTGAGAAAAGAATTCGCTTTCTTGGAGAGCTTCTGAAAATGGCACGCTAACAACGTTTTGTTAAAAAATGTGAATCACTTGCCGAGGCTGCATTTTCTATTCGAGGAGAATGTTGACGTAGATATTACAGAAATCTCAGCGCATCAGGATAAACTGCTACCTTAGGTCAACCACCAAAAGAAAATACAATACGTCCAGTTTGTATGCCTTTAATAACACATCTTTTAAATGTTGAAGAATTATCCCGCCTGCTGAAGAACGTTGCTCTGAGTGTGATAAACCTTTTTATTCTTGATGATGTCAGCGAGAAGATGGAATATATCCCCGACTGGGTCGTGGTTACCCGGTTAAACATCTGGTGGCGCTAATAAATCTGGCAAGTCACATTCTGTTGAATGCTGTGACAGTGCCTTACCGAGAGAGCGAAATTGTGGTGTTCTAGTGCATAGTCGCCACCATTCCGGATAATTCTATTGCGTTGTTTTACAAGTTCTTTTACAGCGCAGATCTGTCGCTGACGTTGAATCAATAGCCTGGATTTCAGAACACAATGCCCGTTTGCTGGTTGGTCCGGCAGTAGCATTAATTCATTATCTGAATGAAATGTGTCAATCCACAGAAACCGCTGTCAATGACGCATTTTGTCGGACGTTAACACGAGGAAGTCTGGCTATTCCACAATGCCATCTTCTTTCGTAATGGATTGAGAATGCTGGATTTTTAATTATATTACGCGCAGTATTAATCGCGTAAATGTTTTGCGGTCAGCAACGGTGGGGGATCCATTGTTCTGTTCAATGAATACCATCATACATTTGAATCAGGAGTCGGTATGATGATTTTGGTGACGGGGGGCGCACGGAGCGGGAAGAGTCGCCACGCAGAGGCGCTTATTGGGGACTCTTCACAGGTTCTGTATATCGCCACCTCGCAAATCCTTGATGATGAGATGGCTGCACGGATAGAACATCATCGGCAAGGCCGTCCGGCGCACTGGCGCACGGTGGAGCGTTGGCAACATCTTGATGAATTAATTCATGCAGACATTAACCCGCATGAAGCTGTGTTGCTGGAATGCGTTACCACAATGGTGACTAATCTGTTGTTTGATTATGGCGGCGATAAAGACCCTGATGAATGGGATTATCAGGCGATGGAACAGGCGATTAATGCTGAGATTCAGTCGTTGATTGCTGCCTGCCAACGTTGTCCCGCAAAGGTTGTATTAGTGACTAACGAAGTGGGAATGGGGATTGTGCCGGAGAGTCGTCTGGCACGACATTTTCGTGATATTGCCGGGCGGGTAAATCAGCAGCTGGCCGCTGCGGCAAATGAAGTATGGCTGGTGGTTTCGGGTATTGGAGTAAAAATCAAATGAGTAAATTATTTTGGGCGATGCTCTCATTTATTACGCGTCTGCCTGTACCGCGTCGCTGGTCCCAGGGACTGGATTTCGAGCATTATTCTCGCGGTATTATTACTTTTCCTTTAATTGGATTATTGCTTGGCGCGATTAGCGGGCTGGTCTTCATGGTGCTGCAGGCATGGTGTGGCGTACCACTGGCGGCACTGTTTAGCGTACTTGTGCTGGCGCTGATGACCGGGGGATTCCACCTAGACGGCCTCGCCGATACCTGTGATGGCGTATTTTCTGCACGTAGCCGCGATCGCATGTTGGAAATCATGCGTGATAGCCGTTTAGGCACCCACGGCGGTCTGGCATTGATTTTTGTTGTACTGGCAAAGATTCTGGTATTAAGCGAGTTGGCTCTGCGTGGCGAACCGATCCTTGCATCGCTGGCGGCAGCATGTGCGGTCAGCCGCGGGACTGCCGCATTATTGATGTATCGTCATCGTTATGCCCGGGAAGAAGGGCTTGGCAATGTGTTCATTGGCAAAATTGATGGGCGACAAACCTGCGTCACACTCGGCTTAGCCGCTATTTTTGCTGCCGTATTATTGCCGGGTATGCATGGTGTGGCTGCTATGGTGGTGACGATGGTGGCGATTTTCATCCTCGGTCAGCTTCTCAAACGTACGCTGGGCGGGCAAACCGGCGATACGCTGGGAGCTGCTATAGAGCTTGGTGAACTGGTCTTCCTGCTGGCACTGCTATAAAGAGACGTGACATGCAAACACTTGCCGATTTACTGAATACGATCCCTGCCATCGATCCTGCCGCTATGTCGCGTGCACAACGGCATATTGACGGGTTACTCAAACCTGTTGGTAGCCTGGGAAGGCTGGAGGCGCTTGCCATACAACTGGCGGGAATGCCGGGGTTGAATGGCATACCGCATGTGGGCAAAAAAGCGGTACTGGTTATGTGTGCCGATCACGGCGTCTGGGAGGAAGGGGTCGCTATTTCCCCAAAAGAAGTGACAGCCATTCAGGCTGAAAATATGACCCGCGGAACAACCGGCGTGTGTGTGCTGGCAGCACAAGCGGGCGCTAACGTCCACGTAGTTGATGTTGGTATTGATAGTGCTGAGCCTATCCCCGGGCTTATCAACATGCGTGTCGCACGAGGTAGCGGCAATATTGCTTCAGCTCCGGCAATGAGTCGCCGTCAGGCTGAAAAGTTGCTTTTGGACGTCATATGTTATACGCGGGAGCTGGCAAAAAACGGTGTCACGCTGTTTGGTGTAGGTGAACTGGGGATGGCAAACACGACACCGGCAGCGGCAATAGTCAGCACAATCACTGGCCGGGATCCTGAAGAAGTGGTTGGGATTGGCGCAAACCTGCCGACAGATAAACTGGCTAATAAAATTGATGTTGTGCGCCGGGCGATTACGTTGAATCAACCAAATCCGCAGGATGGCGTTGATGTCCTGGCAAAAGTGGGTGGATTTGATTTGGTCGGAATGGCTGGCGTGATGTTAGGCGCTGCTTCCTGCGGTTTACCCGTGTTGCTGGATGGATTTCTTTCTTATGCTGCTGCGCTCGCAGCCTGCCAGATGTCTCCTGCAATCAAACCGTATCTCATTCCTTCTCACCTGTCGGCAGAAAAAGGGGCGCGTATAGCGCTGTCGCATTTGGGGCTGGAGCCTTATCTCAATATGGAGATGCGTTTAGGTGAGGGGAGTGGCGCAGCTCTGGCGATGCCCATCATCGAAGCTGCCTGTGCGATATATAACAACATGGGCGAACTTGCTGCCAGTAATATTGTTCTACCGGGGAATACGACTTCTGATTTGAACAGTTAAAAACGAAAAGTCTGATAAAAGCTATACTTAACCGATAGCTTTCGCGACTTAGGAAAGGGACATGATGCGTCGTGTAAATATTCTTTGCTCATTTGCTCTGCTTTTTGCCAGCCATACTAGCCTGGCGGTAACTTATCCATTACCTCCAGAGGGTAGCCGTTTAGTGGGGCAGTCGCTTACTGTAACTGTTCCTGATCACAATACCCAGCCGCTGGAGACTTTTGCCGCACAATACGGGCAAGGGTTAAGTAACATGCTGGAAGCGAACCCGGGCGCTGATGTTTTTTTGCCGAAGTCTGGCTCGCAACTCACCATTCCGCAGCAACTGATTTTGCCCGCCACTGTTCGTAAAGGGATTGTGGTTAACGTCGCTGAGATGCGTCTTTATTACTACCCACCAGACAGTAATACTGTGGAAGTCTTTCCTATTGGTATCGGCCAGGCTGGGCGAGAAACCCCGCGTAACTGGGTGACTACCGTTGAACGTAAACAAGAAGCTCCAACCTGGACGCCAACGCCGAACACTCGGCGCGAATATGCGAAACGAGGGGAGAGTTTGCCCGCATTTGTTCCTGCGGGGCCCGATAATCCCATGGGGCTGTACGCGATTTATATTGGCAGGTTGTATGCCATCCACGGTACCAATGCCAATTTTGGTATTGGGCTCCGGGTAAGTCAGGGCTGTATTCGTCTGCGCAATGACGATATCAAATATCTGTTTGATAATGTTCCTGTTGGAACGCGTGTGCAAATTATCGACCAGCCAGTAAAATACACCACTGAACCAGATGGCTCGAACTGGCTGGAAGTTCATGAGCCGCTGTCGCGCAATCGTGCAGAATATGAGTCTGACCGAAAAGTGCCATTGCCGGTAACCCCATCTTTGCGGGCGTTTATCAACGGGCAAGAAGTTGATGTGAATCGCGCAAATGCTGCGTTGCAACGTCGATCGGGAATGCCTGTGCAAATTAGTTCTGGTTCAAGACAGATGTTTTAAGAGCGTTGGTAATTAGAAAGCAAAAAGCCTGCTAGAAAGCAGGCTTTTTTGAATTTGGCTCCTCTGACTGGACTCGAACCAGTGACATACGGATTAACAGTCCGCCGTTCTACCGACTGAACTACAGAGGAATCGTGTGAACGGGGCGCATATTAATGGCAGTGCATGGTGATGTCAAAGGGTGAAATGCATTTTTTTGTTTGTTTGCTGTCAATTTCAACAAAGTGGTGAACTTTCAATCTTATTGGGTAATGAACCATCGTGGTGCATACCCTCCTTTTATAGGGCAGGGGAACGCGACTGCTGGTGAAAAGAGCCAATGACGAATCTATCATAATCTCTTATTTGACAGTTGGTTAGCTTGTACATCAACGCCAAAATAAAACTGGCAAGCATCTTGCAATCTGGTTGTAAGTAATGGCGGCACTTGGGCCGATTCTTAAAAACCGGAGGCAACATGAACTTCAGACGCCTGAAATACTTCGTAAAAATTGTAGATATTGGTAGCCTGACCCAGGCTGCTGAAGTATTGCATATCGCACAACCAGCGCTCAGCCAGCAGGTTGCCACACTGGAAGGTGAGTTAAATCAACAACTTTTGATTCGCACAAAACGGGGCGTTACGCCAACAGACGCCGGAAAAATTCTCTATACCCATGCGCGGGCCATTTTACGTCAGTGTGAACAGGCCCAACTGGCGGTGCATAACGTTGGTCAGGCATTATCGGGGCAAGTCTCGATTGGCTTTGCGCCAGGAACCGCTGCGTCATCCATCACCATGCCCTTATTACAGGCGGTTCGCGCTGAATTCCCGGAGATCGTTATCTATCTTCATGAAAATAGCGGTGCAGTGCTTAACGAAAAACTGATAAATCACCAACTCGATATGGCGGTGATTTATGAGCATTCCCCTGTGGCTGGTGTATCCAGTCAGGCTTTACTGAAAGAAGATCTTTTCCTGGTAGGGACTCAAGATTGTCCGGGGCAAAGCGTTGATGTTAATGCTATTGCGCAAATGAACCTCTTTCTCCCCAGTGATTACAGTGCTATTAGACTTCGTGTTGATGAGGCTTTTTCCCTACGGCGACTCACGGCAAAAGTCATTGGTGAAATTGAGTCTATTGCCACGCTTACCGCAGCGATTGCCAGCGGCATGGGCGTTGCAGTATTACCCGAATCGGCCGCGCGTTCGTTATGTGGCGCAGTAAATGGGTGGATGTCACGCATTACCACGCCTTCCATGAGTCTCTCTTTGTCATTAAATTTACCCGCCAGAGCGAACTTATCGCCACAGGCACAGGCAGTGAAAGAGTTGTTAATGTCAGTGATTAGTTCTCCAGTGATGGAAAAAAGGCAGTGGCAATTGGTGAGCTAAGCGTTATATCGGGATGGAATAAGATGCGGGTTTTTATTATTTGTTATGCCGGGCATTAGACTTTAACAATAACGGGAAATCTGAACTGCCCGGAGTTTACCGTGAATTTCCAACAACTAAAGATAATCCGCGAGGCTGCACGTCAGGATTACAACCTGACAGAGGTTGCGAATATGCTTTTTACCTCACAGTCAGGCGTCAGCCGTCATATTCGGGAACTGGAGGATGAACTTGGCATCGAAATATTTGTTCGACGAGGTAAGCGACTGCTGGGCATGACTGAACCGGGCAAAGCATTACTGGTCATTGCAGAACGTATTCTGAATGAAGCCAGTAATGTTCGTCGGCTTGCAGACCTGTTTACCAACGATACGTCTGGCGTTCTCACTATTGCAACAACGCATACTCAGGCACGTTATAGCTTGCCTGAGGTCATTAAAGCTTTTCGCGAACTTTTCCCGGAGGTTCGGCTGGAGCTAATCCAGGGTACGCCACAGGAAATTGCGACGTTGTTGCAAAATGGCGAAGCTGATATTGGTATCGCCAGCGAGCGTTTGAGTAATGACCCGCAGCTCGTCGCCTTCCCGTGGTTTCGTTGGCACCATAGTTTGCTTGTTCCACTCGATCATCCCTTGACGCAAATTACACCATTGACGCTGGAATCAATAGCGAAGTGGCCGTTAATCACTTACCGACAGGGGATTACGGGGCGCTCACGTATTGATGACGCATTTGCCCGCAAAGGTTTGCTGGCAGATATTGTATTAAGTGCGCAGGATTCTGATGTCATTAAAACCTATGTTGCTCTTGGGCTTGGGATCGGATTAGTTGCCGAACAATCCAGCGGTGAACAAGAGGAAAAGAATTTAATCCGCCTGGATACGCGGCATCTTTTCGATGCTAATACTGTCTGGTTGGGACTGAAGCGAGGACAACTTCAGCGTAACTATGTCTGGCGCTTTCTGGAACTTTGTAATGCAGGACTGTCAGTTGAGGATATCAAGCGCCAGGTGATGGAAAACAGTGAAGAGGAAATTGATTATCAGATATAGCAAAAAGCCCGCTATAAAAGCGGGCTTTTCAGAAATTTGGCTCCTCTGACTGGACTCGAACCAGTGACATACGGATTAACAGTCCGCCGTTCTACCGACTGAACTACAGAGGAATCGCTGTTGAGGCACATCTTAACGGCGAAAAATCTTTTGTCAAACCCGATTTTTAAATTCCCCAACTGTTTGCCGTTTCTATCAACAGTTTGTTGCATTTGCAGACAATTTGTTGGCGAAAATCTTTGCAGCTTTGCTGATTCTCCCTCATTATTTGAAATGTGGTTTCACTTTCTGCAATTAAGGTCGGCTTTGAATATCTCCTCTGCTTTACGCCAGGTTGTTCACGGCACTCGCTGGCACGCTAAACGCAAGAGCTACAAAGTGTTGTTCTGGCGCGAGATAACCCCGCTTGCTGTTCCTATCTTCATGGAGAATGCCTGTGTCCTGTTGATGGGGGTTCTGAGCACTTTTCTGGTCAGCTGGCTGGGAAAAGATGCGATGGCCGGCGTGGGATTGGCGGACAGCTTCAATATGGTCATTATGGCTTTTTTTGCTGCTATCGATCTTGGTACTACTGTCGTTGTGGCATTTAGTCTCGGTAAGCGGGATCGACGACGAGCGAGGGTGGCGACGCGGCAGTCATTGGTGATCATGACGTTGTTTGCCGTACTGTTGGCAACGCTTATTCATCATTTTGGCGAACAAATTATTGATTTCGTCGCGGGTGATGCCACGACAGAAGTTAAAGCACTGGCGTTGACTTATCTGGAGCTGACGGTACTCAGTTATCCAGCAGCTGCCATCACTTTGATTGGTAGCGGGGCACTTCGTGGTGCAGGGAATACGAAAATACCGCTACTGATTAACGGTAGCCTGAATATTCTTAATATTATTATTAGCGGCATATTGATTTACGGCCTTTTCTCCTGGCCGGGACTGGGATTTGTCGGGGCTGGGTTGGGTTTAACCATTTCTCGTTATATTGGCGCAGTTGCAATTTTGTGGGTGCTGGCGATTGGTTTTAATCCTGCGCTAAGGATTTCGTTAAAGAGCTATTTTAAACAGCTGAATTTTAGCATTATCTGGGAAGTCATGGGGATTGGTATTCCAGCGAGTGTCGAATCAGTGTTATTTACCAGTGGTCGGTTATTAACCCAAATGTTCGTTGCCGGGATGGGGACCAGTGTTATTGCCGGAAATTTTATCGCGTTTTCAATTGCGGCTCTTATCAACTTACCCGGAAGTGCGCTCGGCTCTGCTTCTACGATCATTACAGGCCGAAGGTTGGGGGTAGGGCAGATAGCGCAAGCAGAGATTCAGTTGCGGCATGTGTTCTGGCTTTCCACTCTTGGATTAACGGCCATCGCCTGGCTAACGGCTCCCTTTGCCGGGGTTATGGCATCGTTTTACACCCAGGATCCACAGGTTAAACATGTCGTTGTGATTCTGATTTGGCTAAATGCTTTATTTATGCCTATTTGGTCCGCCTCATGGGTGCTACCCGCTGGATTTAAAGGTGCTCGTGATGCCCGTTACGCCATGTGGGTTTCGATGTTGAGCATGTGGGGTTGTCGGGTTGTAGTCGGTTATGTGCTGGGAATCATGCTTGGCTGGGGTGTGGTTGGTGTCTGGATGGGAATGTTTGCCGACTGGGCTGTGCGGGCCGTGCTGTTTTACTGGCGAATGGTTACTGGACGTTGGCTATGGAAATACCCTCGACCCGAGCCGCAAAAGTGTGAAAAAAAGCCAGTTGTGTCGGAATAAACGACAAAATGCAGATTATTTCAGCAAACGATTTCAAATTTAAAAAACAGGCTTTGACATTGTGGGTGGGCATCGCTAATATTCGCCTCGTTCTCACGATTCCTCTGTAGTTCAGTCGGTAGAACGGCGGACTGTTAATCCGTATGTCACTGGTTCGAGTCCAGTCAGAGGAGCCAAATTTTAGTTTTGAGACATCTCTATGAGTCTCAAAACAGTTAAAAAATAAAAATTATTTTTACCCGGTTACCTTGTAAAAAAGTGACCGGGTTTTTTGATTTCTGTGTTTCGTGCGCTTAATCGAGTCTCACGCTTCAGTGAGCAAGTTGCCCCCCAACAGACATCACGATTCGCAAGGTCAAAAACTCTGTTCCATGAAGTACCGTACAAAGATAAAGAGAAAAATGCCTTATGCGGGATGTCGCTATCGCGTCTTTATCGGGAAACTATGCGTAATTGCCACTTTGCCTTCTGTAATCAGAAAAAGAAGAACTGGAATTTTAATAAATATTATTTCTCTGGGAACGGGGATTTTTTATAATCAATATGACGAGTTGAACATTATATTTTTTATAAGGGTTATATGAGATTAAAGAAATCTGCCGTAAAGACAGATTTCTTTAAAATATAATTAGAGATTTGCGACGTTATGATAAACTTTTTGTACATCGTCGTCATCTTCAAGGGCATCAACAAGCCCTTCAAAGATTTCTAAATCTTCTGGGGAAAGCTCAACTTCAGATTGAGCAATCATTTCTAATTCTGTTGTTGAGAACTCAGTGATTCCAGCTGCTTTTAGAGCCGCGATTCCTTTATGAAGGTCAGTAGGTTCGGTATAAATAACAATGTTACCTTCTTCTTCAGTCACATCACGAACATCAACTTCAGCTTCAAGTAAAATTTCAAAAATATGGTCAGGGTCTGATCCTTTAAATACAATCACACCCGTATTGTCAAACATATAGCTGACAGAACCTGCCGCTCCGATATTGCCGCCTTTTTTATTGAAAATTGTGCGAACGTTAGCAATCGTACGGTTAACATTTGAAGTCAATGTCTCGGCGATAATCATTGAGCCATTAGGACCAAAGCCTTCATAACGTCCCTGCACGAACGTTTCATCTCCGCCGCCTTTGGCTTTATCAATTGCTTTATCAATAACGTGCTTTGGAACTTGTGCCTGCTTTGCACGTTCAATAACGAATTTTAAAGATGTGTTTAATTCTGGATCGGGTTCACCTTGTTTAGCAGCAGCATAGATTTCTACACCGAATTTTGCATAAATTTTAGACGTTGCACCGTCTTTAGCCGTTTTTTTAGCAACAATATTGGCCCATTTACGTCCCACTGGAATGATCTCCTCGAAAATTTATTTACATTACTGGTAAATCGTTAACATGTGTTAATTCGGCATATTATATCATAACAGGAAAAATCTCGTCTATTAGAAATAAAAATATTCTAAAGCCATAATCTTATATTTAATTTTATAAAAACTTATATTGTTGGCGGGATTTTTTATAATTGTGTTTTGAAAGCATACTTGCTTTTAATATGTGGAAATCATTAAGACGATAATAAAACTCGTATCCGCCCAAGGAAGCAAACAGCCCACGATTATTGCAGGCTATTTGCCAGGTGTCTTACTTACTCCTTCACATCTATTTCTGATAAGAAGGTTCAGAACTTATTATCGGAACGGCGGCTCATTAAAGGTTCGTAATTTACGTGAATGCAGTCGGTCGCCTTCTGCGCGCAGCAAATCGATCGCCCGAATGCCAATTTGCAGATGTTCGGAAATAGCGCCTTCATAAAAACGGTTAGCCTGGCCGGGAAGTTTAATCTCGCCATGCAACGGTTTATCTGAAACACACAGTAGTGTCCCGTATGGCACGCGGAAACGATATCCTTGCGCGGCAATGGTTGCACTTTCCATATCAATTGCTACGGCCCGGCTTAAGTTAAAACGAAGTGCAGAAGCTGAGTAACGTAATTCCCAGTTCCTGTCATCTGTGGTTACCACAGTACCAGTACGTAGCCGCTGTTTGACTTCCTCACCGGGCCTGCCGCTCACCAGCTTGGTGGCGTCATAAAGCGCACGTTGCACTTCAGCAATGCTCGGAATAGGAATATCGGGCGGCAGAACCGCATCAAGAACGTGGTCATCGCGTAAATAAGCGTGTGCAAGTACATAATCGCCAATGGCCTGACTTTCACGTAATCCGCCACAGTGACCAATCATCAACCAGACATCCGGGCGTAGCACTGCCAGATGATCGCAGATGGTTTTAGCATTTGACGGTCCCACGCCAATATTCACCAGAGTAATACCCTGACCATCGGCGGTAATTAAATGCCATGCTGGCATCTGATGTTTTTTCCATGCAAGGTCGGAAATGGCTTCTTCTGGCGCTTCGGTTTCGGCGGTGATCCAGTTCCCGCCAGCACAAGAAAGGGCAATGTAGGGACTATCAGGATCGAGGATCTGGCTGCATCCCCAACGAACGAATTCATCCACATAACGTGTGTAGTTGGTAAACAAGACGAACGGCTGAAAATGTTCAACTGGCGTACCGGTATAATGGCGCAACCGTGCGAGGGAAAAATCGACGCGGCGCGCATCAAAATGCGATAGCGGGGAGAATTCCGTTGGATGATAAATGCCGTCTGCAGTTTCATCGCCAATTTGCGCCAGTTCTGTTGTCGGGAAGTAGCGAGTTAACCCAGCGCTCATTGAGCGATCAAGTGTCAATTCAGAGCCATCGATGACATAAGGATAAGGGATTTCATGCTGCGAGGGTTGCACAGAGATATGCGCACCATAATCCTGATACAGCAACGTAAGTTGTTCATTGAGATACGAACGAAAGAGAGTAGGGCGAGTAATCGTGGTGGTGTAGCTGCCTGCGTGAGTAAAACGACCAAATGCGCGCGTTTTGGGGGGATTGGTTGTGCTACCGTCCCAGGTTACGGTCAGTGATGGATAGACAAAAAGACCTTGTTTGCGGGCGTTTTCATCAGGTAATTCGCCACTTGTAATATAGTTGCCAATGGCGTTGCGTAATGCGACTACAGATTGCTCATACAGCGCGTCGAGTTTATCCAGTGCCTGAGCTGGGGTCAGACCGGAGCCCTTATTATTCATGTGTGTCTCCTGTTCCATACAATTACCGCACATCCGATAGTATGTCACAGAAATGTGAAACAAAAGTGTAAGGCGAAGATCGGATGATCTTCGCCAGGCTATCAAGCGCGTTGACTGTCTTTCATCAACAAAGCGGTCATTGCGGAAATCAGGCATCCAGCCAGCAAATAAATGGCGACGCTATGCCAGTTCCCGGCAAAGTAAGTGATGAGTGCAGCGGCAATAAAAGGTGTAAATCCACCGCCAACCACACTGGCAACCTGATAACCGACTCCAGCGCCACTATAGCGATAACTGGCACCAAACATTTCGGTAAACATCGGTTGTTGCACACACACCACCATGTCATGCGCAATGTTTGCCAGCATTATGGAGAAGAAAACTATCCAGAAAATAGATTGTGCTTCAAGCGCCATAAAGAAAGGAAATGCGCTCAACGTTCCGATTAACGCGCCTGTGATATAAACCCTGCGGCGACCAAAACGATCGGCAAGCCAGGCAAAACAGGGAATTGTCAGGCAGCTTAATCCACCTACCAGCAAACCAATATTAAGGAAAAGTTCGCGCGGTAACCCCATATTCTGGGTTGAATAATTAAGTGCAAAGGCAGTAACGATGTACATCGTCAGCAATTCGCACAGTCGTAGCGCAATAATCTTCAGGAAAGCACCGGGATGTCGTAACAGCGCTTCGATAACCGGGATGCGTTTTTTCGCGGCAGCTTGATAATGTTGCTGTTGTTCAAATTCCGCGGACTCCTCCATGCCATTGCGCACCCACAATGCTCCCAGTACCAGTACGATGCTAAACAGGAAAGGAATGCGCCAGCCCCAGCTTAAAAACTGTTCGTCAGTCGTCATCATACTGATCAATGAAACCAGTCCGGTTGAAAGCAGTAAACCTACACCGTAGCCAACTTGTACACCGCTACTGTAAAAGGCTTTTTTATTTTTCGGTGCACTTTCAACGGAAAGCAACGCCGCGCCTCCCCATTCGCCGCCGACGGCAAATCCCTGAATGGCACGCAGTGTCACCAGCAAAATAGGTGCCCACCACCCAATGGTCGAGAATGAAGGAAGAATACCAATCAAGGCTGTCGCGATGCCCATCATCCAGACGGTCAGCATTAACATGCGCTTACGTCCCAGTCGGTCGCCAAAGTGACCGAAAATGACACCGCCGAGCGGACGGAAAAGGAATCCGACGCCAAAGGTAGCAAATGCGGCGAGCGTTCCCATCGCCGGGCTTACTTGCGGGAAAAACTCGCGATTAAACACCAGTGCGGCGGTGATGCCATAGAGTAAAAAATCATACCAGTCGACGACGGCACCAGCGAAACTGCCTAACGCAGCTCGTCGGGCGCGACTTAACGAAAGCGTCCCTTCATCGGGACGAGTGGAGATGAGCGTGGAGTCCATAATGATCCTGTTTGTACTGTCTTTTTATAATTAGTATGGAAAAGGTAACTCACATTGCCGTCGATCTATAAACGAACCTTATGAGACTACCTCGACAGAGCGCATCTGCAAATGATTTTATGGCTGATTAGCGGCAACATGAAAAATTCGATGGAAGATGAAAGCGCAGGAGTTGCTGGTGTTGTTTAAGGATTAAGCAGAGGACCCACAGGTTCGAGATATGAAACATAAAAGTCCGCATATGCACAAAATGGCACCCTGATGAGTCTGATAGACTGCATTGCATTATAACCAGTAGGGAGGCGAGGTTAGGTATGTTTTTAGCATCATTGTTGAGACGTATTGCATTTAGTTACTACGATTATAAAGCTTATAATTTCAATATTGAAAAAACAGACTTTGTTGTCATCCATATTCCCGACCAGATTGGCGATGCTATGGCCATCTTTCCTGTTATTCGGGCGCTTGAATTGCATAAAATTAAGCATCTTTTAATTGTTACGTCGACAATTAATTTAGAAGTCTTTAATGCGCTCAAACTTGAACAGACTAAATTAACATTAGTCACAATGACTATGCAGGATCACGCAACATTAAAAGAAATAAAAGATTTAGCAAAGAACATAACACAGCAATACGGTACGCCGGATCTTTGTATAGAGGCGATGCGTAAAAAGAACCTGAAAACGATGATATTTATCAGTCAGTTGAAAGCAAAAACGAATTTTCAGGTTGTTGGTTTAACCATGAAGTGCTACTCCCCTTTGTGCAAGAACGCGTCCCGGATGGATCAGAATCTCCGGGCTCCTGTACCCATGACATGGGCATTTATGATGCGTGAGGCGGGTTTTCCAGCAGTCAGGCCAATATATGAATTGCCACTAAGTGAGGATGTACTCGATGAGGTGCGCGAGGAAATGCGATCGTTAGGATCTTACATTGCGTTCAATTTAGAAGGTAGCTCGCAGGAACGTACATTTTCATTATCGATTGCAGAAAATCTAATAGCAAAAATTCAAAGTGAAACAGATATACCAATAGTGATCGTTCATGGACCAAAAGGGGAAGATAAAGCCAGGGTATTAGTGGATTGTTATAATAATGTCTACCGTTTATCCTTATCACCCTCGATTAAACGTTCAGCAGCAATCATAAAAGATGCTTATATCGCAATAACTCCTGACACCTCAATATTACATATGGCAAGTGCCTATAATACCCCCGTTGTTGCAATTTATGCTGATTACAAAACGCGATGGCCCGCAATGGCCGATGTTTCGGAGTCAGTCGTCGTTGGGCAAAAAATTGACAATATAAGTCTGGATGAATTCGCAAAGGCATTAAAAAGTGTTTTGGCGAGAATATGAGACAGTACTTATGCATAGTAATGCCGATCTGTTATGAACGGTGGTGTCATCAATACTCTGAGGCTGGTCAATCATCACAGAAAACCAGCCTTTGGATCAAAGCTGTACTCACCGGATACGATCATAGTCACATCGAACGCGATTCTTGCGGTGCAGCAGTTTTATTTATTCATTTTCTGTGAGAGAAGGGCAAGCTCTATAGAGGGAATGTAAAAAAGAGTGCTCCGAATGGAGCACTCTTTAAGAAATTATAACGGAAAATCACAGGTTTTTATAACATGTCGCATAAGCAAACCCAAGCTTTTCAAATACGCTTTGATCACCTGTTGCCAGGGAAACTACGTATTGTTCGCTTGAGTTTGCGGGACTAGATGACCAATACATATTTGATTGAAAACCAGCTTCAGTCGTGTAATGCCCCATATCTCCCCATTCACTGTACAGTGACCCGATGCCTCGGGAACGACTATGGTTTAAATGGTCTGCACGGGGAAGTGTGTAGCCATTGCTACTGCAAAAATTTTCAGCAAGGCTGTATATCATGAAAGCATCGCCGGAGTTCACCCACCAACTCTTCACACGGATTTCGTATACATAGCTAGGGCCTCCTGATTTTGGCGTCGCCGTAATCCTTTCCCAATTGCTGCCGACATTTTTAAATGTCACTTTACCGGTAGCATCAACATCGACCCAGGAGGCAGAGCTTGAAAACTCATAATCAGCCGCCGTTTTTCCTGGGGCAAAGTTGTCATTATTCAACTGATAATACGCCCCGGTGAACCCCTGCGAAGGGAATGTAGTTGTCGGTAGGTCAGTACCATTGACTGATACTGTACCGCTCATTATTTTGTCTTCTGCGCGAGTGAATTGTATTGTGGTACTCAGACCAGCTTGATGAACACCATTCAATACAGGGATCAGCGTTGCGATACCCTCTCCGTCTCCTGTAACAGTAGCTTTGTAATCACCGTTGATATTTTGACTGTAATCAATTGCGCTAATTTTCATATAGGGCACGTTAGTACCTGATTGCACAAATTCCATCCCTTCAGAAACTTTGATCGGATTGCCTGATATATCGTGCAGAACAAGACGTAATTCAGCACTATCGGTATAGTCCCCTTTCAGTGATGACCGATTGTTCTTAAGGACGGACTGCGAGGCGTCTGCCGGGCCTGCCACCAGCGTTATATCTACTGTTTGCATTCCACCAGCGGTCGTGACTGCGCTTACCGTGACGCTACCTGTCATCGCTCCTTTCACGCTTGTTGTCGCGATTCCGTTTTGATCGGTCACCGCTGTTAATGACGTTAATGTGGCAGAGCCGCTTTTTAAGGCGAAGTACACAGTGAGACCTTCGATCAGGTTACCACTGCCATCCTCAACCGTTGCCTTTAAGGTACTTAAATCACTGTTGGTGGCGGCGATAGTCGATGGATCAGCGATAAAGCTAGCAACATGTGCGGTGCTTGAGTTGCCAGTGACTTTCACGGTTGTCTGTGTCTGTATTGTTACGCCGTTATGGAACGATGCAGTCACCGTATATGTACCGACTTTATTGCTGGTCAGAACGACTGGAGCCTGACCTGAAGAGTTAGTTCTCACTTTTCCGCCACTTAACGTCGCCCCTTCTGGCGTTACGCTAAAGTTGATGACCTGACCCTCCACTGGAGTGCCATTTGCAGAGGTTAGCGTTGCCGTCAGAGTAGCGCCTGTAGGGGCATAGACACCGATAAGCGGACTGGACGCCGTGAGTGTCAGTTTTTCATCAATAGCCTCCAGTTGTTTCTCAAGTGAGGCTCCATTCGCCAGGGATGCTTTCACCATATACGAACCGTTTCTTTCGGGCGTCATGGAGACCTCGGCTATACCATGCGTATCAGTAGAGACAATATTTTGGCTGATGGTCATGTGCTCTGGTGGCTCTGCACTGAATGTTACAGATTCATTAAGAATCGGGTTGCCAAACTGGTCGTTGACGTGAGCTTTAACTGCTACGTCTTGTGCGACCATTAGCTGACCTTCAGGTATCTCCAGACTGGTAATCGTTGCAGAATTAATATCTGCTTTTGCATTCAGTAATCGCGAGATGACTTCAGTAGGTTTATCTGCCAGAGAGGCTGAAACTGTTTTCAGTCCGACCTCGGTGCTTGTCACAAGAATTTCAGCGAAACCCCGATCATCCGTTTCAACGCTGGTGCTGCTTAGCGTGACGGAGGTTCCGCGGAAATTAACTTTTATGCCTTCTACCGGGTTGCCGTTAGCGTCAGTGACGCTTGCCGTCATGGTTGCGCCCTCGGTCGTGCTGACGACGAATGAGTATACAGAGGTTAAGGAGGCTAGTTTTGCGGTACCAGCATCGGCAATCAAAGTCACCTGTTTCGTATCACTGACACCATAATTGTTCACGCTAACTGTCACGGGGTAGGTGCCGGATTTTGTACCGCTCAGTGTAACTTCAGCCTTGCCGTTGATATCAGTAATGGCGGAACCGCCTTGTCCGAGAGTGAAGCTTGCGCTCACATCTGCCGGTAGCGTGAATGTCACCGCCTCATTGGCTAACGGGTTGCCGTTTCCATCAGTCACTGTTGCCTGCAGCCTGGTCATCCCGACGTTATTAGCGATAAAATTGTCCTCGGTAACGTTAAGATTAACCTGCGCAGTGAGCGTATCCGCAATAAAGTTCACCACCAACTGCTCACTCTTACCGCCAGTCATCGATGCTGTAACAGTATGAGCGCCTGCTTTTGTACCTTTCAGCGTGACTTTCGCTTTGCCTTCAGCATCAGTAATCGCTTTACCGCCATCGCTCAGCGTGAAGTTCGCCTTCACATCTTCCGGCAGAGTAAATGTTACCTCAGTGTTGGCTATCGCATTGCCCTCTGTATCAGCGACTGTTGCTGTTAGTGTCGTGAGATCGTTATTGTCGGCAATCACCGGATCCTTCGAGGCTGCCAGCGTGATTTCAGCATTCGCGACGTTCGGCACATAGGTCACTGTTTGTTGCATCGAATCGCCATTTTCGAGGGTTGCCGTCACTTGATAAACCCCGGCTTTTGTAGCGGTAAAGCTTGCGTAAAAATTGCCGTCGTGGTTGGTAGTATATATAGCGTTATTACTGGGGGTCACGCCTTCACTTGGTGAAACGCTGAGGGTTACCTGATGCTGGGGGACACCGTTGCCGTAATTATCCTTCACCTCAATATACAGACTGGTTGTCTCGCCTGCGGAGACTGTATCAAAAAGTGCCTGTAGCAAGGTGAGATGTGCCGTAGACGCATCAGCGTTGACATTAATTGATGTGCTAAGCGTGGAGCTACCATTTTCCAGACTGGCCTCAACGGTATCCGGTCTCGCTCCTGATTCTATCGAGGAGCGGGTATTGGTATAAGTGACGGTAGCCTTACCCTGTTCGTTCGTCACGGCTTGACCGCCGTTCGTCATTTCGGCTGTCGCTGCGTTGCTGGTGAAGTTCACAGTCACACCTTTCACCGGAAAGCCATTATTATCAACGACTGTGGCGGTGATGACGCTGCCGGAGCTGTTCTGCGGGGTACCGGCGATTATGCTGTCTGGGACAGGCGTCAACTCGATAATTTTTGCCGCTGCTGTGTCGCCAATAAAATGCACAGTTTTGTTGTCGCTGGCACCATTATTAGCCAGTGATGCAGTGACCGTCTGCTCACCAAAGGCAACGCCTGCGAGAGTGGCCTGCGCGATGCCAGACTCATTGGTATTACTTACTCCCGGGGTCAGGGTGAGTCCTGAAGAGGCTGAGCTGAATGTTACCGGAAGATTATTCACCTCATTGTCGAACTGATCTTTAACCGTTGCAGTTAGCGTTGCGCTATCGACGCCATTACCTGTGATCTCATCTTTTGACATCTGCAGGACAACCTGAGCCGAGGTTTTGTCCGCCACAAATGTTACCGGCTGCGAATCACTGGTATTGTTATTACCCAGCGTTGCGGTAACCGTATGCGTACCCGCTTTTTTACCTTTCAGCGTGACATGCGCTTCCCCATTGGCTTGGGTGATGGCAATGCCGTTATTTTCGAGGGTAAAGTTTGCCGCAACGTCCTGTGGCATGGTGAAGTTGACCGTTATCCCCGCCACCGGATGATTCGACGGATCTTTCACTGTTGCTGTCAGAGTTGTCTCATCCACGCCATTCCCAATGATTTCCGCTTTCGATGTTTGCAGAACGACAACCGCTCTGTCTTTATCCGCCACAAACGTCATTGGCTGTGTATCGCTGACATTGCTGTTAGCCAGACGAGCCGTGATCATATGCGTGCCCGCTAACGTGCCGGTCAGGGAGGCGATTGCAACCCCGTTACTATCCGTCATGCCTTTTCCTCCGTTGCTAATCGAGAACTTACTTGCGACGTCGTTTGGCACAGAGAAGGTGATTTCTTTATCTTTTAGTGGGTTGCCATTTTTATCCTGCAAGGTTGCAGTCATATATTGCGGAGCTGTGTTGGTGACGGTGATATCACCTGAAGGCACACTGAGGGTCAGGGCAGCAGTACTTTGATCACCGATAAAATTCACCTGTTGATTAGCCTGGGAACCAGAGCTCACAGAGGCCGTAACCCTATAATCACCATTTTTCAAACTGGTCAGCGTAGCTGTGGCGATCCCGTCGTGGCTATTCACTTCGGTTTGGCTCAGTTTCGCCTCTGCTGAATTAACATTGAAAGTGACCTTGACGTCATTGAGCAGGTTGCCTTTTGCATCCCGGACTGTCGCGGTCATTGTGGCGCTATCATTGCCGTCAGCGACCACTTCATTTTTCGACTTCTGCAGATCAACCTGCGCGGTACTCGAGTCGCCGACAAAACTGACGATTAACGTTTGTTTCACGCCATTTTCAAGGGTGACTTCAACCGTGTTGTCTTCCTGCTTACTACTTTTCAGATCAAAAGTCGCCAGACCATTAACATCCGTTTTTGCGGTGTTTTGATTGTTGAAGGAAGTTGCCGATCCGCTTAATACCGCAAACGTGACGGTATGATCATTGATTGGGTTGCTTCCTTCATCAGCGACATTGACCGAGACGGTGTTTGCTGCATTCTCATTGGCGAGCACACCATTATTGCTGGCAGATAATGTCGCAATTTTTGCTGACTGCGGGTTGGCGTCGATGATAAATCCAGCGGTATGCAAATCTTCATTCCAGTTTTGCATTAACAGCTTCGCAGTAAGCCCACTGCCTCTGGTATAGGCGGTATAGGTTGCCTTATAGACGCCATCAGCGGTTTCTTTCCAGTCTGTAGTGACACCAGGTTTCACGTTGTCGATGCTGACTGCGGTATTCAGTTGCTGTTTTTGCTCCTTAACAGGTTTGTCATTTTCATCTCTCAGTTCTACCGTCACCTCGATAGGATTGCCGGAGAGATAACGGTCCTTATCAATCTTAATTGACGAGTGAGTTCGGGATGACGAAACAGAAATGATATTAACCACGGCGGGGGCTTTAGCCGCATCCACACCATTCAGCTGTGGCATCAGCGTCAGCGTGCCAGACATCGCTCCTGTGGTCAGGACTTGGGTATAGCTTCCGTCACCATTATCTTTCCAGTCAGAAAGGGTGATGTCCTGAACACCTTCGTGACGCGTCGAGAGCACCAGCCCGACAACAGGATTACCTGCTGCATCATGCGCAATAAAAGTCAGTGTGGCGGTTGAATGGGAATCCGCGTTCAATGTTTGGGTACTTAACGATACCGAGGAATCTTTCTGGCTTAGCGTAGGTGCCTGAACGACCACCATGCTCTGTTCACGATTCGACAAATTGCCTTTGACATCTTCGGCGGTGACTTCAATCGGCCAGGTGTTATCGGTTTCTGGCGTACTGGTGAACCGGTAAGCCGGCAGGGTAACCAGAATATCTTTACCCGTTGTGACCACTTTGCCACCGGCAGCTTCCAGTGCGGTGGCTTCGACGTTATAGCCTTTCAGGGCATATTTGGTTTGTAGCGACGAAACCAGTGATTTCACTTCTCCTGACTTCCCTGTCACGGGGTCTGTCAGGGTCAGGCGAACCAGTTCTTTTTTGCGATATTCCAGAACGATATTGTTGTTGCGATCCACCAGATCATAACGGCTGCCTGCAAGGCTACGCCGTGCAGCGACTTCATTCGGGTCAAGCTGTTTCTGCATTGCGCTGCCAGGTTGCCAGGTAAAATCGACGGCAAAACGGGTGTCATTTTCGCCCTGTTTACCCTGGCGTTGCTCCGCGCTGAAGGTCATCAGCGGGAAGGGGGTATAGTTAAGTCCAGCGGTTATGGCATGAGGATTACTTTGCCGATCGTCTTTATCGAACAGGGCCACTTCATCGCCATAATACTGTTCATAGACCAGTTTACCGCCAAGGTACGGCCAGGCGGGTAGCCAGCCTTCTGCGCGTACATCCCAGCCATTGGCCGGGCGTGCTTCATAATCGTTGTCCAGTTCAGGTGCGCTGCGCCAGTTGGTCAGTCGCAAATAGCCGTTACTGCTTAATTTTAGATAGTCGCGCCAGTACTCCGCGCCAATGCCGGCGCGGGAGTGGTAACGGCTAAGATCGTGGTCGAAAAAGAAGTTGATGCCCGACATCCATGTGGGAGTGAAATGACGCCAACCTAAGCCGTTGTTAATCTGCGTACGCTCGTCAGTACGATGGAGAGTATGCTGACTGAAAAAGAGATTATCAGGCGTTTCATACCACGGATGGAGAAAATCGAACTGGGAGTTCTTCAGGCTAAAATCTTCATCCACGCCCAGCGTGATTCTTGCGGTACCGAAGCGGCTTAACCAGTCTGTCATTGCGCCTGAAGCCTGAGAAGAGGCCCATCCACGCGCCATATTTGCCGCTTGCTCGCTGTTCATATCTTCGGCGAGCAGAGACCCGATTTGCTGTGAAGTACTGGCTATCTGTTGCTCGAGGTTGTCACTGCTATTACCCGGCGGCGGGGTTAATTTTTTTTCACTAACTTGTGCCGGGACATCCAGTTCATCACCCTGGCGGACATTATCAAAACCTCGAGCAAACGTACGAAACTGGTTGAGTTTGCGTAACTCAGCCACCGAAATACCGAAACGTTCGGCAACGCTTTGGGCCGATTCCAGCGCTCCAAGGGTGTAGGGCACCGTATTGGCATTTGCAATGGCAATTTGTGCAGGAACTGGTTGTTGGGTTGCGGCGTTTACCACACCTTGTGCTGCCGCAGCCATAGGGAACGCAAGTTGAGTTATCAGGCAGATACCCGCAGTTAAGCGGCGTAGTTTAATTCCCATCCCGCATAAGATTTGTCGGTCATTTATTTCTTCTCCACTTCTCTTCTTCGTAGCCATGCTTACCTTCCCTGAACGAGCTAACATAAATGCGCCCTTTCTAGCACAGCGAAAAAATGTAAATCCTGATAGCAATATGATTGAAAATTAATAACTTTTCGTTAGGCAGTTTTGGGTGTGAGTTGCAAGAGGGGAGACTACTGAATAACTCAAGTTTTATAATCGAGGGGAAAATGGTGATGGCGTTCATAGCAAAACGCCCTCAACCATAAAGGTCGAGGGCGCTTAAGATGTTAAAAACCCGCTATCCGTTAAAAAACAATGTTCAACTAAGGTCAGTGACATTGCGCTAAAAAAGCGAATTTTTAGAATTTGGCTCCTCTGACTGGACTCGAACCAGTGACATACGGATTAACAGTCCGCCGTTCTACCGACTGAACTACAGAGGAATCGTGTGAACGGGGCGCATATTACTTAGCGGTACCTTGTCTGTCAACACTAAATTTCATAAGTCATTTCAATTGGTTAATTAATCTGCAAAGTTGTTAATTAATGAACATTCGTCGCCGAAAACGAGTCTGTATCATTAGTGCGATGCAGTCTCTGCAAAGGATCTTGTTGATAAAATTGGCAGAAACGTTGCCACAATGAAGGGAAACGAGGAGCAAAAAGTTCTGGGGCGCTAAAGAAATATTCAGAAAGTACGGCAAAACATTCAGCAGGATCACTGGCAGCATAAGCATCAATGCTCGCCGCATTCTCGCCAACCAATTCGATTTCTTCCTGAATGTTGTTCATTGCAGCATGAAGATCGTGTTCCCAGCCAGCAACCTCACGCAACGGAATAAAGGGAACTCCGCTGGCGCGATCGCCGTTACGGGTGTCCAGCTTATGAGCGACTTCATGAATAATCAGGTTAAAACCAGAAGCATCAAAAGAATCTTGTATATCCAACCAGTTCAAAACGATAGGCCCTTGCTGCCAGCTCTGACCTGACTGAACAATACGTTGGTTATGCACCAGACCGATATCGTCTTCCCATTCATCATCGACCACAAATGGCGCAGGATAAATTAAGACTTCATGAAAACCATCCAGCCATTCCAGTCCTAACTCCAGAACGGGTAGGCAAAATAGAAGTGCTATCCGGCAGCTTCTTAATGAATCCAGTTCAAAGCCCTGTAAAGGAACAAGCCGCTTTTGCTGTAAAAAACGTTCGGCAAGAGTGACTAATTTGCTTTGTTCCTGTTCCGTCAGACACGTTAAAAGGGGGATCGATAGTGCTTCCTGCCAGGGAAGGGCAGTTTGATGTGCTGATTCTTGTACTTTCCAGGGCCACTTAATCATCGTTTTGCTCGCAAACTCGTCACTTGAACAAAATTGCACGGACAGGGACTGTTAAAATGCCAAATTTCCTGGCATCATGGCAACCATCTGAACGGAGAGATGCCGGAGCGGCTGAACGGACCGGTCTCGAAAACCGGAGTAGGGGCAACTCTACCGGGGGTTCAAATCCCCCTCTCTCCGCCACTTTATCAATGACTTATCTCCCGACTTCCCGCCTTGCTTTTCCTAAACAGAACAATCGTAGAATATTCTTGAAGGGTTAGATCGTCACTGTTTTCTGTTCGATACTGTGACATTCAGCACTTGATTCGCTATGGATCTGACAGGAAGCTTTCGAGCGAAAATGTGCAGTTATTCAGTCGTTTTCTTATCGCTCACCATTATTCTTTTAGACATTCATCCTATGAAACTGCCGCAAAGTTGGTGGTGGGAACTGAAGTTGCGTAGAGAAGGGGTCAATAATTGAGTCAAAAAAGGAACGCGGCCGTCAGATTAAAGCCGCGGGACAAAGTCCATAATTTCCAAGAGTTGTTGAATTTCCCAGCTTTTTTGAAAGCCTTTGTATCATACTAACAAGTAAAAAAGGTTTAAATACCAAAATTAACCTGTATTTTTGATAAGTCTTACCATTGTACGATTTACACAGTTTCTGCTCCTCCTTGTTGATAGTGGAAAGGGTGCATTGTGCACTTGCGTAAACATTTATGACGCGTTGATGTCCATGGTTCACATTTCCTTGTCAGGGGATCGACTTATTTGCGGCGAGGCATCATTCGTAACAGAGTATTATCTTTCTGAATGTAGTGATGAAAGAGTGCTGCGCCAGCGTGAGCTGCGATTAAAAAGTAACCTATATTTGCCCAGGTTTCGTGAATATTTTTTATCAGTGCTTTAATTTCGCTGTTTGGGGTAACAAAGGGAGACACATTGAAACCAAGGAAACTCCACGATTTTCCACTGTAAGCCATCAAAGCAATCCCCAGCAGAGGAAGTGCAAGGAAGGTTATATAAAGCATGATGTGCATTAGCGAAGCCGCTTTCATTTGCCAGGCAGGTGGCGGTGGCACAATAGAAGGATCACTATAACGGTGTTTTATAATCAGGCGTGAAAACATTAACACCCAAACGAATATACCCGCATTGTAATGTGTTTCTCGCATCAGCAGATAAGTACTACTACCTTTAGGAAACCAGCCACGGAGTTCCATCGCGGCATAGGTTATTGCAACGAAAAGCAGCGTTATCCAATGTAAATAAATTTGAGTTTTTGAGAATCGGTTCATTTTTGTAGCTCCTGTAATTTTTACAGTCAAGCTATCCCACGAACCTTAAAAATTCCTTATACAGATGTGGTTTTAAGAATTTGTTATTTAAAAAATTGATAGTGCACATTGTAACCAGCCAATATAAGCAATGGCGTGAGCACAGGTATCTTTCTCTGTTGGCCGTATTGTGTATGGAATCCGTTATTGGTTAACTCAATGCGGGTTAGCTTATTAATATACAGACACGTCATAGTGATGAGCGTGTCTGTAGCTAGCTTGCGTTCAGTGGCGTTTGTGGATGGACCAGTGGCAGTTATGATGACTTACTAAAGCGGCATCGAGGCGTTATCATGAGAATACTCAATGAGACATCATTTCCTCGACCACTTCTTCGCTACTCAACTGATATGGATAATACGTTGGCCAGTTTTCCATTTCATTTAATAAAGATTGCTGTGAATCATTACCCATAAAAATGTGAAAATGAGATGATTTTCGTGGTGCAATTATATGATCGCTAAATTGTATATATTTAGGGGCTTTGCTTTCAGGATCTTTACATTCGAATAAGTAACGAACGCCTTTCTTGCCTGATTTATAGGTGAGTATTTTGTATCCATCGTAATCATATTTACAGGATGTTGTTTCATTATTTCTATGGAATTCAACAATGCCGTCCTCAATGCCAATCATCTCGATATCTGTTGCATAACCTTTGTGATAATAATCTTTAATTTCAGCAAATGTTTTAGTTTTATCTGCATCCGCTTTCTTCTGAAAGACGGGGTCAAGTTTGCCACTTTGCAGTAAAGGATAAACGGATTGCCAGACTCCATCCCAGTCACTGAGCGTTCGGTTTTGTACATTGGCATCATCAAAAACACCATTAGCAGCTTTTTGTTCGACCTCTGTTAAGGGTTTGCCGTGTGAGTGATGACCATGCGAAAAGGCAGGAGCGCTAACAATAAAGACACCTAAAGCAACAGCCAGTTTGTGAAGACGAATCGCCAAAACAGTTTCCTCCAGAGTCATTGTATATGATGTGTAATGTTATATTGTAACATATGGCAAAATGCAACAACTCTTAGGAGATGAGAGCATAGTTTTCTCAGGTGTACTTATCTATCTTATTGAAATAAAATGAATTATGTTGATAATTTGAGGTTGATGACAAACGAAACATAACCTGATGTGATCTGCGCAGGCCGGACAGGGCGCTCGCGCCGCATCCGGCAGGGATAACGCGTACTTTGTCGGCAATATGAAGTTATACAGATAATTTGTTGTGAACCTGCTTGCGTAACCGGTTAAAAAGGGAACGCAACTTCTTATACCGTAAGGCTAAAAGCAGTACAGCCAGCCCAGCGTAGATGAGCGGCTGCGGTGAAATAATCTTCACTGACCACAGATAATGTATTGGGGCCAGGATCGCGACAAGATAGACGAAATTATGCAACTGTTGCCAGTGCTTGCCGAGTTTTCGCTGCATCGCCTGGGTTGAAGTAAACGCTAAAGCAAGCAAAATAACCCAGCTGATAATTCCTAACGTTAAATAAGGCCGGGTAATTAACTCCTTACCTAATAACGCCAGATTATTCACGCCCAGCTCCAGCAATGCGTAACTGGTTAAATGCAGTGTCGCCCAGGCAAAGCACCATAAGCCTAACAGGCGGCGAGTGCGTATCAATAACGGCTGTTTTGCGTAGCGTGCCAGAGGTGTGATTAACAAGGTCGCCAGCAAAAATTTCAGTGCAGTGCGACCGGTAAAATGCTGAATATCTTTCACCGGATCGGCACCCAGTCCACCGTGATTGATCGCCCAGACCAGCCAGAGAAACGGCAACAATCCGGCAAGATGCAGGCTAACTTTCAGCCATGTCACCTGTTTTGCTGTCAGACGCATTCAGAAATTCTCCCGCAAATCCAGGCCACGATACAGCGATGCCACCTGGTCGGCGTAACCATTAAACAGTAGCGTTGGCTGGCGCTGTACATCGAGGATGCCGCCTGAACCAATAAATCGTTCGGTAGCCTGTGACCAGCGCGGGTGATCAACATGCGGATTAACGTTGGCGTAAAAACCGTATTCGTCAGGCGCTGCCAGATTCCAGGTGGTTGGCGGACGCTCGCGGGTCAGCTTAATACTGACTATCGATTTAATCCCTTTAAAGCCATATTTCCACGGCACAATCAGTCGTACCGGCGCGCCATTTTGTGGCGGTAACGCCTTGCCATAAACACCCACGGTCATCAGTGTGAGCGGATGCATTGCTTCGTCGAGACGCAATCCTTCGACATAAGGATATTTCAGCCCGCCGCCGATAAAGCGGTCCTGCTGGCCTGGCATTTGTTCCGGTGCATAAATTGTTTCGAAAGCGACATACTTCGCATTGCTGGTGGGTTCGGCAAGCGCCAGCAATTTGTGCAGCGGAAAACCAATCCACGGCACCACCATCGACCATGCCTCCACGCAGCGCATACGATAAATACGCTCTTCCAGCGGGAAGCGACGGGTTAAATCATCGTGATCGAGGGTCAATGGTTTTGCCACTTCGCCGCTGATTTTCAGTGTCCATGGATCGGTTTTCAGGCTACCAGCATTAGCGGCGGGATCGGCTTTATCCAGCCCGAATTCATAGAAGTTGTTATAACCGGAGACTTTATCTACTGGCGTCAGTGGCAGGTTATTTTGCCAGGCGGCAGGCTTGCTGAACTCCAGCGGTTTTCCGGCGGGGGCGGGTGGGCGATCGTTCCCTTTAAACCAGCTAAGCAGATCGGCATGCGCAGCGTGAGGCAAAGAAAGTGCAGCTGCACTGATGCCCAGTGCTTTTAACACCTGCCGACGCTTCATAAAGAATACCGACTCGGCCGTAACATCTGATTCTTTTAAAAATTGATTCTTTTTCATAAGCCATCACACTTTTTTGTCGTTAGCCAGCAAGAGCCGTTTACTGTTAATCTGTCAGGGAGTGTCCTCCCTAACAGTAGCAGAGATCTGCTTTTACATATTTATGCATTAACTGCCACGATAGGTTGAATACCCATATTGGCTAAGTAATAAAGGCACATGATAATGCTCGTTCACTTTATTAATATGAAATTCAACGGGGATCTCAGGGAAGAAACTTTCAAGATTTTGTTTCTTGAAATAGTCCCCGGTTTTAAATACGACACGGTAATCGCCCGTAGTTGCAGTTTGCTCGGGCCACAGTGCCTTAATTCGTCCATCCTTATCTGTTTTGGCGGTATTAAGTTGTAACCAGCCGTTATCCGCCTTCTTTTCAAGAGTGACTGTCACGTCAGCAGCGGGTTTTCCGGTTTGCTGGTTCAAAATGTGCACGCTAAGAATGTTTTGTTGTGCGGCATAAACCAAAGAAGGTAATGAAAATGCTGCCGTTGCTACCGAGAGTACTAAATAACGCTTTAACATGTTTATATCCTTGTCATGTGAATGAGTTTTGAGGATAGCGAAAAAGCGTCCAGGGTAACCTTACAGCAGCATTACAATTTTGTAATGAACCAGGCTGTTTCTATAACATATGATTTATGGCATATTATTTTCATGAAGATTTTACTTATTGAAGATAATCAAAGGACCCAGGAGTGGGTAACGCAGGGGCTTTCCGAAGCGGGTTATGTCATTGATGCCGTTTCTGATGGCAGAGATGGGCTTTATCTTGCGCTGAAGGATGATTATGCATTGATCATTCTGGATATTATGCTTCCGGGTATGGATGGCTGGCAGATCTTACAAACGTTAAGAACAGCAAAGCAAACCCCTGTTATTTGCCTTACTGCAAGGGATTCTGTCGATGACAGAGTCAGAGGGCTGGACAGTGGAGCAAATGATTATCTGGTAAAACCTTTTTCATTTTCTGAGTTGCTGGCAAGGGTTCGGGCACAATTAAGGCAACATCACGCTTTGAATTCAACATTAGAAATCAGCGGCTTAAGAATGGACTCTGTTAGTCAAAGTGTGAGCAGGGACAATATCAGTATTACACTGACGCGCAAGGAGTTTCAGTTACTTTGGCTACTGGCCTCCAGAGCTGGCGAAATTATACCCAGAACGGTTATTGCGAGTGAAATTTGGGGAATCAACTTTGATAGTGATACCAATACGGTGGATGTCGCCATTCGCAGGCTCCGCGCAAAAGTTGATGATCCTTTTCCTGAAAAGCTAATCGCCACAATCCGGGGGATGGGCTATTCATTCGTAGCGGTAAAAAAATAATGAAAAGATTGTCTATAACCGTCCGTTTAACCTTGCTTTTTATATTGCTGCTGTCTGTTGCTGGCGCTGGAATTGTCTGGACTCTCTATAATGGCCTGGCAAGTGAGTTGAAATGGCGCGATGATACAACACTCATTAACCGGACAGCGCAGATCAAGCAGTTGTTAATTGATGGGGTAAATCCAGATACGTTACCTGTGTACTTTAACCGGATGATGGATGTTAGTCAGGATATCTTGATCATTCATGGTGATAGCATCAATAAAATTGTTAACCGGACAAATGTCAGTGATGACATGTTAAATAACATACCTGCTAGTGAGACAATCAGCGCAGCTGGCATTTACAGAAGCATTATTAATGATACAGAGATAGATGCTTTACGAATTAATATTGATGAAGTTTCGCCATCATTAACGGTTACTGTGGCTAAATTGGCTTCAGCCAGACATAACATGCTTGAACAGTATAAAATTAATAGCATTATAATTTGCATTGTCGCCATTATACTGTGCTCAGTATTAAGTCCGCTGTTAATCAGAACGGGGTTACGAGAGATCAAAAAGTTGAGTGGTGTAACGGAAGCGCTGAATTATAACGATAGCCGGGAGCCTGTTGAGGTTAGCGCATTACCGAGAGAACTAAAACCTCTTGGGCAGGCGTTGAATAAAATGCATCATGCTTTAGTCAAAGATTTTGAGCGTCTAAGTCAGTTTGCTGACGATCTCGCTCATGAACTTAGAACGCCAATTAATGCATTACTGGGTCAGAATCAGGTTACGCTCAGTCAAACCAGAAGTATCGCTGAATATCAAAAAACAATTGCCGGAAACATTGAAGAGCTGGAAAATATTTCGCGGTTAACAGAGAACATACTGTTTCTTGCCCGGGCAGATAAAAACAATGTTTTGGTGAAACTGGACTCGCTTTCTCTCAATAAGGAAGTCGAAAATTTGTTGGACTATCTTGAATATCTTTCAGACGAGAAAGAGATTTGCTTTAAGGTCGAGTGCAATCAGCAAATCTTTGCGGATAAAATTTTACTGCAACGAATGTTATCGAATCTTATTGTTAATGCCATTAGATATTCACCAGAAAAATCGCGTATTCATATAACCAGTTTTCTTGATACCAACGGATCTCTTAATATTGATATCGCCAGCCCTGGAACGAAAATTAATGAGCCTGAAAAACTCTTCCGTAGATTTTGGCGGGGAGATAATTCGCGTCATTCCGTAGGTCAGGGACTTGGTCTTTCTTTAGTCAAAGCGATTGCCGAATTACATGGGGGAAGTGCTACGTATCACTATCTCAATAAGCATAATGTGTTCCGGATTACGTTACCGCAAAGAAATTAACATAGGGCTTCAGTACGCCATAAATTAACCGTGAAAAACGCAGCCACGTCGTGAGTACTAACGCGGCTGCGATTGATTATGCGCTTACATTCAAACGTAACAGGGATTAACCCGCGTAAGCTGCCAGCATTTCCTGCGCCGCCAGTTTACCCAACGCATTCGCTGCGAAAGGACTGTCGCCGGTGAGAAGTTTACGGTCCTTATGTACTCGCCCGGTGATGTCGTCATTAATGATGTTCATGCCCATTTTCTTCAGCTCTTCGCCGAAGTACCAGGTGAGATGACCCGGCATATAGCCTATCTCTGGCGTTTGTTTGTCTGCGGCGTCTGGGAATGCGCAAATGGAATAACCATTCAGTGGGTTATCGCCGTGGCGAAGCGCCAGAAAAGCCGCCGGGCCGTGGCAAAGGGAGATAACAAAACGGTCATTTTTGATTGCCCACTGTAAAGCGGCAGCTACGTCCTGGCTTTCTGGTAAACCAATAAGTGCGCCATGACCACCAGGAACAAAGATTGCTGCATATTCGCTATCAGCGTTGAGGCTGGCGACAACATCCGCGAGTTTCTTCGGATTGCGGAACAACGATTTATGCTGCTCAAAGAATGGCATTACTTTTTCATCTTTGTGCGGCATAGCCCAGTATTCAAACTTGGTCATCAGACCGGAAATGGTCGCCACTTCGAATTCGAAACCTGCAGCATGGAGATGATACAACGGCAGCAACGTTTCAATCGGATGGTTACCGGTCGAGAACAGTTTTCCGTTATCGGTCGGCAAATAACGTTCGTCCGCGGCGATCACCAGAATTTTATGTTTACCGCGATACGGTTTTGGATAGTCCACGCCATCAAGATCAGAGACAGGACTGGTATATTGGCTAAGCGAATATTCTGAAGGGAAGAATGCATTATCTTCAGCAATATCGACCTGCGGATTTTTACTTGTTTGAACAGTCATAGTGTATTCCTTATTGTTGCTTAGTTAGGGTAGTCACTATATTTGCGACTGAGCTGGTCGCTATTTTTAACCAGGCTGGAAAATTGAGTCAATATATCGAAAGCGGTAGTCGGCGGGTGTAAGTATGTAATGATGATGCTGCACTGGTGTTGAATATTATTCACGCCAAATTTTCCTTATTGAGCAACGTCGTCGCAAGTGGCCTCAATGATTTTAGACCATTATCAGAGGTTTGGGGGCGATGGGGAGAGATTTAGTGATGTGGAATATTATGGTGCTGATGAATATTTATATCCCGGATTGGTAGAGAAAAAGCTTATTTCATGCACTATTTTTGCAAATATTTCTATATGGGAAGCGTGTTTGTTACGGATTAATTCATAAAGAAATGCATTTGGGTGTTGGCTGGAAGAGTCGCTGGTAGATGTTATTGTGCCAGCAGGGGCAGGGTAAGGTGCTGTATCGATATGCTTTGGCAATTGCGTGTGCCGCAGATGGAGATGAAATGCCAATAAAAAAGCCTGAGTTCGATGAGGGACGAACTCAGGCTAGTGTTAAGTTTTACAGTAACACGCCGCGGCGCGTTGGCTGATTAGAACTGGTAGACGATACCAAATGCGAGTTGGTCGTCGGTGTTCAGTCCATGAGCGAGAACATAATCACTCTTATCAAGCAGGTTGATCTGATAAGCGGTATATACGTTCATGTTCTTATTGAAGTAATACCAGGTACCGATTTCAATGTAGTTCAGACGATCAGAATCTTTGTAACCTGCTACGTCCAGTGCTTTAGAATAGGAGTAACCGATGGATGGACGCAGACCGAAGTCGAACTGATATTGCAGAACAGCTTCGAAGTTTTGTGTTTTGTTCACAACATCACCGTCGTCGGAATTCATGTTGTGAGATTCACCGTACATCACAGCAGCATAGACGTTGTTGGCATCATATTTTGTTGACAGTGCCCAAACTTCTGCTTTTTCACCTTTACTATCACTAGACTGGAAATCAGTACGATCAGAGTTTGCGTAAGCACCAGCAAATGAGAAACCGTCAATAGTGTAAGTTACAGATAAACCATGGCCATCGCCATTTGCTTTGTAGTTGCCTGTACCTTCATTTTTACCCTGATATTGCAGAGCAAAATTTAGACCTTCAACCATGCCAAAGAAATCTGTGTTACGATAGGTTGCAACACCGTTGGTACGGTTGGTCATGAACAGGTCAGTACCAGCCCATGAATCACCGCCCCACTCAACAAACATATCAGTAAATGCTTCTGCATCATACGCGACACCGACATTACGACCATAGTCGAATGAACC